>OLRJ01001216.1_pt1 | contig 22574 bp, 18 predicted proteins | sample 1672741 | NCBI WGS metagenome assembly OLRJ01 (sample SAMEA3136719, study PRJEB25190) | human gut metagenome | biome: human gut; feature: human-associated habitat; material: faeces | place: Austria | collected 2013
TTGCAATAATCTTAAGGAGTGACAAATTTATGAACGCAGTAGGTATCGATGTTTCTAAAGGAAAAAGTATGGTTGCTATTATGCGACCTTTCGGTGAAATTGTTTCTACACCTTTTGAAATCAAACACACAACCAGTGACATCAATTCACTTGTAGAACTTATTAACTCTATTGAAGGTGAATCCCGAATCGTGATGGAACATACAGGACGCTATTATGAAGTCCTTGCCCACCAGCTTTCAGAAGCAAATCTTTTTGTCAGTGCAATTAACCCTAAACTTATTAAAGACTTTGATAGCGATTCCCTTCGTAAAGTTAAATCCGATAAAGCTGATGCTGTTAAAATTGCCAGATATGCACTTGACAAGTGGCAGAATCTCAAACAGTATAATGTTATGGATGAATTACGCAATCAGCTTAAAACCATGAACCGTCAGTTTGGTTTTTACATGAAACATAAGACGGCTATGAAGAATAATCTCATCGGCATCCTTGACCAAACCTATCCTGGCGTCAATACCTACTTTGACAGTCCTGCTCGCAGCGACGGCAGCCAAAAATGGGTCGATTTTGCATCCACTTACTGGCATGTGGACTGTGTTCGTAAGATGTCCTTAAATGCCTTCATTGACCACTATCAGAAGTGGTGCAAAAGAAAGAAGTACAACTTCAGCCAGTCAAAAGCTGAGGAAATCTATGGAAAAGCAAAGGAACTTGTTCCTGTACTTCCAAAGGATGAAATAACCAAACTCATTATCAAACAGGCGATTGACCAACTTAACAGTGCCTCTGTAACTGTGGAAGAATTGCGTTCTCTCATGGACAAAACAGCCTCTAAACTCCCGGAATATCCCATCGTCATGCAGATGAAAGGCGTAGGCTCATCACTCGGTCCTCAACTAATGGCTGAGATTGGCGATGTTTCCCGTTTCACTCACAAAGGTGCCATTACAGCTTTTGCTGGTGTAGACCCCGGTGTGAATGAATCCGGCTCCTATGAACAAAAGAGCGTTCCAACTTCAAAACGAGGTTCTTCCGGCCTTAGAAAGACACTATTTCAGATAATGGATGTCTTGATTAAAACTCATCCGCAGGATGACCCTGTTTATCAATTCTTAGACAAGAAGCGTGCCCAAGGTAAGCCTTACTATGTCTATATGACCGCAGGAGCCAATAAATTTTTACGAATCTACTATGGTCGGGTGAAAGAATATCTTTCATCACTTCCAGAATCCGAATAGCTTCATAACACTTTTCTCCAGACCAGCACATGTGTGGTGGTCTTGTTTTGATACCTATTTTTCAACCTGTATAAAATTTTCAAAATTTTCAATTTTCATAAATTTAGCCTTGACTTTTTATTTGCAGGCTGATTATTTTTTTCTCGAACTTTATCATTATAGCCTATTCGCTCGTATATTTCAAAAATTTGTCATCTATGATATTATCGAGGTAAAGCCGGAAAACGTCCGCCCTCAGGAAGATCGGTTCGACCCGGAACGAGTGCATTTTGTTTTATAAGTGATAATAGAAGAAAAGGACCTCCGCATTGGATTTAAATGCGGAGGTTCTTTTCTTCTAGTGACTATTTTGAATTAAGTTGTCTTGAATTGTACAATGCAGTCTAGAAATCTACTTCGGTGTCGTAGTAGCAGCACTTCAGCAGTTTTTCCATGTCTTCCTGGCTCGGCTGTCTCGGGTTGGAACCGGTGCAGGCATCCAGAATTGCGTTTGCAGCGATTTCCGGGAGTCTTTCCAGGAATACGTCTTCCGGTACGAAGCCCTGTTCGGTCGGATAGCTGTCGCCGCCGTAGTTCTTAATGCAGTGCGGGATGTTCAGCTTGTCATTCATTCCGCGAACGTATTCAATCAGAGCGGCAACCTTTTCATCTTCGGTAGTTCCGCCGAGATGCATGTAGTCTGCGATTACGGCATATCTCTTCTTAGCTTCTTCATTCTTCGCATTGTAAGCGATAACCTTTGGCAGATACATTGCATTCGCCGCACCGTGGATGATATGGGAACCGTAGTCCGCAAATGCCGCACCGGTCTTGTGAGCCATGGAGTGTACGATGCCCAGCAGGCCGGACGAGAACGCGATGCCGGCAAGGCACTGTGCGTTGTGCATGCTGTCGCGAGCGGTCATATCTTCATTGTAGGAATCGATCAGGTTCTCCTGAATCAGCTCGATTGCACGGATTGCCGGTGCATCGGTGAAATCGCTGTGAACCGTGGATACAAAAGCTTCAATCGCATGGGTCAGCGCATCCATTCCGGTATGAGCTACCAGCTTCTTCGGCATGGTCTCTGCCAGCTCCGGATCCACGATTGCAACATCCGGGGTAATCTCAAAGTCGGCGATTGGATATTTAATTCCCTTTTCGTAGTCTGTGATGATGGAGAATGCGGTAACTTCCGTCGCTGTTCCGGATGTGGAAGAAATCGCACAGAATTTTGCCTTGGTGCGCAGCTTTGGCAGTCCGAATACCACGCACATATCCTCGAAGGTTACTTCCGGATATTCGTACTTAATCCACATTGCTTTCGCCGCATCGATTGGAGAACCGCCGCCGATTGCTACAATCCAATCCGGGCCAAAGTCCTGCATAAATGCCGCACCCTTCATTACGGTCTCAACGGATGGATCCGGCTCGATTCCTTCAAAGACACGAACTTCCATTCCGGCCTCTTCCAGATAACTCTTTGCTTTATCCAGGAAACCGAAGCGCTTCATGGAGCCGCCGCCCACACAGATAACCGCTTTCTTTCCTTCAAATTGTTTCAGCACTTCCAGTGCACCTTTGCCATGATAAATGTCTCTTGGGTTAGTAAATCTTTGCATTTTATTTTCCTCCTCTAGTACCGGAAATAAAGTCCTTTTTGAACTCGATATTTATTTATCAATTTCTGACAAAAGTATAACGGTTTCGTAATTTCTAATCAAGTCTTTTGAAGAATTTGTTTGTATATTATAAAGAACACTTTCACGACAGTAAAAAACTTTCATTCCTCTCCCAGAACTGCACTACTTACTCTTAAATTCCTTCAATAGGCGATTGCTTTTCCACATGGATACCATTCCATTTGAAATAATCAATCCGATGAAGCCGAGCATCCCCATTGTCGCCGCCTGAGGTAATCCATAGATTCGATGTTCATTAAGAACATAGGATGCGTAAATGGCTGCGACGAATAGAATCATCCCAATGACGATTGAATATAATCCCCGGTTTCGAATTTCTTTCAAGGCAGCAACTTTTTCCTCCTGTGATATTCGAACTACACTCGCAATCGTCTCTTCCGCTTTTTCCATGTAGTCTTCTACGCGAATTCTCTCACCACTTAACAGTTCGTTTACGGTAATGCCGAGAAAGTCACACAAGTCAATCATGATGGATGCATCAGGCAGACTTTTCCCGGTTTCCCATTTTGATACCGCTTTATTGGAAAGGCCGAAACGCTCCGCAAGTTGTGCTTGGGTAAGGCCTTTTTCTTTTCGAAGTTCCGCAATAAACGCCCCAGTTTTTTCTTGATTCATAGATTTCCTCCTTATGTTCGGTTCTATAATAGTGAATTTCTTTCCCAAATGGAATGAACCATCGGTAGACTTAGCACCATTTCACACGAGGTTTTATTTCGCGACAATTAGAATCGTCAGTGCCTCTGTTTGTGTAGTTAGTGTGAAACGTTATGCAGATTGCCCTCTTGAGCACACTTTTGCACAACAAGCGAGGTGAAAATAGAGGATGATGGTAAACAGAAGAGGTTTCGAACCCGGTTCACATAGCAGCTTGAAGGCTTTAAGCAAAGAATTTGAAGCAATTCTAATTTAAAGAGTGTTTATACAAATCAGTTATTCTAAGTATCGACAAAAGCAGCACCCTTCCATCAGAATGTTGTGCCAAATAGGCGTAAATCGCCGGAAATGCATAACACTTCACACCAACTTCACAATTCTAATAGATATATCGTACTTCATTCTAATTAAATCATCCTAAAGTAAAAAATGAAGTTGGATATGCTGAAACAACACATCCAACTTCACACCTCAGAAAAAAGAATCTTTTAACTCCGACAATCCGAGCCGATGGAGCAAATCGCAGAATTCACTCCAGTTCGGAGGAAAAATATCTCTCCCATCACACGCAACGTGAATCTCGCTTGTTGTAACACTTAAATTCCACGAAAAACCCGGAAAAAGACTTACAAAGCTTTCGAAATGCCTGCAGTTCCATTTATCAATATGCATTTCCTGCAGGCTCTGGCAAAAACCATCGACGTTCTTCGTCACGTCTATCTCGTATATTTCATCGCCTTTCATGCACTCCAAACAGTACTCTTCATTTTTGACATGCAGCAGCAATATCCGGTACTCTGAGCCATACCCAATATATTCGAATTTCAATCCGCTAAGTCCCATCGTCTGCCTCCTCAGTACACCTCTTTCGACAACTGCGGTTCATGCCCTTTCTGCGTCTTTATAAAAACAGACAGCACAATGCCCACCGCTGCCGTAACGATTTTTGCCGCAACGGAGCTCCACCAGATCATGATCTGACCTCCGAACAGCGGCGGCAGAATCAGTACCAGTACCAACGTAAACACCGGCTCCGACAGAATCAGCACATAGGACCACACGCTTTTTTCCGTTGCGTAGAAAGCTGCCGATGTCACTCTTGTAATGGCATCCGCCGGGAGGGAAAGCAGAAAAATCGGCATGACCATTATGATTTCCCCATTGACTTCCGGCGATGAACCGAACAACACACCGATTTGACCTCGAAGCAGATACATCAGAATCCCGCCGATTACCGCAATGGCCATCGATGATTTGTATGCCAGCTTCTTGATTTCCTTCAGATTTTTTCCCTGCCCCGCTCCGTAGAATTGACTCATCAGAGGCTGGCTGCCGTCGCCTACGCCCTGCAAGAGAAGATAGATAATGCAGATGACGTAGGAAATGCAGGCATAAGTTGCGATTGCCCGCTGTCCACCGTAGGAAGCGGAAAAGCGATTGATAATCACAAGGGAAATTTCCGGAGCGAGAGTCAATCCGAAGGGCGCCAGCCCGATTTTCACGATTTGCAGCGCCCGTACCCCCATATCGCCGGACGTCATCTTCAAAAACAATTTCTTTTTGGCAGCACAATAAACCAGCGCCACCGCCATGGTGACTCCCTGTCCCATCACCGTCGCAAGGGCCGCACCGGTCATTCCCCGGTTCAGCACCCATACGAGGATGTAATCCAATATCACATTGGTGGCAAAACCGCATATCATAGCGATCATGGCCCACATCGCGCCGCCGTAATTTCTCATAAAAGGAACCATTCCGGTGCCGAATACCTGCAGCACGGTTCCCAGGATGATTACTGTCGTGTACTCTTTTCCCAGGACCAACAGCTCGCCGTATGCCCCCAGCGCGGAAAGAAGCCGTTCCGACAACACGTAGAAAGATCCGGTAAGGAGCACGCTGAACAACAGCATCATCCATATCGCTTCGGCGGCGTAATCCCGCGCCCTTTCTTCGTGCCCGCCGGCTTTCAGTATGGAATATTTGACAGCACCGCCCATGCCGATTCCGGTTCCGGTGGCAACCAGTACCGCGGTAATCGGATAGGCGATGTTGATTGCGGAAAGCCCGGCATCCCCGATGGAATTGCCCACAAAAAAACCGTCCACGATGGCGTAAATGCCGGAGAGTGCGAAGGACAACACGGAGGGGATTACGTAATAAAAGAAGGTTCGCCTGTTACTCATCCTCCAGACCTCCGTTCAGCTCTTTTTTCATTTACATTCCGGTGGTGTAATTATCAAAGTATCCCTGAATGTGAATTACCGGTGTTCCCTTATCTCCGGATCCCGATGTCAGGTCGCAAAGCGAACCGATCAGATCGGTGAGTCTTCTCGGCGTGGTGCCTTCCGATGCCATGTTTCCCACAAGGCTCTCCTCCGGCTTATCGCTGATGGCCTGCTTAATCGCTTCTTTCAGATCATCTCCGGTAAGATCCGAATATTCGTTATCGGCCAGATACTTCAGCTTCAGCTCATTCGGTGTTCCGTTCAGGCCTTCCGTATATGCCGGCGAAACCACCGGATCCGCCAGTTCCCAGATTTTGCCCACCGGATCTTTGAAAGCGCCGTCTCCGTATACCAGAACTTCCACCTGCTTTCCGGTTTTCTTCTTCATGATGGCCTGAACCTCATCCACAAAAGGCTGACAATCTCTCGGGAAGAGCTTTACGCTGTCGTCGGTGGATTTGTTGGTTCCCAGAAGGCCGTACTCTTCGTTGAAGCCGCTTCCGTTTACCGGTGCATTCAGAATCTCATCCATGCCGTAAACATTTGCGCCCAGATCCTTCAGCTTTTTTCTGGTTCTGAATCGGGTATGAATGTCGCAATTGATGACATTGTTCGTGTACTCGAGAATCGTCTCCGGCTTGTTGGAGAAAACAATCTCCGCCTCAGCACCGGCTTCCCGAATAATTTCACTGTAGAACTCCACATAATCCACGCCTGTGAACTGATGCTTGTTCACGCCGAACAGTTCTCTGTATTTCTTCTCATCCAGCACATCGGAATACGGATTGATTCCCGCATCCACCACCTGATCGATGGTAAGCAGTGCATTTCCCACTTCATCGGACGGATAGCTGAGCATTACAACAACCTTCTTGGCACCCATTGCCATGCCCTTCAGGCAGATGGAGAATCTGTTTCTGGATAGAATCGGCCATACGATTCCGATGGTCTCTCCACCCAGCTTGTTCTTTACATCTTCTGCAATGTCGTTCACACTAGCATAGTTTCCCTGACATCTGGCAACCACAGATTCGGTAATACCGATTACATCTCTGTCCAGAATCTCGAACCCATCGGATTCCGCTGCCTCCAGAACACTCTCCACTACCTGTTCTGCCAGATTATCTCCTTCCCGGAAAATCGGACACCGGATTCCACGGGAAACCGTACCTACACGTCTTTCTGCTTTCATCTAAGCCTCCATTAAATTGTACATAGAATATGCAAGCCCATCTCTTAATAAATCAATGAACATAACAGAATTAGTATACCTTATCCGTTTATTCTTTGTAAACCAAAAAAGCAGTCTCGCCGCTAAATCCGATAATTTCCGTCGGAATCCGTCCGGATATTCGATGCGTAGAATTCCGTCACTGCTTTTACCATATACTCCATATCCTTCACTCCTGCTGTCTCGTACGCCGAATGCATGGCCAGCTGCGGCAATCCGATATCCACGGTATTCATGGACACCTGGGACATGGCTATGTTGCCCAGAGTGCTGCCACCCGCTTCGTCCGACCGATTGGAGAAAAACTGCACCGGCACCTCTGCTTTTTCGCAAATCATCTTGAAAATCGCCACGCTGACCGCATCGCTGGTGTATTTTTGCCCGGCGTGGGATTTGATCACGATGCCCTCGTTCATGTAGACGCGGTTCGTTTCATCGCTCTTCTGCCGATAATTCGGATGTACTGCGTGGGCGTTATCGCAGCTCAGCATAAAACTGCTCGCCACGGCACGGCGGAATTCTTCTTCGTCCTTGCCCAGCGCCTTGTTCATCCGCCACAGAACATCATAAAGGAATGTGGACGCTGCTCCCTGTTTTGTGCCCGATCCCACCTCTTCGTTGTCGAAGCAGGCATAGACATTGATATTCCGATCGTTCTCTGCCGTCAGGAATCCCTTCATAGAGGTAAAAGCACATTGCAAGTCATCCAGTCTCGGGCATCCGATGAATTCATCGTCATGGCCCCATCGTACCGCTTCCATTCGGTTATATAAAAACAAATCCATCCCGTAGATGTTCTCTTCCGACACGCCCAGCTCTTCCGCAATCAGTTTTCTAACGGCACCCGGTCCCTTCACGCTGCCGGATAATAAGGGCAGCATGTCCACCTGCTTGTTGAGAGGCCGGCCTTCATTGATTTTTCGATCCATATGAATGGCCAGGCTGGGAATCATCAGAAGATCTCGATCCACTTTCACCAAGTGAGTCTCTAATCGATTTCCTTTTTTTACCATTACTTTTCCCGCAAGGGAAAGGGGCCGGTCAAACCAGGTGGAACAAATCATTCCGCCATACCCTTCGGTGTTCAGCATCGTATATCTTTTTGCGATTTCGATTTCCGCATTTTCTTTCAGCTTAAAAGAGGGAGAATCGCTGTGGGATGCGGTCACATGGAAGCTGTAGTCATCCAGGTCGGTTCCGGCCTTGACCGCGATGATGCTGGAATTATTTCTTGTGACGTAATATTTTTTCCCGGGTTCAATCTCCCACCGCTCGGATTCATGCAGTTCTTCGAACCCGTCTCGATTCAGGATATTCTTTAATTCCGCCACCGCATGAAATGCCGTGGGCGCGTGTTCGATAAATGCAGTAAGTTCCGATATAATACTTTTTTCCATTGCAGACCTCTTTATTTCTATTGTTGTAATCCGGATAAATCAACCTCGTATATATACTTCTTCGGCTCTTTCTCCGGCTGATAAAACATACTCATATACCATGGGAAATATTCAATTCCTGATTCTTTCGTTACATTTCCTTTGCAAAATACAATCTTTCTTCCAAAATTCCAATTCCCTACAGCAGCAACTTTATCCAGTGCCAAGTGCCGTTGATAATCATTTCCGGATTTAATTTCAAGAAGATCGATTTTCATCCCATTCTGAATCACAAAATCCAATTCTCCATACTTCTTTGATTCAAAATATGTCAGAAAGAATCCATTCGCCTTTATCATCTGTGCGAATACATTTTCCAGAATGCTTCCCATATTCACGTCCATGTTTCCCTGCAATAATTCAAACTGTATGTTCTCCATACAAGAAGCACACAGAAGACCTGTATCTCCCATAAACAATTTGAACAAATTTCTCTTTACATTAAGCTGCAGTGGAGGTTGAGGTTCTGTCACATTATAGGATGGAAGTGCAACACCTGCATCACTCAGCCATAGGATTGAATCCTCATACCGATTCATTCTTGCATTTTTATCAATCCGATTCAGAAAAAATCTCCTGTTCTTATCGTCTAATTGTGAAGCAATGCTATCAAAAATAGCTTTAATTTTTATCTTTTCTGTATCAGATGAGTACTTGGAGATATCTTGTCTGTATAATTCTAAAATGCTTCTCTGGAGCTGAATTACTTTTCCGATGTCATGTGAGTTCACATAGGTCTGCACAACGTCCGGCATCCCTCCTACAACGATATAGGTCGCAAACAACTTCAACAATGTTTCATGTATCGTCTGCGGAACCGGTTCGTGCTTTTCATAGCATGCTTGTAATATCTCGAACGTCGATTTCTGCACGCCATTCGCAATAAAGTATTCCTTAAGGTTCATCGGATACATATATACGATTTCTTCAAATCCCACGGCATATGATGGTACTTCTTTGTACCGAACTCCCAACAGCGACCCGGATTCTATATAATCAAATCTGCCATCTTCCACAAGAAATTTAATGGCGCATCTCGCATTCGGACATTCCTGAATCTCATCCAGGAAAATCAGTGTCTTTCCCGGCTTTAATTCCTGCAGCTTAAATGCCGTGAGATTCTCAATGATCGTATCTGCATCCAGTTTTCCTTCAAAAATCTTCTCCGCGCCTTTATCCAGTATAAAGTTAATTTCGACAAAATATTCATATTGTTCCTTCGCAAACTCTCGAATTGTCGTTGTCTTTCCAATCTGCCTCGCACCAATAATGCAAAGTGCTTTCTTATTTTTTTGATTTTTCCACGAGATTAATTTCTCCGTAATGTTCCTTTCTAGCATCTCACAGACCTCCCAACACTAGCATTGTAACATTTTTCCGACACTTTTCAATGTATTTTGTAACATTATTCTTCATTTCACGGCAGAACCTGCAACATTTTTCCGATGTTATTCGATGCATTTTGTAACATTATTCCTCATTCTACGAAAAGAAAAAGAGACGACCCGGTCGCCTCTTTCTCATCATATTCATTTGCCGTGCTTTCATTTCTGACGCTCTGCTTCTTTTATTGCATGCATCAGCACCATTCGGATAATTGCAGAAAGGGCAATGCACGCAATCAGCAGACCGCCCCAGAGCGGCCACGTGGTTCCGGCCAAACCAACCCCGATGCCGAGAATCGAATACGAATTGGCCAGTCCGCCCATTCCGGACCCTCCCCAGTTCTTGCCCCACGCATACAAGAAATCCTGCTTGGTCAAGGCTTCCGCAAAAATATACACAAATCCGCATAAAATCGCCAGCATTCCGCCAAAAAAACAGAACACTGTGTCTTGCTGCGAGAACCCACCCATGGTTAGCACTACCGCCGTAAATTTAACACAAACGGCAAACGCTGTGGTAAAAGCAACGCCTTTTAGAATAAAGCGTTTATCAATATCCTCATCGACGATATGCCGCAGCTTTTCCGACCATTCCTCTCGATTTCCCGAAAGAACCTCCGGTGAAATATCAACAAGCTCCATACCTTCTTTTATAATTCTCCTGCAAGACTCCATCCGGTTATCCAATGCCTTCGCCTGAAGATTCATCTCACTCAGACGTTCCTCCAAAACCGCTTTTAACTGAACATCTCCATCAAAGAGTTTTTTAATCTCCGGAATCGGAACGTCAAGCATTCGAAGCGTCTTAATGCGATTAATGCTTTTCACATCTTCATCCGAAAAATCCCTGTACCCATTCTCATTTCGCCGAGGATTTATCAATCCCTCTCGCTCGTAGAATTTGATGTTCGCTTCCTTAACCTCGGTAAGCTTCTCAACTTCGCCGGTACGCATATATTCATCCTCCTTCTCATAAGCATTATCCTCTAATCTGAGTATACTGTAAACCCAAAAGTTGCTTACGAGTCAAGAGATTCCTGTCAATTATTGTCTTTTTTTGTAAAAAGAGTTTCACGCCCGTCGAAGCGTCCAATTTTGACTCTCTTTCTGGAGCTGCATCATGTGAGTGAAAATACCGTCTGCCTGCAAGAGTTGGAAAGAGCAGAGAAACAATCCTTTGTCCCTCTGCTCTCCTGTTCATCTATTTACTTTGAGCGGTTTCACCTTCTGTTAACAGATTGGTCATATTCTTCAAGCTGATGCCCAGCGTAGATCCATTGTGCAGCAGTGCCGAAGTTGTCGGCTGCAGCACACCTCCAACGCCCAGTGCAATCAGCGACAGGTTAAAGCCCACAATGAAGCGATAACTTCTGTGAATGCGATTCATCAAGGCAACGCTGAGCTTGCGGAGTGTCACCAGTTCGAAGAGGTCCTCCGACGCAATGGTGATGTCGGCAATCTCGCGGGCAATCGCCGCTCCGGTGGAGATTGCAATGCCGGCATCTGCCTCCGACAGCGCCGGAGAGTCGTTGACCCCGTCACCCACCATGATAACCGTATGGCCCTTCTCCTTTTCGCTTCGAATAAAGGCCGCCTTGTCCTCCGGAAGAACTTCGGCATACACGGCATCTACGCCGACCTCTTGTGCAATGGCTTCCGCCGTGCGGCGATTATCGCCGGTCATCATAACCACGTTAGTAAAGCCGCAATTATGCAGTTCTCGGACTGCATCCCGTGCTTCCCGGCGAAGTGGGTCGTAAATACAGATGACCGCCGCCAGTTCTCCGTCAATACAGAGATAGAGGTGCGAATACGCAGCCGGCAAGTCGTCATACTTTTTCTGTTCTCCTTCCGGAATGCGGCAGCCTTCGTCCTCAAAGACAAAGTGCGCGCTGCCAATGATGACCTTTTTGTCCTCGACCATGCTGGAAATGCCGTGAGCCACCACATACTGCACCTGCGAATGATACTCTTCATGGGTTAAGCCACGCTGTTTTGCCGCTGCCACCACCGCATTGGCCATGGAGTGCGGATAGTGCTCCTCCAGGCAGGCGGCAAGACGCAGCATCTCGGCTTCATCTCGTCCTGCAAAAGGAACCACCTGTGCGACGGTAGGAGTCGCATTGGTCAGCGTTCCGGTCTTATCGAATACGATGGTGTCCGCATCGGCCACGACTTCCAGAAAGCGTCCGCCTTTGACGGAGATATTGTGTCCGCTGCTTTCCCGCATGGCGGATAACACTGCAATCGGAATGGCCAGCTTCAAGGCACAGGAAAAGTCCACCATCAGCACTGCCAGCATCTTGGTCACATCTCGCGTTACCAGATAGGTCAGTGCCGTACCGCCAAAGGTGTAGGGAACCAATTTGTCGGCCATTCGGGCGGCTTTATCTTCGGCGGTGGATTTCAGTTTTTCCGATTCTTCAATCATGCGAACCACCCGGTCATAACGGCCGCTTCCGGAGGCCTTCTCCACGGTGATGACGCATCTGCCTTCTTCCACAACGGTTCCGGCATACACGGGACTTCCCGGACGCTTAGCAACCGGCATGGACTCTCCGGTGAGAGAGGACTGGTTCACCATGGCCTCCCCTTCCAGCACCTTGCCGTCCAACGGAATCATACCGCCGGTGCGAATCACGATGCGGTCGCCGGGACAGATTTCTCGGATGTCGGTCAGCACCTCCGCATCTTCTTTTTGCAGCCAAACCTTATCCACATTTAAGCTCATGGCGGAGGCCAGATCGGCCACGGACTTTTTGTGAGTCCATTCCTCCAGGATTTCGCCCAGCCGCAGCATGAACATCACCGAACCGGCCGTAGCAAAGTCCCCTCTCAGCATGGATACCGTAACCGCGGTGCCGTCCAATACGGCAACGGACAGATTTCGATGCCACAGTGCGGAAAGTCCGGCCTTGATGTACTTCACCGAGCGAACCGCGGCGATGGCCGATGTCAGCGGAACCGGTAAAAACATCTTCGAAATGCACCGGCGCATGACGGTACCGGCCAGCTGATCCTCAAACTCCCGGTTGAGTTCTCGGGAGGTATGCTCCGGAACCAGATCCATCTTTTCCGCTTTTTCAAAGGAAAATCTCGCCAATGCCCGGATGACGCTTTCCCGCTCCGCAGAATACACTACAATTGCATCCCGGGTACGGTCATAGACTTTGACGGATTTTACACCGTCCACAGCCCGCAGATAGTATTCCAGCACATCCGCCTGCCGCAGCGTCATTCGGCCGCAGCACAGATGGACTCGAAGCCGCCCGGGCAAATCATGTAAAATCGTACATTTCATGCGTTACTCCGCCTCGCTTCCCTCCGCTTTTTCGGAGCATTCTTCCGTCGCTTCTTCGCAAGGCTCCTCTGTGGAATCGCAGGTTTCCTCTGCATCTTCCTCTGCTTTCTCTGAAGCATCTTCAATGACAGCGCAGCATTCTTCCCCGGCACGCTGTTCATTAATCGCCTGAGCGCCGGCATAGATGTCATCTGCATTCTCCCGCACAGCGGTTACCGTATTCATCACGCTGTCCTTTACTCTCAATGCAGCCGCCGTGGTCTGAGTGTACGCTTTTTTCGCATCCTTGCTGCTCAGTGCCTTGATTCCGGCCGTTCCGAACAACACGCCACCGGCAAATAAACCAATTTTCTTCAAATCCATAATCTTTTCCTCCTAACAAAGAATTAATATTAGATTGCTCTAACCGCATCGTGTGTCAATGTGGTTAGGGCTAGCTAACTTTTGTTAGTCATGTTATACCACGATTCCTTTTGTTTTGCAAGACGTATTGCATGACGGAAATCTCGGATACGTCGGATTTTGTGTACAAAAAAATATACTTTTACGGCTAAAAACGCATTGACATTTTGGTTAGCTGAGTCTAACATTTATCATAAAGAGAGTTTGATATATTTAACTCGCCGGAGAGGAGCAGTGCGATGTTTTTAGAAATAAAGGGGATTCGAAAATCTTTTGGCACCGGTGACAGCCGAGTGGATGTACTGAAGGGCCTGAATCTGGAAATTGAAAAAGGAGAATTCTGTGTTCTGCTGGGTCCGTCCGGATCCGGAAAATCCACCCTTCTCAATATTATCGGTGGAATCGATGTTGCGGATGAAGGCAGCATTATTATTGAAGGGAAACAGCTGGAAGATATGACGGAGAAGAAACTGTCACTGTACCGGCGGAAGCATCTGGGGTATATTTTCCAGATGTATAATTTGATACCGAATTTGACGGTGCGTGAAAACATCGAGGTGGGCGCATATCTCAGCGATCGGTCCCTGGATGTGGATGAACTTATGCGGACACTGGAGATTTATGAACACCGCAATAAACTGCCGAATCAAATTTCGGGCGGACAGCAGCAGCGAACGGCGATTGGCCGGGCCATCGTGAAGAATCCGGACATCCTGCTTTGTGATGAGCCCACCGGCGCACTGGATTACCACACTTCAAAAGAAATTCTGAAGCTCATCGAAACCGTCAATCGAAAATACGGAAACACGATTATCATGGTCACCCACAACGATGCCATTAAGGATATGGCCGACCGAGTGGTGAAGCTTCGCGACGGAATGATTCGAAAGAATTACCGCAACGAGCATAAGCTTACGGCCGCGGAACTGGAATGGTAAGGAGAATTTTAAGCATGAAAAGCCCTTTAAGAAAAAGAATTCCGAGAGAGCTCCGAGCGGAATTCGGAAAATATCTGGTGGTCTTGATTTTGATGATCAGCACCATCGGGTTTGTGTCCGGATTTCTCGTGGCAGACGGCAGTATGATTCAGGCCTACAACGAGGGTTTTGAGAAGTACAATATTGAAGACGGGAATTTCCGCATCAAGAAAGAACTCACCTCATCCCAGAAAAAAGATATCTCGGCCCATAATGTGACCCTGTATGAGAATTTCTACATCGAGCAAGCGGTGGACAACGGAAGCACCATGCGCTTTTTCAAAAACAGAAAAGACGTCAACAAAGTCTGCCTAATGAAAGGAAAATTGCCGACAACAATCGATGAAATCGCCATCGACCGCATGTATGCGGACAACAATCATATTTCCGTGGGTGATGTGCTGACAAGCGGCGGAAAAAGATGGACCGTAACCGGACTGGTGGCGCTGTCGGACTACAGCTGCCTGTTCCAGAACAACAACGACTCCATGTTCGACGCAGTGAAATTCGGCGTTTCCATTGTGACTCCGAAAGCATTTGAAACTTTAAATCAAGATAAGTTACAGTACAGCTATTCCTGGCTCTACGATAAAGCGCCGAAGGACGAGCGGCAGGAGAAAAAACTCGCCGATAAGTTCATGGAAGCTCTGGGCAAAGAGGTATCCCTGGAAGCTTTTGTCCCGCGATATCAGAACCAAGCCATCAAATTCACCGGCAACGATATGGGCAGCGACCGGGCAATGATAATCGTCCTTCTCTATATCATTATCGTCATCATGGCGTTTGTCTTTGGAGTCACCATCAGCAACACCATCCGCAAGGAAGCGGGCGTTATCGGAACGCTTCGGGCATCCGGATATACAAAAAAAGAACTTATCCGGCATTACATGGCACTTCCGATTATCGTCACCCTGATTGGCTCAATTGTCGGTAATATTCTGGGATACACGGTAATGAAAAATGTATGTGCCTCCATGTATTACGGAAGCTACAGCCTTCCGACCTATGTGACGATATGGAATGGGGATGCCTTCCGGATGACCACCCTGGTGCCGATTCTGATTATGCTGGTTATTAATTACGGCGTACTGTGTCATAAGCTCCGGCTGTCGCCGCTGAAATTCCTGCGTCGGGATTTATCCGGCAAAAAGCAAGTCAAAGCGCTTCCCCTCAGTCCTAAGCTGGGAATTTTTCACCGTTTCCGGCTGCGGGTAATTTTTCAGAACATGAGCAATTACGCTGTTCTGTTTGTCGGAATCGTTTTTGCCAACCTGCTTTTATTTTTCGGGCTGCTTTTGCCCTCCACCCTCAATCATTATCAGCAGGAGATTAAAAGCAATATGCTCGCCAAATACCAATACATGCTGGATGTTCCGGTCAGTGCGGTAAGCGGCGACGATTCGGAGAATGTGCTGGAACTCCTGCAGTATTACATGGGGACGAAGACGCTAAATGATGATGCGGAAGCGTTCAGTGCCTATTCCCTGAACACGCTGCCGAGCAAGTACAAGACCGATGAAGTGCTTTTGTACGGAATTGAGAAAAACAGCAAGTACATCGATGTGGATTTCGATGACAGCGATGAAGTCTACATTTCCGGAGCGTATGCGGAAAAATTTCAGCTGGAGCCGGGGGACAAAATCACGCTGAAGGAAAAATACGAAAAGAAGAAATACACATTTAAAGTAAAAGGAATTTACGATTACAGCGGTGCCCTCTGCGTGTTTATGCCGCAGAAGCAGCTGAACGATACCTTCGATCTGGGGAGCTATTACTTCAGCGGCTACTTCTCCAATTCGAAAATCACCGATATCAACAAAAAGTATATCGGCTCGGTAGTCAATCTGGAGGCGCTGACTAAGGTTTCCCGGCAGCTGACAGTATCCATGGGCGGCATAATGAATCTGATTAACGGATTTGCCATCGGTATTTTCATCGTCTTGATTTACCTGCTCTCCAAAATCATCATCGAAAAGAACGCGCAGTCCATTTCCATGGCAAAGATTCTGGGCTATACAAACGGTGAAATCGGCAAATTGTACATTTGGTCCACAACGATTGTGGTAATAATCTGCCTCCTGCTGAGCCTGCCCATTGAGAAAGCGATTATGGGTGTGGTGTTCCGGGAGATGATGCTCTCCAGCGTTTCCGGCTGGATTGCTCTGTGGATCGACCCGAAGATCTACCTGAAAATGTTCCTCATCGGAATCGGCACCTATGCGGTTGTATCCCTTCTGGAATACCGCAGAATCCGCCGGATTCCAATGGATGAAGCCCTCAAAAATGCAGAGTAGCTCACGCGAATTCTCCCAATCTGAAAAGCCGGCGGCGGAACAAGGTTTCCGCTGCCGGCTTTTCATCTCAATCACCCTTTCAAATCATTATTCTTATTGATTGCGTACGGTCAACTCAAAGTGATTTCGGTTTGTTTTTATCAGACCTTCCTTTTGCAGCTTTGATAATTCCGCGGACATTGCCGCACGATCGATGCAAAGGTAATCCGCCAGCTGCTGCCGATTAAAAGGAATATCGAAGCTCAAAGATGACTGCCGAACGGACTCTGCGGACAGATACGACAGCAGCTTATCCCGAGTCGTGCGTTTGCCCACATGCGTGATTTTATCGTTGAAAACCAGCAGTTTATTTGCCAGTACGCGAACCAGATTTCGGATTAATTTCTGATGATGTTCGCAAGCCGCCGGACAGGAAACCAGAAGCCGCTGCACATTCAGATAAAGGATCTCGCAATCCTCATCCGCAATCACGCTGATATTCAGTATCGACCCCGGGCTTGCAGCATAGGGTTCAGCAAAAAAATCTCCGGCACAACACTTTGACAGAATGTTCCGATGACCCCACAGATCTTCCTGAATCACCAGAACGCTGCCGGACACCACAAGTCCCATCACTTCCGTAGAATCTCCCGCTCTGAGAATATAGGAATTCCGTTTCTTGGAAATCGTTGCGGCATTGACGCAGTGAAGTACGGACAAAATCTCGCTATCCGAAAGTCCTTTAAAGAAGGGACTGACTTTTAAAATCGGTAAATATTTCTCCAAAAAAGTATTCCTCCTGTTGGAAATCAAACATACAAGTTATATCTATAATACTATAATCCTACCAGAAACAAACATGAAATGCGATGAACGGAGGTACTAAAAATGATACGAAAGATTATTCGAATTGATAAAGAAAAATGCAATGGCTGTGGCGCTTGTGCTGTCGCCTGTCACGAAGGTGCCATTGACATGATTGACGGAAAAGCCGAACTGGTACGAGAGCATTTCTGTGACGGTCTGGGAGATTGCCTTCCGGAATGTCCTACCGGCGCCATTTCCTTTGAAGAGCGGGAAGCACCGGAATACGACGAAGAAGCAGTGAAAGCCGCTCAGATGCCAAAGCGTCCGAACTGGCCGGTACAGATTAAGCTGGCACCGATTAACGCACCGTATTTCGACGGCGCTAACCTTCTGATTGCCGCCGATTGCACGGCTTACGCATATGCAAGCTTCCATCGGGATTTTATCCGGAACAGGGTGACATTAATCGGCTGTCCGAAGTTAGATCAGGTGGACTATAGCGAGAAGCTGACGGCGATTATTCAAAGCAACAACATTCAAAGCGTCACCATCGTCAGAATGGAAGTTCCATGCTGCGGCGGTCTTGAGATGGCCGCAAAAAGAGCGCTTCAAAACAGCGGAAAATTCATTCCGTGGCAGGTTGTCACCATAAGCATTGACGGAAAAATCCTGAACTAACCGAATCAGCATGAACGCCGGAATCCAATAATCCTCGTATAGAAATACACAGCGGCCAGCAGGGAAATCATGTCCACCACCGGCTGAACCCACATAAGTCCATACAGCGGAGCTATGCGGTCAAACAGAAACAGCAGCGGAATATCGAGTACGCCTTTCCGGAGAATGGAGCAGATCAGCGACTCCTTGATTTTACCCATCGCCTGGAACTGTATAATCATCGGGTAATTGATCGCCACCATCGGCATGGCCACCACCATCCGTCTTAGGAATGCGGCTGCATAGTCTATCGTATCCGCATCCTTGATGAAGATAGCGGCGATATTCGGCGCAAAAGCTTCATAGCCGATCAGACACAGTACGGAAAAGCCCACTGCAATCCCGCAGCCGTATTGAAACGCCCGCCTCTGCCGTTCTCGGTTGCCGGCCGCATAGTTGTATGCCAATAGCGGCAGCAGGCCGTTTGCTACACCGATGGAAAAATACAGCGGCAGCTGATCGATTTTCTTTGTGATGCCGAAACCCGCCACCGCCGCCGTGTCGTAGCCGGACACAAACTTTGTAATCGCTGCAACCGCAACCACCGTCAGCGCATACTGCACCGCAGACGGAAAACCGATGGAGAGAATCAGTCCGATACGTTCCCGCGTATATCTCAAATGCGACGGAGAAACGGACAGCAGCGTCTTATTTTTACTGCTAAAAACATAACCAAGAAAAAACAAGGTTGTAGCAAGGTTTGAAATCGCGGTTGCAAGTCCGGCTCCGGCAGCCCCCATGTTCAGAAACTGCGGAAGAACGAAAAACGGATCCAACAGGATGTTCAAGAATCCTCCGGCGGATACCCCGAAGGACGCGATTCCCGCACTGCCCTCTCCGCGGATCAGATTCGCCAGCAGGATGTTCAGAACCGTCCCCGGCCCGCCGATGATGACCGTCCACATCACATAACTGCGCACCAATTCATATATTTCGGTTGTTGCTCCGCAGACCATCAGAATCGGTCTCATAAAAATAAGTACGACAAATGCAAACAGAACCGATGCCAACAGACCGAACCAGAATGCGATAGACGATATCTGCGATGCCGTTCTGTTCTCTTTTCTGCCCAGCGCCTGTGCAAAGGTACTTGCACCGCCCACGCCGAAAAGATTCGAGATTGCCGTGAGCATCAAAAAAATAGGGGCTGCCACCGCCACCGCCGCAGTCTGTGCCGGATCGTTCAAAAGCCCTACGAAATACGTGTCTGCCAAATTGTATATGAGTGTTACCATTTGGCTTATGATTGCCGGTACAATCTGCTTTCTTACCGCAATTCGTACCGGCATTTTCTCGAATAATTCTGTTTTATCCATCGAAATCTTCTTTCTGTTTCTGAATTCTTTTAAAATTACCGCAGCCTTATATTTTCGGAAACCGGAAAATAAAACTCGTTCCGACACCTTCTATACTTTCGACGTGAATGGTTCCATTGTGGAGGCTTACAATCCAGCGCACCATGGAAAGGCCGAGTCCTGTACCGCCATTTTCTCTGGAACGGCTTTTGTCTATGCGATAGAAACGCTCCCAGATTTTGTCCAGGTGTTCCTCACTTATTCCAATACCATCATCTTTCACTTCACCGACAATCTGGTCATTTTCGACCTTCAGGATAACATGAATATGTCCATTTGTTTTTCCGTAATTGATGGCATTGGTTATTAAATTCATCATCATACGCAAAATCAATGTCTGGTCGCCGTTCATAAATAAGTCGTCCTGCTTTTGCAGGGTGATCTCAATATTTTTTTCCTGTGCTTTTGTCTGCAGTTCTTCTATTACAAGTTCGCTTAATAATCCAAAATCCAGTTTTTCCATCAGATGCTGCTCATCCTGTTCGTTTCTGGCGATCATTAACATTTCGCTTGTCAGCTTTGACATTCGTTTTGCCTGCCTTAAGATGACTGCAATCTCTTCCTTATCTTCCGCAGATAAGTTTTCATTTTCCAATAAGTACTCACACTGGGAAATGATAACAGCAACGGGAGTCCGCAGTTCATGGGATACGTCTGATGTGAATTGACGTTCCTTCTCAAACGAAAATTCCAAGCGCTCGAACATTTCGTTAAATTTCTCCGACAATTCGTATAATTCATCTTTTGCTTTTGGCAGAGACAATCGTTTGGAAAGATCTTTTCCATTGCTGATGTTTTCAACTTCATCGCAGATAAGATCCACCTGTCTCAATGCCCGCTTGATCATAAAATATCCGATGGCTCCGATCAGAATAATGAGTAATGGGAATACAATCAACAGCATTTTCTCGGATGTCTGCATGAAAAGTTCTATAGAATGTACGGAGGTAATTCCTCGTACCCACATTTCCTCATCATCACCGTAAGTGTAAACGCTGTCATATATCATCCATTTTCGATTTGATCCGGTTATCATTCGCGGTGTATTCGACTTGAGGATAGTTTCTTCTGGAAATTGGGTTGGAATCGTTCCATAAAGTAAGCGTCCGTTTTTGTCATAAATACAAAACATAATACCGTCATCGTAAAATTCGGTATCGCCGTCAAGATAAAAGGAATCATCCTGAAAATTAATATTTGAAGAGAAACCAGTCACTGCGGCACTGATTTCTTCTTCTGTCGCAGAAATTCCAACCTTATCCACAAAAAGAAGGACGAGAACTAAAATAGTCCCAAGAACTACGGCAATGATTCCGGTGTACCATAGCGTAATTTTTTTCTTGATCGTCAGCTGTTTCATTCGTTTTCCCTCATTACATATCCGACACCGCGAACAGTGTGGATGAGTTTTTGTTCATATTGTGCATCGATTTTTTTTCGCAAATAGCGAATGTATACGTCGATCACATTGGAACCACCTTCAAAATCAAAGTCCCACGCATTCTGTTCAATCTGCTGTCTTGTCATTACGATATTTTTGTTGCGCATAAGACATTCCAGAACCATAAATTCTTTTGCAGAAAGATCAATTTCATTTCCGGCTCTTGTAACCTTTCTTGTGTCACGATCCAGAATAAGATCTGCTATTTTTAGTTGATTGGATGTAAATTGTGGCTTTCTACGCATCATGACACGGATTCTTGCAAGCAGTTCTTCAAATGCAAATGGTTTGATCAGGTAATCATCGGCACCAAGATCCAGTCCTTTGACACGGTCTTCAATGCTGTCTTTTGCTGTCAGTAACAGAACCGGTGTATCATCTTCTCGTTGCCTTAATTCTCTTAAGATTTCATATCCATCCTTTCCCGGCAACATGATATCAAGAATAATACCATCGTAGGAAGTCATATCGATATAATCCATCGCTTCCAGACCATCCCCACAGGCATCTACACTGTAATGTTCCTTGACAAGCCTTTTTTTGACAATGTTTCTTAAATCATTCTCGTCTTCTACAATCAGTAATCTCATAATGTAATTATTATAATACCAATCATTTTCGTGTGCTAGAGTCCTTTTTTTCATTTTTTGAAATTACTATTTGTTTTAATCTTTTTTTAATCTTCCCCCTATATGATACATATAACAGCAAAAACAAAACATCCAAGAGACGGAAGGAGAACACGTTATGAAAAAAATATTAGTAGTTTTATTATCTCTCACATTAATATTTGCTTTTACAGGATGCACTTCATCCAATAATGGAGCAGCAGAAGATATAGAAATTAAGACACAGGAAGTTGTAACATCAAATACAGATGACAATGATGATAATATCAGTAACACAGAAAACGCAGTAGAGAATGCGAACGAAAAGGATTATGATTTCTCTTCTTATGAAAACGATATCCGTAATATAACAAAAAGTGTAAACAATGCAAAAACATCTACAAATGCATCTGAGAATCACGAACAATTCTACGCTTTGAAAAAACAGGTAGACGCAGTTGATGACGAACTGGATAAACTTGATGATGAATTTGAGTATGCTTACCAGATGAAAGAGATTAGCTTCGAGACATACAAAGCGAGAGAACGCGCGATTGAAAAACTGGAAGATGAACTGGAATTAGCAGAAGAAGCGCTGGAAAACAAATACGGCATTGATGATTAATTCCATCTGGGCTACAAGAATGTGGCAGAACTTTCTTAATTTCTAAAATCGGGTAGGAGGTAGATAATTATTTTATCTACCTGCATACCTCTGCAATCTGACTACGGCATGAATTATGAACACAGATAAATGCGACTTTTTTCTTATTCATGAAACGGACACCTCTCCTTAATACATTGGTTGTTCTTATCAGAATGAATACACTTTATAACAG
>OLRJ01001220.1_pt1 | contig 22509 bp, 9 predicted proteins | sample 1672741 | NCBI WGS metagenome assembly OLRJ01 (sample SAMEA3136719, study PRJEB25190) | human gut metagenome | biome: human gut; feature: human-associated habitat; material: faeces | place: Austria | collected 2013
CTAAACCCGAAAAAAATACATGACTAAACACGAAACACCGACTTGACGAAATACATCCGTCGTCCGTGCCGGTGATGAACCGGTCGTAGCCGCTCAGGTCGGGCTCCTCGATCCCGCCGGGGTATTCCCACTCGCCGTCGCGCATGCGCAACGCGATCGGGGTGAGCGAGTCCGCGTGCAGGCCCATGTCCCTGTTCGAGCGCAGGATCTCGCCGCACGCCTGCATCGCGGGATCGAACCCGGCCGCCCGGCACGCGTCCCCGATCGCTTTGAGGCTCTCCCTCAACGTCTTTTCGTCCATGGAATCAAGCCACGCGCGTATATCGTCGGGCACGTCCGGGCGGATCGAGCTTTCCCGCCACGCGCGGGGTTTGACCGCGAGCCGGGGAAGCACGAGCGCGGGATCCTCCACATTGCGCGACCGTCCGTACTGTCTGGGATACTCCGCGAAGAGCTCGCCGGTGGCGGGCGAGGTGAGCGTGACCGTGTCCCACCGGATCGCGGCCAATACCCTGGAACGCGCCGAATCGGGGCCGGCGAGGTACCGGTTCGAGTCGATGTCGACCAGCCCGTACTTGTCGGCCGTCCGGCTTTCCCAGCGAACCGGGTCGAACGCCGTGGACGGCAACGGCATCAACGCGGCCCTCTCCTCGTCGAACACCTCGGCCACGGGCACGTCCAGCAACCTCGGGCAATACGAGTCCCTGGCGAGCCCGTCGCACCGCTCCAGCAGGAGACGGCTCAACTGCCCATACGATTCCGCGCGCATGGGCGGCACCATGAGATTGCGCCGCAAAAACCCGACCGCGTTCTCCACGCTGCCCTTCTCGTTGCCCGAATACGGGTTGCAGAACCGGACCTCGAGCCGGTAATGCGCCACGAACGCGGAGAACACCCCGGTCAACGCGACCTCGCCCTTCGCGTTGCGCCGGCCGGCACCGGTCGCGTTGTCCATCACGATCACGGGAGGAACACCCCCGATATGCTCGAACACGAGCATCAGGCCATGGCACAGACACTCCGCGTTCTCGCCCGGCAACGCCACGCACAACCGCATGTTCGAATACGGCAACGAGGCCACCAGGCAATGCACGTCCGCCATCTCGCCCGCGATCCGGGCCCGGGCCACGCCGAAATCGACCTGCATGCTGCCCGCCGCCCACTCGAGCCGCACGTACCCCTCGCGATCCGGCACGCCGCGGTTCGCCTCGCGCCACCGGTGCACGTAACGCATCGTGGTCGAATACTCGCCGTCGTAATCCGTCTCCGCCAGCAGACGGTCGTGCACGCGCCTGATCGTGTGCCGCTGCTTCCTGGGCAGCATCCGATCCGCCTCCAGCCACTCGTCCACCAGATGCGCGTACGGGTCGATCTTCGACCCGTACCTGCGATCCGCCTTCGGCTTGGGCGAGCAATCCTCCATATCCGCGTACTTCGCGACCGTCCCGCGATCCACATGCAGACGACGCGCTATCTGCGCGCGCGACATTCCCTGCCGGTCGAGTCTCCTGATATCTTGCACAATGGGCATCGGTATCGCCATGTTCCTTTCCTTCCCGAGCGCCGGCCGGCGGCAACCGGCCGAATCAAAACCGATTGGCAACTCGGGAATATACAGGCCGCGGCACCGATGCCTCTCACATCACCGGGAAACGATGACGACACCGGGGAAAACCATCAGCCCACACTACGGAAAAACACTGCCGAACCTGTCGAACAAACATTGAAGCAAAACATCCACGGTGTCACGCGAGCTGAGGCGCGGCCTGTGGTTCGCGTCCAACGAGAACGGGTCGTACCGTCCCTACCGGCCGAAACGGCTGAAGACCGGGCCGTGGACCTCGGGTCCGTTCTATTCGGCGCTGGCCGCGCAGAGGAAGGCGGACCTGCGCCGGCGCGGATCCCGCAAGCCGCGTCGCATGGACTCGGACCGGCTTCGCGCCTGGGTGCTGGACTCGCTGCGCAGGGGGTGGAGCCCGGAACTGATCGAGGGACGGTTGAAGGCCCGGTACGCCGGCGACCCGTCGATGCGGATCAGCCACGAGTGCCTCTGCCAGTGGATCTACGCCAAGCCGCAGCGGGCGCTGGACCTGCGCCAGTACCTGGCGCGCGGCAGGAAACGCCGGACGAGGAAAAAGGGCAGGAAGGCGAAAGGGCCGCGCATCCCGATGCGCGTGCCCATCGCGGACCGGCCCGAGGCGGTCGGATCCAGGAAGGGGTTCGGCCATTTCGAGTCGGACACGGTGGTCGGCGCCGCGCCGTCGAGGCGCTGCATGAACACGCAGGTGGAGCGCAGGAGCCGCAGGCTGTTCGCCCGGCTCGTCGACGACAAGAGCACGTCCGCCACGGCCAGGGCCGAGTACGAGATATTCAAGGGCATGCCGCCGGCCGCGCGCGTCGACCGCACGTGGGACAACGGCACGGAGGCGAGCCTGCACATGCTGGTGGACGAGGCGCTGGGCATGCTCACGTACTTCGCCGACCCGTACAGTTCCTGGCAGCGTGGCAGCAACGAGAACAGGAACGGCAGGATCCGCCGCTATCTGCCCAAAGGAACCGGGTTCGGGGACTTGGCCCAGGAGGACCTCGACGCGATCGTCGGTGAGATCAACGACACCCCGATGAAGCTCCTCGGCTACAAAACGCCCAACGAGGTATGGGACGAGGAGATCGCCAAGCTACAATCGAAGGCAGCCAGCCCGAACACAAGCGTTGCGCTTACAAATTGAATCCGGCCCGCCGAGGCATTCGCCGACGAACTGCTATAATTGCAGGACCAACAGGGGGTGTTGCACCTCTAAATAGACATCGGGCACACGGTTTGCGCGGTGGTGAGCAGTGAGCGGTGAGTATTGAGCGACGTACGGCGACTCACGTGCGCTCACACAGTGGTGAGTAATCCGCCAAACAACACCACGAGCAGGGCGATGGTTTCAATCACGAAGTACAGAATGAAACTCGCCCAGCTTTTGGTCAGTACGTTCAGCGGCGAGGTCTTCCGGATAATCACCAGCAGACCAACAAACACCAGGGCATATACGGCGATGCCGATCGCCGCCCCCATAATGCCGAGGTTCGCGGCATTCGCCAGACCGGCCTGCTTGCCGTAGACCACGTACGTGGAATACCAGAAGTTGAGATTGAGCATGCTGAGTCCCGCGATGAACTGCTCACAGGCCAGCCCGAGCACGAACACGATCAGCCATGGCCAGGACGGCGAGACGACCACCGCCATCGCCAATCCGACGTACGTGATCACCACGGCCACCCAACCGACCAGTGCGATACCTTGCGGAGACACTCCCCCGAGCACGGCCACAATGGAGTCAGTATTATTCACCGCCAGCGAGCGACCGAACCAGTATGGCGCGATGATGGCGCACAGTACGGCAAGAATAATCAACGCCCAACGCAACGGATGGGAGCGACGGCGCTCGATATCAGCCAAAGACAAATCGGTCTCGGGTATGGAAGCCTCGGGGTGCCTGGAAACCTCGACGGTCTCTACTTTGCCGCCTACGATTTCCGTCGCCTCGTTAGGTTCTTGCTCGTTGGGTTCCTGCTCCATGCACCGCCTCGCCGATTACCTGCTCATTGCCATGTATTGCCATGCCGATTATTGCGATGCCTATCTTAGCGTGCGTGTTGGGCAAGTACCTGATGCTCCCTGCGGTTTCGCGCGCTGATTGGATACAGACAGGCTACTGCTACTGCCCGTCTGCATCCGGCGACTTGTCCGCCGCTGTATCCGTCTGTTCCTCAGGCAACGTATTGGCAGCCTGTTCCTTACGCCGCCTGCCGTGCAGCAGGGCCTCGAGCATGTCGACCTGACGCTCCAGTTCGTCGATACGACGTACCTGCTGCGAAATCAGCAAGTCGCGTAGGTCATTGTTCTGCTCTTTGCGGGAGACGGGGAAGATGATGGCGCGACGTTCGGGCGATACGTGGAAATCGGATTCGCTGCCGGTACCAGCCGGAAGTGACGATTCCGCCGAGTCGCGCCAAGCTCTCGCTGCTCGCGCACTCTCCGGAATGTTTGGTGCGCCCGCGGGTCCCGAGCGGAAAAGCTCCGAATCTGAAGCCCCCCCCCCAGCTTATTTTCCACGCCGGCTTTGGCATTGCCGGAGTTCAGGATTTCGTCTTGCGATTCACGCCAGCGGGCAAGGCAACGTTCGATGCGCTTGTACCCGATTAGAGCCGGATCCAATCCGGCTTCACGGAACATGCGCACGGGTGAGGCACCTTCGTTGTAGTGGACTACACAGTAACGCTTGAAATCATCGGTATAGGTGATGCGCTTCGCCGTGGCTTCCGCCACTGCCGGCAACGACTTCAGATACTTGATCTCCTCGGGGCTAAAAGTTCCTCCACCACTGGTCATCCTCATCCCTTACACTCGCTGGAAGGCTCATTGCACACCCCCTTGATTATGGGGTGCATGCCATAGTTCGGGATAGTAATACTTATAATTCGTACATGCCTAACCCCTAGTAGGGTCGTTTTTATCCCCGTTTAAGTGGAGCCTGAGTAGTGGCTGGACGGCAACTGAACGATAATCGGCCCACGAATGGGGTATACAGGCCCATCCTTCACCTCCCCTACGATTGTGTTCGCTTGGCGATTGTTACCGAGCCTGCGTGAAACGTTTGTTGTGGTGAAACACAAGTTATTTTCGATGCCCGGCCCCATTACATTCAAATCAAAATGCCATACATTGCCCATAAGATTCGGAGATGGTCCACAAGTCATCCGTCTGAGATGCCGCCAATATGACAAATGGCCGATCTGAATAATCAGATCGGCCATTGTTATAGCTGCTCAGTTATAAGCAGCAGTCAAGCTCACGCGTTGAGAGCGCGCTTGGTGGAACGGGACTTGACGAACACGGTCACCGCGGCACCCGCGATCAGCAGACCGATCACGGAGAACAGCATGGTTCCGGCGGCACCGGTGAGCGGCAGCTGGGTGATGTTCTTGACGTTGGTGACCTGGAAGGTGCCCTTGTTGTCCTTGGACAGGTTCCAGGCATCCTTACCAGCGAAGGTGGCAGCAGCATCTGCGGTTGCACCGGTAGTGATCGTGAACTTGCCAACGAAGGTGCCGTTGTAGCCAGTCGGGACCTTCGTCTCAATCACGGTGTAGGTGGTGTTGAGCTTAAGACCGTTCAGAGTGTACTTACCCTCAGCGTTGGATTGCAGTGTGTCCGTGGCGCCTTCAGGGTAAATGCCATCAGCATTGGCGGTCGGCAGAGAATACGCACCGTTAGAGCCATTGAACTTAAGCGGAGTCTTCGCTTTGAGCTCGTCAGCGGACAGACCGCTAACATCGCCTTCGTACACTTGGAACTCAGCACCAGTCAGAGCAGCAGCGTTCTTGTCGACTTTCTGCCAAGTCACGGCACCAGCCTTGGTGGTTTCTTCCTTGCTGCTCTTCAGGTCGACAACGCCGGCAGCGGCGAGAACGCCAGTGGCGTTGTTCACGGACGGCGCGGCGCCCGTGATAGCAGTGCCAGCGAGAATCGGAGCATTGCCATTCCACACGAGCTTGTGAGTGTCATTATCTTCGACGACCAGCTTTCCACTCTGGTCGACAATCAAGTACAGACCACCCTCAGCGAAGGTGAAGGTCTGGGTCTTGCCACCGTTAGAAGCCGTCGGGGTAATGTCCGTGACAGCCAGATCCTTAAGCGCGTTCACAAAAGCGGTGGTCTGCGCGGCAGTCAGGGTAGTGTTGCCCAGCCAGGCCCACTCGTTCAGGGAATCACCCTTGGTCTGGTCGTTGTAACCAGCAGCAGCGAAAGCAGCATCCACTGCCTCACCGGAGACCAAACCCTCCAGCTCAACGCCAGTGTTGCCATCAGACACATACTTGGCGAGCTCAACGTACTTGAACATGCGCAGCTTAGCCTGCAGGTCAGCGGTGTCAACCGGCTTGGTGTAGAACTGGTTTGCATCCGTGGCGTTGACTGTGATAGTCGTGCTGGAGATGTTGGCCTCAGCCGCGTTGGCGGTGGTGGCGCCGAAGGCCATGCCACCGAGCAGGGTGGCCGCAGCAGCGACACCCGCGAAAAGCTTCCTCAACTTCATGAGAAACCCTCTCTTCCTTATTGTGATTGATTTTCTTGCAATCGCGGAGGCTGCAGACCCACAGCAGGGCCTCCGTGATCCGCAAATCCTTATTGTTTTTTCGGGAGGGAAGCCTTCATTGCCCCCCTCAGTCCGCCTTCGGCGGCCAGCTCCCCTCAGCGAGAGGAGCCAAAACCACCTCAAGTTTCTTGAAATCAGACCAGCTGACGCTTACGCCAGACCGTGTAGCCCGCAGCAGCCAGCAGGGCCAGCAGGCCCAGGCCACCGCCGAACACCATCCAGTCACGACCAGTCGTGCCACCGGTCAGCGGCAGACTGGAGATAGCCACATACTTGTTCGTGAACTGTGCCGACTCCGTATTCTTTCGGTCGGAATCGTTCTCGCCGTACTCGTAAGAGACAACGGCATCCGTCCTGGAGACCGTGACCTTGACGGTCACCTTATCGTTGTCATACTTCCAACCGGCAGCAGGCTTTTCGGTGTCCTCCGAAGCCTCGAACGTGTAGACCAAATTGTCAGCACCGGTCGGAACCCTGAACTTCAGGTCCCCATTGCCGAAGCCAACCGTCGCGCTCGCGCCGCTAGCAGTCAATTCGTCCTTGGACACAGTCGTAGTCAGTCCATTGTTGGCCAAGCCGGTAACGTCAGCGCACTTACCAGCATTCGCATCCGTGCTATCCACGCACTTCAGGTTGAAGCCGAAGTCCGAATTAGCAGCATGTCCCTGCACAACCTTCGTCACCTTGACATCCGAAGCGGGCAAGGTCACGTAAGAAGGCGTGTTGGTTACCGTGAAGGCACCGGATTGTGCGGTCAAACCTTGTAGCTTGAGGTCAGTCTTATCAACCTTGGAGTCATAGCCTTCAACCTTGACCTCGGAAACCGAGTATGTGTGCCCCTCAGGGCCGGCAGGCACCGTGAACTCGTGAGTCCAGTTGCCGGCGGCATTCAGAGTTGCTGAACCGTTGGCATAATCCTCGCCGTCCTGCTTGAGCTGGACCTGCACGGAATCATTCGCGTGATTCTCGTTGTCGTCGGACCAAGTCTTCGTCACCGTAATCTTGGAGACCGGAAGGGTGATGGTCGGCTTCTGCAGGTAGGCGGCGGTCTGCGGATCGCTCGTCGTCGTGCCGCCCTGCGAGGAGGTCACCACGGTCTTGTAGTCGACAGTGGCGCTGGAGTTGTCGTTCGTGTAGAAGTTGTTGTCGCCGGAGGCATTGGCATCGTCCTTGTGGTTCTTAACAGCCTCGTCGAACGCAGCCTGCGTCGGCTTGACATTGAAGCTCACCGTGTAGGTGACGCCGTCCTCAAGCGTGTCGTCGTTGGACATGACCGGCCAAGACACGGTGCCATCAGCCGCAACCGTCGCCTCCGGGGCGTCATCCCACGCCGTGATCTGGCCGTTCCGGGTCTTCGTGTACGTGAAGCCCGCGGGCTCTCCATTCTCGGAGGCGCTGTCGGAGCTCACGACCCAGCTGGACAGCCTGTCGTGAATCGTCACGTCGGCATACTCAGCCGTCTTGGTGATCTCCTGATAAATGGACTCGAAGATGTTGTTCAGCTGGCCGGCATCCGTGGCGGCCTTGTAGTAGCTGCTGGTCTCGGCGCGGTCACCGAGGTTGGCGTTCCAAGACTTTCCCCACAAATGCTCACTGCTCGTTGCAGTGGCATCCGGGTAGTTGCTGGAGATGCCGTGCATGTACTTGTTCAGGTTGCTCGAGGTGTCGCCGGGGTTGGCACCGCTGACGACGCCGATCGAGTAGATGGTCGTCCCGGCGTCCTTCAGGCTCTTCGCCTTGTTCACCGCGGTGGCGGCGACGGTGGGGTCAAACCCGCTGCCGTGGTTCGGCTCGCCGTCGGTGAAGAAGATGACGACCTTCTTCGCGTTGGCGCGAGGCTGATACGTTAGCGCCGCCTGGGCGCGGTTGAAGGCGTAGTCGGCGGAGGTCGCGCCGGACGCGCTCAGGCCGTTAACCGTGCTCGTCAGTCCGGAGACGTCGTACGTCAGGTTGCTGACGATCTGCGTGTAGTTGTAGGAGGACCAGCCTTCGCGGTAAAAGTCATTGCCGACGCTGGTCTTCTCGGTGCCGGCGAACTTCACCAGGGCGATGCGGTTCCGCTGGCTCTGGTCGGTAATCTTCGCGTTCTCTGCAGCCGTCGCATTGATGAATTTATTGACCGCGGTCTTGAGCGAGTCAATCTTCGTAGGCTGGTTCCAACCGCTAGCGATCTTTTCGGCCATCGAACCGGACACATCCAACACCAGCACGATGTCGAGTGGCTGGTTCGTCACGATCTCGCCCGTACCCGCGCTCTTCGCACCGGTGACGTTCAACGCCACCGTGTACGTGCCGTCTTCATTGGCGGTAACGGTCTTCTCGCGGGCCGGAGCAGACAACGTCGGATCATCCGGCACGCCGTTTGTTCCCTCGGTGGAAAGAGGAGCAGGCGCGCTGGCGGCCGCCTTCTCATCGGTGGTCTGCGATTGTGTCGTGGAGGCATTCCCATCGTCCGCCATGGCGGTCGCGCTCACGCCGGCGACGCCGCCAAGCATCGCTACGGCGGCCACGACGGCCACTAGCCGTTTGCCACTCCTGCCCGCTGCGGTCCCTACCGCTGCGAACCATTCTGCAATTCTCTTCATAACCTTGCCTGTCTCTTACGATCACGTACGCCAAAACCCGGCGTTACGCTTATAAGGCGTTACGGTATTAAGCAAAAAGCACGAATGAGTACACCCGGGTAGAGGGAAATTTTTACCCGACATTGAAAAGAACCTTGGAATTTTTGAAAAGTGGCACCCTCGTCACCCACCCTGCGATAACGCACTTTTCCTTCTCGACGGGGCGTGCCGGTCCCACCATCTGGGAACTGAGGCGGATTTGCCGCCGCTGCGCGGGGGCCGGAGTTACTGACGACCGTCAGTATGCCACTGCTCCGCATGTGTGCAGTATCACATACCGCTACGCATACACGGAGACATACTACATGCAATTTCTGTGAAAGCAAACATACGACTCACCAAGGCCGTGTTCTGTTGCGGGCGGTGGTGTTACGGGCAATGTTGTGGGTAGTACCCTAGCCACAAACCTATATAGTGGAGCGGATGACGGGAATCGAACCCGCGTAATCAGTTTGGAAGACTGAGGCTCTACCATTGAGCTACATCCGCGTTAAGCGTCGCTTTTGGCGACTTGAGTTATTATACATATTTCTTCGGGGATGGCAAACGCGTGTGGCTGCAGCAGGACCAGCCAATCTAGTTGATGGATTGCGGCTTTGCCGAGGACTCCCCTCAGTCGCCTACGGCGACAGCTCCCCTCAAAGAGGGGAGCTAGAAACCGTCGAAATCACAAATGGATGAGCTGGAACTCGTATGGTTGGAGGTCGGCGTCCATCGCGTTCAGAATGCCGTTGCAGGCGTTGAGGTGGGCGTGCTGCGGGTCGGGCGAGAAGTTGAACAGGCCGACCAGCGTCTTGCCTTCGTGCTGACGAATCACAGCGAGCACCGAATCGTTGAACGTATCCCACGTGGACACCCAAGCGTCAGGCGCGAAGCAGGGATCGTTGCGCATCGCGCGCAAATCTTCCATGCCCTTCCACAGCTGGTTCTGCAACGTACCGGACTTCTTGCGCAGAGCGGCCTTGGTCCAGTCGAACTTACTACGGTGCAGATTGCGGCTGTCTTCCACGCGATCCGGGTCTTCCTTGTAATCCCAGCCGTTGAGCTGGGCGATTTCGTCGCCGCAGTTGAGCATCGGGAAACCGCGCAGGAAGCTCATGGCGTGGTGCATCATGAGGTCGCGATCCACCGAGGTCTCTAGCAGTGGCTTGTCGTGCGTGATGATGGCCTTTTCGATGCCGCACAGGCTGGCGGTGGTGCCGCAACTGCGGGCGTCGCGCGTGGCTTCGTCGTAGTTGTAGAGTTCGCCCATCGACCAGCTGCCGGGGGTTGCGCCCTCGTAGAAGTGGTACAGGAATTCCTTGTGCTTGAGCGGGTCGATGTCGAGGTAACGCTCCACGTCTTCGTCCAAGCCCCAGCCGATGTCGTCATGGCAGCGCAAATAATTCACGAACCAGCAGTTTTCGGGCAGCGAGTTGAGCTTGTCGATCTGGTTCTTGAGCAGACGCACGTCGCGGCTGGCGAGCGCGTTCCACAGGTTGACCATGATGGAGACGTTGTACAGCATGTGGCACTCGGGGGCTCGGGCGTACCGAAGTAGGCGGCGAGCTCCTTGGGGGCCATGACCACCTCGCCCTTAAGCACCACGGCCGGGCAGACGCATTCCAAAATGATGCGCAGCATGCGCACGATGGTGTGGACCTGCGGCAGGTTGCGGCAATTGGTGCCAAGCTGCTTCCAGATGTACGGCACGGCGTCGATGCGGAACACCTCGACACCGAGGTTGGCCAGGCGCATCACGCTGCCCATCATGGCTACGAGCACCTTCGGGTTGCGGTAGTTGAGGTCCCACTGGAACGGGTAGAACTGGGTCATCACCCACTTGTTCATCTTCTCATTCCAAGTGAAGTTGCCGGGCGCGGTGTTCGGGAAGACCTGCGGCACATCCCGGTCGTAGCGGTCGGGGATGGTGCGGTCCGGGTAGCAGAAGTAATAGTCCTGATACTCGGGATCGCCGGCTTCGGCTGCCTTGGCCCAGCGGTGGGTGGAGGCGGTGTGGTTCATCACGAAGTCGATGCACAGACTGATGCCGGCGCGGCGCAGCTTCTTGGCCAGCGCGGCGAGGTCTTCGTTGGTGCCGAGCTTCGGGTCCACGGTGTCGAAGTCCTGGACCGCATAGCCACCGTCGTTGTTCGGGTGCGGCATGTCAAGCAGCGGCATCAAGTGCAGGTAGGTGAGCTTCTGCTCCTTCAAGTACGGAATCTTGTCGGCAAGTTTCTTGAGGTCGCCGGCGAACAGGTCGGTGTACATGGTCATGCCGAACATATCGCCGCGCTTGTACCAGCCCGGGTCCTGCTCGCGGGTTTTGTCGAGACGCTTCAAATCGGCGGGACGGTCAGCGTAGGCTGCGGCCATGCTTGCGACGAGTGCGTCGAAGGCGTCGTGATCGTTATATAGGCTCATGAAGAGCTGTTCGAGTTCGTCTTGATGAGCAGCAAGGCGAGCGTTGAACACGGCGCTCGAAGCGGGACGCTTGGCGGTTGCGGACTTGGTCGCCGCTGCCTTGGAGGTACGGGCCGAACGGACGGCAGTCGTCGCCTTAGTCGCTGTGGTTCTGGCCGTACGAGACGTCGTGCGCTTGGTTGCGGTTGTCTTGGTTGCCGTGGAAGTCGTAGCGGTTTTGGCCGCTCGGGTTGATGCTGTCTTGGCAGCCTTCTTCGCCACCTCGGTCTTCTCGACCGATTCCACTGCCTGTGCCGACTGGTTGCTTTGAGCCACCGGAAACTCCTTTGTCTCCATCCGTTGCCCGCGTCAATCGTTTGACGCTTTGTATTACAAAATATCAAACCGGTTCGACAATCGCAACCCAAGACTCGCCGAGCCACCGGCGCTATTCCACAGAAATCGTCACCACCGCGGAGGCAATCGGACCATCGTGGCTCAGGGAAATATGGATATGCGGCATCGACCCCGCACCGAGAGCCGAGCGCTGCGCCGAACGCGCATTCCGCCGCTCCTGCATCACTGCATAAGGCCCGTTATCGGAAGCAGGGGAATAAGCAGAGGAATAGCGAGCGCCGGCAGCCGAATTCGCGTAATCAGTTTGGAAGACTGACGCCGTCCCCTTACCCAGAGACACATGCGGCACACCACGGGAATCATCCAAGATCTCGATTTCAGGCCACGGGAAATTATCAAGCGTGAACGGATAGGGGGCATCGCCAAGATAATCGCACCACGCTTTGAGGAACGCCTCCTTGCCTGCCCACTTGGCGGACAGATGCACGGCCTCGTCATCGTTCTTCAGCCGTGCGCAATCCGCCGCCTGACGCACCTCACGAACGGAAAACAGCGAGCGCATGCGCGAGCCGGGTTCAGACAGCTGCTCGGCGAATGCGGCGACGTCAACCACGTCATGACCTAAACCAAATGTGCCCATAGCACCTATTATCAGCCATTCAACACGTTGACAACACATCCAGAATAACGAGGTTCACACGGAACGCGGCATCCACAAACGGAAACCCTCGGCCGCTCCGCAAGCCGAATCCTGAAAGTCAACACCAAGTCAAACTGTTGACTAACGGTGGACACGGCGTAAAATGTCGATATTCCGCCCGACACTCCGATACGTAAATCGATTGACGTCAAACGTTTGACTTTTTAACGTGGTTAACACAACGATCCAATGAAGGATAACTTCACAACAACCAACCACAACCAGCCAATGAAGCCAGCAAGGAGGTAGAACCGTGGTCACGATGAAGCAAATCGCCAATCGCGCCGGCGTTTCCATCTCCACCGTCTCTCTGGTGCTCAACAACCGCGATATCGGCCGCGTCAGCCCCGATGTCGCCGAGCGAGTCCGCGACATCGCCGCCGAACTCGGTTATCTGACCAACCGTCTGGCCAGCGGGCTGCGCACCAGCAGTACCCGCACCATCGGATTCCTCAGCGACGAAGTGGCCACCACGCCGTTTGCCGGCCGCATGATTGAGGGCGCGCAAGACGCCGCCCGCATGCCCGCGTTCTTCGACAAGCACCCGGATGTCGACGGATTCTTCTGCTTCAACGACACCCGCGCTTGGGCCATCTACACCGAGGCCACCCGTCGCGGGCTGATTATCGGCAAAGATATCGCGGTGGTTGGCGTCGACAATCACCAGGTTGTGGCCGAAGCGCTGGATCCGCCGCTTTCCACTGTGGAACTGCCGCATTACGAGATGGGCTACTGGGCAGTCGGTAAGCTGGTCTCGCTCATCGAAGGCGAGGCACCCGATCCCTTTCCTCGTGCCGGATACCCGGTCGAGAAGGTTCAGCCGCCGCCACTGAGCGAGCAGTCACCCCAGCTTGAATGCCAGCTGCGCATCAAGCAATCCTGGGGCCGGCCCTGCTCCCAGCGATAGCCTGCCCAAAAATCACGCATCTATCCCACTTGACCCGGTTTCGACTGTATGTCGAAGGCGCTATTGCTGTTTTCGTGGGTGGTGGTTCGTCGTCTCTTACTCCCACAACGGTTCAACAACGAACCACCACCCACGAAAACAGCAATAGCGCCAAAAAACAATAGGGTCGGGAAGAACACCGTAAATGACGTTCTTCCCGACCCTAATCGCGAGACACTCCCCTCAGCCGGCATTCACCGGCCGGGGGAGCCAGAGGGGCATCAGGCCTCGTAGTAGCCGTCGGCGCCGAGGCGGGCGTCCGGGTTGAGGAGCATAGCCTTTTCGACCTCGTGGTGGTCGTAGCCACGGTGATCCTCGCGGAAGCGACGGTTGTCGATCGGCTCGTAGAGCGCGGCGCGACCCATCATGCCTTCCTCAAGGTGACGCTGGCCGGCGGCCAGGCGGGCGTTGGCACGCTCACGCCAAGCTTCCAGTGCGGCCTCACCATCGGCCTTGGCCACGGCCGCCTCGAAGGCACCGGGGTGAACCAGGGCCACGAAGCCGGAAACATGTCCGAAGCCGAGCGAGGTGGCCAGACCGGCCTTGACCGGGCGACCAGCGGTCTCGCGACCGAACTCGTCCTCACCACCGCCGATGCGCAGGGGCTTCCTAACCCAGACCATGTGGTCGTCGCGCTGGAGCTTCGGATCCACGCAGTCGAGCGCCGCGTTCGCCGGAATCACGCCGGACTTGAACAGCTGCGTCAGACCGTTGACCTGGAAGATGCAGGCACCACCCTTGGCGTGGCCGGTAAGCGTCTTCTGCGAGATCACGAACAGCGGGTTGCCGTCGGTGCGGCCGATGGCGTGGGCCAGCGTGTTGTGCAGTTCGGACTCGTTCGGGTCGTTGGCGTTGGTGGACGTGTCGTGCTTGGAGACCACGGCGATGTCGTCGGCTGAGACGCCGAGCTTAGCCAGGTCGTGCACGAGCTTGGAGTCCTTGCCACCGAGGCCGGCAGCCAGGGCACCGAGGCCCGGAGCCGGGATCGAGGTGTGAGCACCATCCGCGTAGGAGTGGATGAAGCCGACCACGGCCGCAACCGGCAGGCCGAGCTTTTCGGCGATGTCACCGCGGGTCACGAGGATCGTGCCGCCGCCCTGGGATTCCAGGAAGCCGCCACGGCGACGATCGTTCGCGCGGCTGAAGAAGCGCGCGTCGATACCCTTGCCATACATTTCCTCCGAGTTGGCGGTGGCGTTCATGTTGCCGAAACCGATCACGGATTCCACGCCGATGTCGTCGATCGCACCGGTGACCACGAAGTCGGCCTTGCCGAGGGCGATCTTGTCGACGCCCTCTTCAAGGGAGACGGCTGCGGTGGCGCAGGCGGAGACCGGCTGAATCATGTTGCCGTAGCCGCCGATGTAGGACTGCATCACGTGAGCCGCGACCACGTTCGGCAGGGCTTCCTGCAGGATGTCGGTCGGGATCTCGTGGTTGAGGAAGCGGTCGAGGTACAGCTTGCGCATCGACATCATGCCACCGAAGCCGGTGCCCTGGGTCGAAGCCACCAGCGAGGGGTGGATGGACTCGAGGATTTCGGCCGGGGTGAAGCCGGCGCCCAGATAGGCGTCCACAGTGGTGACGATGTTCCACAGGGCGATCTTGTCGACGTCGCCGACCATCGAGGCGGGAATGCCCCATCGGGTCGGGTCGAAGCCCTTCGGGAACTGGCCGCCGACTGTGCGGGTCATGGTGGCGCGGCGCGGCACGCGGATCATCGAGCCGGCGTGGCGGGTCACGTTCCATTCGCCGGATTCCTCATCCGGGGCGATGGTGGTGTGAGCCTCGTCCAACTTGACGTATTCGGCGGCGACTTCGCGGGTGGGCACAGAGAAGGTGACGTCGTGGTCGAGGAAGACCTCGGCTTCCTCTTCGTCAGCACCGTCCTTGTAGTCGTTGCCCATGCCTTCCTCGAACGGGCGGATGCCGGAGCGGGCCACGACCTCGTCGTGGTAGCGCTCGGCGATGTCCTCTTCGGGCACGAGGTTGCCGTCGGTGTCGTACCAGCCGGGCTTCGGGCTGTCGGCCCAAGTCAGCAGGCCCATGTTCCACGCGAGTTCGAGCACTGCGCCGGCGCTGAGGTCGACGGTGCCGTCCGAGTGGATGCCGAGCTCGGCCTGGGCGCGCGTACGACCGGAGCCCCACGGGCCCAGCTCACCGACGGAAACGATGACGATTTCGTCTTCCGGCTTGGCAGTGACGTTGGTCCAATCGTTCAAGTCGACCGGAGCCTGCTTGGTGACGATCGGTGTGGGCAGCGCCTTGATTTGCTGCCCACGCGAGGAGTCGGACAGTCCAGTGGACTTTCCGGCGACGGAGCCATCCGTTTCCTGAGACGAGGCCGCAGCAGCTTCCTTCTCGGCGTCGGCCATGGCCTCCGCACGCAGGGCCTTGATGTCGATGGGCTCGGAGCCGAGGCCACCGGTCAGGTCCACATCGAGCGGGGCCTTGAGGGCCTGCTCGCGCGATTCGGCAGTGCACAGGTCGAGCAGCTTGGCCGCAATCTGTGCGGTGGAGTAGGTGCGGATGCCGTGACGCTCAACGACGGCGACCAGCGGGTCGTTACCGACCATCAGGCCGGTGCCACGCACCCAGCCGATCTTCGGGTGAGCGAAGGTGACGCGGCTCGACCACACCTTTTCAGCGCGGGCACGGTTGACGATGGCGTCAAAGGCGCTCTTGACTTCGCCGTAGGCACCGTCGCCGCCGAATACGCCGCGGTTCGGGGAACCGGGCAGCACCACGTGGAGCTTGTGCTGCACGTTGGTGTCGGCACCGATGTGGCTGAAGCCGGCGATGGCGCGTTCCACGCCCCACAGCATCAGTCGGGCCTGCGATTCGAACAGGTCGCCGGAGTCGGCGAGCGTGCCATGGACCGGCGGAGCGGCGAACGGGAAGAACAGAGTCGGCTCCCACGCGGGCTTCAGAATCGTGGTGGTAGCACCGGAGGTCTTCTTCTGCTCGTGGCCCACCCAGTCGACCAGTGCGTCGACGTCGCGGTAGCTGGAGAGGTTGGCCGGAACCAGCCACAGCTTGGCGTTGCCGGTAGCGTGCTCGCGGTAGGCCTGCTTAGCCCAAGCCTTAATGGACGGCTTGAAGCTGTGCGAGGTGGCCACCACAGTGGCACCGCCTGCGAGCAGGCCTTCGACCACCTGAGCGGCAATCGAGTTCGGGCTCACGCCGGTGACGATGGCGATATCATTCGCGTAACGGGAGGCGTTCTTGTTGGACGCAACCTGTTCGAGGGCCTCGGAGCCGGCCTTCTGGAAGGCGGCCTTGAGTTCTTCGCTCTCCGACTCGTTGGCGAACCACTGGGCTTCGGCGGCGATGGTCTTGCCAAGGCCGATGAAGCTGCCGTTCAAGGCGGCGGGATCGTTGTCATAGTAGGCGCGGGCGAGGTCTTCACGGGCGGAGGCCCACCGATCATCGAAGAGGATGGCCTTGTTGGCGTCGAAGCGCGGAGCGACCTGCTTGGGCCAGTCGGAGCCAAGTTCGGCTTCAACCGCGGCCACGACGGCGGCGTTCTCGTCCTCGGATTCTTCCGGAGCCGGAGCGGCCACGCCGAGCTCGTTCAGCACGAAGCGGGCGGTGGCGGCGAGCACGCCGTTGGAACCGGTGACCCTCTCGGCGAAGGCGTCGAGCGCGGCGGAATCGATCACAGCGCCACCAGCGGCACCACCGGCGGACGGCAGGGCCACGGCAACACCCTTGAGCTGGGCGACGACCTCAACGGCCGCATCAATCAGCTTGTCGGCTTCCGGCTTGTTCTGCACGGCGGCGGTGGGCAGCTTGGCCAGGTCGCCGCCACGGGAGCTGGCACCCTCGCGAGTGTCGAGCAGCAGTGTGGCGAGCACGCTGGCCACCCAACCTTCACCGAGCTGCCATACGTTGGTCACGCGGTCGCGGATGTACTGCTGCTTGACGCCGGCGGCACCGAACAGCGAGCGCAGGCGGTCGCGCAGCGCCTCGGATAGCACGGCACCGAACGGCTTGTAGTTCGGGGCGGCCTTGTTGACGATTTGGGCGAGCTTGTCGAGCGTCGCTTCAGCAGCACCGTCCACGCTGGCGACTCCCAGCTCGGAACTGATGTCCATGAGCAGCTGGTTGCGGCGAGAAGAGACACCGTTAGTCAGGGTGTCGGTGGTGTCGTTGCTGCCGATCTGGTCGATGCGCACCTTGGCGGAGTAGGCCATGAGCACGCCGATGGCATCGGAAGCCTTGAAGGGCAGGTCGGCGACGGCGGCACCGGACGGCGCGCCGGCCGCGGCCTGCCCTGATTGCAGGCCGCGCGAGGAGTCGGACAGTCCAGTGGACTGTCCGGCGACGGAGCCATCCGTTGTCTGAGCAGCCTCAGTCACGGCATTTGCCGGAGCGGCACCGGAACCGAGCTTGGCGACGGCGGAACCACCGGCAGGAGCGGTTTCGACCGGGGCCGAGGCCGCAGCCTCTTCCGGCTCATCGTCGGGAACCAGCGAATCGGTGTCGGTCATGTAGACGCGGCCTTCATCGCGGCCGACGTTGTAGACGACCGTATCGTTGCCGGCGAACTCGGGTAGACGCAGGGTCTTGGCACCGAGGTTGGCCAGGGTCGGGGCGTTGCCGAGGCCGACTTCGACGTATTCCTCCACGCCGAGGCCGCCCTGTTCGCGCTGACCGAAGAGCAGCGCCTGGGTTTCAATCCAACGCACCGGGGAGGCGAACTGCCAGGAGAGCAGTTCGGTCAAGAGCAGACGGCCGAGCTTCTGGTCGTCATCGGCGTAGGAATCCCACACGGCCGGGTCGTCGAGCACGGCCTTGATACGCTCGGACGGCACGACTTCGAGGATCTTGGCGGCGAATTCCTTGGTCATCTCGAACGGGGTGGCCACCAGGTTCGGGATGTAGCGGTCCACCAGACGGCCACGGTAGTCGATGTAAGCGGGAAGCAGCGCGTCGAGCTTGTCGCGGAATTCCGGCACGCCCTTGCGCAGCAGTGTGGAGTGGAACGGCACATCGATGCCGGGCACCAGCATGAACGCGGGCTTGCCACCGAATGCGGCCACGCGGCGGGCGGAATCGGCCTTCAGAGCCTTGAGTCCGGCGATCGTACCGGCGATGGCGTACTGCTGGCCGGCGAGGTTGTAGTTCACGATCTCCAGGAATTCGCCGGACGCCTTGGCCACGGATTCCACGTATTCCTTGACGTGCGCGTCGTCCACACCGAACTGGTTCGGGCGCAGGGCACCCATGCGGTAGTTGGAGCGACCCTGTGCGTCACGCTCGATGAGGTGGTGCATGGTGGAACCACGGTGGAACACGAGCTCCAGCACGGTTTCCAGCGGAATCACGTCGGCGAACGCGGACAGCGCGTTGTATTCGCCGAGCGAGTGGCCGGCGAAGTAGGCGGGCCAGATGTCGGCGCCGGCTTCGCGCAGACGAGCGGTCTGGGCGAAGGCCACGGTGGCGAGCGCCACCTGCGTGAACTGCGTCAGGTTGAGCAGGCCTTCGGGGTGGCGATAGGTCACGCCGTTGGCGGTGAGCTCCTTCGGGTTATCGCGCACGAGGCCCAGGATCGAGAAGCCGAGCTTGGAGCGGGTGAGCTTGTCGGCGCGCTCCCACACGTCGCGGGCGGCGGCGGACTTGGCACGCTCGTCCAGAACCATGCCCTGCTTCTGGATGCCCTGGCCGGGGTAGACGAAGGCGGCGCGCGGCGCGCGGACCAGTGCGGTGCCGCGGGAGACGAGCTGGCCGTCGATACGGCAGGTGACTTCGAGGGTCATGCCGCCGTGGCGCACCTTGCCGACGCGCTCGACGGAGATTTCGACGGTGTCGTCAAGCTGAACCATGCCGTACATGTTGTAGGTCCAGCCGGCAATCTCGTAGTGGGCACCCTTCTCGTCGGTCGCCTGCACGGCGTGCTGGGCGGTGGCGGACAGCCACATGCCGTGCACAAGCGGAGCGGCCAAACCGGAGATGCGAGCGCCACGAGTGGAGGTGTGGATCGGGTTGAAGTCGCCGGAAGTGCGGGCGAAGGCGGTCATGTCGTGTGGGGCGACGACCTTCACGCGGCGCAGCAGACGGCGCGGCGTGGGCGCGATCTCCTCGTGCTCGGCGTCGCCGAACTCGGGGGCGTCTGCCGGCAAAGCATCGGAGTAGACGCGGCCGCGAATCGCGAAACGCTCGGTTTCGCGGGCAAGCAGCGTGCCGTCGGCAGCGGTGTGGGTCACGTGGATGGTGACCACGCGGCCGGAGGCGGACTCGAAGTAATCCTCAGCCCAAGACTTCAGGGTGATGGTTTCACCGGTGTGCTTAAGCAGGTCCTCCTCGTTCACCTCAAGTTCGATGAGGTGGTCGAGGTGAACGGCGTTGAGCAGGCCTTCAATCACCGGGTAGCCCTTGACGTACACGGAGCCGAGCGCCGTGTAAATCGCCGGCCAGGCCGGGCCGACCAGCGCATCGGGAGCGATGCGGCTGGGCTGCAGGGTCGTCGGCAGAGCGGCGCCGGTGGCCGCTTCGTGGTCGAAGCCGAGGTTGGCGGAGAGGGTGTAGGCGGCGGTGGCGGTAGCAAACGGACGCTCGTCAGAGGTCTTGCCGTCAAGCTGCGGCATCTCGGTGAGCTTGTCGCCGGTGATGGCGGTGTTGCCGATGCCTGCGGTGGCGGCGAGCATCGCGTAGACGTCCGGAATCAGGCGTTCGCGGTCCACGACCGGCACACGGCCGGGCTCGGTGCCTTCCACGATGAGCGGGATGACGATATCGCGCACGGCGTGCTTGGAGGTGCCGCCGTCCGGGTCGTTGTCCCAGTAGGTGTCGAGGTGGATGTCCAGATCGTACTTGCCGGCCGCGGCGTCAAACGCGCGGATCTCGTAGTACTGGTCGCCCAGGGCGGTGCCGTAGGCGGGGTTGTCGGTGATGTGGCCGACCCAGGAGATGTTCGGGGACTTGCGGATGAAGTCCTCGGCGCTGGTGGCCTCGCCGAGTGCGGCGAAATCGTCGTTCTCAGCGGCATCGGCGGCCTGCTGTTCGTCCTGCACGCGCTTGATGGCGGCGGTTTCGAAGCGGCCGAGGATGTCGGCGATCGGCTCGTCGATGGTGGTGATGCCGGCCACGGAGATCGGGCCGGGGATGGCACGCACGGAATCGGCGGAGTAGCGCTGGTCTTCGGACTGCCAGAGCTGGTCCTGACCCCACCAACGCAGCAGGTCGTTGTCGATGACGGGCACGAACGGCATGGGCTTGGGGTATTCGCGCACGAGCACCGGGAACCAAGCCACGTCGGCCGGAACCACCTTAAGTTCGGCGGTCTGCGGGTAGGCCAGTGCGAGCTTTTCGAGTGCGGGGGCCGGATCGGCGAGAATGTCGTCGTGGGTCAGCAGGTCAGCGGCAGCTGCCTCTTCAGCAGAAACGCCATCAGCGGCGAACAGCTTGGAGGTGAATTCGCCGGAGTCCGTGTCGTTCACACGGGCTTCGATGCGCTGCAGCAGGTGCTGGAAGCGGTCGGCGTAAGTCGGGTCGGCCCACGGGAAGGCGAGTTCGGCGAAGCGCCGCGCCCACTCAAGGTAGGTCATGGAGGCCAGGTCTCCGAAGTAAGGCTTGGCGGTCTTGTTCAGGGCTTCGATGATTTCCTTGCGGCGGGAGTCGAGCTCTTCGGGGTGCTTCATGACGCGCACGAGCAGACGGCCGCATTCGGCGGAGTCGTTCTCGAGCTCGTAAATGTCGGCGTGCAGGTGGCTCAGGCCGGAGGACATGCCGCCGACGGACTTGCCGGACGGCACCCAGTGGGCGGCCTGCGGGGCGAACACGTCGTCGGACTTGGCGTCGGCCGGAATGCCGGGCGTCTTGACGAGCAGCTGCTTGACTTCGGGGCTGGTGTGAGCCTCCTTGGCGGTCATCGCGGCGGTACCGATAAGCACACCGTCGACCGGCATGTCGGGCAGGCCGTAGGCGTGGGCCCACTGGCCGGAAATGTAGTCGGCAGCGCGTTCAGGGGTGCCGATGCCGCCGCCGGCGACCAGCACGAGGTTGTCGCAGGCGCGCACTTCGGCGTAGGTGGCGGCAAGCAGGTCATCCAGCGCTTCCCAGCTGTGGTGGCCGCCGGCTTCACCGCCCTCAACCTGAACCATGATGGTGGTGGGGGCCACGGCCTTGGCGATACGCACAACCTGGCGAATCTGGTCAACGGTGCCGGGCTTGAAGCTCACGTACGGCAGGCCGTCAGCCTGCAGGTTCTTGATGAGCTCCACGGCTTCGTCCAGCTCAGGGATGCCGGCGGAGACGACCACGCCGTCGATCGGCGCGCCGGATGTGCGCTTCTTGGGCACGATGCGGGAGGAGCCGAACTGCAGGTTCCACAGGTAACGGTCCATGAACATCGCGTTGAATTCGACCGTGCGGCCTTCCTCCAGCTCGTCTTCGAGGGCAGCGATGTGGCGGTCGAATACTTCGGCGGTCACCTGGCCGCCGCCGGCGAGCTCGGCCCAGTAGCCGGCGTTGGCCGCTGCGGCCACGATTTCCGGTTCCACGGTGGTGGGGGTCATGCCGGGCAGCAGCACCGGCGGCTTGCCGGTGAGCTTGGAGAACTTGGTGACCAGCTTGGCGCCGGCCGGGGTGTTGATGACGCGCGGGGCGAACGCCTTCCAGTTCTGGGTGCGCTCAGGCTCGCTTTCCAGCATGGAGAGCGTGGAGCGCTCGGCCAGCGTGGTGGCTTCGACCACGCCGATGCCGGTGCCCTGCACCACGTTGCCGATCAGCTTGCCGAGCGTGTTGCCGGGGCCGAGGTCCACGATCCACAGCTTGGACGGGTCGGCGTCGTCGAACAGCGCCTTGACGCGGGCGTTCCAGTCCACGTGGTTCAGGAGCACTTCCTCGGCGAGTGCACGGGTGCGCTTCTGGTCGAAGCCGCAGGCGCCGGCCCAGGCCACGGTCTGTTCGACGGCGTCGGCCATGAGCGGCGAGTGGAAGGGCAGGGTGACCTCAAGGTATTCGAGGGTCGGGTTGAACACGGTGCCGCCGTGGAGCTTCTGCTCGCGCAGCTTGGCCTGATGCTGGTGTTCGCGCTCGGCTTCGAGGGCGAAAGCGGCCAGGTCTTCCGGGTAGCCGGACAGCACGTGGTGGTTGTCGGAGTTGGTGACGGCGATGGAGATCGGGCCGCGAGCGTTGTTGACGCGGGCCACCAGAGCCTCAACCTGTTCGCGGGTGGCGCCCTTGACGGAGAGCATCGGGCTGGCTTCGCCATACTTGGGGTTCAGGCCCAGTTCGCGCACGCGGCGGGTTCCGGCGGCGCCGATCAGGGCGGCCACGGCCAGAATCTCGTTGAGGGTCTTGCCGGCGGCCTCGATGGAGCCGGCGGCCTCGATGGCGCGGGTCATGTGC
>OLRJ01001225.1_pt1 | contig 22460 bp, 18 predicted proteins | sample 1672741 | NCBI WGS metagenome assembly OLRJ01 (sample SAMEA3136719, study PRJEB25190) | human gut metagenome | biome: human gut; feature: human-associated habitat; material: faeces | place: Austria | collected 2013
CAAAGGTTGACAAAGCCGGGATTTACAATATACTAATTATGGAGGAAAAACAGCCTATCATAGCATTGGGGGCAGGCGGTTCTTCCAAACTTGTATTCGATCATGGCAAGCGCATAGAGCGAGCAGAAAACGTCAAAGACGTTAAGAATTATATCGAGCGTATTGATGAAATGATCGAAAGAAAAAGAACAGGCATAGAGACATGGCTGTAAAGATCAGGAGGTGCACCTGTTGGAAGAAGGACAGAAAACAGTGACAAAGACAACGGACAGGATTCTTGATCTTGATCTGTCTTCAGAACTGAATCATGGAATCATAGTCAGTAATCTTGCATATGATGTGGCAAAGGAACTGGGGCAGAATGAAGAGTTCTGCTATCAGATGGCAATAGCGGGAATCCTTCACGATATTGGCAAGTTGAAACTGACAGGATATATAGACGGACAGGAAAAAGACCCTCTTCTGATCGAGGAACTGAAGTATGTCAGAATGCATTCTGCACTTGGATATGAAGAACTGAAAAATCAGGGATATTCCGATATTGTGCTGGAGAGTATTCTTTATCATCATGAGAATTATGATGGCACAGGATATCCTTCCAATCTGTCAGGGAAGGAGATTCCTCTGGGAGCCAGAATATTAAGAGTCTGTGATGTTTATGCGGCACTGAGTTCAGACAGACCTTACCGAAGAGCCTTTGATATCACTACAGTGATAGACCTTATGATCGATGAGATTAAGAATTTTGATATGGAAGTATTTCTTGCATTTCAAAGAGTAATACATGAAGTTGCTGACAGACAGCAGTGATACAGAACAATGATTAACAGGAGGATGGCATGGCATTAAAGAAAAAACCGGTTACCGGTATGAAAGACATTTTACCAAAAGAAATGGAAATCCGTAATTATGTAATGAATATGATCAGAGAAACTTATGGTTCTTTCGGATTTTCCTCTATTGAAACACCATGTGTGGAACACATCGAAAACCTCAGCAGCAAACAGGGTGGTGAAAATGAAAAACTTATTTTTAAGATCCTGAAACGTGGAGAAAAACTGAAACTTGAAACAGCAGAAACAGAGGCTGATTTGGTAGATTCCGGACTTCGTTATGATCTGACAGTACCTCTTTCCAGATATTATTCCAACAATGCAAACGAACTTCCGGCTCCGTTCAAGGCTCTTCAGATGGGTAATGTATGGAGAGCAGACAGACCACAGAGAGGTCGTTTCCGCCAGTTTATGCAGTGTGATATTGATATTCTTGGTGAGCCTACTTATCTGGCAGAGATCGAGCTTGTTCTGGCAACAACCACTCTTCTTGGCAAGCTGGATTTCCATAATTTCACCATTCGTATCAATGACCGTAAGATTCTGAAGGCAATGGCACAGTACAGTGGTTTCCCGACAGAAAGTTTTGATACGGTATTTATTATCCTTGACAAAATGGACAAAATTGGTCTTGAAGGTGTTGCAGAAGAACTGGCAAAAGAAGGTTTTGCACAGGAAAGCATTGATACTTATCTTGGAATGTTCAAAGAGATCACATCTGATATTGAAGGTGTACGTTACTGCAAAGAAAAACTGAAAGATGTTCTGGACCCGAAAGTAGCAGATGATCTGGAAACCATTATTTCAGCAGTAGATACTGTAAAGAGTGCAGACTTTAAGATTTCCTTTGATCCTACACTGGTTCGTGGAATGTCCTACTATACAGGTCCGATCTTTGAGATTGCCATGGATGAATTTGGCGGATCAGTAGGCGGTGGTGGACGCTACGATGAAATGATCGGCAAATTTACAGGACAGAATACATCTGCCTGCGGATTTTCCATTGGATTTGAACGTATCGTAATGCTTCTTCTGGAACGTGGATATGAGATCCCGAGAGCCGGAGAAAAGAAAGCATACCTTATCGAAAAGAATATGCCTGCAGATCAGCTTCTTCAGATTCTGAAACAGGCTACAGAAGAGCGTAATCAGGGTGTTCAGGTAAATCTTTCCATTATGAAAAAGAACAAGAAATTCCAGAAAGAACAGCTGACAAACGAAGGATATACAGAGTTTGTAGAGTTTTTCAGAAATAAATAAACAACTGTTTACAGGTTACTGAGACAAAGTGAACAGTAACACAAATAAAGGAGACAAATCATGGCTGAAAGTATGAAAGGACTGCACAGAACATGCCGATGTGCAGAAGTAACAAAAGAAATGACCGGCAGCAGAGTGACTCTCATGGGATGGGTACAGAAGGCAAGAAACAAAGGTGGTATCGTTTTTGTCGACCTTCGTGACCGTTCCGGGATCATGCAGCTGATCTTTGAAAACGGAAGTATTGATCAGGAAGGCTTTGAAAAAGCAGGCAAACTGAGAAGTGAATTTGTTATTGCTGTTACAGGTACTGTTGAGAAACGTTCAGGTGCAGTGAACACCAATCTGGCTACAGGAGAACTGGAGATCCGGGTAGAATCCTTAAGAGTTCTGGCTGAGGCTGATGTACCTCCATTCCCGATTGAAGAGAACAGTAAGACAAAAGATGAAATCCGTCTGAAATACCGTTATCTTGACCTGAGAAGACCGGACCTTCAGAGAAATATCATGCTGAAGAGCAAAGTATGCCAGCTTACCCGTAAATTCTTCACAGATGAGGGATTCCTGGAAATCGAAACTCCTATGCTGGGCAAGAGTACTCCGGAAGGAGCAAGAGATTATCTTGTACCATCCAGAATCCATCCAGGTTCTTTCTACGGACTTCCACAGTCCCCACAGCTGTACAAACAGCTTCTGATGTGTTCCGGATATGACCGTTATATCCAGATTGCACGTTGCTTCAGAGATGAGGATTTAAGAGCTGACCGTCAGCCGGAGTTCACACAGATCGATATGGAGCTTTCTTTTGTAGATGTAGATGATGTTATTGATGTAAACGAACGTTATCTTGCATATCTGTTCAAAGAAGTCCTGGATGTAGATGTAAAACTTCCAATTCAGAGAATCACATGGCAGGAAGCTATGGACCGTTTTGGTTCAGATAAACCGGATATGCGTTTTGGAATGGAACTTCATGATGTAAGTGAAGTAGTAAAAGACTGCAATTTTGTTGTATTCAAGGGTGCTCTGGAAGCAGGTGGTACTGTACGTGGTATCAATGCAGAAGGACAGGGCACTATGCCTCGTAAGAAGATCGACAAGCTGGTAGAGTTTGCCAAAGGATATGGTGCCAAAGGTCTTGCATACATTGCAATCGGAGAAGACGGAACACGTAAATCTTCCTTTGCAAAATTCATGACAGAAGAAGAAATGGATGCTCTGGTTCAGGCTATGGACGGAAAGAACGGAGACCTGCTTCTTTTTGCAGCAGATAAGAATAAAGTTGTTTATGATGTACTTGGCGCACTTCGTGTGGAACTTGCAAAACAGATGGATATCCTGGACAAAAACGAATACCGTTTTGTATGGGTAACAGAGTTTCCACTTCTCGAGTGGAACGAAGAAGAAAACCGCTACACAGCTATGCACCATCCATTTACCATGCTTATGGACGAAGATATTCCACTGATCGAAAGTGGTGATCTTGGAAAAATTCGTGCAAAAGCATATGATATCGTACTGAACGGTAATGAGATCGGTGGAGGAAGTGTACGAATCCATCAGAATGATATTCAGGAAAAGATGTTTGAGATGCTTGGCTTTACCAGAGAAGCTGCTTACAAGCAGTTTGGATTCCTTCTGAACGCATTCAAATATGGTGTACCGCCTCACGCTGGACTGGCTTATGGTCTGGATCGTCTGGTTATGCTTATGGCAAAAGTAGACAGTATTCGTGACGTAATTGCCTTCCCGAAAGTAAAAGATGCTTCTTGTCTGATGACAGAATCTCCAAGCAGAGTAAGTGAAGCTCAGCTGGAAGAACTGGGATTGGAAGTAGCACCGGAAGAAGAATAAAATATTATTCAAAATAAATAAAAACCTGCATTCCTGAAAAGGGTGCAGGTTTTTTGTCGGAAATTTTTATTTTAAATTATTCTTCTGTATCTGTATCAGATTCCTCTGCTACAGGTGTGGTACTTAATGTACCAAAGATTGCAGAACCAACAGAAGAGTTGCTGTCCTGTAATTTCCAGGAAACACCATCATTGGTAAGATGGAAGGTGGCAGTGGCTGTTCTGGTGGCAGTATTATTTTTTATGTTTTCAAGTAGCAGATCCAGAGATTTTTCGTAGCGCTTGGAGGAACCGTCAATAACAGCTTCTGGTGAAGCAAGGTAGGTATCCTGCTGTGCCTGATAAGCAGCAAGAATGGCAGAACTGTCAAAAGTGGTAATTTCTGTTGAAAGAGATGCCTGATATCCATGTATTTTACAGTCAGTTATTTTGAAATCAAAATGGTCGTGTACCTGTTCTACAAGTGCGGCTGCGATGGAGTTTTTGTCTGAATCGTCAGTGTTCATAAGGCTTTCGATGCCAAGATAATTGCCCATTTGATCCAGATCCATGGCTTTGAGGGTATTTAAATAGACAGTAAGTGTTTCTTCCGGTGAGAGAAGATCACTGTCTGACAGATAAGTCATGAGACCGCCGACAAGATCATTTTCCAGAGAATGAGTCCGGTTGATTTCCCATATTTCGTTGTCTGTACCTTCATTATTAAGAGTCAGGGTACAGTCTCGTTCTACAGTTTTATACTGATTGGAGTTGAGAAGCTGGTTCAGGAGCAGATAACGGTCTTCCAGAGAAGCTGAGACTTCGTCTGCTTTATCAGAGCTGGCTGCATTCAGTATTTCGGACTGCAGATATGCTTTTGCATAATCTTTTGCAAGAGATTTTGCATCTATGGTAGAAAGTTGAAGATCAGCTGTAGCTGATTTCCTGTCATTGTCGACGTCAATAGAACGTACTTTGTAATCAAAGTTTTTGAAAAACAGAGAAAATACTTCTTTTACTTCTTTGGACAAGTCTTTTTCCTGGGGGGTATTGGGGAAGAGCCTTGTGTAGGATACATATTTCTGAGCTGTATCAGTGTCCAGATTTTTTAATAAATCCAGATCGTTTGTGATCACTGCTTCTACATCTGTTTTATCAATGTGGGAACAGCCGCTGAATATACAGACAGCCAGGATAAAGAACAGAAGAGGTAACAGACCTTTTGAGATCTTCATAGGTATCTTTCCTTTCAAAAATATTCTTTTTCATTCTACCAGATAACAGTATAAAAGTCAAAATCAGGTTACTGTTCACCGGTAATGTTCCGCGAGGTGTTTTGCCATGAATATGGCAAAATCAGGGGCTTTCGTGAAGAAAATGTGAAAAATTCAGAGATTTTCTGTGAGACTTTTCTTTTCAAAGGCAATCTGGTATGATAGTAGAAGTAAAAAAGTATCCTTTACAGACGAAGGAGGTTCCTGTTGTAAAATATGGGGACATAAGGAGGAAAAAGCTTTTTATGAAGAAACGGATTTTGATTCTTCTTGGAATATTAATTATTGGTGGCGGCGGCGCAGCAGGTGTCTGCTGGAAGATGGGACTGATCGGTACCCAGACAGTCAGCGGCGATGCCATTTATGTTTCGGAAGTCAGCACTATAACAGGCAGTCTTTCCGGAGTTACCAATCGCTATGCAGGCGTGGTGGAACCCCAGGAGACAGTAAGCGTGGAACTGGAGAATGGACGTGCAGTAAAAGAAGTCCAGGTCAAAACCGGTGACCAGGTCAAAAAAGGTCAGCTGTTGTTTGAGTATGATCTCAGCAGTATCCAGCAGAGTCTGGAAGAAGCACAGTTGGATCTGGACCGACTGAAAAACGAAGCTGCCAGTCTCCAGCAACAGATAAACACCCTGGAAAATGAAAAGAAGAAGGCAACTCAGGATAATCAGCTTTCATATACGATTGAGATTGAAACCAACAAAATGAATCTCAAGAAAAATGAATACAGTCAGAAGAGTAAATCAGCTGAGATCGAGAAGCTTCAGAATGCCACAGGCAATACAGAAGTCCGAAGTACCATTGACGGTGTAATCCAGAAAATCGATACGTCCAAGCTGTCCACAGGAGATGAGGAAGACAGTACACTGAGTGACAGTTCGGATATGGATTCATCCTATTCCGATACATCAGGAAGTGACAGCAATGGAAATGCCTTTATTACGATTCTGAGTACTGGAGCTTACAGGGTCAAAGGGACAGTTAATGAGATGAATATCCAGAATATCGTTGAGGGTGAACCTGTTGTTGTACGTTCCAGAGTAGACAGCAATCAGACCTGGAAAGGAACTATGGGAAATATCGACAAAGATGCCGCATCCACCACAAGCAACAACAGCGATACTTATTCGATGACGGACAGCAGTGGTGATTCACAGACTTCTTCCAGTACATATCCTTTCTATGTGAATCTGGATTCATCTGACGGTCTTATGCTGGGACAGCATGTATACATCGAACCGGATGAAGGACAGGATGAACAGAAGGCAGGTCTCTGGTTAAGTGAAGTCTACATTGTAGATGCTGACACAGACAGTCCTTATGTCTGGGCAAGAAATGACAAGAAGAAGCTGGAAAAGAGAAGTGTGATCCTGGGACAGTACGACGAAAATATGGGAGAATACGAAATTGCAGATGGTCTCAGTAAGAGTGATTATATTGCCTATCCTTCTGATTCTCTGAAAGAAGGTATGTCCACTACTACCAATAGTGACGAGGCAACAGATCCGGAAACACTGGATATGGAATCAATAGATGATAGTTCATCTGATATGTCTTCTGATGGAACAGATGATGATATGGCAGCATATCAGGATAATATAGACGAGACCTACGAAAACGACAGTGACGGAACAGTGATTGATGATCCGGAAAACTGGGATGACAGCAGCATGGATGGGGATTATTCAGAAGAAGATTATTCGGATGAAGATTTCAATGAAGATATGGATTCAGATGACTCTGAAGATGCAGGTTATCCCGGCGGAGATCTGGTTCCGGCAACTGACATGGAGGATAATGAATGATTCTGGAGTTAAAAGGAATATATAAGAACTACATTCAGGGCAAAATGACAGTTCCGGTACTGAAAGACGTTAATTTTTCCATGGATGAAGGAGAATATGTGGCGATCATGGGACCTTCCGGTTCCGGCAAAACAACCCTTATGAATATTATAGGATGTTTGGACAAGCCTACAGAAGGAATTTTTCTTCTGGACGGACAGGATATCCGTTCCTGCTCTGAAAATGATATGTCTGATATTCGATTGAACAAAATTGGATTCGTATTCCAGAGTTTTCACCTGCTTCCAAGGCAGTCAGCATTATCCAATGTGGAGATGCCCCTTAATTATGCAAAAGTACCTAAAAAAGAGCGAAGAGAAAGAGCTTTCCACGCATTAGAACGAGTCGGGCTTGCTGATCGGGTAGATTTTAAACCCAATCAGCTGTCCGGTGGACAGATGCAACGAGTAGCCATTGCCAGAGCCATTGTAAATAATCCGAAACTTCTTCTGGCAGATGAGCCTACAGGAGCTCTCGACAGCAAATCCGGAGCACAGGTCATGGAACTTTTTCAGAAGCTGAATGATGAAGGTGTTACAGTTCTTATGATCACCCATGATCCGGATATTGCTTCCCATGCCAAAAGGGTGGTGACCATCCGGGATGGAGTGCTCATGGAAAAAGAGGTGAAGTAATTTTGAAGAAAAAGATCATCATAGGAATCCTGGTGGCTGCTCTGGTGGTCGGAGGTACAGCCGGAGGCGGTGTCTATTACAGACAGTCTCACCAGAAAACAGTTTCTGTTGTCAGTGTGGATAGCCTGGCAGGTGATTATTATGCAGATGATACCACCCTGGAGGGCAATATTGTTGCCAGTGCAGTACAGAATATCAGCGTGGACAAGGATATGATCATAGAAAAAGTCTATGTATCCAAGGGCGATTCTGTCAAGAAAGATGATAAACTGATCTCCTTTGATATGACATTGGTTGAAATGGAACTGAACATTGCAAAGTTGAAACAACAACAGCAGGAACAGAACCTGAACAAAGCTATCAGTCGTCTCACTAGTCTTAAAAACGGCGGACCTGTTGATGACAGCTCCAGTGATGACAGTTCTGTTACCCCGGATGATACATCTGATACAGGAACGGACAGTCTGCCAGATTATGATGAAGAAGCATCAGCGGCCGGCAGTATGAATGGTACCTATCTGGCAGCAGTTATAAATCCGGTTCTGGCAGCAGCTACCGGTGATTTTCTTTCAGACGGAGGAGAGGGAACACAGAATACAGCAGGTACAGAAGATACTGCTGAGAACAGTACAGAGGATAATACTTCACAGGATCAGAATACATCAGGGGATACTTCAGGTGGAACAGAATCTTCGGGAGATGAGATAAATATAGATATCAGTTCCGGAGATGATAATGGAAATAATTCTACAGATGATCCATCCGAAGATCCGGACCCATCTGAAACACCAGATCCGGGATTCAATTCAGGACAGGATGTTTCTGATAATATCGAAAACACAGATCCGGGAACAGATCCGGGAATCAAGGATATCACAGATGGAGATCCTGTATTTCACCAGGTACTGGATGGAAATACAGAGCCTTACTGTGGAAAGGGGACCAAAAAGAACCCTTATGTCTTTCTGGTCAGTTCAGCGAAGGGATATGCAGTTGCCAAAGGTTCTTTCCTGAACAAGATGGCAGGGTATAAGCCGGATGGAACCAAGGAAGATGGTGTGGATGGATACTGGTATCTGCTGGAATTCCATGAGAATGACACGGTTGCAGATGTGACGAACCGTAAATCATCATGCACCGGTTATTATCTGGTAGATGGAAGCCTTCTGGACAAGATGGTAAAGGACGATTCCGAAGTGGAGTTTACCCTGGATGGTGCTTCTCATTACGATAATGATCAGGACGATGATCCAGGCGACGATGGCGGCGATGACAGCGGTGATGGCGGGGACTCTTCCCTTACCAGAGAAGAAGCCATCAAGATCCAGCAGACCAAAGTAGACAGCCTGAAACTTGACATACGTGAAAGCAAGATCAATATAGAAAAACTGGAGAAGAAAGTCAAAAAGCAGACGATATACAGTAAACTGGATGGTACAGTTGCCAAAGTAGGCGATGCTGCTACCGGTTCTTCCAGTGGAAGCTATTTTATGACTGTAAAAAGCAAAGAAGGCTTCTATGTAAAGGGAACAGTCAGTGAACTGATGCTGGATGAAGTGAAAGAAGGAACCAAACTGCAGTGTTCCGGCTCCAATGGAGATTTTGAGGCAGATGTAATAGATGTTTCAGAATATCCTGTTTCCGGAGACTACACAGGAAGTGGCAATCCTAATGTTTCCTATTATACCTATCTGGCTACAATCCCGGACAAATCCGTAAAAGTATCAGAAGATGACTGGCTTACAGTCACCTTGCAGGGAACATCTCAGCAGAATGGTATTGTACTGGACAAAGCTTTTGTACGTTCTGAAAACGGTGTAAGTTATGTTTATAAAGATGACAATGGCATTTTGAAGAAACAGATCCTGAAAGTTGGTGGCAATGTCAATGGTGGCTACAGCGTTCTGGTAACCGGTGGTATCACCAGAGATGACCGTATCGCATTTCCATACGGAGATACGGTAAAAGAAGGGGCAGTTACTGAAGAGGTTTCTGTCAGCGATTTTTATGGATATTAAGAGAAAGGTGGAGCATTATGATTGAAAATTTAAGGATATCCATTCAGGGAATCTGGTCACACAAAATGCGTTCCTTTCTTACCATGCTGGGTATTATTATCGGAATTGCATCTATTATTGCAATTGTATCTACGATCAAGGGAACCAGTGAGCAGATAAAAGAAGACCTGATTGGTTCCGGTAACAATACAGTGACTGTCAGTCTTTATGACGGCGACAGTACCTATGATCCGGAGTACGGAATGAGTTCCAGTGGAACACCGCCGCTTCTTTCCGATGAACAGAAGTCCGATGTTATGGATGCAGATCATGTAAAAAATGCAACATTTTTTTATACCAGATCTTATGCCAGCAATGTATATTATCAGAACATCAGCTTTCAGGGTGGAACCGTATACGGTATAGATTATAATTATCTGGACACCTGTGGTTACCAGATCCGTTCAGGAAGAGGCTTTATCCAGAAGGATTACGACGAAATGCACAAAGTAGTTCTTGTAGACAGTAATGCAGCAGAGACACTTTTTTCCGGAGAAGATCCCCTGGGCAAGACTATCGAGATTGGATCAGAGCCTTTTACTGTGATCGGTGTGGTGCAGCAGAGTGACAGTTACCTGCCAAATATCTCATCTATTGATCAGTATTATGAATATTCGCAGGTTGTGACCGGTGCAGTGATGATCCCTAATAAATGCTGGCCTATGGCGTTTCAGTTTGACGAACCGGAAAATGCCGTGATCAAGGCAGATTCCACAGATACCATGAGCAGTGCAGGAAAAGCTGTTGCAGATATTCTGAACCAGGGAATTGATACCAGTACATCCAAGTTCAAATACAAGGCAGATGATGTAATGGAACAGGTTAAGAAGCTGCAGAACTTAAGCCAGAGTACCAATAATCAGCTGATCTGGATTGCAAGTATTTCTCTTCTTGTAGGTGGTATCGGTGTTATGAACATCATGCTGGTATCGGTTACAGAAAGAACCAGAGAGATCGGTCTCAAGAAGGCTATCGGAGCAAGAAAGAAAGTGATCCTGTTTCAGTTCCTTACAGAAGCATCCATGCTTACCAGCATTGGTGGTGTGATCGGTGTGATTGTGGGAATCATACTTTCCAAAGTTGTGTCCCAGCTTTCTGGTGCACCTACTGCTATCAGTGTACCGGCAATCATAGGATCGGTACTCTTTTCCACGCTGATCGGTGTGATCTTCGGACTGCTTCCTTCTGTTAAGGCAGCAGACCTAAATCCTATTGATGCACTGAGAAGTGAATAAACTTAATGAAAACAAAAAGAACAGAATGTACCCATGATATTAGGGCTTCTGTTCTTTTTTTGTGCATTATACTAAAAAATACTGAAATTCATTTTGATTTTTGCGATTGTTATACGTTACAAGATGTGATAAACTAAATGTAGTATGCAAAAAACTGTAAAATCAGGTTACTGTTAATCTTAAACAGTAACAAAATCAGATGAGGAGAATACAGTATGGGAAAAATTGCTATAGTAACTGACAGTAACAGTGGTATTACACAGGATGAGGGAAGGGCTTTAGGAATTTCTGTCCTGCCAATGCCTTTTTATATTAATGAAGTAATGTATCTGGAAGGAATCACTCTTTCTCAGGAAGAATTCTACGAGAAGCTGAAAAATGACGAAAACATTTCCACCTCACAGCCAAGTCCTGCTGATGTATGCGGATTATGGGATATGCTTCTGGAGAAGAATGATGAGATTGTACACATTCCCATGTCCAGCGGTCTCAGTAACTCCTGTGAGACAGCTATGGCTCTTGCCAGAGACTATGATGGCAAAGTCCAGGTTGTGGATAATCAGAGAATTTCCGTAACACAGAAACAGTCTGTTCTGGATGCTATGGAGCTTGTCAGAGCTGGCTTTAATGCTGCGCAGATCAAAGAAAGACTGGAAGCAGAAAAGATGGAATCCAGTGTTTACATCACACTGGAAACCCTGAAATATTTGAAAAAGGGAGGTCGTATCACCCCGGCGGCAGCTGCAATCGGTACTGTCCTGAATCTGAAACCAGTTCTTCAGATCCAGGGAGAGAAACTGGATGCTTATGCCAAGGTAAGAGGTAAGAAACAGGCAAAACGTGTCATGGTGAAGGCCATGAAAGAAGATTTTGAGAACCGCTTCTCAAAATATATCGAAAGTGGCGAGATGTGTCTGGAGATGGCATATACAGGCAATCAGGAAGAAGCAGAAGAATTCAAAAAAGAAGTACAGGATGCTTTTCCGGGATTTGAGATCCGTATGGATCCGCTGTCCTTAAGTGTAGCCTGCCATATCGGACATGGTGCACTGGCTGTAGCCTGCGCCAAAAAAGTAACAGTATAAAGGGGAATCATAATGAAAAAATTAATGGAAGTAATGGCAGAAGAACTTGCTTCTGCTTTTGAAAAAGCCGGTTATGCACCGGAATATGGTAAAGTAACAATATCCAACAGACCGGATCTCTGTGAATTTCAGTGTAACGGAGCCATGGCAGGAGCCAAAGCCTACAAGAAAGCGCCTTTTATGATCGCAGATGACGTTGTGGCTCACTTAAAAGACAGTAAAGTTTTTGCAGTTGCAGAAGTAGTAAAACCAGGTTTTATCAACCTGAAAGTCAAAGAAGAATTTCTGGCAGATTATCTGAAAGAAATGGAAGCAGATCCGAAATATTCCGTAGAGACCGCAAAAGAACCAAAAACTATTATCATTGACTATGGCGGACCAAACGTTGCCAAACCTCTTCATGTAGGACATCTTCGTTCTGCCATCATCGGTGAAAGCATCAAACGTATCGGAAGATATGTAGGACATAAAGTAATCGGTGATGTTCACCTGGGTGACTGGGGACTTCAGATGGGTCTTATCATCACAGAGCTGAAACACCGTAAACCGGAACTTGTTTATTTTGATGACAGTTATCAGGGAGAATACCCGAAAGAAGCACCTTTTAATATCGGTGAGCTGGAAGAAATCTATCCATGTGCCAGCGGTAAATCCAAAGAAGATGAAGAATACCGTAACGAGGCTCTGGAGGCAACTCATCAGCTGCAGCAGGGCAAACCCGGATACATGGCTCTCTGGAACCATATCATGCAGGTTTCCGTTACAGACCTTAAGAGAAATTATGCCAACCTGAATGTGGAGTTTGATCTCTGGAAAAAAGAATCCGATGCGCAGCCTTACATTCCGGATATGGTTCAGAAGATGAAAGACCAGGGCTTTGCATATGAAGATCAGGGAGCACTGGTTGTAGATGTAAAAGAAGAGGCAGATACCAAAGAAATCCCACCATGTATGCTTCTGAAATCAGACGGTGCTTCTCTGTATACTACTACAGACCTTGCTACCATCGTAGAAAGAATGAAGCTTTTTGATCCGAATGAGATTCTTTATGTTGTTGACAAGCGTCAGGAACTGCATTTTATCCAGGTATTCCGTTGTGCAAGAAAGACCGGCCTTGTAAAAGATGACACAAAGCTTTCATTCCTTGGCTTTGGTACCATGAACGGTAAAGATGGCAAGCCTTTCAAGACAAGAGAAGGCGGTGTTATGCGTCTGGAAAATCTGATCGCTGACATTGATGAAGAGATGTTCCACAAGATTGTTGAGAACAGAAGTGTCAAAGATAAAGACGCCAGAGAGACCGCAGAGATCGTAGGACTTTCTGCTATCAAATACGGAGATCTTTCCAACCAGGCAACCAAGGATTATATTTTTGATATTGACAGATTTACCTCTTTCGAGGGAAATACAGGTCCCTATATTCTGTATACCATCGTGAGAATTAAATCCATCCTGAACCGCTACAAAGAAGAAGGCGGTGATCTGGATGCAGGTCAGATCCTTCCGGCAGTGAATGCAAGCCAGAAGAACCTGATGCTGGAACTGACAAAATTTGGCAGTACCATCGAAAATGCATTCGAGGAAAAAGCACCTCACAAGATCTGTGCATATATTTATGAAGTATCCAATGCGTTTAACAGTTTCTACCATGAGACCAAGATCCTCAGCGAAGAAAATCAGGCTCAGAAAGAATCTTTCCTGAAACTTCTCGGTTTTACCAAGAGCATTCTGGAGACAAGCATTGAAATTCTTGGATTCTCTGCACCGGATCGTATGTAATATGTTCTTAAAACAGTCTTATTCTTCATGGATAAGGCTGTTTTTTATAAAAATTTCAGAAACAGAAAGCACAGAATGTGCTATAATATATCCTGTCATTATTCTTTCACTGGTATTCTCCGGTGTTTATCCAACAGAAATAAACAACAAAAAAGGAGGCGGTTTTATCGATCCTACAGGACTTGTTTTAAAGGGACGATACTGCATTATTGATAAAATAGGACAGGGAGGAGAAGGCTCCATGTATCTTGCCAGAGATCTGGAACTGGGTGTACTGAGGGCTGTGAAGGAACTCCCCCTGGCAAACAAAAGAGAAGCCAAACTGTTACGTCTTCTGGATCACCAGGCACTGCCAAAGATGATGGATTATACGGAACGTGGAGAGTACTGTTATTTGGTAATGGAATATATCAGAGGCATATCCCTGGGAGAAATACTGAGAGAGGGAAGACAGTTTTCCCTGAAAGAAATTATTTTCACTGGCAAAAAGATTTTGGATATTCTGGAGTATCTTCATTCCAGAAAGCCGGCAGTATGTTATGGAGATCTGAAACCGGATAATCTGATGTTAACTGAAAATGGAAACCTTTATCTGGTGGATTTTGGAAGTGCACAGACCGAATATGAATATGGCAGGGTATCCTGTAAGGGAACTCTCGGGTTTGCTGCACCGGAACAGCTGAAGGGACAGGCACAGAAAGCCAGCGACTTTTATGGACTGGGTAAAACAATGGAGACGCTGTGCGGAAAACACAAATGGAAATATTTCCTTCTTTTTCCGGACTTCGGATACTTTATTTACCGTTGCTGTGCAGCAGATCCTGCCAGACGATGGCAGGATACATGGAAAGCCAGGGAAGAACTTGAAAAGATACGCCCTCTGAAAATAAAGCTGAAAGCTATGTTGTTACCGGCAGCCACAGTCCTTATGATTCTGGTGTTGTGGGTGAGCTTTGGTCAGCAGATAGAAAAAAATTATCCACCTCTGGAACATGTAGTTGCTTTTGCAACTACTCCTTTTTACAGTCCTGACTATCGTACAGGAAATAAAGAAAGACAGAAAATAATTGTGAAGAATATAGAACAGTCCCTTCAGGGAATGCAAAAAATTTACAAAGAGCAGGAAGAACAGATACAGATTCTGCGTCTTCTCATTGTGTGTGGGGAGTTGCAGGGGGCAGAAAAGGCAGAAGATTATTACAGACAGCTTCTTGCATATGAGCCTCAGTTTGGACAGGGATACATTTCCTATGGGAATTTTCTTCTGAGACAGCTGCGAAAAGAAGAAAGCAGGGAGATTTATGCTCAATGGAAAAAGAACACAGCTCAAAAGAATGTGGATAATACTGAGATTAACAGGGAGGAGTTGAAACTATGGGAAAAAGAACTGGAAAAATAAAAGAGAAAAGAAATCTGGTTAAAAGAAGCCTTTGTCAGGTGATAGCTGTAATTTTGCTGAGTGTCTTTCTGGTGACAAAGGTTTCGGGAGAAGCAGAAGAATACGGAGACTGGAATTATGGATGGTCAGCAGAAAATACAGAAGATGAATTGTCCGTTAATCAGGATAGTAATCAAAAGGATGATTCTCAGGAATTCTGGAACCGGGATAATGCAATATACGGAGTCGGAGGCAGTTCAGAAGCAGATTTTTCTTCCGGAGAGGGGTTGTCAGATTCTGCCAGTCATCAGACAGGAGGGTATGACAATTCTGATAGAAGAAATAATGTTGGAAACTACAGTCAGCAGTACTCGCAGAATCAGCAGATAACACAGAACCAGGAAGAAACAGATTCACAGCCCATAACAGAACCACCGGAACAGCAAAAGAAAACTGACGAATCTGAAGAAGTATCCGTAATACCGCCAGAGACTTCCTTCAGTAAAAAATCCAAAAAAACATCCAATACAAAAGAGAAAAATAAAAAGAAAGCAGAGATAACACAATCTGCATCAATATTCCCTTCCGTAAAAAATAAAACAGAAAGACAGAAAAAAGAGAATATTATCCCTGAAATGGGACTTGTATATAGGAAAATTGATACAGACCAGTGTAAGAAGGCGGAAATAAAACTGAATACACTGGCAGTAGCAGCAGTAGTTTCTATACGGGCAGATGACAGGGATATCGTATGGCAGCAGGAAGGAAACAGAATTCAGCTTATTTTTTCCGAAAATGGATATCATCAGACGGAGATTGCCCTTTTGTGTAGAGAGGATTTCACATGGACGGAACGACAAAAGAATGCTATACTGTCCTATAATACTTTTTGAGAGATTACTCTCATTATATATATCGGAGGAAATTATGTATAAAGCAATTTTATTTGATCTGGACGGAACTCTGACAGAGTCCGGGGAGGGAATCACAAAATGTGTTCAGTATGCCCTGGAGAAGATCGGTAAACCAGAAGAAAATCTGAAAAAACTGGAAGTTTTTGTGGGACCGCCTCTTTTACAGCAGTTTATGAACTATGCAGATATAGATGAAGAGACAGCAGAAAAAGCGGTAAAATATTACAGGGAACGATATTCAGCTACAGGTATTTTTGAAAACAGCCCCTATCCTGGGGTGGAGAGCATGCTCAGTGAGCTGAAAGCGAAAGGATATCGGCTTGCAGTGGCTTCTTCCAAGCCAGAGTATTTTGTTGCACAGATTTTGGATTATTTTCAGCTGACAGATTATTTTGAAGAGATTGTTGGCAGCGAAATGAATGGAAACCGCACCAGCAAATCAGAAGTAATTGAAGAGGCACTTCGAAGACTTGGAATGTCCGAAAAGCGAAATCAGGTCATTATGGTAGGCGATAAAGAGCATGATGTATTTGGTGCACGTAAGGCAGATCTTAAATGTGTTGCAGTTTCTTACGGATATGGTTCTCAGGAAGAATTGGAGCAGGCAGAACCTCTGAAGATTGTAGATTCCACAGAAGGAGTACTGGATTTTTTCGCCTGAGCCCCCTGCGTAAACAAAAAAAGATCCATCATATCTGGAGGGTACTTTATCCTTGTGGGATTCACTTCTTTTTTTCTCAGCTTGTAGGTTATGTTGGATTATGGCTTCTGGCCAGATACGGAGAAGGGGGCGGCAATCTTTATTACAACAATGCAATCCTGTTGACAGGCATTACAGGAATACTGACGATAATACCCTGTCTGTACTTTTTCAGAAAAGACCGGATCGCCCGGCTTGCAGGTGGACTTATCCCTGAAGAAAACTCTGCCTGGAAGCTGCGTTTTTCTGAGGGAGTGCTGGTGCTTTTGATGGGCGCTGCCTTTTCGCAGTTTGCCAATATGCTGGTGGCATTATTGCAGACAACCCTTAATTATCAGGAATATCAGGAATCCATGGATCAGATGATCAGTGGCAAAAGCCTATGGTTTTTGATTCTCTGCATGGGAGTGATCGCACCTGTTGCAGAAGAAATCGTATTCCGCTGGCTGATCTATCTCAGACTTCGGGATTATATGTCCATGGGGCTGGCGGCAGTGATCTCAGGAGTTTTCTTTGGTGTTTATCATGGGAATCTGGTGCAGGCAGTATATGCCGGAATATTGGGAATTGTTTTTGCACGTTTCCTTGAGATGACCGGCGACCTGAAAACCAGTATCCTTCTTCATATGGGGGCAAATATCTGGTCTCTTCTGTATTCTTACCTGATCAGCTGGGCATTAAAAAAAGTGTTTTTTGGAGGAATGGTTATGCTGTTAGTACTGGGACTTCTTCTGGTGATGATTTTGGGTACCAGATACTTCCGTAAAAGGGCAGAGGGAATGAAGAACAGGGTCATATAAAAGAAAATATAAAAGAAAGTATAAAGTGTCTTTGCCGGATTATCCAGTGAGGGCATTTTTTTTATAGGGCTTTTAGAATTTTTAAGAAACAGGATATTGTTTTTTTATGTATGGAATGGTAATATAAGTGTATTAAAATAATTAATACACTTAATACATAAATAAGCTGGGAAGGAGGATATTTTTGATCATATTAGATTATCAGGACAGACGTCCAATCTATGAACAGGTTACAGAGAAATTCAGGGTTTTGATCTACCAGGGTGTACTGCCTCCGGGAGAAAGACTTCCTTCTGTAAGGCAGATGGCAATGGAACTGTCCATCAATCCCAATACCATCCAGAGAGCATATATGACTCTGGAGCAGGAAGGGCTGATCTATCCGGTAAAGGGAAAAGGGAATTTTGTGGCAGATACATCCAGCATCCAGAAAAAATGCAGGAAAGATTATTGCAGAGAATTCCAGGAACTGGTAAGAAAAGGAAGAAAACTGGGGATTTCAGAAAAAACCCTGACAGATTTGGTGCAGAAAGAGTTTGAGGAGGAAAAAAATGATTGAGATCAGAGAATGTAGTAAGTCTTTTAGCTCTGTGAAGGCTGTCCAGAATGTTTCTATGGATATTGGTGAGAGAGAAGTATTCGGACTGGTAGGAAGCAATGGGGCCGGAAAGAGCACTCTTCTCCGTATGACAGCAGGCGTGATAAAGCCGGATCATGGAGAAATTCATATTGATGGCATACCGGTATTTGACAATAAAGAAGCTAAAAGCAATCTTTTTTATCTGTCTGATGACAGTTACTTTCCGGCAAATAATACACCTTCCGATATGGCAGATTATATCAGCCTTTTTTATCCGGGCTTTGAAAAGCAGCGTTTCAGTAAGCTGTTGCGGCAGTTTCAGCTGAAGGAAGACCAGAAGATCAGTACCTTTTCAAAAGGAATGAAAAAGCAGCTTCAAATATTACTGGGAATCAGTGCAGGAACGAAATACCTTCTCTGCGACGAAACTTTTGATGGTCTGGATCCGGTGATGCGCCAGGGAATAAAAAGACTCTTTGCAGCAGAAATCCTCAACAGAGAATTTACACCGGTACTTGCTTCACACAGCCTGAGAGAACTGGAAGATATCTGCGATCATGTGGGACTTCTTTATCAGGGGGGGATGTTGTTAAGCAGGAATCTGGAAGATATGAAATTTCATATTTATAAGATCCAGTGTGTCCTTTCTGATAATGAACAGGAAAAGGCACTGGAGAAAGAACTGGATATTCTGAAACTGGATCACCAGGGCTCCCTTGTAGTATTTACAGCAAGAGGCACCAGAACAGAAATCGTGGAGAAGGTACAAGAAAAGAATCCATTGTTCTGCGAAGTTCTTCCATTAAGTCTGGAAGAAATATTTATCAGTGAGACGGAGGTGGCAGGATATGAAATCCGGAATTTATTCTTCTAAACACATAAAGACAGAATCTAAAGGGCAGTGGTGGATCCCTGCAATACTGACACTGGGATTTCTCCTTGCTTTTCCGGTGGCAGAGCTTCTGAAACTGGGAAACTGGAAAGAACTTAAATATACTGCAGATCAGATGGTGTTTCTCTATGAAAACCTTTGGAAAGACGGAATGGCTTTTACAGGGGCTTTTGTAGCGATAACAGCAGCGCTCTGCAATGCTGTCAATGGATTCCGGTATCTGTACTCCGGAAAGAAAACAGATTTTTATCACAGTCTTCCTATAAAGCGTTCCAGAATGTTCTGGCAGAAGGTATATGTAGGGATTCTGTATTACCTGATTCCATATGTGGTGATGGAATTTCTGGCGGTGTGTATTGGTGCAATGAGAGGATTTTTCAGTCTGAAATTACTGGCTATGGCTGTTCAGCTTATGGGAATGCATTTCCTTATATATCTGTTGGTTTATTTCTGCGTGGTGCTTGTATTGTGCGTGACGGGAAACGCACTTGCCGGAATTCTCGGCTGTGTATTTCTGGGGTTTTATGGTGGAGCACTGAGAATGCTTTTTCTGATCTATGGGGAAACATTTTTTTCTACTTACTGCGAACCAGATGCAATCAAAATTACAGATGTTTTTACAGAATTTACGTCCCCGGAAGGCATGGTAATGTATATGCTTCAGAAGTATGCAGAAGGTGACAGCTGGAGGATTTGTCTTCTGGTACTGGTTGCAGCTGTAATTTTGATGGTTCTGGCAAGGACAGCCTATGTAAAAAGACCGTCAGAAGCCTCTGGAAAAACTATGGTGTATAAATGGACTGAAGTGGTGATCCGGTTTATGGTAGTAATACCTTTTGGACTTGGAATCGGCTGGATCTTTTATGCACTGACAGCCTCAGGAGGAAGACTGATCTGGCTGACTTTTGGTCTGATCTTAGGTACTGTGATTTCCCATGGTCTTATGGAAACCATATATCAGATGAACTTTCATGGATTTTTTTGTAAAAAATGTCAGCTGGTTCTTGCCGGAGTTCTGGTGCTGATCTGTGCTTTTTGTTACCAGCAAGATCTGGGTGGATATGACAGATATTGTCCAAAACAGGAAGATCTGGCATCTATAAATGTAGGAATGACTTCTTTCGGTGTGGATTTTAATGGTGTGGCATCAGAAAATGAAGACGGTACTTACAGTTATACAGAAAGCTTTAAATGGTATTCTCCGGTATTTGCATTGTCCGACAAAACAGGCAGCGTAGGAGATGAGACTTATAAAGTGATAAAAAAGGCAATAGCGGAACATAAGGAAACTGTCAGTGGAGCGTATACAGGGAATGCGTATTCAGTTGATCTGAAATATAATCTGAAATCTGGCAGAAGTGTCAGAAGGACTTATGCCATCAGAACCGAAGTAGTAAAAGAATTTCTGACAGGCCTTTATAATGAAGAAAATCTGAAAGCAAAGAAATATAATTTTCTGGATGTTCCTGTGAAATATATGGATACGCTGGAAATGTCGGCAGCAGATGGTGTCACACATTCTGTATACAATATAGATACCAGTGAACAGGATAAAAAAGCCTTTACAGAAGCCATGAAAAAAGATGTAGAAGCGGCAACTACAGAAGATTTTATGGAGCTGCCAGTGGCAAGACTGGATGTTATGTACAGACTGCCGGAAGAAGAAAATATAAATCATATGGTACCAGATGAGAATTACAGCAGTTATATATATGGAAACTGGAGTGTTTATGTATATCCATCTTTCAAAAATACACTTGAAATCCTTAAGAAAACAGGGTATCCTCTTTCCATAGACGAACTGGATATCACAGGTATCAAAATCCACTGTTACAACATGGATGACGATGGTAATGAGACAGACAGTACTACCGTTGAGTATACTTCTTCTGCCGAAATAAAGGAATTGAAGAAAGCTATGGTGCCAGGAGCATTAGGTCTCTTTTCTGTCTCTGATCGTGATCTTTTGAATAATGTTACAGTAGAAGTGGTGATAAAGGGAAATGAAGAATCAGTGATCATGGATCTGTTGAAAGATAAAATTCCTGATTTTGTAGAAGAGAAATTTGCGGAGTTGGGAATTGATGAGGATGCACCTACTACATTTGAAGGAACGGATTCCATGGTCACAGAGGACTATACAGAGGATGAAGATCTCTATGATAGCAGTGACTCAGATGAGTATACGGAGGAGACTCTGGAGGATGATGCTGTGATCGGTGGCGCTGATGAGTCAACCACTATAGAACTGAAATAAAGGTAGCTGTGAGGGTACGGAACAGTTACAAATAAAGAATAAAAAGGAATGATTTTATGGCAAAGGCAGTAAGGCTGGATAAATTTCTTGCAGATGCGGGAAAGGGTACCAGAAGCGAAGTAAAAAAGTTCATACAGAAGGGGCAGGTACAGGTAAATGGTCTTGCTGCCAGAAAGCCGGAGTTAAAAGTTGATCCGGAGAAAGACCAGGTAATCCTTGCAGGAGAAACAATCACCGCAGCACCGGAGTTTGTATATTATCTTTTGAATAAACCGGCAGGCTGTGTCAGTGCTACTGAGGACAGGCATGATTCTACAGTTATGGAATACGTACCTTCAGACAGAAAAGGTCTGTTTCCGGTAGGGCGTCTGGATAAAGATACAGAAGGATTGCTCCTTATTACAGATGACGGACAGCTGGCACATGAACTTCTTTCTCCTGCAAAGCATGTGAATAAAACCTATTTTGTCAGAGTAGAAGGACAGGTGACCAGGGAAGCCATTCAGAAGCTGGAGTCAGGGCTGGATATCGGAGAAGACAAGCTAACTTTGCCTGCTATTGTGGAAATTGTGGGTGGAAGTGGAGCAGATGTTACAGAAAGTGGACAGGGTGGGCCGACAGGTCGTGTACGTGTAGAAAACCTGCCGGAAATTTATACAGAACTTCACCTGACCATTCGGGAAGGAAAATTTCATCAGGTGAAACGTATGATGGAGGCCGTAGGAACTCCGGTAATTTACCTGAAACGGATCTCCATGGGACCACTCACCCTGCCAGATGATCTTAAGAAAGGAGAATGCAGGCTTTTGACAGAAGCAGAAGTTGCAGCATTAAAACAGCGTTAAAAACTCTGAAAACTTATATAAAAAATTATATAAAAAATCCTGAAAACCCTCTTTACACAGAGGGTTTTGCTGTGCTATACTCTAAGAGTTGCAATGTGCGTAAAGACGCACAAATAAAAATCACGTACAGAGATTCCAATGGATGGTGCCCCGACGGTGTGAAGGCTGGGTCCAGATAGAAAATGATCTGTACGGAAGAATCTAACCAAAAAGGAGAACAAACATGAGCGTTATTTCAATGAAACAGCTTTTGGAAG
>OLRJ01001237.1_pt1 | contig 22273 bp, 19 predicted proteins | sample 1672741 | NCBI WGS metagenome assembly OLRJ01 (sample SAMEA3136719, study PRJEB25190) | human gut metagenome | biome: human gut; feature: human-associated habitat; material: faeces | place: Austria | collected 2013
GCTTCCGCCTCTCAGAATCATTCCGGAACCCACGCCGCCAATGACGCCTGCCACTACGCATGCGGACAGGTAATCGTCAAACAACGGCTTGGCCGGTACCGGAACCAGCGTCAGACAGAGGGACGACATTCCGATGGAAATCAGAGATTTAATCGAGAATTTAATTCCCACTGCCCGATACGCGTAGTAGAACAGCGGAACGTTCATAAGAAAGTAGATAATACCGGTGAGGTCCATTCCCGGAGGTCCGGAGAAATGCAGAACCTTAACGAAAAACAGACGAAGCAGCTGTGCCATTCCCAGGAATCCGCCGTTATACAGGCTCATCGGGGTAATGAGCACGTTAATGCTCACCGCATAGATAATATTTCCTAAGATGATATAACAGATATTTGCGAAGGCAGAAAACTTGTCTTCAAATTGATCTAACCAATTCATAACATCAGCATAGGGTGAAACAGTATTCTGTTTCACCCTATCCCTAACTCTCCTTTTTCTTAACTCTTAGTTTTATTTATTACGGATGGCAGCCTGTGCCGCAGCCAGACGAGCAATCGGCACACGGAATGGCGAGCAGGATACGTAATTCAATCCCAGTCTGTGGCAGAAATCGATGGTCTTCGGGTTTCCGCCATGCTCACCGCAAATTCCCAGCTTGATGTTCGGACGGGTCTTCCGGCCTTCTTCTGCAGCCATCTTTACCAGCTTTCCAACGCCGCGCTGATCCAGAACTTGGAACGGATCTTCTTCCAGAACACCCTTCTCCACGTACTCGCGAATAATCTTTCCGGTATCGTCTCTGGAGAAGCCGAATCCCATCTGAGTCATATCGTTGGTACCGAAGGAGAAGAATTCTGCATCTTCTGCGATTTCATCGGCAACCAGAGCGGCTCTCGGAATCTCGATCATGGTTCCCACCATGTAGTTCAGTCTCTCACCGGCCTGCTCGAAGCATCTTTCTGCAGTCTCGTCGATGGTCTTCTTTACATTCTTCAGCTCATTCGGAATGCCTACCAGCGGTACCATGATTTCCGGTTTGATATCGATGCCGGTTTCCTTCTTCACTTCCAGTGCAGCGGTAATGATTGCCTCTGTCTGCATCTCAGCGATTTCCGGATAGGTTACTGCCAGACGGCAGCCTCTGTGTCCCAGCATCGGGTTGAACTCGTGCAGTTCGATGGTCTTAGTCTTAATTTTCTCCAGCGGAATGCCGAACTGCTCGGACAATTCCTTCATATCCTCTTCGTTCTTCGGGAGGAATTCGTGCAGCGGCGGATCCAAGAGACGAATAGTTACCGGCTTTCCTGCCATGGTCTCATACAGGCCTTTGAAGTCGCCCTTCTGATACGGAAGGAGACCTGCCAGTGCCTCTCTTCTCTCTTCCTCGGTATCTGCCAAAATCATACGGCGAATCTTTGGAATTCTTTCTTCTTCAAAGAACATGTGCTCGGTTCTGCAAAGGCCGATTCCCTCTGCACCGAACTGAACCGCCTGCTTTGCATCTCTCGGATTGTCCGCATTGGTACGAACGCCGATGGTGCGGATTTCATCCGCCCACTTCATGATGGTTCCGAAGTTGCCGGACAGTTCCGGTGCCTTAGTTGCGATTTCTGCCGCATATACGCTACCGTCGGTACCGTTGATGGAAATCATATCGCCTTCGTGGTACTTCACGCCGTGGATTTCCATGTACTTCTCTTCTTCGTATACCGTAATGTCGTGGCATCCGGCTACGCAGCACTTACCCATACCACGGGCAACTACTGCTGCGTGGGAAGTCATGCCGCCTCTTGCGGTGAGGATACCTTCCGCTGCAACCATACCGGCCAAGTCTTCCGGAGAAGTCTCTTCACGAACCAGAACAACCTTCTTGCCGGCTTCCTTTGCAACGGCTGCATCATCGGCACTGAATACGATCTCGCCGCATGCCGCACCCGGAGATGCCGGAAGTCCCTTTCCAATCGGGGTGTGCTTCTTCAGTTCCTCTGCATCAAATGCCGGGTGGAGAAGCTGGTCAATCTGCTCCGGTGCAATTCTCATGATAGCGGTCTCTTTATCGATTTTCTCTTCGTTCACCATATCTACGGCAACCTTTACCGCAGCTTCTGCCGTTCTCTTACCGTTTCTGGTCTGCAGCATGAAGAGCTTGCCCTCTTCAACCGTGAACTCCATATCCTGCATATCCTTGTAATGGTCTTCCAGGATTCTGGCAATGTCCTCGAATTTTCCGTATACATCCGGGAAAGATTCCTTCATCTGATCGATTGGCTGCGGTGTGCGGATACCCGCTACAACGTCTTCACCCTGTGCGTTTACCAAGAACTCACCGAAGATCTTGTTCTCACCGTTCACCGGGCTTCGTGTGAACGCAACACCGGTACCGGAATTCTCACCGGTATTTCCGAATACCATGGACTGAACGTTCACTGCCGTTCCCAGGGATGCGGAAATGTTATTCAGCTTTCTGTACAGAATTGCTCTTTCGTTGTTCCAGGAACGGAATACCGCCTGAATCGCCTCCATCAGCTGATCCTTCGGATTCTGTGGGAACTCTCTGCCCAGTTCTGCTTTTACCAGTTCCTTGTATCCTTCAATGATGACTTTCAGATCCTCTGTCTTCAAATCAACGTCATACTCAGCGCCCACTTCCTTCTTGCGGCCGTCAAAGATCTGATCGAATTTGGACTTCGGAATCTCCATTACGACATCACCGAACATCTGAATGAAACGTCTGTAGCTGTCATAAGCAAAGCGCTCGTTGCCGGTCTTGGCAGCTAGGCCCTTTACGGAATCGTCATTCAGTCCCAGGTTCAGAATCGTGTCCATCATTCCCGGCATGGAAACCGGTGCGCCGGAACGAACGGAAACCAGAAGCGGATTCTCGATGTCTCCGAACTTCTTTCCCATTACCTGTTCCAGTTCATCCAGGTGTTCATACACTTCCCGAACGATTTCGTCGTCCAGCATGCCGCCCTTGTTCAGATAATCCTTGCAGGCATCGGTAGAAATAGTAAATCCGAAAGGTACCGGCAGGCCGATTTTTGTCATCTCTGCCAGATTGGCACCTTTACCTCCCAGAAGGTCTCTCATGTCCTTGGAGCCTTCATTGAATGAATACACAAACTTGCCCATAAGCTTTCTCCTTGTTTAAAAATTTCGCCTAGAATTCTAGCTTGCTATTAATATATTCACGTACGTCGGACAATGGCAGACGAATCTGTTCCATCGTGTCTCTGTCCCGTATGGTGACACAGTGATCTTCTGCCGTGTCAAAATCAACACAGACGCAGAACGGGGTACCGATCTCATCCTGTCGGCGGTATCTCTTACCGATGGAGCCGGAGGTATCATAATCGGTGCTGAAATATTTGCTCAATTCTTCGTAAATCGGCTCTGCCTGCTCCTTGAGCTTGTTGGACAGAGGCAGAACGGCAACCTTATACGGTGCCAGTGTCGGATGAAGTCTCAGGACGATACGGGTATCTTCTTTGCCCTTCGCATCCGTCAAGGTTTCTTCGTCATATGCATCGATCAGGAATGCCAGTGCCACACGATCGGCACCCAGAGACGGCTCAATGCAGTACGGCACGTATTTCTCATGGGTTTCCGGATCCATGTAGCTCATATCCTGTCCGGAGTGGTTCTGGTGCTGCATCAAATCGAAATCCGTACGATCTGCAATGCCCCACAGCTCACCCCAGCCGAATGGGAATAGGTATTCCAGATCGGAAGTGGCGTTGCTGTAGTGAGACAGCTCTTCCTTCTCGTGATCGCGAATGCGAATGTTCTCCATGTTCATGCCCAAGTTCTTCAGGAAATCCTGTGCATACTGCTTCCAGTACTCGAACCATTCCATATCCGTTCCCGGCTTGCAGAAGAATTCCAGCTCCATCTGCTCAAATTCACGGGTACGGAAGGTGAAGTTGCCCGGAGTAATCTCATTCCGGAAGGATTTACCAATCTGTGCAATACCGAATGGCACTTTCTTTCTGGCGCTGCGCTGAACATTCTTAAAGTTTACGAAGATGCCCTGTGCCGTTTCCGGACGCAAGAAGATTTCCGATTTGGAATCTTCGGTAACGCCCTGGAAGGTCTTGAACATCAGGTTGAACTTCCGAATCGGCGTGAAATCCGTCTTTCCGCATTCCGGACAAGGAACCTGATTCTCCTGAATGAAGGATTCCAGCTGCTCGTTGCTCCAACCGTCACAAGCGACGGTTTCGCCCTTTGCCCGCATGTATTCTTCCACCAGCTGGTCCGCTCTGTGTCTGGATTTGCAGTTCTTGCAGTCAATCAGCGGGTCCGAGAATCCACCCACGTGTCCGCTGGCTACCCATGTTTCCGGGTTCATCAGAATCGCCGCATCCAGTCCCACGTTGTACTTGGATTCCTGCACGAACTTCTTCCACCATGCCTGCTTCACGTTGTTCTTGAACAACACGCCCAGAGGACCGTAATCCCATGTGTTTGCCAGGCCGCCGTAAATATCGGAACCCGGGAAAATGAATCCTCTGTTGCTGCATAGAGCTTTGATTTTTTCCATTGTTGCTTTGTTGTTATCTGCCATTCTTTCTCTACTCCAAACTTTTAATTTATTTTTTAGTTTTCCGGATGGATGCCGCTTTCCTGCGCCACTTCCTCCAGAATCTTTGTCAGATCTTCTTTAGACTCTTCGCCAATCGGTGCTTCCGCTGCTGCCGGAGCCGCTTCTTCTACGGGTGCTGCTTCCTCTGTCGCATCGTCTGCATCCACTACCACCGGCTCGTCATCGTCGACATCCAAATCAAACTCTTCAAAGAAATCGTCGTCCTCATCCTCTGTCTTCTTCCGGAAGATGTCCGATCCCTTCCGCTTCAGCTCTTCGAATCCTTCCCGAACGCGGTCGGAATCGATGCCCTCCGCCGTCTTCTCCCGGAAGTCTTCCAGCACATCCTGGCCCCGGTCCCGAAGCTCGTTGTACATATCCGCTCCCTTTTCTTTCAGGTCTTCGTAGAATTCGCTGTCCTTGATCTTATCCACCTTCTCCATACCCTTGTCGTAGTAAATCTGACCCTGGGCTCTGGCCTTCCGGTACTGGCTCTTCACCTTGCCGTTAATGTCGGTAATCTGTCCCTGATCGTTCACGAACTCAATCTTGCAATTGAATCCGGCGGCACTGATAACACCGAAAATAACGCCCCAAGGAGCCACCACGGCACCCAGCAATCCTGCTGTCAGCGGCAGATTCAAGAGAATGGTATCGCCTTTGCGAACGATAATCCGAGACATATTTCCCTTGGCAATGGTCTTCTTCAGCTGACGCTTCAGAATGCCTTCTTTGCCCTCTTCATCCTCTTCATGGGCATTGATATAATCCATGGACTCCTCAATATTGATGATGGCATCCACCACGCTTCCGTTGGCTTCTTCCAACGCTTCCTTTGCTTCCCGATAGCTGACACCGGTACGGTCCTTGACCAATTCGATTTTTTCCAATGTAATTTCCATATCTTCCTCCTTGCCGGGACTTCGCTTATGCGTCGAAATCCCCTTTCAAAAGATCAGTATTCAGGTAGTATTCCAAATATTCTGACAGAATTTTTTTCAATTCCCGCTGAATTTCCGGCTTCAACTGAATTCTGGAAAAAGTGGCAAGAGAATGTCTTACCATATATTTCAATACCTCCACTATATCAAAATGAGGCTTGAAAATCAATGTATCCCCGTCGCTTTTCTCTCTCTCCATACAATCTCCACACAGGATTCCGCCCCCGGAAATCGAGAAATATACCGGCGCTTCAAATTCCTCTCGCTTCTTTCCGCAATCCACGCACTGATTCAGCTCCGGCATAACCCCCTGCATTCCAAGATTTTTTACCAAATACGCATAGAGCATAGTCTCATAATTTCCCTTTGCTTGGGTAATGGCCTCCATAAACTCAATGGTCAACTCGAAGGTTCGCGGCTGCGGCTTTCCCTCCTCCAGCGTCTCGTTCAGGTATTCAATCACTCGGGATGCCGCCAGGAATCGATCGATATCTTCGCCGATGGAATAGAAGCTGCGCTTGATCCCCGCTCCGTTGATGTTGTAATAGTCCCGGTTTTTGAAAATTTCGTATTCCGAGTAGGTAAAAGGACGCAGCGCCAAGGCCGAACGATTCCGGCCGCGCTCCGACAGTCCGGTGCCCGCGGAAATCTTTCCGTAATCCTTCGTGAACACCACAATCATTCGACGATTGTTGGCGATTTTATTCTGTTTCAGTACGATTCCTTCTGTTGTAATCAGCATTCTTTACTCGTCTTTATAACCGAAATTGCGAATGGTGCGGTCCGAATCCCGCCAATTCTCTTTCACCTTCACCCAAAGGGACAGGAACACCTTGGTACCCAACAGGGCTTCGATTTCCATCCGGGCACTCTTCCCCACACCCTTCAGCCTCCGGCCGCCTTTGCCGATGATAATGCTTTTATGGGATTTTCGTTCGCAGTAAATCACCGCGCCGATATCCGTGATATTCGGTTTTTCCTCGTAGGACTCAATTTCCACAAAAACACCGTGAGGCACTTCTTCGTTCAGGTATTCCAGCAGCTTCTCCCGAATAATCTCGCTGACGATGAAGCGCTCCGGATGATCCGTCGCCATGTCTTCCGGATAATACATCGGACCTTCCTCCATGTATCCGGTGAGGCGTTCAATCAGCTCCTCCACGTTGGTTCCGTTCAGCGCCGATACGCCGTAGATGTCGTCAAAGATATTCATCTCGGAATACCGATTGTACAGTTCCAGATAATCTTCCGGCTTCATCAAGTCCATCTTGTTGATGGCCAGAATTTTCGGCGTATCCACTTCCTGAATCATATCCAGCAAATACTGGTCGCCGGATCCGAATTTGCGGCTTCCGTCGATGATGAATACGATGAGATCCACCCCTTTATAGGTGTTCACCGCCGTTTCGTTGATGGTGGCACCCAGCTTGTTCTTCGGCTTGTGAATTCCCGGGGTATCCAGAAAAATCAGCTGGCGGCCGTTTCCGTTATCGTATTCCATGTCCGTGTAAATTCCGGTAATCCGGTTTCGGGTAGTCTGCGGCTTGCTGGATGTAATTGCAATCTTCTCTCCCAGAATCTGATTCAGCAGCGTAGACTTTCCTACATTCGGTCTTCCGATAATTCCAATAAACCCTGATTTCATACTCTCTCCATTTCTATTCTCTCTTCAGGTCCACCGCCGACATCACGTTTTCTTCGTGAAGCCGCATGACCTTCTTCTCTTCCTCTTCCATGTGATCATACCCCAGCAGATGCATCATGCTGTGAACGAACAGGTAGGTCAGTTCCCGTTCCTCCGTATTTCCATATTCCACCGCCTGTTCGCAGGCCCGCTTATAACAGATTACCACGTCTCCCAACAACACCGAAATCTCCTCATCCAGGGATTTCAGCTCTTCCGCAACCGCTTCTGCCGATTCATACTGCGGGAAGGACAGCACATCCGTTACCCGGTCAATGCCTCGATACTCCCGATTAATCTGCCGAATGGTCTCCTCATCCGTGATGGTGAGGGATACCTCCATCCGCTCTTCTTCCTCTGCCGGCAGATCGAATTCCTGACGGAACACTTCCGACGCCGCCTCCAGAATCTTTGTAAAAGCAACTTCCTGCAGTCTGCCGTTCTCGTCTACGCAATCGATTCTCATTTTCTTCTGTCTCCGCTTTTCTTCTCGTACTCGTTATAGGCTTTGATAATTCTTTTTACCAGTTCGTGGCGAACCACATCCACATCGGTCAAATAACAGAATCGGATGCCTTCCACATTCTTCAGCACCCGGGTGGCCTCCAGCAGTCCGGAACCCTTTCCCTTTGGCAGATCGATCTGGGTGATATCCCCCGTCACCACCACTTTGGAATGGAATCCCATTCGGGTGAGGAACATCTTCATCTGCTCCCGCGTGGTGTTCTGCGCCTCGTCCAAGATGATGAAAGAATTGTCCAGCGTCCGACCTCTCATGTATGCCAGCGGAACCACCTCAATGGCGCCCTTTTCCTTCATTCTGGCCGCTGCTTCCTGTCCCATGATTTCATAGAGGGCATCGTACAGCGGGCGAAGGTACGGATCCACCTTCTCCTGAAGATCCCCCGGAAGGAATCCCAGGCTCTCTCCGGCTTCCACCGCCGGCCGCGCCAGGATAATTCGCTCGATTTCTTTATTCTTTAGAGCGTTCACCGCCATGGCACAGGCCAGATACGTCTTTCCCGTTCCCGCCGGTCCCACGCCGAATACCATGTTGTTTCGGCGAATGGCATCCACGTATTCCTTCTGTCCGAACGTCTTCGGCCGAAGGGGTTTCCCGTAATGGGTATAGCAGATGATATCCCGAGCGTTCTCCTGTTCGTCGTATGGAATCTCCCGAGTCAGCGCCTCGATAATGTAATCCGCCTTCTGGGAATCCAGCTTGCCGGTGGCCTTCAGTTCTCCCGCCATCTTCGTCAGCATATCCCTGGCCCGATTGCCTTCCTCTCCCTGAATCAGGAGCTCGCTGTTTCGCTGAATAATCGTTGTTCCGGTGGCCCGCTCCACCGCCTTCACGTTCCGATCCATGCTGCCGAACAGCGCAGCGGAATCCACGGTACCGTCAATCGGAAAAGTAATTGTTTTTTCGTTCTTCAAGTCTTTTTATCCTCATAAAAGTATTTTTTTACAGATTGATTATAGCCTTTTTGTTTTTACAATACAACCTCAAACAGAACAGAAGGGTCGTTTCTGCGTCTGAGATTACCGGAGTGCCGTTATAGAAATCAAAAAATCCAAAACCGACAGATTCCGTGGATGAAATTCTGCCGGTTCCGGATTGCTCTGTGTTATATCGACGATTTCCCGCCGATACGGTGATTTTATCTACAATCTGTAGAATTGTCAAATACTTTTTCTTCATATTGTGGAATTCCGTTGACGGATTTTTTTCGCTCCCCTATATTTTGTAGAAAAGAAAGGATTGCATAATGGATCAGCAAAGCATCGGCAATAAATTACGAAAACTTCGGAATCAAAACAACCTGTCTGTACAGGACGTGGCTGTACTGCTTCACAAATACGGAATATACATCAGCACAAAAGCGCTCTACAGCTACGAAACCGGCACCCGCTCTGTGGAAGCGCCCATTTTTCTGGCGCTGTGCATGATTTACCGGTGCGATAATATCCTGAAAGAATTTGCCGATTGCGATTATGCGGTGACCGTTCCTTCCGGTGAAGAGCTTCGCCTGTTGGAACGAATTCGCGGTCTGGACGAACACGGTCAGGAACTGCTGAACGGGATGCTGGAACTGGAGCTAAAGCGTTGTCGAAAGGGCTAATATCTAAGAGGAAGCTTTCGCTGCGCCCAGGATTTCATTGATGATGAACCGGGCCAGAAGCCGCTGGATTTTCTTGGAAAACCCGTGCCCCTCCCCGTGGAGGATGTACAGCTTCGCATTATCGTACATGGCCGCCGCCCGTTCCGAATAGGAGGCATCCACGATCTCATCATTATCTCCGTGAAAGATGAATACCTTTCCTTTATATTTCCGAATTTCCTTCTGAAAATTGTAATCCAGCAAATACTGGTAATATGTCTTTCCCACCGTTAGGCCCATGATTTCCACTTCATCCGGCACCTCTTCCAGGCTGGCATACCGCCGCTTTGCATCGTCCGGAATGCACATCGCCGGATAGGCCAGAAAGAGCCCGCGAATTTCCTCCGGCCGGTTGCCGGCCACCAGAGCCGATACCAATCCCCCCTGACTGGCACCCAGCAGATAGATTCGCTGCGGATCGATTCCATCCTGTTCCTTCACCAGATCGATCACCGAATCCAAATCGTCTTTCTGGGTAAAAATAGACATGGCCCGCATATCTCCCCGACTGCGGCCGCTTTTGTATCCGCTCCCTCCGCGAAAATCAAAAGAACACACTGCAATTCCGCCGGCAATCAGGATGCGCTGCATCCGCCGGTTGTCCGTAGCATTTCCTCCGAAGGTATGGCTGAAAATCACCACCGGACTCTTCTCTCCCTTCTGCTGGCAGGGAAACTTCAAATCGATATACAGATGTGTGCCTACCGGATTCAGTCGCATAATCCTCACTTCCTTTTATACAAATTATCTTTCACTTTCTAACACAATCTATCAAACAATCTATTCGCCGTCAATAATTGTTAATTCACTGACTTTTCCGCCAGAAAAGATTGCGTTTTTGCCCCATTTCGCCCCGATGCACTCAAAAAAAATTTAATATATCACTTTAAATTCCATCGTTGTATAATATATTCTGTTATTAAATTCTATCGTCAGATATTACATCATCTATTGATATTTTTAATCGTAAAAAGGAGAAGGACGAATGAGCAATCTTCATGAGGAATGCGGCATCTTCGGCATTTTCAGCGAAAACCGACAGAATGTTGCGGAGACGGTTTACTACGGGCTTTTCGCACTGCAGCACCGGGGACAGGAAAGCTGCGGCATCGTGGTAAACGACGACGGAATCTTCCGGGACTACAAGGACAACGGCCTTGCCCACGAGGTCTTCACCCGGCACGTGCTGGAAAACCTGGGGCCGGGAAATATGGCCATCGGGCACGACCGCTACAGCACTACCGGTGCCAATGAACGAATCAACGCCCAGCCGATTGTGGTCAACCATCACAAGGGGCGCATGGCGCTGGCCCACAACGGAAACATCGTCAACGCTTTCGAACTGCGTCAGGAATTGGAGCTGCAGGGCTCCATCTTCCACACCACCAACGATTCGGAGGTCATCGCCTACGTAATTACAAAGGAACGGATTCAAAGCGAATCCATTGAAGAGGCCGTGAACAAAGCCATGGGACGCATTGACGGAGCCTATTCTCTGCTGATCATGTCCCCGCAGAAGATGATTGCCTGTCGGGACCCGTACGGTTTCCGCCCGCTGTGCTACGGCAAGCGGGAAGACGGTACCTACATCGTGGCATCCGAGACCTGCGCCCTGGACGCGGTGGGCGCGGAATATATCCGGGACCTGGAGCCGGGTGAAATCCTGGTATTCAGCAAGGACGGCATCCGGTCCATCCGGGACCATTGCGGAGAAAAGGAGCATAAAATCTGCATTTTCGAGTACCTCTACTTCGCCCGTCCGGATTCTCAGATTGAAGGAAAGAGCGTTCACGAAGCACGGCGAAAAGCCGGCGCCCTGCTGGCCATGCAGTATCCGGTGGATGCGGATATCGTCATCGGCGTTCCGGATTCCGGTCTGGATGCGGCCATCGGCTACGCGGAGCAATCCGGAATTCCGTACGGAATGGGTTTTGTCAAGAACAAGTACATCGGCCGAACCTTCATCGCCCCGGGTCAGAAGAATCGGGAGGATAAGGTTCGCATCAAGCTGAACGTCATCCGCAACAGCGTTGCGGGGAAGCGAGTGGTATTGGTGGACGACTCCGTGGTTCGGGGAACTACCATCACCCGAATCATCCAATTGGTTCGCTCCGCCGGCGCTACGGAGGTTCACGTCATGTCCTCTGCACCGGCTTTCACCGATGCCTGCTACTACGGCGTGGATGTGGACACCAAGGAAAACCTCATCGCCTGCCAGTGCGGCTACGATCAGGACAAGATTGCCCGGAAAATCGGTGCCGACAGCATGGGCTACCTGGATGTAAACACCCTGCACCTGATTATCGGGAATCATCCGGGAGAAGGTTTCTGCAGCGCCTGCTTCGGAACCGGATACCCGACTCCGATTCCTACCGGTCAAAAGGACCGTTTCGAAGAGAAAATCGGTGGCGATGCACCGGAAAAAGGATCCGAAGAGTCCTACGATAAATTCCTTCGGGTTGAATAGCGCATAAAAACAATCCGCCTCACCGGACGTTTCCGATGAAGCGGATTTTGTTTTTTTATTTTTATGAAGAAGCTTTACGCATTCGGACGAGTATCCTTGAATTCTCCAATGGTGAAGAACACCAATCCGATCCATATAATTCCAAAGGCCATGAACTGAACGCTGTCAGCATGCTCGTGGTACAGCAGGATGCCCAGAATCATCTGCATGGTGGGGCTGATGTACTCCACCAGTCCCAGGATGAACATGGATGTTTTCTGGGCGCCGGCGCTGAAGAGCATCAGAGGCACCGCAGTGCAGAATCCGCAGTGCAGCAGCAAACCCACCTGATACGGTGCACCCGCCGCAACGGCGCCGTTGCCGCTGATTTCCTGATACAGGATGATTGCCAGAGCGATGGGTGCCAGGAACATGGTCTCGTAGATCATGGACAGCACCGGATCCACGGTCACGGAACGCTTAATGGCGGCGTAAACGGAGAATGTCAGCGCCAGTCCCAGAGCGATGAACGGAATTTGGCGGAAATGAAACAGCAGCGCCAGCACCGCCACCAAGGCGAAAATCATGGCGACGACCTTGTATTTCGTCACCCGTTCATGAAATAGGATAATTCCCAGCAGGCAGACTACCAGCGGTTCGATATAATACCCCAGACTGGTCTGGAGAATGAATCCCGCATTCACCGCCCAGATGTAGGTGGACCAGTTGATGGTGATGATGACGCCGGCGACGGCCAGAGTTCGGATGGTCTTTCGGTCTTCCTTCAGCGGCGCCCAGATTTCCTGCCAGGTATAATTTCGATGTGCCAGAAGCAGCGCCGTTAGAAAAGACATCAGCACCCGGTACAGCATGATTACCGATGAGCTGATGGGAATCAGGGCCTTCCAATAGATGGGCAGCACGCCCCAGATGACCATGCAGAAGACCACCTGGAACACCCCCTTCCGATATTGCGATTGTTCTTTCGTCATTCTAAATTTCCCCCTCTGTTTTTTTCTCTGTACGAGCCCCATGCGTTCCATTATATGCTGGACTTTTGAATATTGCAATGGTATCCTTGTTAGGCTGTTTGACAGAATCGTATTCAAAAAAACAAACCATACAAGCGATGGTTTGAAAATAAATCATTAAATTGTGGGGGTGTTTTGCCGTGGAAGATATTTTGTTTTTTCTGGAGATTATGGGGACCGTTGCCTTCGCCATTTCCGGTGCCGTTCTGGGCATCCGAAAGCGAATGGATATTTTCGGCGTATCCATTCTGGGGCTCACCACCGGCGTGGGCGGCGGAATCATCCGGGATCTGATTGTGGGGAACAATCCGCCCCTCACCTTTCAGGATCCGGTGTATCTGGTGGTATCCATCATCACTTCCATCATCGTGTTCCTGCCGGTCATCCGGACGTGGATTTTTCGGGAAACTCGGTTCTACGAAGCGCTGATGCTGCTGTTTGACTCCATCGGTCTGGGTATTTTTACCGTGAATGGAATTCAAACTGCTTACCAATCCACCAATATCCACGGCATCATCCTGTTGGCCTTCGTGGGCGTTATTACCGGATGCGGCGGCGGCGTGCTGCGGGACATGATGGCCGGCGACCGGCCGTACATCTTCGTCAAGCATTTCTACGCCAGCGCCTCTCTGCTGGGAGCATTGGCATGCATCCTTCTCTGGAACCAAATCGGCTACGGCGGAGCCATGCTGCTGGGCGCCACATTGATTGTGGTTCTCCGGCTGCTGGCCGCCCGAAATCACTGGAGTCTTCCGAAAGCAGACCTTCCGGAAGAATAAATCTCTCACTTCTGCCGGATTACGCCACCATGGTGCTGACCCACACCAGAGCGAAACCGATAATCACGCTGACCACGGACTCCCGCAAATGTTCCCGGGTACGAAACACATGAGGCGTCAGTTCGGAGAACACGATGTATAGAATCATGCCCGTAGCGATGCTCACCATGGTCAGGGTCAGAACCTCCGACAGGTGCACCTCAATCATATTCATCAGCACGCCGCCGAAGAGGGTGGACAGGGTCACCGATGCCAGAAGGACGTACCGCTCGCTGCGCTTCCGCTCCTCCATGGTGGAATCAATCAGCATACCCATTGGGATGTTGTGCATGGCGATGCCCAGAGCGAAAATAATTCCGTCGGACATGGAATTCATGGCGATGCTGTACACCGACATTCCTTCCACTATATTATGGAGGATTACCGCCATCGCCGAAATGATTCCAATGTGGGCGGCATTCTCATGATCGTGGGTCTCTTCCGTATCGTGGTGATCCGGAATGAACAGATCCAGCACCTTCAGCATGGCGATGCCCACCACCAGCATTCCCAGGCTGTATCCCCAGCCCTGCGCCTCCACCAGTTCGTGCACTTCCGGGAACAGGTCGAAGAGCAGCAGTGCCGCCAACGCACCCAGCGCCAAAGCCATGGACAGGTGCTCCATCTTTTCCGTATCTTTAATCAAATGCGTCGCCAAGGCTCCCAGCAAAATGGAGAACCCGGCAATCGCGGTAATCATCAATTCCATTCGTTACTTCCTTTTATCTTATCATCAAGCGTTACCGTGTCGATATTCTGCAGATGGGATAAAAATCCTACCTACCAACTAGGTTATTATATGTATCCATCGTCCATCTGTCAAGTTTCAGGCTTCCGAGGCGTCCGTTTATTTCCTTCCAAAAAATTTTTTTTCCGCTCTTGACGCAAGTCCGACTCCTATTATATAATTTCTTGACAAAATCAATATGGAAAATGTATTAAGCTTTTGCTTCGATCCACGTCTGTCAGGGATAATTCCTGATGCGTGGTCTTTTTTTTCGCAATAAATGCGATACGAGATTAAGGAGGTCATCTCATGAAGTCATCATCCCTTTTCAGTCTTCGATTTCTCCGAAATGTACTGATTATCATCTTCGGAAACTTCATCTACGCCGTGGGCGTCGTTTTCTTTATCCTTCCATCCGGTCTGATTACCGGCGGCACCACCGGTATCGGTTTGATTATGAACCACTTCACCGGCATGGATATTTCCATCTTCGTGGGCATCTTTAACGTGGCCATGTTCCTGCTGGGCGCTCTCATCCTGGGAAAGGAATTCGCTCTCACCACACTGGTGAGCACCATTTTCTACCCCCTGCTCCTGGGCATCCTGCAGCGGGCCGTGGGCGGCTTCATTCTGACACAGGATCTGTTCCTCAGCGCCCTCTTCGGCGGCCTGTGCATCGGCATTTCCCTGGCGATGATCATCCGGCTGGGGGCCAGCACCGGCGGCATGGATATTCCGCCTCTGGTCCTGCAGAAACTCTTCCGGATTCCCGTATCCGTCAGCCTGTACGTATTTGATTTTATCATCCTGATCGGTCAGATGCTCTTCTCCGACAAGGATACCAGCCTCTACGGCATCATTCTGGTAATCGTGTACACCATGACCCTGGACAAGCTGCTGGCACTGGGCACTGCCAAAACCAAGTTGGAAATCGTCACCAAGCATTCCGAGGAGATGAAGGATGCCATTCTGGCAGACATCGACCGGGGCGTCACCCTGCTGCACGGAAAGACCGGTTACCTGGGCATTGAGACCGATGTGCTTTCCTGTGTCATCTCCCCTCGAGAGCTGTACCGCACGGAGAAGGTGGTTCACGAGGTGGATCCCAACGCCTTCATCGTGCTGAGCAAGGTGAGCAGCGTCACCGGCCGAGGCTTTACGAAAGAGAAAAAATACATCCCGAAGAACTCCTAGGTCCTTCCGGCACAGTTGCACCGAAAAAAAGTTCTTTTTCAACTGACAGTACTCTTTCGAGTGTTGTTGCATTGTTCTTGAATTGATACAATCCGGTTAAGAAGTACATCTCCCTTCTCTAGGAAGAACGGCAGGTTCAGGCACCTGCAGGAGGAACCGATATGAAAAAGAACACAAAGAAACGAAGGACGATTCGTCGTCTGCTGATCGCCACCGCGTTTGCGCTCCTGATGATTCCGGCATCGGTTTCCGCAGATGTTGTGGGGAAAAAGATTACACGAGAGTACACACCGGAGAAACAAAATCCGTTGTCAAAAATCGAATACACCTATCGAAACGACGGAAAATTCGATATGGTCCTTACCTTCGATATTTTTGCAGCGAAATACGCTGTGTATCATGTGGATAATGCCCGGGACTATGTCCTCGAGGTTTATTCCAAAACCCAGAACAACCAGCTCATCGGATTCCAGATTATCAATTCTACGGACATTCGAGAATTGAACGGAAAGCTCGTCTATGATTTCAAGAATGCACAGAAGGTCCCGGTGGTTCAGCCGGACGAAGAGCTTTCCATCAGCTTTAAATTCTATAGTGACTACAAAAACAATCAATATGCGAACTACGGCAACAACTTCCAGCCGCGAACGGTGCAGGCACCGAAAAAACCGGAAGCACCGAATCCAAACCTTCTGGAAGGCATGACCGGATACGGCCAGGTGGAAAAGATGGCTCCGGACGGTACCGAATACACGGAAGTATACGCTACCTTCCGCGGCACACAGGGACCGGATGCCGGCGAAAAGCTCTGGGCGTATAACCTGGACGACCAGAAGATTTACGGATCGTCCAGCAGCAGAACCGTAAAGATATGGATCTACCGGAATAACATTGATCCGTTTGACATCGCGGATCAAAAGTCGCACCGCTGGATGCTGGTTTCCGCAAAGGATAAGTATACGGCAGCCGGCATTGCGGAAGCAAATGCCTCCAAAGCGACATCGCTGGCCTTTGACTCGCCGGCCAATATCAAATCAGAGATGGAGGATGTCTATCGCTTCTCCAGCACCTCTGCCCGCTATGACCAAGCGACGATTACCGTATACAAGGACAGAAACCACAATACCGGATATGCGGACGGAGTGGAAATCTATAACTACGTGAAGGGCAAAGGCGAAGCGGATCTTTACCAAGAGTTCAGCTTTGATTCGGGAAAAGACCACGGTAAATTCAATCTCACCGGACTGCTTCCGGGAACCACCCGGTACTATACCGTTCACACCATTCGGTACAAGAATAACTTGGAGTACAATTACTGGGACGGATATTACTACACCGTACGCACCGAGAATTTCAAAGCACCGGGCTTCTCCGCAGTAAAGATGGGACCGAAGCAGGTAAAGATGCTGATAAAGGTTCCGGCAGATCAGCGGGCAAAGGGATTGTCCACCATGTACGTATACCGGGGCAGCAAGAAGATTAAGACCATCAAGAGTAACGGTAAGGCGACCATCACTTTCACCTACAGCGCGAAGAAGGCCAACTCCTACAAGTACAAGGTAAAAGCGGTATGCGCGAAGAAGACCGGCATTACCAAGTCCACTTCCGCAAAGAAGCCGAAGAGCAATACTTACAAGAGGCCGGGACGTCTGAACAGCAATATCGATCAAATTACACCATACGCAACGGCGAAATTCGTCCCATGGCAGATTTCTTACTACGATAAGAAAATCAAGGTGATGGGATACATCGTGAACAACCGGATGTTCAAGATGAAGAAGTACAAATTCAAGGTCTACGTGTACAACAACAACAAGAAAATTGCCACAAAGACCGTGACGTACAAGAACATCAAGAAGTATGCGAAGAAAAAGGTCACCATCACCATCAAGACCAAGAAGAAACCGGATTTCGTCAACTACTCCACCGGCTGGGGTACATCCAACGTATCGACCAAATGGGGATGGTAGTTCGGCAAAAGCAAGATGGAACCCACTAACGGAATAAACGAAATGAAGAGGCTGTTCCCTTCCGGGGGAGCAGCCTCTTCATTTGCGCAGATTTCATTTCTACTGTTCCAGATACTTCCGAATCTTCGGCATCATCGCCTGTGCCCGCTTCCGCCCCTCTTTATAGGTGCGGTCCATGCGCGCCACATCGTGCTCCGTCCGGCTGATGTCCAGTTCTTTTTCCGGATAGATGACACAGAGTTCTCCTTTGGATCCCAGCTGATGGACCATTTTCTTAGACCGATTGTACACCACATGACGGTTCCGAAGGCTGGCCGCAACCTGCGGATATTTGTGGAGGAGCAATCCGTAAAGGTGATCGTGCCCGGTGGGCGCCTTGACGTAATCCTTCGGCCGAGTCAGCACTGTGACAATCCGGTCGTACCCCTGGTTCCGTGCGTACTGCACCGGAATGGAATCGCTGATGCCGCCATCCAGCAAGCTGTATCCATCGATATGCACCGCACGGGATACCACCGGCATGGATGCGCTGGCTCTCACCCACTCCAGCGCGGCATCGTTCAGCTCCGGCAGCTCCTTATATACCGGCTTCCCTGTTCGGGTATCGGTACACACTACGACAAACCGGCTGGGATCGCTGTCATAGGTTTCCTTATCCATCACGTCCAGTTCCTTCGGCAAAGTATGGTAGCAGAACTCCGCCCCGTACAGATCTCCGGTCTTCATCAGGGAGCGCAGGCTGCAATACCGCCAATCCTTTGCGAATCGCCGGTTATAACGGATAACCCGTCCCGGCTGATGGGACTTGTAGTTGCAGCCGAATGCCGCACCGGCGGAGACGCCGATGACCGCATCAAAATGAATGTTGTTTTCCATCAGCACGTCGATAACTCCCGCGCTGAAAATGCCTCGCATGGCACCGCCCTCCAGAACCAATGCGGTTCGATGCTTGCCGTTATTCTCTTTTTTCGAAATCGTTTCTTTTGTATACATATTCACTGTTATTCCCCTAGAATTCCGCTCTCAAACAATTTAGTCAGTATTATAACATAGTTTTTATGAAATGGAACTAAATTTATAAGTTTTTTGTGTGAATTTTGTTGATGTGCATGGTATACCCGTATACGAGAGAACAAGGAATTGAAAAGGGATTGCGGGGAACCTCCTCGCAATTCCTTTTTTCTCCCGGTCTTGTTTTTCCTCCTTCGTTTCATATATAATGTAGAAGATTGTGATTTCAAAAATGAAAGGAATATATATTTATGAGCATCTTAAACGTGGAACACCTGACCCACGGATTTGGAGACCGCCAAATTTTCGATGATGTATCCTTCCGACTTCTGGCCGGTGAACACATCGGTCTGGTGGGCGCCAACGGAGAAGGTAAATCTACTTTTATGAATATCATCACCGGTAAGCTTTCGCCGGATGAAGGAAAGGTGGAATGGTCGAAGCGCGTTCGTGCGGGCTATCTGGACCAGCACACCGTCCTCACCAAGGGGCAGACCGTACGGGACGTGCTGAAGACCGCTTTTGACTACCTCTTTGAGATGGAACAGGAGATGAACGCCCTGTACATGTCCATGGGGGATCCGGATGTGGATGAAAATACCATGAACGCGCGGATGGAGGAAGCCGGCACCCTGCAGGACCTTCTCACCGCTCATGATTTCTATATGATTGACGCAAAGATTGATGAAGTTGCCCGGGCGCTGGGCTTGACAGACCTGGGACTGGACCGGGATGTTACGGAGCTGTCCGGCGGACAGCGAACCAAGGTGCTGCTGGCCAAGCTTCTGCTGGAGAAACCGGAAATCCTTTTGCTGGACGAGCCGACCAACTACCTGGATAGGGAACACATCGTATGGCTGCAGCGGTATCTGCAGAATTACGAAAATGCTTTTATCCTGATTTCCCACGATATTCCGTTCCTGAACAGCGTAATCAACCTGATTTACCACATGGAAAATCACAAGCTGGACCGGTATGTGGGAGATTACGACGATTTCATGAAGGTGTACGAGATGCGGAAGGCGCAGCACGAAGCGGCCTACCAGAAGCAGCAGCAGGAAATCGCTCAGCTGAAGGATTTCGTGGCCCGGAACAAGGCTCGCATTTCCACCCGAAACATGGCCATGTCCCGCCAGAAGAAGCTGGATAATATGGAGCTGATTGAGAAGCAGGTGGAACGGGTGAAACCGGAATTCGACTTCCACCTGGGGCGTACGCCGGGACGGTTCCTTTTCGAGACGAAAGGGCTGGTCATCGGATACGATACGCCGCTTTCCAAGCCGCTTGATTTCATCATGGAGCGAAAGGAGAAGGTGCTTCTCACAGGTGCCAACGGAATCGGGAAAACCACGCTGCTGAAGAGCTTGCTGGGACTGATTCCGCCGTTGGAAGGTCAGATTGAGAAGGATCCGTATATGCAGATTGGTTACTTCGAGCAGGAAATGAGTCAGGACGTGGATACCACCTGCATCGAGGAGATTTGGAATGAATTCCCCTCCTGGGATCAGCGGGAAGTGCGGGCGGCGCTGGCTCGCTGCGGCCTCACCTCAAAGCACATTGAAAGCCGACTTCGGGTGCTTTCCGGTGGCGAACAGGCCAAGGTGCGCCTGTGCAAGCTGATGAATCGGGATTCCAATATTCTGGTTCTGGACGAGCCGACCAACCACCTGGACGTGGATGCCAAAGACGAGCTGAAACGGGCGCTGATGGAGTACAACGGCAGCATTCTCATGGTGTGCCACGAGCCGGAATTCTATGAAGGCCTGGCCACCCGGGTGATTGACTGCTCCCAATGGACCACGAAACTGGTGTAATATAAAGAGCGTGAACGCTCGGGTATGTTCCCTTGGTTCACGCTCTTTTGCTTATCTTTTTTTATAAAGTCCGTTGTCGCTGAGCGATTCGTATTTCTTCCAATAATCCAGCGTCGGAAGCAATTCCTGCATGTACGCTCGCGCCTGCGCCTCCGTAAAATCTTCTTTTACCATATGAGTCACGCAAACGTCAATTAGCTCATCCATATTGCTGTACGTATAAGTTCCGTCCGCATAGCACCATTTGCAGTAATCTTCATTCTTGGTTCCATCGCTGTTCCGGCTGATAATCTCATCATCTTCCAAAGGCATCCCGCAGCACTGACAGATCAGCGGACGAGGTTCGCCCAGCAGCGCATTGATTGATACGTCCAACACCTTGGACAGCAATTTCAGCGTTTCCGTATTGGGAACGGTTCTGCCGGTCTCCCAACGAGATACCGCCTGACGGGTCGCCATCACCTTCTCCGCAAGTTCATCCTGAGACAACCCTTGCCGGGTGCGAAGTTCCAAAATTATATCTTTCGTTTCCATTCATTCCACCTCCGTTACGGATATGATAACAGACCGATGGGACTTTGGAAAAGCAACTTGCTGTTTCCCCTGCGGAACGTCCCGGTGGTGTTTGCTTGTACGATACGCGGAGTCTATTCGGCGACGGTTCTCTTTTCTTTGCTTTTCACTGGCAGCGGAACCTGAGCCAGAATTACCGCTACGAACACCAGGATGCACCCCAGAATTTCTTTCGGGAGAAGCACCTCGTTCAGGAACAGGCAGCCGGACACTGCGGCAAATACCGATTCCAAACTCATAATCAGGGTGGCGGTGGTCGGATCCGTGTCCTTCTGCGCCACAATCTGAAGGGTAAATCCCACGCCGCTGGACAGGATTCCCGCGTAAGCGATGGTCATCCATGCCGAAAGGAGTCCGCTCACGGACGGGTTCTCCAACGCAAACATCACCGGTGTCATCACAATCGCTGCCACCCCAAATTGGATGCACGCCATTTTAACGCCATCCACCCCTTTCGAGGTAAAATGATCGATTGTCATAATGTGTACCGAAAAGCCTACGGAACAGAAGAGCACCAAAATATCCCCTTTAGATATGCTAAACCCTTCTTTCACGCACAGTAAATAGAACCCTGCCATGGCCAGCACCACGCAGAACCAGATGATTCTCGGAATTTTCTTTCCGATGAAAACACCCATCAGCGGCACCAGGATAATATACAGCGCCGTAATGAATCCGGCTTTTCCCGCAGTCGTCATGGTGATTCCGATTTGCTGCAAGGAACTGGCTACCGCCATTACCAGGCCGCAGTAAATCCCGCCCACCAAAGTGGTCCGGTCCGGAAGCAGGATGGATTTCCAATTTGCTTCCCCGGACGCTGCATCATCGATTCCCGTTCCGGAACCCGCGTTGTCCGTCACCCCTTTCTTCTTCCCGATTACGTAAATTACCGGAATCAGAAAGAGAAAGGCCAGGACATTCCGGGCCATATTGTAGGTGTAGGGTCCCACGTAATCCATCCCGGAACTCTGTGCCACGAAGGCGCTTCCCCAGATGAAGGACGTTAACAATAACAGTAGATTTCCTTTCGTTCTCTTACTCACTTCGCATCATTTCCTTTAATCTTTACAAAATTTCGTACTAGTATAGCATTTCCCGTGATAATTCTCAATATATGAAAGGGGATTGCAGGCACAGAACGCTTCCTTTGGCTTTTTTCGTTCGTCACGAACGGGGACTTGGTGCATGAATCCGCTCCAGCCCTTGTTCTTCCGTCGCCTTTGCACCAAGCCCCCCCACCTTTTTCCAAATCCAGGCGCTTTGACTTGGTGCATGAATCCGCTCCAGCCCTTGTTCTTCCGTCGCCTTTGCACCAAG
>OLRJ01001244.1_pt1 | contig 22245 bp, 20 predicted proteins | sample 1672741 | NCBI WGS metagenome assembly OLRJ01 (sample SAMEA3136719, study PRJEB25190) | human gut metagenome | biome: human gut; feature: human-associated habitat; material: faeces | place: Austria | collected 2013
CAGGGCGTGTAGTAGCGGGCAAAGCGGGTGATGAAGTTCTCCACCTTGGCCTTTTTGGAGGCCGAGTTTTCGACCAGCTCCAGCACGCGCGCCACGGTGCTTTCGCCAAATTCGCTTGTCGTGCGCACCTTGATTACGCCGGTCATGTTAATCGAGCCGCTGATTACCTTATCGCCCACATTCTTATCCTGCGGCAGGCTTTCACCGGTCAGCGCGGCGGTATTGACCGCGGTGCTGCCTTCGATTACCTCACCGTCCAGCGGGATCTTTTCGCCGGGCTTTACGACGATCGTTTCGCCGACGGCGACTTCTTCAGGAGAAACCTCCTGCTCCACGCCGTCGCGCAGTACGTTTGCAGTGTCGGGACGAATATCCATCAGCGCGGCGATGTCGCGGCGGCTCTTGCCGACCGCAATGCCCTGGAACAGTTCGCCAATCTGATAGAATATCATGACCGCACAGGCCTCGTTATAGTCCTGACTGGCGATTGCGCCCAGCGTCGCCACGGCCATAAGGAACTTTTCGTCAAACACCTGGCCGTGCGCTATGCCGCGAACCGCGCCCCACAGCACGTCCCAACCGGCCAAGCCGTACGCCACAAGCGCAATGACTATCTTTATCCAGTCCGCAACCGGCAGCAGTACGGACAGCAGCAGTACCGCCACCGCAGCCAGTATTCGTATCAGGTTTTTCTTCTGCTTCCTGCTCATGGTATTCCTCCCGCACACTGCTTATGTGCTTTTTACACTATTACGCGGCAATCCGGCTCAACCTTGCGGCAAACCTTTACAACCTCGGCCACTATGTCGTTGAAGCGCGCGTCGTCCGCTTCAAGGGTCAATTTCTGAGTCATGAAGCTTATGTTTACGCTCTTAACGCCGTCGATCTTGCGAATAGCATCTTCCATCTTCAGTCCGCAGTTAGCGCAATCCAATTCGTCCAGCTTGAATACCTTCCTCATTTTGATTTCTTCCTTTCTTCTGTCAGGTGGGCGTAGCCCTGCCCTATTATCAGTCTTACATGGTCGTCAGCCAGGAAGTAGTAAATCGTCTTGCCTGCCCGCCGACTGCCTACCAGTTATTGTCCTTCAGCACCTTGAGCTGATGGGATATTGCCGATTGAGTCATGCCCAGATACTCGGCAATCGCACACACGCACATTTCGCTTTCGGACAGTGCGTACAGTATGCGCATACGCGTCGTATCGCCGAATATCTTGAACAGATCGGCCAGATCGCATACCATTTCCTCGCTGGGCGATTCGCGCTCCAGCAATTCCAGTACTGCATGATGGTCATGCTTGCTATGCTCGGTCATATGCGCCTCCGTTCATTTGAACGATTATTCATTTGAATTTCTACTCATATGATAATCCATTCATATGTGTTTGTCAATACTATAATGCGTTACGTTAAGGTTAATATGTGAATGTCCACTCATACATCGAGCTTTATGAATGCGTTCAGGCAAATAAACGCGGCTGTGCGCTTCATACGGACGCATATTTCTATTGATATTTTTCGCGCGGCAAATTATAATCTACAAGTAAGGTTTAAAGTTTGGATATTGCCCCGCCCTATTGATTGCTTAAAAGGAGTGAGAGCCATGATTTCACGCAGCGCCCGCTATCGCCCGATACTTTTCGAGCATGGCGGCGACATACTCGCGTCCCGTGAAATGCAGTTCGAACATATATTCATGCAGCACGGCACCACGTCGTGCTACACCCATTCGGTAAACGTCGCCTGCATGAGCCTTTGGCTGGCCGAGCGGCTGCGAATACGCGTGGATCGGCGCAGCATGGTGCGCGGCGCGCTGCTGCACGACTTTTTCCTGTATTATATGCTGCGCTTCGGCTATCCGCCGCGCAAGATCTTCCGCGCCGCGCACAAGACCTTTGCAGGCGTGTATGACGATGCAACCATCAAGAAGTGGCTGACGACCTTTATGCGCCGCTTCTTTACGCAGCAGTTCAAGCGCTCCTGCCTGCCGGACGGCCCGAAGGTCGGTACCGTAACGCTTTCGCCGCGCGGCGACTGGCGTATGCCGTCGGACGCAGTGTCCGCGCTGTGGCTCAAGGAAGCGGAGAGTCTGTAACAGAATTTATGACATAGGGCGGGTACTCCCGCCCTATGATATTCCAATACAAAGGAGAATCTCCTTTTGAAGAATTTGATTCGCGGCATAGCGGTACTGCTGACAGCGGTATTTCTGTGCTTCAACATCTATTATGAGTTAGCACCCGGAATCACCGTTGCACCCGAGCAGAAATTCGTGTTTGCAGCGATTTTTGCGGTACTTTTGCGTGCTGCGCTGTTCTGCGGCGTGCCGGACAATACGCGTCCGATACGGCGGCGGCTGTACATGCTGGCGCTGTTTCTGTACTACATATGGGTGCTGCTGAATGTGCTGTTTTTCGATAACGCGTTCGGCCGCGGATTTGGTCATACCTCGCTCGATATGGTGAATCTGGAGCCGCTCCGTACGGTGAAAAATTACCTGCTGGCCTACGGCTACGGCAATATCTCGCTGCGGCTTGTGGTGCTCAATCTGGCAGGCAACCTGATCGCGTTTGCGCCGATGGGCGTATTTCTGCCCGCACTGTTCCGCTGGCAGAGAAGCATTTTCTTTTTCACGGCATCGCTCACGCTGAGCATTACGGCGGTGGAGATGCTGCAGGTGTACACCGGAACGGGCTCGTGCGATGTGGATGATCTTATCCTCAATCTCGCGGGTGCGCTGCTCGTTTTTATCGTGTGCAGAGTGACACCGCTTTGGCACCGGATTTGCAGCGTTAATCCAAGACCCAAAAAATAATGGAGAATTGAGAATGGAAAATGGAGAATGAACGCGATGGCTTCATCTCTTTGTGATAAGTTTTTATCTCAACATTCATTTTCAATTCTCCATCTTCAATTCTCAATTTTATTTGACAAACCCTGTCTGCCGTTATAAACTTTAACTGAATAAAAAACAAAAGACAGGGGGAACCCATTCATGTTTGATACCGTACTCATCGCCGGTCTGGGCCTGATGGGCGGCTCGATGGCGAAAACCATCAAGGCGCGCACACTCAGCCGCGTTTTAGGCTGGAACCGCACGCGCGCGACCGCAGAGCAGGCACTGGCTGACGGCTCGATTGACGCGATTGCGACCGAAGCACTGTACAAGGAGGCTGACCTTGTTATCATTGGTCTGTACCCGCAGGCAACGGTGGACTGGCTGCTCGAGAACATGCCGAAGATGAAAAAGGGCTGCGTGATCGTCGATATGGTCGGCGTCAAGCAGTTTATGGTCGATCATCTGGAGCAGGCGGCGCTTGACGCCGGTGTGCACTACGTCGGCGGTCACCCGATGGCGGGCCGTGAGTTCTCCGGTCTGGATTATTCGCTGCCGACCCTGTTTGACGGTGCGAGCATGATCTTTGTGCCGACCAAGAGCAGCAATGAGCGTGTGCTCGAGCAGTTGGAGGCGTACTTCATGTCGCTCGGCTTCGGCCAGACCGTGCGCTGCACCGCGCAGCAGCACGATCACATGATCGCGTTTACCTCGCAGCTGGCGCATGTGGTTTCCTCGGCGTACATCAAAAGTCCGGAGGCAGACAAGCACAACGGCTACTCGGCGGGCAGCTACAAGGATCTGACGCGTGTTGCCAAGCTGAATGAGACCATGTGGAGCGAGCTGTTCCTGTGCAACGCAGAGCCGCTCGCGCAGGAGATTGACGAGGTCATCAAGCACCTTGACGAATACCGCAAGGCCATCCGTGCAGGAGACCGCGAGGAACTGACCATTCTGCTGAGAGACGGACGCGAGCGCAAGGAAAGACTGGGTTAATCAGAAATTCGAAACGATACGAAAAGGGACAATGCCTGTGTGCGTTGTTCCTTTCCTTTTGCGCGGATTCGGGAAATTGTTAAGGAAACAGGTCGCAGAACGTAAATTTTTGCGCATACCTCCAAAATCCTGTGTCTGTCCGCGCAATCCATTTACATAGGAATTTGTTTTTGTTATAATTTATTTGCATGAAATCAGAAAGTGTTTTGCTAAGGGGAATGAATGGCACGGCACTTTACAGGACAACACAAAGGAGTGTGGGTATGCAAGAGAAAATTTCTATGGACGCAGCGCACGATTTTGAGGCAAAAATGCCTTTGTCGCGCAAGATTCCGCTGGGACTGCAGCACGTTTTTGCGATGTTCGTCGGCAACCTGACGCCGCTGCTCATCATCATGGGTGCGTGCGGCATTGCAGGCGGCGAGTTCGCGGACCTGCAGGTAAGCGTTCTGCAGAACGCGATGTTCGTGGCCGGCGTGGTAACGCTGGTGCAGCTGTTTTCCATCGGCCCGATCGGCGGCAAGGTGCCGATCATCATGGGTACAAGCTCGGGTTTTATCGGCGTGTTCAACAGCGTTGCGGCTACCATGGGCGGCGGTGTGATTGCGTATGGCGCGATTATGGGCGCGTCCATTCTCGGCGGCCTGTTTGAGACGGTACTTGGCTTTTTCCTCAAGCCGCTGCGCAAATTCTTTCCGGCGGTTGTTACCGGCACGGTCGTGCTGAGTATCGGTCTGTCGCTGATCTCGGTCGGCATCAATTCCTTCGGCGGTGGCAACTCCGCGAAGGATTTCGGCTCGATGGAAAATCTGCTGCTGGCGCTGTTCGTGCTGGTGGTTATTCTGGTCGTCAAGCACGGCTGCAAGGGCTTCCTTGGCTCGTCCGCGATCTTTGTCGGCATTATTGCAGGCTACATTGCGGCAATCATCATGGGTCTGGTTCTGCCGACCACCGCAGTTGACGCGGACGGTGTAGAATTCACCAAGGCATGGGTACTCAACTGGGACAAGGTAGCACAGGCCGGCTGGTTTGCCATCCCGAAGCTGATGCCGGTAAAGCCGGTGTTTGATCTGCGCGCCATCCTGCCGGTGCTGGTTATGTTTATTGTTACCGCAGTCGAGACCGTCGGCGATATTTCGGGCGTTATGGAAGGCGGCATGGGCCGTGAGGCAACCGACAAGGAGCTGTCCGGCGGCGTAGCCTGCGACGGTATCGGTTCGTCGTTTGCGGCACTGTTCGGCGTACTGCCGAATACCTCGTTCAGCCAGAACGTAGGCCTTGTTACCATGACCAAGGTTGTCAACCGCGGCGCCCTGTCCGTCGGTGCAATCTTCCTCATTCTGTGCGGTCTGATTCCGAAGCTGGGCGCGATCGTGTCCATTATGCCGCAGTCCGTGCTCGGCGGTGCGGCTGTTATGATGTTCTCGTCCATCGTTATCAGCGGTATCCAGCTGATCACCAAGGAGGAGATGACGCCGCGTAATCTGACCATCGTGTCGGTTGCTCTGGGTGTCGGCTACGGCATGGGTGCCAATATGACCATTCTGGCACAGGCGCCGCAGGCGGTTCAGCTGATTTTTGGCGGTTCCGGTATTGTACCGGCAGCATTTGTTGCGATTCTGCTCAATATCGTGCTCCCGAAGGATAAGAAAACCGAAGCATAATGTAAAACCCCGGAAAGAAGTTCTTTCCGGGGTTTTTAATTGAGAATTAAGGATGGAAAATGATCGTAACGGTCAACCATTCGCCATTCCGATTGAGAGAGGCGTAAAATGATACTGTAGGGTGCGACGACCTCGGCGCACCGTGTAAACCGACTGCACAAACGTAACCGTAGGGGCGCACAATGTGTGCCCACGTAACGCCGCATCAAATGGTTGGCATTACCGATAAAATGAATCGTTTTGAAAAATCGTTTTTAATTCTGCGAGAACGTCCGGTGTATCCGCGTCCATCAATTCCGCCGGATGTCGAGCAGGAAACAGCGTTACCTTTTCCGCATGCCGTTTGACGACCACGCCGCCGCCCCTGCCCGCGGGAAGAGAACGCAGTTCCTCAAAATAATCCGCGCCGAACAGCACCGGACTGCCCGGCGTACCGCTTTGCGGCTCGCATAGACGGAAAATCTGCGATTTCCGGTCGGGTTCCGCGCAGAATGCCGACACCATACCGCAGAGCGTTTTCCTTGTCAGCAGCGGCTGATCACCCGGCAGAAACACGCAGCCGGACATGGCAGGAAACCGCGGCAGCAGGTACTCCAGTCCAAGCTGCACGGTGTCGCTGCGAAGTGGATGGGCATGGTGCAGGACGGGAATGCCGTATTTTTCACACAATGCCTGCACCTCGGTCGAGCGGGTAACGACTACGCGGTGCAACCCCTCTGTCACGGCAGACGCACGGCAGAGCAGCGGTTTTCCGTCAAATTCGGCGAGCAGCTTGTTGGAGCCAAACCGTTTTGCCAGGCCGGATGCCATGATCACACATCCGATTTCACTTTTCATCGGGGAAAAACTGCGGATAGAGCTGTTTTCCTGCCTGTTTGCAGGCGTCACGATACTGCTCATAGCGATAGAGAAACTCCTTTGCCTCGTCGGTGAGTACGCTGCCGCCGCCGCCTTTGCCGCCGATTTTGCGCTCGGTGAGCGCAAAACCGAGCACCTGCTCAGCATGACGGACGAGTCCGAGTGCCTTGGTGTATGCCATCTGCATAGACTGCGCGGCGGCGCGAAGCGATCCGGTCTGCTCGATGGCATGCAGCAGACGGCACGGTCCCTCACCGAAAAAGCGCTCGCCGTCCTCATCGAACAGCGTCACGCGGATATTTGGCTGCATGGCGGCTCCTTTCCCACAACTTTTTCTTTTCGTTGTATTTTGATATTCACAACGGCATTATAGCAGATTTTGTGGTAAAATAAAAGTAGTATACTGAAAAGATAACACATTCCCCTGAAAGAGAGAGGATATAACGTATGTTGACGATACGGGAATACAAAAAAGCCGAGTCGCTCGAGGAAGCGTATACGCTCAACCAGAAAAAGTCCAACCGCGTGATCGGCGGCATGATCTGGCTCAAGATGGAGACGCTGAATGTCGGCACGGCAATCGACCTGTCCGGTCTGGGATTGGACACCATCGAGGAGACCGAAACTGAGTTCCGGATCGGTGCGATGGCCTCGCTGCGCGCGCTGGAGCTGCACGAAGGACTGGCAGCCTACACGAACGGTGCTATGCGTGAATCCGTGCGCCACATTGTCGGCGTGCAGCTTCGCAATCTGGCGACCGTCGGCGGCAGCCTGTACAGCCGGTTCGGCTTTTCCGATGTGCTGACCATGTTCCTCGTGCTGGACGCACAGGTAGAGCTGTACAAGGGCGGCATTGTGCCGCTTTCCGAGTACGCCGAAAGACCCAAGAATCGCGATATTCTGGTGCGCATTATCGTGCCCAAGAAAAATGCGAAATTCAACTACCAGTCTGTGCGCATCAGCCAGACCGACATTCCGGTGCTGACCTGCGCGTCTGTCAAGGATGAGAACGGCTATCGGTTCGCCATCGGTGCCCGTCCGGCGCGCGCACAGATTTATGCACAGCCTGTGGATAAAACGGCGGAGCAGATGGCGGAAGCCGTTCGGGCGGAAATCAAGACCGGCAGCAGTCTGCGCGGCAGTGCGGAATATCGCAGACACCTCGCGGGTGTGCTGGTGCGCCGCGCGGCACACGCGCTCGATGCAGAGTAAGGGGGAACGGATATGCTGATCACAATGACATTGAATGGAAAGAAAGTAGCAGACGATGTGGCGGCGGACACGCTGCTCATCGACTTTGTTCGAAATCATGGCTGCCTGAGCGTCAAGCGCGGCTGCGAGACCGCAAACTGCGGTCTGTGCACCGTGTTTATGGACGAAAAGCCGGTGCTGTCCTGCTCGGTGCTGGCAGCGCGTGCAAGCGGACATACGATCACGACCTTGGAGGGCTTGCAGGGCGAAGCCGCCGAATTCGGCGCGTTCATCGCGGATCAGGGTGCGGAGCAGTGCGGCTTCTGCAATCCCGGCTTTATGATGAACGCGATTGCGCTGTTCCGAGAAAAGCAGGACCCGACCGATGAGGAGATCAAGGAATATCTGGCGGGCAATCTGTGCCGCTGCTCGGGTTATGAGGGACAGCTGCGCGGTATCCGCGCCTATCTTGACTGGAAAAAGCAGAGAGAGGAGGACGCACAGTGAAGGTAGTCAATCAGCCGCTCCGCAAAAAGGATGCGATGCAGCTCGTCACCGGCCAGCCGGTGTATGTGGACGATGTAACGCCGCGCGACTGCCTGTGCGTCAAGCTGCTGCGCTCGCCGCACGCGAACGCCATCGTCAAGTCTATCAACAAGACCGCCGCGATGAAAGTCCCCGGCATGGAGGCCATCTTCACATGGGAGGACGTAGACCAGGACGGCCGCCGCTACACGCAGGCCGGTCAGACTTATCCGGAGGCGAGTCCGTATGACCGCCTTGTTATCGACCGCCATGTGCGCTTTGTCGGCGATGTAGTGGCGATTCTCGCCGGTGCGGACGAAAAATGCGTGGATAAGGCGATGAAGCTGGTCAAGGTGGAGTACGAGGTGCTCGAGCCGGTGCTCGATTTCCACACCGCGAAGGACAATCCGGTGCTCGTGCATCCGGAGGACAACTGGGAGAGCCTTGCGCCGGTCGGCGCGGACAACAGGCGCAACCTGTGCGCGCACGATGAATGCGGCAACGGTGATATTGATGCGGTCCTCGCGGACTGCGATGTCGTTATCGACCGCGTGTACCACACGCAGGCATGCCAGCAGGCGATGATGGAAACCTTCCGCACCTACTGCGAGATTGACACCTACGGCCGCCTGCACATCATCAGCTCAACGCAGATCGTGTTCCACACCCGCCGAATCGTGGCGAACGCACTGCATATCCCGAAAAGCAAGGTGCGCGTCACCAAGCCGCGCATCGGCGGCGGCTTCGGCGCCAAGCAGACCGCGGTCAGCGCGGTGTATCCGGCGTTTGTCACCTGGATGACGAAAAAGCCGTCCAAGATCATCTTCAGCCGCGTGGAGAGCCAGATTGCATCTTCGCCGCGCCACGAGATGGAAATGCACGTCCGTCTGGGCGCAAACAAGGACGGCATCGTGCGCGGCATCGACCTGCACACGCTGTCCAACACCGGCGCGTACGGTGAGCACGGCCCGACAACGGTCGGTCTATCCGGTCATAAGTCGATTCCGCTGTACGGCAAGGCCGAGGCATTCCGCTTTACGAGTGACGTTGTGTACACCAATCACATGTCGGCGGGCGCGTACCGTGGCTACGGCGCAACACAGGGCCTGTTCGCGGTGGAGAGCGCGGTAAACGAGCTGGCGAATATCCTCGGCATGGACCCGTTCAAAATCCGTGAGATGAATATTACGCACGAGGGTGAGATTATGCCCGCGTACTACGGTCAGCTGAACACAAGCTGTGCGCTCGACCGCTGTCTGGCGCGCGTGCACGACATGATCGACTGGGATAACAAGTATCCGTGCCGGGACATGGGCAACGGCAAGATTCGTGCGGTCGGCATGGGCATGGCGATGCAGGGCTCGGGCATCACGAGCATGGACGTCGGCAGTGCGACCCTCAAGGTCAACGATGAGGGCTTTTACACGCTGCTCATCGGCGCGGCTGATATGGGCACCGGCTGTGATACCACGCTTGCGCAGATCGCGGCAGAGGTGCTTGAGTGTCCGCTTGACAACATTACTACGCTGAGTGCGGACACCGACTGGTCGCCGTATGATTCCGGCTCGTATGCATCGAGTACGACCTACGTTACCGGCAAGGCGACCGAGAAGTGCGCGCTCGAGCTGCGCGGCAAAATCTGTGCGCTCGGCGCAAAGCTGCTCGGCTGCGATAAGGAGCAGGTTAGCTTCGACGGCAGGGAAGTCCGCGTAGAGGAAGGCGAAAATGCAGGCAAGACCATTAGCCTGAGTGATATTGCGACGGCTTCCATGAACGGCAACAGCATCGAGCTACAGGCGACGGTTACGCATTCGTCCGAGATTTCGCCTCCGCCGTATATGGTCGGTGCGGCTGAGATCGAGGTGGATACCGAAACCGGCGAGGTAACCCTGTTGGATTACGCTGCGGCAGTGGACTGCGGTACGCCCATCAATCCGAATCTGACGCGCGTGCAGGCCGAGGGCGGCATTGCGCAGGGCATCGGCATGACGCTGACCGAGAGCGTCACCTATGATGACCGCGGATATCCGATGGAAAATTCGCTTTTCCAGTATAAGATTCCCGCACGTGTGGACATCGGCAAGATCCGCGTGGAGTTCGAGAACAGCTACGAGGGCGAAGGCCCGTTCGGTGCGAAATCCATCGGCGAGGTTGTTATCAATACACCGCTGCCGGCAATTTCGGATGCAATCCGAAATGCTGTAGGCAAGCGGTTCTATGAGCTTCCCATTACGCCGGAAAAGATTGCGATGGCAGCGCTGGAGAAGAAATAAGCATGAAAAAGGGACGTATCCGATTAGCTCGGCACCCATAACGAAGTATTATATAAGCAGTGGCACAGTTTCACATTTGTGGACTGTGCCGCTGCTGTTTTTATGTGGTGATTGCCTGCTTGCGGCTGCGCTGGATTTCCTCCATAGCGGCTTTCATCTCGGTTTCGGTCGGAATATTTACCATCCCAACGGCAGCAAAGTAAATGTCCACCTTCACTCGGTTGCGTCCGTTTACCTTCTGCTGCTGAGCGTTTTTAAGCTCTAACTTCCAGTTCTCTACCGATGCAGTCAGATTCTTCTGCTCTTTTTTGTAACTTGCGGTCATCTTGATAAAGCGCTCATCCGTGATTTTTCCACAGATATAGGCCTCAAACAGTTCTTCAATAGCCTTGTCGATCTGCCGGATACGCTGCTCGCCTTTGTCAATGGACTGCCGGAACACTTTCAAATTTATTTGATGCTCCGCGTTATTCTGCATAGCGAGGAAATACAGAAACACCGGCTCATAGCAGCGCACATAATCCGCCAGACTGCTGACTGCTTCCAGAACAATTTTCTCCAGCACCACGTTGCAGGTGTAGTGGATTTTGCATGTTTCGCGTCCGGAATTGTAGTTGGCACAGCGATAAAATTCCTGATTCGGTTTCAGGCTTTTCGACGCACAGAAATGAAGTTTTGCGCCGCCGTCCGGGCAGTAAAGCAAACCTGCAAACAGGCTTTGCCTGCCGCTGATGTCAAAATGCGTGCTCACCTCGTATTCGGTGCCGCTGATATTCATTCGGAAATTGTTTCCCTGCTCAGTCCATAACTCGTTCATGCTGCACCTCATCGTTCCTGTTCGCGCCGCCGCTGAAATTTCCGATAATGTTCACAGGCCTTCTTTGCCCTCAAAAACTGACAAAACCGTTTTAGAAATTTTTATGAACGCCAATCTAAGCAGCAAAAACCGGAGCGTACAGCCTGAAATTCAGCTGTGCGCTCCGGTTTGTTTTGATGGTGCCAATATTGAGTTTTTTGCGTAGAAGATGTCGTAACAAGCAACGGATTTGATTGTTCCAATCCAGCCCCGCAGGGAAAAATCCCTGTGACCCTTACTGCCTTTTTGCAGCGACTTGATATTTTTCTTCATTTCCTCTTGGCAGGCCGTTTTTGATATAGTATCCCATAATTTAAGACTCGCCGCAAGCCGACAACGCAGGCTATAGGGCTTCACCAGGACGAATACAACGCGATGCATCTTGCGCGACGGCACATCGGGTAAAAACGAAAGAAAGCAGCAATGCAGCCTCCAAATACGAGGCGCATCACTGCTTTGGTTTTCTGTTTTTTGAAATTCGGTGTGGTTTACAGCTCTTCCACCGACACAATTCCCTCGCGCCTGCCGACAAGTGTCAGTAGCTTTTCTACGCCGCAGCTGCGCGGCAGGCGCAGCGAAAAGATAGCGCAGGCGTTATGCTCACCGTTTTCTGCCGAGCGCGTAATCTGGATGTTCAGCACTTTAATATTGCAGCTGCGGTAGAGCTGAAGCACATCATCCAGACAGTGCTTGTCCTCGTATTCCATATACAGATTGATCTCCGGCACATTTTCGAGCACGCGGTACTCGATACGCGAGAACACAAGCTCGGCGAGCATGATGAACACGGTCGCGAGAATGCCGCCCTCGTAGAAGCCGCCGCCAAAGGTGAGGCCGATGATGGCCGAGGTCCAGAGACCAGCCGCCGTGGTCAGACCCTTGACGCGCTGCCGCTTGGTAACGATGATGGTGCCCGCACCGATGAAGCCAATACCCGCAACAACTTGTGCACCGAGGCGCGCCATATCTGTAAAATAGTGCATATTCAGATACAGATACTGACTCGTCAGCGTGGTGATGGCCGCGCCGATGCAGATGAGGATGTGCGTGCGGAAGCCGGCCGGGCGGCGCTTGTACGAGCGCTCGATACCGATAATGCCGCCGCAGATGAGCGCGCAGGCCAGACGCACGAACACGGAAAGCGTCGTCACGTCGCGCAGGCCGTCAAAAACAGATAACATAGCAGTCCACTCCTTACAGCTCTTCGATCACGCAAAAGCAGTCCAACTCCGCCAGATCGGAGAGAAGCTGCGTGTGCGGTATTTTTTCATTGAGGCGGATCGAGAAGATCGCACTTGGGTGCAGCGCCTCGCCACTTTTGTTCCGCTCGATATCGATGTCGTAGATCTGCACGTTCTGCGATTTCAGCTGATTGATGATGGTACTGATGTCCCCGAGCGAATAGAACTCCATGTACAGATTGATGTCACGCGCGTTCTCCTGTATGTACGCATCCACAATTGGGAACAGGCGGATGCTGAGAAATATCATCGCGAATGCGATGAGCACGCACTCGTAAAATCCTGCGCCGACCGCAAGGCCGGTGCATGCCGACGCCCACAGACCAGCGGCAGTGGTCAGGCCCTTGACCTGCTGGCGGCCGGTAACGAGAATGGTTCCTGCGCCCAGAAAGCCGATGCCGTTGATGACCTGTGCGCCGAAACGCGAAACGTCGGTTTTTATGCCGATCTCTGCGCAAATATCCGACCACGGCCCTGTCACCATGGTAAATTCGTACAGGCTGAGCAGCACGGTCAGCGCCGCGCCGAGACAGACGAGCATATAGGTGCGGAAACCGGCCGGACGGCGCTTGCGTCCGCGCTCCAGACCGATGCAGCCGCCGAGCAGCATCGCAAGGGCGAGCCGCACTACGACCGAGGCGAAATGAAGTTCGCGCAGGTATTGTATCATTCCACTCATTTGATGTAGGTTCTCCTCACTCGATAAAAAGTGCACACGCTGTCAATATGTATGCAGCGTGTGCAGCTTTCTACAATAGATTTTAGTATTTATTTTGCGAATCGACAGTCTGCCCAGCAGGCGTTGTGGTCGGACAGCTCGGGACCTGTGAACTTCGCCAGCGCGCTGCCCGGCTCGGCCCAGGTGCAGTCCTTCGTCTCAGTCGAGACCGTGCCGTGGTCGACGCATTCCATGCCGCGCGCCATCAGCCAGTCCAGCTTGAGCAGCATACTCTTGCCGCCCGGCATCGGCTTGCGGCGCGTGCCTTCGGTGCTGCTGAACTCGCGGTAGGAGAAGCCGTTCTCCTCTGCCTGCGGCAGGACGCGCTCGTACTTTTCGACCGCCGCCATGTGCTTGGCAAGGCGCTCCGGGTCGTTGAACAGCTTGGTGAAGCCCGGGATGTCGTTGCCGTCAAACGTATTGGTGTTCAGGTCGCCGCCGATCATGACCGGCGTGTCCGGCGCGAACGACTTTTTGATCTCATCATACACGACTGCCATCTGGGCTTCGCGGCCCTCGCTGTCCGCGCGGTTCTCCAGATGGACGCTGATCGCGCCGACTTCCCGGCCGCCGATGTCGAGCGAGCAGACAATGGCAACGCGCGCGCCGATGCGCTTCTGACGGTCATAGTACCAGTTGTACTGCTCGGGCATGTGAACGACCTTCGCCCAGCGGATCGGCCAGCGCGAGAACAGGGCGTTGCCGTGGAAACCCTTGTTGTCGTTCGGGTTGACCAGCTCGATGAACTCCAGACCATAGGCATAGTTCATGCCGATGGACTTGGCGATCTCATACGCCACGTTGCAGTTGCCCGAACGGACCGCGCCGTCATCGAGCTCGTTCGCGTAGATGATGTCCATGTTCTTGAAGTCCGGACACATGTTGAGGAAGTCGATGGTCTCGTGCAGCGTCTGACCGCGTTCGATGTTGAACACGACATGGCGCAGCACCTCGGGCACCTCAGCCGGTGCCTCGACCAGATTGTGCACCTCGCACTGCTGGTACTGCGGAATTTTATCCATTACCTTGAACTGACCGATCGTCGGTACCAGATTGCCGAGGGCGATACGGTTTTCATAGGACATAGTTTCCATTTGTTTGTTACACGCCTTTCAAGTTTGTTATGCGCCGGGATAGGGCCATGCGTAATAAGGGGGCAGCCGGCAGAATACATGACTCCGCCGGCTGTTGCCATATAAGGGAAGAAAAAGATGATTAGTGAGTGTCAGAGCATGTCTGAGTTATGCGTTTGCAGCGGCCTTTTCTGCCTCAGCAGCCTCGCGCTGCTTCATCTCGGTAATAATGCGCGGATAGATCTTATCGAGCTTGTAGAAGATCAGCAGAACGCCGATGCCGCCCCAGGCAATGATGTTGCCGATGATGTAGATACCGATCAGCATCTGAGACTGTGCTGCGTTGATAGTCACGGTGCCTGCGAAACCTACGAGGCTCATCAGAGCGCCGAAGATTGCGCTGGTCATGCCGGAGCCGAACTTCTGGCCGGCGGTGGTAGCAGATACCATCAGGCCCTGTACACGGATGCCGCTCTTCCATGCGCCGTACTCGATAACGTCAGCGAGCATGGAGTACTTGACGCCGCGGAAGCAGCCCTTGCCGATGCCGCGCATGACGCAGGCAAACAGTGCAAGATTGAGGGCGCTCGGGTTGATGAACAGGGAGACCGTGCCGATAACGGCGACGATCGCACCGATCAGCGCTACGTTGCGCTTGCCGAACTTTGCGATGAACGGAGACAGAACAAGAACGGTAACGATCTGCGGAATGGACTCGAACGATGCGAGTGCGCCGAGCAGGTCGCGGTTGCCGAGAATGTACTGTGCGTAGTATGCGTTGCAGGTGCCGGTAACTGCCTCATAGAAGGACAGGAACACAGCGAGCATGAAGAACATGATGAAGTACTTGTTGGTGACGCAGAGCTTGATGCCCATCCAGAGCGGAACGTTCTTGCCGTCCTTGGTCTTGGTCTCTTCCTTGACGCGCTCATGACAGTTCTTGAAGCAGATGAACAGCATGATGATGGAAACGATGGCGTAGAGGATGGAAACCTCGATCCATGCCTGCTGGGTGTCACCCAGACGGGTAACCAGCGGGAAGGTTACTGCGGTGATGACCATGTTGCCGAGGGCGGACATGCCGGTACGGAACAGGTTGACAACGGCGCGCTGGTCGGTGTCGCGGGTCATCAGAGTTGCCAGCGTTGCATACGGGAGGTTCAGTGCGGTGTAAACAACGGTGGTGCAGAAGTTATAAGTAATGAAAACGTAAATGCCCTTTACGATCGGCGTAGCAGGCGGAACGGTGAACAGCAGGATTGCCGCGATACCGTACGGAATCATCATCCAGAGGATCCATGCACGGGACTTGCCGTGCTTGGAATGCGTGCGGTCAACCAGGTGACCGATCAGTACGTCGGAAATACCATCGAAGAAACGCGAGAACAGCATGATGGTACCGATCATTGCTGCGGAGATGCCGACTACGTTGGTGTAGAAGTAAATCAGCAGCGAGGTTGTCAGGGCGTAGACAACGTTACAGGCAACGTCGCCGAGGCCGTAGGAAAACTTTTCTTTGAGATGGATCTTCTCAAATTCCTTATCACCCGCGAAAGTCGGGTTGCTGGATTTGCCCATGGTTTTTGCTCAGTCCTTTTTTATTTTTCTTTTCTGCCAGTTGGAGCTGCACGGCCCGTTATCGAGCACTGAACGTGCTTTTTCGGGGAACCGCAGTTTGAGAAGTTGTCCGGACGTAATCTCTTGCTTCAGCTTTTACCCTTTCAATGGAACTCCAATCCATTGACTGTAATCAAGTATAGCACCGCGCGGAATAAAATTCAATAATTCATGTTGTACAAAAGAATAATGTTCATTTTTGTACATTCTTCACAAACTGGAAGAATTGTGTTACAATGAAAACATAATATGACACAGATAAAAGGTGAGCGTATGGATAAAAACGTTTATGCTGCAATCCAGTCGCAATATGCGACTTTTTCCAAGGTTGGAAAGCGGATTGCCGACCATATCATAGCCGATCCGGTACATATTACCTCGATCAGCATTCAGCAGATGGCCGCCGAGCTGGGCATCGCAGAATCAAGTATTATTCGATTTTGCAAGATCCTCGGCTGCACCGGGTTCAGCGAGATGAAGCTGCTGCTCGCGAAGTATTCGCCCAAATCAGTTCGAACAATATTCGAAGATTTGTCTGAAACCGACAGTATTCAGACCATTTCCGAGAGTGTGTTTGGCCGCAACATCGACACGCTCGAGCGTGCGCTCCAGCTGCTTGACTTCCAGAAGATCGAGCAGGCGGTCGATGTGCTCAGTCGCGCCGAAAACATCCTCATTCTCGGTGTCGGCGCATCCGGCACCATCGCAGAGGACTTCTACATCCGTCTGATGCGCATCGGCTTCCGTGCGGTGTCGCTGACCGACTCGCATCTGATGCAGATTCAAGCGAGCCTGTGTATGCCGAATACCGCCGTGATCGCTATCTCGCACACCGGCAAGACATGTGAGATCGTTTCCGCCGTCCGTACGGCGAAAGAGCACGGCGCGCAGACCATCGGCATCACCGGCTTCCCGGATACGCCACTTAAGCAGGTGTGTGATATCTGCCTGGAACTGTATTCTCCGGAACAGCTTTTCGTTTCGCCGCGTGTTGCACAGTTCTCGCTGATCGATTCGCTGTATGTCAGCCTTGCTGTTCGCCGCAAGGATAGCGTTGTGCAGAATATTCAGCGCATGAATGAAGTGCTCCAGCCGCTCCGCATGGAGTAAAAGACGAGAAAACACGGTTTTCTACAAACAAAAATGCAAATGTAACGCCAACGAATGAACACGGAACCTCTGAGATCCGTTGCAGCGATAGTAATTGGCGGCAAAGGCAATAAGATCACGCCGACCGGTGCAGTTGTACCCGAGAATACGGATTCACGCTGACTATCGGTCAGAGTGTTACCGACAAAAACGTTCGTCTGCTGCACGTGCTGGACAACAATGGTTCGAGTAAAATTGCAAACGGCAGGTTTACAACGCGGCGAACGGCGTGGCAGAAGTGACTGCAGGTATAGTATCCTTACGGAGGATAAGGCATCTTCAGGCCATCACAGCTCCGCTTTTGTCGATGTGTCTGCTGATGCTTACCGCGAAGACGCTGTCCTCTGAGCGACTGTGTGTTGTCAGCGGTATGAACGCAAGCCATTGTGCAGCGGACGCAAGCTGCATCAGAGCGCGGATTATGACTTGCCTGTGGAGATTGCACACAGGTAAATGATAAAATAAGGGGCACAGGGATTTCCCTGCGGGTTGGATTTGCTGGGGCAAATCCGTTGCTTGTTAGACCGATACTGCACGATTTTGCCCTAAAGCGAACCCGGAGTTCAGGCCGCAAACGGCAGTCTGAACTCCGGGTTCTACTCAGTTGTAAATCAGTTCTGAATTGACGATTTCTCTGACGCGGCTTCGGATGCTGTTCGTGCGGCGCACCCATTCCATCCGGCCGGCTGCTTTGAGTGCTTCGGTGACACCTTCGGCTGCCGTCATCTGTTTGGTAAGCTGAGCGAACATCGCGTTGGCGGCATGGTCAATCTCACGCAAAGCGCGTCCAGCTTAACGGTCAAGAACAGATACGGATACAAGCAGCGTTTGTTCTGACGAAGATAGCGCCGATGGCTCAAATAGGCGATGTACGAAAAATCCCCTGCCGAGAAATATTCTCAGCAGGGGATTCGTGTCTTTACGGCCCTTGTGCGCTGATTTTGAATTGCTTCGTTATCAGCGCTGTTCATTGGATACGTTCTTTTTCTTTGGGTTAGCTGAGTGTGATATTTGTAGGGCGGGATGACCTCATCCCGCCGCACATAACGGCATTCGCTTTGTTAACGACTACGCATACTGCGTAAATCCCTATCCGTCACTGGTGCATCATTCGCATAAACGGTGTAGTTTATTGGGGGAACGGCGGGGTGAGGTCACCTCGCCCTGCACGTTGCGTTGGTGCATATCCGATCACGTTAAGATGTCAACCCACAAATCATTATAGTATTGGTTGATTTCCGTCGGCAGGTTGGTATATGCCTCGGTCGGATACTGCGTAATATCCGGGAAATACAGCGGGTCGCTGGTGATTTCCTCGTCCAGTTCCTTATAAACCTCGGTCTGCGGGCTGGAATAGCCGACATACTCCCAGTTTGCCATCGCCGCCTCGGTTGAGCACATGAAGTTGATGAACTTCTCCGCACCCGAAACGTTCTTCGCGTTCTTCGGGATGCACATGGCATCGACAAACAGGTTGGTGCCCTCCTTCGGAACGTAGAATGCGAGGTCGGGATTTTCGTCGATCATGGTGACGGCATCGCCGTTATAGTACGGTGCAGCCACAATTTCCTCACTCGGCAGCTTTTCGAGAATCTGGTCCATCCAGATGCCCTGATATACCGGTTTTCCGGCGATGATAAGGTCAGCCGCCTCGCGCAGCTCGTCCTTGTCGGTGGTGTTGAGCGAATAGCCAAGGTACATTAGCGCGATGCCGAGCGCATCACGCGAGTTGTTGAACATCGCGGTACGGTTGGTGTATTTGGGGTTCCACAGCAAATCCCACGAGCCGATATCCGCTTTATCAACGTACTTGGTGTTGTACACGATGCCGACCACGCCCCAGGTATAGGGCACGGAATACTTCTGCTCCGGATCGAAGTCCAGATGGGTGTATTTCTCATCGATGAGCTTCATATTGGGGATATGGTCGTAATTGAGCGGCTGGAGCATATCCTCGTCGATAAAGCGCGAAATCGCGTAGTCGGACGGGATAATGACGTCGTAGCTCGTGGTCTGGATGCGCGAATACAGGTTTTCGTTGGAATCGAAGGTGTTGTAGATAACCTTGATGCCGGTTTCCTCTTCGAACTGGTCGATGAGGTCGGTGTCGATGTACTCACCCCAGTTATACACGTTGAGCACCTCTGCCGAGGACGCATTGCCGCAGCCGGAGAGCAGCCCGGCGCACATTGCGCCGCACAGCAGCAGGGAAAGAATGCGTTTTTTCACGGCTGCATCGCTCCTTTCCGGCGGGCGGCTTCGCGGCGCTTCTCGTCGCGGGACTGACGCACATTGATGACGATGAGCAGCGCCAGCACGATCAAAAACAGAATGGTCGAGATGGCGTTGATCTTCGGTGTCATGCGGTGGCGGGTCATCGAGTAGATCACGACCGACAGCGGCTGACTGGTCGTGCCGGCGGTAAAGTAGGACACCACGAAATCGTCGATTGACATGGTGAATGCCATGATAGCGCCCGTGACGATGCCCGGCATAATCTCCGGCAGGATGACCTTGTGGAGCGCCTGATGTGGTGTAGCGCCGAGGTCGAGCGCGGCCTCATAGGCGTTTTTGTCCAGCTGGCGCAGCTTGGGCATGACATTGAGCACGACATACGGCGTGCAGAACGTAACGTGCGCGAGGATAAGGGTCAGGTAGCCCTTGTCCAGACCGATGGCGGCAAACAGCAGCATGAACGTTACGCCCATGATGGTATCCGACGAGGACATCGGGATGTTGTTGACGGTCAGGTAAGCCGCCTTGGCTCTGCGGCCCATGTTGTGGATGCCGATGGCGGCAATCGTGCCGAGCACGGTTGCAATCGCGGCAGCGGCAACGGCTACGAGCAGCGTGACATACAGTGAATGGAGAATATCCGCATCGCGGAACAGCTCGACATACCAGCGGGTGGTAAAGCCGTTCCACAGGCGGCGCGACTTGGAATCGTTGAACGAAAAGATCATCAGCACAACGATAGGCGCGTACAGGAACAGGAAGATCAGCAGCAGATAGAAGTTCTTGAAAAACTTTTTCATAGCAGCAGCCCTCCTTCCTCGGAGGAGCCGTCATCGAACTTGTTCATGATCCACATACAGATGAAGATGAGAATGATCATCACGAGCGCGATAGCCGAGCCGAGATGCGGGTTGTACGCACCGCCCATGAACTGAAGGTCGATCAGGTCGCCGACGAGCAGATTCTTGCCGCTGCCGAGCATCTGCGAAATAACGAAGGTGGAGACAGACGGCACAAATACCATTGTAATGCCGGAAATCACACCGGGAATGCTCAGCGGGAAGATCACACGGCGGAACACTAGATAGGTCGGTGCGCCGAGGTCCTGCGCGGCTTCGATCAGCTTGCGGTCGAGCTTGATGAGCACGGTGTAGATCGGCAGCACCATGAACGGCAGGAAGTTGTACACCATGCCGAGCACGATCGCGCCCTGCGTGTTGATGAGCGGGATATAATCCAGCGAATAGCCGAAATGGCTCTGCAGGAAGGCTATTAAGCCGATGAAGCGGAAAAACTGGTTGATGAAGCCGTTGTTCTCCAGAATCGACATCCATGCGTAGGTGCGTAGCAGGAAGTTTATCCACATCGGCAGCATAATCAGCATCATGCAAAGGCTCTGTTTGCTGGCGGACAGGCGGCTCATGAGGTACGCCATCGGGTAGCCGAGCACGAGGCACACCACGGTAGAGAGAAACGCCAACCAGAATGACCGTCCGAAAATCGGCAGGAAGCCGGGCAGATAGCTGAAATTATGCAGGGTGAAGCCGCCGTCTGCGTTAAGGAACGCATAGACAACGACCATGAGTATGGGCGCGAGGATGAACACCGCCAGCCACACGCCGTAGGGATAGGCAAAGGATTTTTTCACGCTTCCGCCTCCGCACTTTTGTGCATGATGTGGATGTCAAACGGAATGACCGTCAGACCGACGGTCTTGCCGACCGACTCCGCCATGGTGGAATGCACCATGAAGGTAAAGAACTGGGTGCGAACCATCATCTCGTAGTGCACGCCCTTGAATACGATCGACTCGACAACGCCCTGAAGCAGGCCGTCGCCGGCGTAGACGATTTTAAGATCCTCCGGACGGATAACGACATCGACCGGCGCATTCTTCTCGAAGCCCTTGTCCACGCACTCGAACGTGCGGCCGCAGAATTCGACCTTGCAGTCCTCGAGCATCACGCCGTCAATGATATTAGATTCGCCGATGAAATCCGCAACAAAGGCGTTGACCGGCTCGTTGTAGATATCGGTCGGGCTGCCGACCTGCTGGATAACGCCGTGGTTCATGACAACCACGCGGTCGCTCATGGTGAGCGCCTCTTCCTGGTCGTGGGTGACGTAGATAAAGGTGATGCCGGTACGCTGCTGAATGCGCTTCAGCTCGATCTGCATGTCCTTGCGCAGCTTGAGGTCGAGCGCGCCGAGCGGCTCGTCGAGCAGCAGCACACGCGGCTCGCACACCAGTGCACGTGCGATGGCGACACGCTGCTGCTGACCGCCGGAAAGACTGGTCACATCGCGGTTTTCAAAGCCGCGCAGGCCGACCAGCTCGAGCATTTCGGTGGTCTTGCGCTTGATCTCGTCGCGGCTGAGCTTTTTGATGTGCAGGCCGAACGCGATATTTTCCGCTACGTTCAGGTGCGGGAACAGTGCATAGCGCTGGAACACGGTGTTGATCTCGCGCTGGTAGGGCGGAACATCGTTCAGGCGCTTGCCGTCAAAGAATACATCGCCGGAATCCGGCTGCTCAAAGCCGCCGATGATGCGCAGTGTGGTCGTTTTGCCGCAGCCGGACGGACCGAGCAGGGTCACGAACTCGCGGCGCTTGATGGCAAGCGGCATGAATATTATGTTGATGGCCAGTATCATCGCCGTATTGCATATGACCGAGCCGATGCCGTTGCCGATGGCCATGCCGACCTTACCCTGCGACGCGGCGATGTAGTCGCCCACGCCCGATACCAGTATGCTGTGACCCTCCACCGCAGCGATGGTGGATACTATTACCTCGGGCAGGGTGGTGGCGAGGCTGATTATAGTCGCGCCGATTATGAACTTGGGAATGCCCGTGACCTCGGCAACCCAGACCGCGCCGTCCACGAACCAGTCGCCGCCCTTGACGATGAGCACTACGCCCACCGCGAACAGCAGGTACATTAGCAGGTTTTCCATGATGTTCCTCCTTTTCTTAGAATGTACCTCAAGCGGAACAATCCGCAAGTGCGA
>OLRJ01001262.1_pt1 | contig 21987 bp, 20 predicted proteins | sample 1672741 | NCBI WGS metagenome assembly OLRJ01 (sample SAMEA3136719, study PRJEB25190) | human gut metagenome | biome: human gut; feature: human-associated habitat; material: faeces | place: Austria | collected 2013
TCAATGCAGTTGCCGGAGTTTCAGCGTGACTGGACATGGGATGATAACCGGATCAAAGGTATCATCGCCAGTTTGTCACAGGGCTATCCTATGGGTGCCATCATGCGGCTGCAATACGGCAACCCGGACATCCAATTCAAATACCGCACAATTACGGGCGTAAAAGGCGTTTCAGTAAAGCCGGAGCATTTGATCCTCGATGGGCAGCAGCGGCTTACTTCTATCTATCAGGCAACATCCTCTAAAGATCCGGTCTCTACCAAAACGGAAAAAAGCAAGGCTATTAAGCGTTATTACTATCTCTCTATGGAGCAGTGCCTTAACGATGATGAGGATCGTTTTGATGCAGTCCTCTCCATCCCCGAAGACCGCAAAATAAAAGAGAACTTTGACCGTGATGTGAAGCTCGACCTCTCTACCAGAGAATATGAATACGAGAATAAATTGTTTCCGGTCAATATCGTGTTCGACAGCAACGCCGTAATGGACTGGTTCATGGGCTACATGACGTTCTATGGAATGAAACCAGAGGCAATGGACGAGTTCAAGCGTTTTCAGGCGGATGTGCTGAACACAATTTCCGGGTATAAGCTGCCTGTGATCACGCTGGACAAATCCACGCCACGAGAGGCGGTGTGCAAGGTTTTCGAGAACGTCAATACCGGTGGTGTTCCTCTCACGGTGTTTGAGCTTGTTACCGCGACCTATGCCACAAGAGACTTTGACTTGAGGAAAGACTGGGTACAATGCCGAAATACCATTTGTGGCTTCGGTGACACGCTGAGAACAGACCTGTTCGATGGGATCGATGAGACTACATTCCTGACAACTGTTTGCCTCTATACGAGCTATTTGAATAAGCAGTCCGGAAAGGCAAATACTATCTCTTGTAAAAAGAAGGATGTTCTGGGACTTTCTTACGAATCGTACATAGCGAACCGTGATGCAGTGCTGTCTGGGTTCAAAATTGCAAAGGAGTTCCTTCTTCGGGATCAGTGCGTTTTCCGCCAAAGAGATTTGCCCTATACAACGCAGTTGATCCCACTTGCAGCAATCTGTGCTGTTCTCGGAAAATCCAAATGTAATGAGCCAAACACAATTAAAACGCTCTCTCAGTGGTATTGGTGCGGGATTTTGGGTGAAATGTACGGTGGGGCTAATGAAACTCGGTATGCCTACGACATTGAGGACATGGTTGAAGAGGTTAACGGACGTCCGAATGCAATGCACACGATCAACAGCGCAGTCTTTTCTTCTACGCGGCTTCTGACTCTTCAAACTCGCTTGAGCGCAGCTTATAAGGGAATTATGGCTCTTCTCTACCAGGAGAAATGCCGTGATTTTATGAACAACACGACGATTGACATTGTGAACAGTATGCTTGAGTCGCCGGACATTCACCACATCTTTCCGGAAGTATATTGCAAGAAAACGGGCATCAAGCGCGAACGATATAACTCCATCATTAACAAGACGCCGATTCTTCCAGCAACTAACCGCTCGATTGGCGGAAATGCGCCGAGTGAGTATCTGGTAGCAATTCTAAAGAAGGTTGATGGCCTGACCGAGGATGAACTGCAAGCACGGGTAGAATCGCACTTTATCGACTATTCGGAATTGAAGGCAGATAACTTCAATGGCTACTTCATTGACAGAGCAAAGAGTCTTCTCAATCTGATTGAAAAGGCGATGAATAAGCCTGTCACCGACAGAGACGCAGAAAACACGCTGGAGCAGTTCGGGGCAAGTCTGGCGTAAAAGGGCGTAGCATCCACCCTGCACGCAGCCGAGACAGACGGAAAGGGCGGGGTCTTCTGGCATACGCAGGGCAGCGGAAAATCTCTGTCCATGGTCTTTGCAGAAGTTTGAGGAGAGCGGTAAAGCGCTTTCCGAGTGGCACAATAATTTCAAAATTCGCAAAAATTTATATCTAATCCCTTATTTTCGCAAATAGTACTCATTCATTGATACGATAAGAAATATTACGAGAAGCACCTATCTTTTCTAGCCAATGATTTTCTACCATATTTGAAAGGATCATCCTTGCTCTTCGTGGTTTAACACCCAAAAGCTGTGCCGCTTGCGACGTGGTGATGGAATGATTCTCTAGGACAAACTGATAAATTGACTGCTCTTGCTCATTTCCCGGCAATTTTACGGCAACTTTGCGGCAATCTTCCGGCAATTTATCGGCATTACCCGTACTGACATTGCCGGAAACCTGGCCTCGATAAATGTTGATCCGCAGGTCCACATCGCCACCAAGAAACTCCATCTCCCGCAAACCAGCTTCCCGGACCTTTCTGATGATACGTGGAATACCGCTTCCCCAGTGTTCAATCAGGTTCATATAAGAGAAAGCACGAGCCAGCGCTTCGTTCCGAATCTGAGAATACCCTTCTTTCATCCGTTTCAAGTTCTGTCCCATAGGCAACTTACCGGGGGACGTGATTTCCAGCCGGTCCTCGTATAAGGCCACCTGTATGTTTCCATGGTCCAGGTAACTTCGGTGCACTGCCGCGTTAATAATTAGCTCCCGAATCGCATCCGGAGGAATCTCATAGACATCCTGGCGATAGATGCCTTGAAAAACAGCGCCCATATGAATGTTCCGCAAGACAAATTGATAGGCTTCCTCGATCTGCTCCCAGATCGGTCCTTCGTATTCCCGGCGGTCCACAAAGATTTCCTTGGTAGTTCCTTTGAAAACTCCGCACTGCGTCGCCACCGGGAGCGCCCCACAGCCGGTCAGAATAGCGTAGGCGTTAGAGGGATACACTTTCCCCTCCCGCTCGATGATCACACCCCAGGAAAGTAACTGCTGGCGGCCTACATCCTTCACCGCTGCTTTCTGCTCGTCGCTACGCGCATTCTTGACTGCTTGTGCTTTCATCGCTTTGCAAAGTGCGTCAATATCTGCCTCCGTGATCTCTAACCCAAGGCATCTGGTCTGGTCGAAGTAGCGGTTGCTCCCCTCAAACATCAGTTCTTTGATCATATATTCATCGGCCTGGCGGGTCGTTCCGGCAACACGAACGTAGACACCGGCATTCCATCCCATCGATTTGATATAGTAAGGCCGCTGTCTTCCCTCAGGGACTTCAACCACAATGATGGTCTTATCCTCGACTGTTTGTAAGGTAATATCCGGGATAATGGCCGGTTCACAGCTATCAGACACCGCATTGGCAATGGCGTCCATTGTCCGAAAGGCATCTTCTTCCTCAAAGCCCACAACCTCTCTGGTCTTGTCTGCGATCCCGAAAATGATCTTGCCGCCGCTGCCATTGGCAAAGGCTACCACGGACTTCATGTATTGAATACTTCTTCCCGGCAGCCGTTCCTTGAACTCTACGTTCTTGGATTCTCCGGCTAAAATTTCCTCCATCATCATAGCTGCACCCCTCCTAACTTTGTCTTCAGCAGAAGAAGCATATTCGCAGCCTAACGGCTGCGGCAACCTCGCTTACGGATAGATCCCTCGGCTCCATCCGTAACCAAGGTTCTGTTTTATATCATACAATATACCGTTTCATTTTATCATACAGGAATAGAGGCCGCAAGGAATTTTCCCCCCTACTCCATAGAAAAAGCTGGCCTGCCGATCATCACAGCAAACCAGCCTTCTAAACAATGTTACACAGCTCGCACTCATGTTATTCACTCACCGTTTACTCACCATTTTGGTGGGGAGATATGTGAATTTATATCAACTTATATCCTAAGAAAAGTTTAATTTTTCCTCAAAAATCGAGATATATCGGAATATATAGAGTTATTTTATGGTGTGAACAATTTGGAAACAAAAAGACTACCGAGCACCCCTGTCTTGGTAGTCTTACTTGAACGTGACAATATCATTTGGCGTACAACCGATGATCTTACATAATTTCTCCAAAGTGACCATAGTGATGTTCTTGCCCTTTTTCAGGGAATCCAGCGTCTTATTATCAATACCGCCTTTCAAAAGCTGGTGTTGTGACACCTGCATTCGTTCCATGGTCTCCCACAGCGGCCCATAATCAAAGATTGTAATCACCACCCCAGTTTTCCTACAACAATTATATTCGTTGTTGAAGAAAACAAACATTGTGGGTATAATCACAATGCAGGGGTGGTGTGAAGATGCTTTGTTTCTTTATCGGACACCGTGACGCAGAATCAGGATTGATGTCCAAAATTGAAGCCGCTGTTCATCGTCATATTACAGAGTACGGTGTGACAGAATTTATTGTTGGGCAATATGGTGCATTTGATCGTATGGCAGCGAGAGCCGTTATAAATGCGAAACGCCACTATCCGAACATAACTCTATCTATCCTTTTGCCCTATCACCCATCTAAGCGAAGTGTCAACGCCCCCGATGGGTATGATGATACGTTTTATCCTCCTGACATGGAGAAAGTCCCCCGAAAACTGACAATCGTCCGTGCGAACAAATACATGGTTGACAGCAGTGATTTTCTGATTGACTACGTCTGGCATCCTGCAAGCAACGCACGAAACTTATTGGAATACGCTCAAGCCAGAGAAAGAAAGGGGCTCATAAGAATTGAAAACCTTGCTGCGTCAAATCCGCATAGCACCTTTTAGCCCTTCTGCACTAGAACAATGCTTAGAAGAATTAAAACGGCTCCAATCAGCGCCAAGATGCTGAGGGCTTCACCAAGGCAAATCCATCCGAGAACCCCAGCACCTAATGGACCGAAAGCACAGTAGAGACCTGTAGTTTCTGCAGACGTGTACTTCTGGGCAACCGGTTGTAATGTAAAACCGAAACAGCTACAAACAAGAGCCAGCAAAACGATGGCAAACCAAGACATAGGCTCGGACGGCAAGTGTGGAGTTTCAAACAAAAAAGAAGATATAACAGATAAACTTCCCATTGTTCCAAGCTGGACGATGCCAATAACAAGAGCGTTTGCTTTTTTAGAAACACGGTCAGTAATGATGATTGCCACCGCATAAGTAGCGGCAGCACCTATCGCCAGAATATGTCCAACAGAGAAATAGATAGATGCTCCACGCAACGTCATCAGTGCAACGCCAGTTATGGCCATTAGAAAGCCGATTATTGTCCTTGGCAGAGGCATTTTCTTTAGCAAGAGAGCTTCAAAAAGCGGCACCATTACTATAGCAGTGTTTTCAAGAAAGGCGGTAGTTGAAGACTCACAAGTCTTAAGACTGAATACCTCGAACGACATAACAACAAAATAGATGGTTCCAACGATAAGACCGGAAATCACACTGGATTTGTCGGCATAGCGCAGTTTCTTGTTAAAAATCAAAAGCATGATAATAAAAGCCAAGAGAAAGCGGATGCCCATAAGATTGAACACATCAATATTTGTAAGACCGATTTTTTGTAGAACATAAGATGAACTTCTTGCTAATATCACAGAAGCTAACAAAACTTTTGCGTTTTTTTCTGACATGGCATGATCAATCCTTTCGCCTATTGTCTTTATTATAAAATTGATATATACTTTGAGTAAAGCGAAATAAAATCACTTTTATTTTGAAAAAAACTCAAAGAGGTCGCCGATGGACACAGAAAAATGCAAAGCTTTATTTGAAATATTGAAGTGTGGGAGTTTTTCCGCTGCCGCTGACAAACTGGGCTATACGCCTTCCGGTCTCAGCCGCATGGTGGCTTCTATGGAGACCGATGCTGGATTCTCTTTGCTGATACGCAGCCGAGAGGGTGTGCGTGCCACAAAAGAATGTGAAATGATGATACCTATTTACAGAGAGTTCATCGCAGTTAATGAAAAATATAAACAGATAAAGTCGGACGTATTAGGAACGCAAACCGGCACAGTTATGGTAGGAACAGCCTACAGCATTTACTACAGGTGGTTTTCTCATGTCATTGCCGCTTTCAACAATGAGTATCCGGGAATCGAGGTAAAGATTATTACCGGCAAAAGCACAGAATTGTATAAATTGATTGCTGCGCAGGAAATGGATTTTTGCATTATCAGCAAAAGAGACGGCGATATGTCTTGGCATCACTTATTTAATGATCCGCTGGTTGCAATCGTTTCGGCAGAAAGTCAGATAGTAAAACTGGGTTCCTTTCCTGTAAAAATGTTTGAAACAGAATCATATATTGAGACATTCAGAGGACAGGATACAGATAATGCCCGCATGTTCAGAAGAAACCGTATACAACCCAACGTCAGGTTCGAAACAGAGGACACATATGCCAGCTACAGAATGGTCGAAGCTGGCCTGGGTGTGAGTCTGAGCAACTATATTGAATCCAAAGAACGCAGTGACGGGAAAAAAGTTTGCCTTATGGAATTAAATCCACCGCAGATGGTAGAAATCGGCATAGCAACACCGGCGGATATGCTCATATCACCTGCTGCAAAGAAATTCCGGGATTTTGCGATGAGTTATGTGGATGATATAATGATGCAGTAAAGGGTTTTGCCACATATAAAAGGGGCTGTCTCAAAATGATTTTTCAAAATCATATGAGGCAGCCCCTTTTTTCTAGTATTCACCAAGAAAAAAGACGAATTCTACGTCAAAAACAGTATACCAAATCAGAGGGAGTAGTTTTTGTCCCTCTGATTTGGTGTACTGTTGTCTTTTTTATATGCTACGCAGCATCCAGAGCAAACAGGTGATTTCCCAACCGGCCTGTTTGTATTTTATGGTGCAGCTTCAAAACGTTATAGGCCATGCTCACAAGATACCATTCCACCATAACGTTGACCTTTCCTCTGGTCAGAAAGCGACGGAAGTTCATATCTTCCTTGATCATAGCGAACACACCTTCTGCTTGAATGGAACGATTTACCCGGAGCAGGATCCCTTCGTCTGTGGAGATCTTTTTCTCCATCGCCTCACGCTGTTGGATAAAATACTTGGACACATAGAGACGCTTTACCCGGTCTTCCAATGGTGTTTTGTCCGTTTTCTTTTGCCGGATACACTTTTCTTTGACGGGACAATCTTTGCAATCTGCGCATTCGTAGACGCTCGTCTCCCGGATATATCCCGTCTCAGATTTCTGTTTTTTTACTGTCACCTCCCGCAATTTCTGCCCCTGGGCACAGGTGTATTCATCTTTTCCTACATCATAGGCCATAGTTTCTCTGCGGCCAATGTCATTTTTGTACTTCCGTTTCTTTTTCTGCTCGTGGTTGGACGGCTTTACGAATAGAGAAAGTTGCTCACTGCCATCTACATAGCGGTAGTTTTCTTCACTTTCATACCCGGAATCTACCACGACACGCTGTACGGGATGGATATTGCACAGCTTGTTCAGAAACGGAATGAACGTCTTGGTGTCTGTTCTGTCCGCAGAGATGTAATTACCGATGATGTACTCACTGACAGTAGCTACGTTCACATTATATCCGGGCTTCAGCTGACCGTTTTTCATGTGGTCTTACTTCATGTGCATAAAGGTTGCATCTACGTCGGTTTTGCTGTAGCTGTTCCGGTCGCCACAAATGTGGATATCCAGGTTGTAACGCTTCAACTTTTTCAGCCACTCTGTTATGGCTTCAATGGCTTTTTGCAGGCCAGGCTTGTGGTGCCCTTTTCCTTTCACAAACGTGATATTTTGCTCGTTTTTCTTTGCATATAAGCCTTTCCTGAGCTTCTTCAGTCTCCGAACTGTAATGATACACGGTGCATGGATCCCTGTACCAGAGGCCTCCAATCGCTTAGGCAGCTCTTCTGCGATCTTTTCGCCGAGTTTCCTCTGCCGATTGGTAACAGCGGTTTTCCATACAAACGAGTAACGATTTGCGTTGGCTTCTATTTTTGTTCCGTCAATGAACACCGCCGATCGCTCAAAGGAGATCTCTCCGTTCTGCATCAAAAGCTTGACCATCTGATCCAACAGATCCTCCACTGCGTAGGGAAGGTGCTCTTTGCGAAACCGGGCGATCGTGTTGTGATCCGGTGGACGTTGCCCTTCCAGAAGATACATGAAATTCACATTCTCTCGGCAGGCGCGTTCAATCTCACGTGTTGCGTAAATTCCTCGGCAGCAGCCGTAAAGAACGACCTTGAATAGCAGACGCGGTGGATACTCGTTTCTCCCCAGCTGGGAGTAGGTCGCTGTCAACTTTTCATAATTCAACTCCTCTGTGACTGCGCTGAGTAATCTCACTGGTTCGTCTGACGGGATCATAATTTCTATATCCATGGGCAAGCTCACTTGATATCCAGTCCCGTATGCTGTATAATCTACTTGCGTTTTGTTTTGTTTCACACCTAAATAATACGCCAAAGCCCGACTCTTCGCAAGAGCCGGGCTTTGTATTTAGGGGCTGCCTCTTTATGAGACAGCCCCTCTATTATTTGTTGCACAGGGTTTTCATTCATTGCGTACCCAAATCACTGTACCATTACTGTACCAAACCGGCATGGAGCACCATGTTTTTTCATGGAGATTCATGCCCCTTAAAAATCAGGAAATTCAGCCGATATTGACCTTTATGAAAACCAATTCAGCTTCATTGACTTATGAAATCAGGGCATCGGCTCTCAATACCTAACTTCATAGTTGATCCTACTCCTTTATTTTTGAGGGAGAACAAGCCCCGTCGTTTTCTGGAACCTTGTTATTGTATCATGGGAAGGTTGGTTTCTCAAGAGAGAAACAGGAATCTGTTTTCACTTTTTCAGAATGACCCACAGGGATTTCCGTCTGCTTCCCCGTTGTTCTATCATACCTTTCTGCTTTCTAGTATAAAAAAAGATGAGCCACTCCTCCGAATGACTCATTTCAATACAATATAAATTATTCCGTTTCCTCTTCCCGAACATACCGCATGATCTCCCCCACCTCACAGTCCAGTATCCTGCAAAACATATCAATCGTGTGGGTGTTGACCCCTTCATTGTACCGCAGGCGGGTCAGCTGGGCGGGGATGATACCGTACTGGTTAATGAGAGCATTGCGTTTGACTTTGCACATAATATGTACTATAATTGTCATGCTAGGAGGTGCCGACATGGATACCAATATGACCTTCCGAATGGATTCGGAAGTAAAGTCCCAAATGGCCGCTATTTGTGCACAGCTTGGAATGACGACTTCCACAGCGTTCAACATTTTTGCCAATGCCTTTGTTCGTGCGAACGGTATGCCGTTTTCTGTCACGATCCAAGAACCCGCAAACACCATACCACAAGAAAAAATGTTGGCCGATACAGATGCCTTGCTTTCTGAATTTGCCGCCGACTATCAGAGGATGGCGGAATGATTTGGATCAAATCCGAAGATGTGATCTTGATTCATAGCAAGATCATTCACTCCACAGGTGGTATTGATGGGCTTCGTGACCGTGCTGGCCTAGAAGCAGCGGTTGCCGCTCCCTTTCAATCCTTTGCCGGGCAAGACTTTTTTCCATCTGATCTTGAAAAAATTGCTCGCCTGGGATATGGCCTTGCTGCCAACCATGCCTTTCTAGATGGAAATAAACGGATCGGAGCCATGATGACACAGCTTCTCTTAACATGGAATGGGTATCCGCTTTCATTACGTCAGGGAGAACTGGCAGATATGTTCATTGCAATCGCAGACGGAAAAGCTGATGAAGAAGCGCTGTTGACCTGGATTCAAACACACCTAAAATAAAACAATGTTTTGTGAGTAATAGCCACCGGCTTGACCGGTGGCTATTACTTTTACCTTATATGAAAACGGTCAATGGTTTTCAGACGCTTCTATCCTCCGCTCGATCTGCGCCACCAGCTCACTCGGCCGCATCCCCAGCGCCGTTGCGAGACGCCAAAGCGTCTCGAAATTGGCCTGTTTGCTTCCGTTCTCGATCATCGTCAGGTGGGTGCGTGCGATGCCAGCCAACCCACTCAACACGTCCTGAGATAATCCCTTCTCTTTCCGCAAAGCCCGAATCGTTTTCCCGACTTCTGAATTATCAAATTGCATACCATCATTTCTCCCTATTTTTTGCTTATAGCTTATAGGAGAAAAGTAAATCCATTGTCTGCGATAGTAGACATACAATATATTCTATGCTATACTTTATCTATGAACTTTTTGCCGAGTGAAAGGAGGCCCAGGAAAAGATCGTCAAAGAAGAGAAATATCTGAGAAAGGAATAAAAACATGTGCAAAGAAGTATACCCCCAGCAACCGAGTTTTAAGAAAAGTAAATTCGCGAAACTCTGCATCGTGGGTACGATCCTCTGCCTGATCGTAATGCTCACATCGTTCAAAGGTGGGCACATGCTACGCGGAATCATCGCATTGCTCCAGGTGGTGCTGTTTGCATCCTCTTGGCTGATGGGAATGGAGATTTTGAAAGAGAAGAAGAAATTTCTTCATACCCTTTTCGCCCTCATCGCCCTCGTCCTAATCGTCCCCTTCGTTATGTGTGCAAACAATGACAAGCTAGAAAAATTGGACTGGCCAACTAGCGGAGTGGCTGAGAAATTGCCTGATCCAAACACAAAGTACGGAAAGGTTCACTATAATACGGAGAAAGCTTTCTCTGCTGACTTGGAGAAAGTCGATCAAAGTAAATACGAAAAATACGTAACAAAGTGTCAGAAAAAGGGCTTCACTGAGGAAAATGAAAAGAGTTCTGACCATTACCACGCGTATGACAGCGAAGGCTATGAGTTGTATGTCTCCTATTACGACTACAACCACTCCATATCTATATCCCTGTCAGCTCCAATTCAAATGGCTAATTTCTCGTGGCCAAGCAAGGGACTGGCCACAATGCTTCCGAAGCCCGCTTCTACGTATGGAAAAATCGAGACGGACTCCTCCAATCAGTTCATCATATATATTGGAAAAACCCCCAAAAACGATTACCAATCCTATGTAGATAAAGTCAGTGACGCCGGTTTCAACGTAGATTACACCAATGCAGACACATCGTACCACGCTGAAAACGAAGACGGATACTACGTGGAAATCGCTTATAAACGCCAGGATACAATGTATCTCTACATCCGTGCTCCCTACGAGAAAGATGAACCGGAAGAGCCTGCTCCCGCTGCGTCTTCGGATCCTTCATCTGAGTCAAAAGAGACCACTGAAGAAACAAAACCCGCAGAAGGAACAAAAGAAGAGAAAACCGATTCTTCTGCGACTGACGACAGCACAGGTGTGGACCCTGACCTGAAAGCGTTCCTAGATGAGTACGAAGAGTTTATGGACAAGTATATCGAGTTCATGCAAAAGTATGAAAACTCCTCGAATACAGCCGCCATGTTAGCTGACTACACTGTGATGCTGGCGAAGTATGCCAGCTTCACCGAAAAACTCGATCGTTATGATTCTGACACGATGTCCGCCGCGGATTCTGCTTACTACCTCGAAGTAGTGACTAGAGTCAACCAAAAGTTGACCGCCGCCGCCCTTTCATAAAGTGAGGAGATATAACTATGAAAAAGATACTGTCCACTGTACTCTTCCTGTCACTGCTTGTTTCCCTTGCCTCCTGCACTACCAGTTCTCCAGAAGCATCCGAAGACGGGAGCTCCCAAACTGTGAGCACTGGAAACTCTGCGACTTTACAGGAGTTTCAAAAAACAGCGATGATCGAAGAGACCGTGCTTTACGATGCGCAAGACGTTCGCATCACAGCAACGGGCCTGAGTTATAACAATACATCTGTAGATATTAACCTGGATATTGAAAATAACTCTAATAAGGATCTATCCTTTACCGCCTGCACGCTAGGGTATAGTTGTAACTCTGTGAACGGCTATATGATCCCTGATGGATATCTGAATTGTGATGTGACCGCCGGCAAAAAAGCCAATGATATCATTACTTTTAGTTATGACGCTCTCATGGTTTATGGTATTTTTGAGCTCTCCGATATTGAACTTGGCTTTACCATCACAGATGATGATTACAACAACATTTACACCGGTCCTTGCCCGTTGAAAACGAGCCTTGCAGATACACACAACTACGACACTCCCTACTACAGAGAAATGATCACAAGCAAAGCCTTGCAGAATGCGTTTGCCTACTCTGTCTCTTACTTTTCCGATGATGCCCTGTATGACCAAAACGGGATTTCCATCGTTTCCTCGGCACTTTGTGTCAATAAAGATGATGAGGCCGTTCTCCTGCTTGAGATCGTCAATGGCTCTAATGAGACAGTGGATGTCACGACCAGTCAGGTCTCTGTCAATGGCTTAGGGGTCTATAGTGGGACTTGGAGTGTTGACATGATCAACCCTGGAAAGACTTGCATTGCCACGCTTTCCCTTTCTGATATGGCAAATGGCATGCTGACAGAGTATGGAGTCAAAGAGGTTGGCACGGTTTCTCTATCTATGAGTTTCAAAAACTCTGATGGTAACGACATCAGTACGCCCACCGATCTTACGATAACCAATCCAGATGCAAAGGTTAAATTCGATAGCAAAGGAGACGAAATCTACAACGACAACGATATACGAATCATCTCCAAAGGCATCGTCAAAGACAATTCCGAGTATAGTGATGACCTTTATCTCCTGCTTCTCGTAGAAAATAATTCCGCAAATCCTATCATTCTGGATGATGTGTATGACTCGTTCTCTATAAACGGTTACATGATGGATGCATCGATGGACTATACTGAAGTAAAAACAACACTTCTTCTGTGGTCCCCATCAAACTGTGGAGTACGTATTTAGAAGAGAATGACATTACTTCTCCCGAAGAGATCAACTCTGTTGAATTCTCCGTAGAGATCAATAACAACCACGATAAGGAGATCGACAAACCTACACTTAACATAGAGTTTAAGCACTAAGTCAAATATCCATAGAGGGTCGGAGCAGGTAACGTTTCTGTTGCCTGCTCCACTTTTATTTTTGTCGCTTTTCCCTCCCGTCACTTTCCCAAAAAAGAAGGGATTCTTGCATTTTCAGGTGGGAGGGGTTTTGTGGGTACAAGCTAAAATCACCAGAAACCCTCCCCTTTTTTTAAGGAAACCGCTTAATTTTCACCTTTTGACGGGAAGATATTGAATTTTTCACGTACTTGCAGTAAAATGCAAGCTGTATCATAACGACAGTTTGTCAGGAGCGAGGCGAAGGATATCATGCTGAATATCGTTTTGGTGGAACCAGAGATCCCGATGAACACCGGGAACATTGCCCGGACCTGCGCTGCCACCGGCAGTCGGCTGCATCTGGTGCGCCCCTTGGGGTTCGACATCAGCGACCGGGCCGTGAAGCGGGCAGGGCTGGATTATTGGCACCTGGTCGATCTCCGGGTCTATGATGATTTGGACGAGCTGTTTCAGCGCAATGACATCCAGGACCTTTGGCTGGCCACCACGAAAGCGCCGCAGGCGTATTCTCAGGCGAAGTTCCGGGACGGCTGCTGGCTCTTCTTCGGCAAGGAGACCGCCGGCCTGCCGGAATGGTTCCGGGAACAGCACCGGGAGCGCTGCCTGCGCCTGCCCATGCGGCCCGAAGCCCGCAGCCTGAACCTGGCAAACTCCGTTGCAGTTTTTACCTATGAGGCCCTTCGTCAGCTGGACTTTTTACAGCTGCAAGGGGAAGGAGAAATGGGGCAGACGCCGCCCGCTCTCTTGCAGGGCGCAGAATGACCGGGTCGGAGCAACCAGGCCATTCCCCGTCCGGGCGCACCGTCTGTCGGACCGAGCACAAGCAGTTATCTATAAAATATGAAAAGAAGGGGCATTATTCCGATGAATTATGATAAGAAGACCATCCGCGACATTGACGTGTCCGGAAAGAAGATCCTCCTGCGCTGTGACTTCAACGTTCCCCATGATAAGGCCACGGGCGTGATCCATGACGACACCCGTATCGTCTCCACCCTGCCCACCATCCGCTACCTGCTGGACCACAACGCCGCCGTGATCCTGCTGTCCCACATGGGCCGGCCCCACGGCGAGTGGAAGAAGGAGCTGTCTCTCTTCTCCGCGCGGGACCATCTGGAGGAGTTATTGGAGATGCCCGTGCCCCTGACCGAGGACGTGCTCGGCCCCGACACCAAGGCCAAGTGCGCCGCCCTCCAGCCCGGCCAGGTCGTGCTGGTGGAGAACCTGCGCTTCCGCCTCGAAGAGGAGAAAAACGACCCCGAATTTGCCAAGGAGCTGGCTTCCCTGGCCGACATCTTTGTCTTTGACGCCTTTGGCGCTGCCCACCGTGCCCACGCCTCCACCGAGGGCGTATCCCACTACCTGCCCTCCGTCGCCGGTCTGCTGGTGGAGAAGGAGCTGGAGTTCATGGGCAAGGCCCTGGATGACCCCAAGCGTCCCCTGGTCGCCATTCTGGGCGGTTCCAAGGTCTCCGACAAGATCGGCGTGATCAACAACCTGCTGCAAAAGGCCGACACGATCCTGATCGGCGGCGGCATGGCCTATACCTTCCAGGCTGCCCTGGGCCGGGACATCGGCACCTCCCTGTTGGACGCCAACCACGTCGGCTACGCCAAGGACATGATCGCCAAGGCCCAGGAGATGGGCGTGAAGCTCCTGCTGCCCCAGGACAATCTGGCCGCCAAAGAATTCTCTGCCGATGCCGAGCCAATCCTGGTAGACGCCACGGACTTCCCGCACGACCTCATGGGCATGGACATCGGCCCCAAGACCATCGAGGACTTCACCGATGCCATCGCCGGGGCAGGCACTGTCATCTGGAACGGCCCCATGGGCGTGTTTGAGTTCCCCGCCTTCGCCAACGGCACCAATGCAGTCGCCAAGGCCATGGCCGACCAGAAGGACGCCGTGACCATCGTGGGCGGCGGCGACTCTTCCTCTGCCGTGGAAAAGAGCGGCTTTGCCGACAAGCTCTCTCACATCTCCACTGGCGGCGGCGCTTCCCTGGAGTTCCTGGAGGGTCTGGTCCTGCCCGGCATCGCCTGCCTGGCTGACAAGGACTGACTGACGGGAAAGGGGAGCCAATGAACAGAAAGTATCGCAAGACCATCATCGCCGGCAACTGGAAAATGCACAAGACCGCCACCGAGGCCAAGGCCTTTGCCGAGCGCCTGAAGGGTGCCCTGCCTCGGGCCAAGCGGTGCAGCATCGTCCTGTGCGTGCCCTATGTGGACATCCCCGCTGCCGTAAAACTTCTGAAAGACAGCCGCGTGGCCGTGGGCGCCCAGAACCTCCATTGGGAGAGCAGCGGCCCCTTTACCGGCGAGATCTCCGCCGGGATGCTGGCGGACTTAGACGTGAAATACGTCATCATCGGCCACAGCGAACGCCGCGCCCTCTTCGGCGAGACGGACCACATCATCAATCAAAAAGTGCACGCCGCCCTCAGCGCCGGGCTCCGCCCCATTCTCTGCGTGGGCGAGGACCAGGACCAGCGGGAGCTGGGCGTGACCATGGAGTTCATCTCCTACCAGCTCAAGGCAGCCCTGGCGGGGGTCACCCCGGAGGATATGCGTCGGGTCGTCATCGCCTATGAGCCCATCTGGGCCATCGGCACCGGCAACACCGCCACCCCGGAGCAGGCCGGGGAGGTCTGCGGGGCCATCCGCAGCATCCTGCGCAAGCTCTATGGGGCCCGCATCGCCCGCTCCACCACCATCCAGTACGGCGGCTCCATGAACGAAGCCAACGCCGAGGCCCTGCTGGCCCAGGAGGACGTGGACGGCGGCCTGATTGGCGGCGCTTCCCTGGACCCTGACAAATTCTTGCAGATCATCCACACCGCCAACCAAGATTGATCCGATGCAATGCACCATCCAAACCTGCCAAACCTGCCAAAACAGTATTTATCCCAATTTATCCCACGCGGAGCCGCAGGCTCCGGGAACCGAGGAAACAGGCTTATGAAAACTCCAACGACACTTATCATCATGGACGGCTTCGCCCTGGGAGAGGACATCCCCGGCAACGCCGTTCAGGCTGCCAACACCCCCCAGCTGGACTATCTCTTCTCCCAGTACCCCTTCTGCCAGCTGGAGGCTTCCGGCCTGGACGTAGGCCTGCCTGAGGGACAGATGGGAAACAGCGAGGTGGGCCACACCAACATCGGCGCCGGCCGCGTGGTCTTCCAGGACCTGCCCCGCATCAGCCGGGCCATCGAGGACGGCAGCTTCTTTGAAAACCCCGCCTATCTGGCTGCCATCCGCGCCTGCAAAGAAAGCGGCGGTGCCCTGCATCTCATGGGCCTGCTGTCCGACGGCGGCGTCCACAGCCACATCGACCATTTGTTCGCGCTCCTAGAGCTGGCCAAGCGCCAGGAAGTGCCTCAGGTGTACGTCCACGCCTTCTTAGACGGCCGGGACGTCTCCCCCACCTCCGGCCTGGGTTTTGTGCAGCAGCTCCAGGATAAAATGCGGGAGCTGGGCGTGGGCCAGATCGCCGATCTTTCCGGCCGCTACTACGCCATGGACCGGGACAGCCGCTGGGAGCGCCTCCAGCGGGCCTATGACGCCCTGGCGGGCGGCAGCGCCCCCTTCGCCGAGGACCCCTGCCAGGCCGTCCAGGCCTCTTACGACGCCGGGGTCACCGACGAATTCTTCGAGCCTGTGGTCTGCGCCAAGGGCGGCCGCATCGAAGAAGGCGACAGCGTCATCTTCATGAACTTCCGCCCCGACCGGGCCAGAGAGATGACCCGCGCCCTGGTCGACCCCAACTTTGGGGAGATCAAGCGCAAGCGCGGCTTCCTGCCCGTTCACTATGTCTGCACCACGGAGTACGACGCCTCTATGCCCAACGTCTCCGTGGCCTTCCCCCACGAGAAGCTGGAGAATATCTTTGGCGAGTACCTGAGCAAACTGGGCATGACCCAGCTGCGCATCGCCGAGACGGAAAAATATGCCCACGTGACCTTCTTCTTCAACGGCGGTCAGGAGTCCGTCTTTCCTGGGGAGGACCGCTGCCTGATCCCCTCCCCCAAGGTCGCGACCTATGATCTGAAACCCGAAATGAGCGCCCCGGCCATCACCGAGGAGGCCATTCGCCGCATCGAGAGCGGCAAATACGATGTCATCATCCTGAACTTTGCCAACTGCGACATGGTCGGCCACACCGGCGTCTTTGACGCCGCCGTCGCCGCCGTGGAGACCGTGGACACGTGCGTGGCCCAGGTCGTGAAAGCGACCACGGACCTGGGGGGCGTGGCCCTCATCACCGCCGACCACGGCAACGCCGAGCAAATGCTGGATGAAAACGGCCAGCCCTTCACCGCCCATACGACGAACCCCGTCCCCTTCTGCATCGTCGGGGCCGCCGTGCGTCTGCGGGACGGCCGCCTGGCCGACATCGCCCCCACCATGCTGGACCTGATGGGTCTGAACCAGCCACAGGAGATGGATGGCAAGACCCTCATCCTAAATACCTAATTGAATACGGAAACACACCATCTGACATCATCTATCATCAATCAAAAGGAGTGTATCGTCATGAAGCAGATGATCGAGATCGTAGACGTTCTGGGCCGGGAGATCCTGGACTCCCGCGGCAACCCTACCGTGGAGGTAGAGGTCTATTTGGACGACGGCACCATGGGCCGGGCCGCTGTGCCCTCCGGTGCTTCCACCGGCGTGTATGAGGCCTGTGAGCTGCGGGACGGCGACAAGGGCCGTTACCTGGGCAAGGGTGTCGAGCAGGCCGTGGAGCACGTGAACGAAGAGATCGCCGAAGCCCTCATCGGCCTGAACGTGCTGGACCAGACCTCCATCGACAAGCTCCTCATCGAGCTGGACGGTACCCCCAACAAGAGCCGTCTGGGCGCCAACGCCATTCTGGGCGCTTCCCTGGCCTGCGCCAAGGCAGCCGCCGAGAGCCTGGGCCTGCCCCTGTACAGCTATCTGGGCGGCGTGAACGCCAAGACCCTGCCCGTGCCCATGATGAACATTTTGAACGGCGGTGCGCACGCCACCAACAACGTGGACATCCAGGAGTTCATGGTCATGCCCGTGGGCGCCAAGAGCTGGCGCGAGGCCCTGCGCATGTGCGCTGAGGTCTTCCACACCCTGAAGACCGTCCTGAAGGAAAACGGCACCCCCGCCGCCGGCGTGGGCGACGAGGGCGGCTACGCCCCCAACCTGAAGAAGGATGAGGACGCCCTGAAGGCCATCGTCGCCGCCATCGAGGCCGCCGGGTACAAGCCCTATGACGACTTCATGATCGCCATCGACGCCGCCACCTCCGAGTGGTACAACGAGGAGACCGGCTGCTACGACCTGCCCAAGGCCAAGAAGACCATGACCCGCCAGCAGCTGGTGAACATGTGGAAGAAGTTCGCCGAGAACTACCCCATCATCTCCCTGGAGGACGGCATGGGCGAGAACGACTGGGAGGGCTGGGCTCTGCTCACCAAGGCCCTGGGCAGCAAGGTCCAACTGGTGGGCGACGACCTCTTCGTCACCAACACCCAGCGTCTCAAGACCGGCATCGAGAAGCACGTGGCCAACGCCATCCTCATCAAAGTCAACCAGATCGGCACCCTGACCGAGACCCTGGACGCCATCCAGATGGCCAACCGCGCCGGCTACACTGCCGTGGTCTCCCACCGCTCCGGCGAGACGGAGGACACCACCATCGCCGACCTGGCCGTGGCCCTGAACGCCGGCCAGATCAAGACCGGTGCCCCCAGCCGCACCGACCGCGTGGCCAAGTACAACCAGCTGCTGCGCATCGAGGAAGAGCTGGACGACGCCGCCCAGTATCTGGGCCGGGAGGCTTTCTTTAACCTCCGCTAACACCCTTCAAAGGGGGTCTCTGTATTGAATACCAGAGCCACTCGACTGCTCTCCGTGGTGCTGGCCTTGGTCCTGCTGCTGGGGCTGCTGCCCCCGCCCCTGGCCAGCGCCGCCGGGACTTCCACCTACAACGGCAAGAGCTACAGCACCGACTACACCACCTGGCGGCAGGGAAACAGCGCCTGGGGTCCCACGGCCCTGGGAGATGTACATACCATGACCCAGTCCGGCTGTCTCATCTCCTCCATCGCCATTTTGATGTGTTCCTCCGGGGCCTATAACCCCGCGTCCCTGAACCCCGGCAGCCTGCGGGACTGGCTGGACGCCCAGGGCTACATCAGCCACAGCAGCGACCGGTCGAAGGACGCCCTGCTGTCCTTTGGCCTCATCTCCTCCAAGGCTTCTCCCCGGTTCTATTTTGTGAACCAGACGTTTTTCAGCGTGACCACCCCCCTGTCTGACGTGATCGCCAAGATCAACGACCTGAGAAGCCGGGGGTACCACGTCATCGCCCGCGTGAAAAACAGCGGACATTTCGTGGCTGTGGCCAAGACCGTCACAGGCGACGCCCAGCTCTACGACCCCGGCGCAGCGTCCAAGCGCCTGCTGTCGGAGTACGACGGCACCATCGGCGGCCTCATCTACTTCAAGGCCAACACCGCCGCCAAGGATACCATCCTCTCGGAGCTGGCAAACCCCGAAGCACCGACGGTCAATAAACTCTCCGCCACCTATGGCGACGGCGACCGCATTGCCGTCTCCTGGTCCTCCTCCACCATGGCGACCCACTACAACATCTATGTGGACCAGAAGCAGAGCAACGGCACCTGGAAGTCCAACTACAAGACGTACTTCTACGCCGCCTCGCCCTACGCCATGGACACCCTGCCCGCCGGGACCTACCGGGTGCGGGTCCAGTCGGCCAACGCCAACAACTGGACGTACAGCAACTCCGACTGGCAGACCTTCACCGTGAAGGCCAACTCCCTGACCATCACCTTCAACGCCAACGGCGGCAGCGTCTCCCCCGGCACGAAGTTCGTCACCAAGGGGACGACCTATGATCTGCCCACCCCCGTCCGCTCCAAGGCGGCGTTCCTGGGTTGGTACACCGCCGTGGGCAAGGAGCTGGTCACCAACGGCACCAAGCTCAAGAGCACCTACGGCCACACGCTGGTGGCCAAGTGGGACGAAACGGGCCGGAGCCTGACCAAGACAAAGACCTACAACAACAACTTCAAAGACGTCTCCAGCAACTCCTGGTACTACAGCGCTGTGGTCTCCGCCTACCGCTACGGCCTCATGGACGGCGTGGAGACGAAGAAGTTCAAGCCCAACGACCAGATCACCAACGCCCAGGCCATCACCCTGGCCGCCCGGCTGCGGAAGCTCTATGTGTCCGGCAGCGCGAGCTTTACCAAGACGAATCCCTGGTACAAGGCGTACAGCGACTACGCCATCAGCCAGAAGATCATCTCCTCCGCCCCGGCCAACATGAACGCCACCTTGACCCGGCAGGAGTTCGCCTCCATCCTGGCCAAGGCCCTGCCGGACGCTGCTCTGCCCGCAGTCAACACCGTGGCAAACGGGGCCATCCCCGACGTGTATCGCTCGGACACGGGCATCTACAAGCTCTACCGGGCCGGGATCTTAGCAGGCAGCGACAGCAAGGGCACCTTCCGCCCCAACGCCGCCATCACCCGCGCCGAGGTCGCCGCCGTGCTCGTCCGCATAGCGGACCCGAACACCCGGCAGCTCTTCACCCTCCAATAAATCAGGGCAATGACAAACGACCCTGCACCGCTGCGCAGCATGCTGCGCTATGGTGCAGGGTCGTTTTTTCGCGTTTATAGATCAGGCGTCCTGGCAAACATCCCCCAGATCGAAGGTCACGTCCAGGTGATAGGGCTTGCCCTCCAGTTTGTCCAGGGCTTGCTCCAGCGAGGCCCGGATGCTGTCCTCCTGGCCCCAGAGCTTGGGGGGCAGGACGATGTCGAAGCTCAGGTCCAACCGGTCCTCCTGGTGGCGCAGGCGGAAGTCGTGGATGCTGATGTTCGGGTCCCGCACTTTCAGGAGCGTCTCCACCAGCTGCTGGAGGCGGTTGAGCTCTGCGTCGTCGGTGATGAGCGGGTCATAGTGGATGACCAGATGGATGCCCAGCTCTTTCAGGCAGCCCCGCTCCATGTCGTCGATCAGCTCATGGCAGGCCATGGGGTCCTCCCGGCTGTCCAGCTCTACGTGCAGGCTGGCGTAGCGGCAGCCGGGGCCGTAGTCGTGGACCATCAGGTCGTGGCAGCCCAGGACCAGGGGAAAGCTCTTGATGTACGCCGTGACCTGCTGCGCCAATTCCTTCGTGGCTCCCTCTCCCAGGAGCGGGGAGAGGGTCTCCTTGGCCAGCTTTGCCCCGCTGAAGAGGATGAAGGCCGCGACTAAAATGCCCATGATGCCGTCGATCTGCCACCCGCTGAGCTTCTCGACCAGCACAGCGGCCAGCACGGCGGCGGTGGTCAGCACATCGTTGCGGCTGTCCTCTGCGGCCGCCAAGAGGGTGGTGGAGTTGATCTTCTTCCCCTGCTTCTTGTAAAAGAACATCATCCAGGTTTTCACCAGGATCGACCCCACCAGCACCGCCAGCATCAGCCAGGAGAAGGCGATGGGGGCCGGGTTCAGGATCTTATGCAGGGAGCTTTTCGCCAGCTCCACGCCGATGACCAGGATCATCACCGCCACGGTCAGGGCCGCCAGGTACTCATACCGGGCATGACCGTAGGGATGCTCCGGGTCCGCCGGGCGCTCCCCCAGCTTGAAGCCCAGGAGCGTGACCAGAGAGCTGGCCCCGTCGGATAAATTGTTCAGGCCGTCTGCAAAAATGGCCATGGACGCCGCCAGCGTCCCCACTGCCAGCTTTCCGCCGGCCAACAGAAAGTTACACAGCAGGCCCACAAGACCTGCCCGTTTGCCAATGGCCGCCCGCTGTTTTTGTTCGTCTGTTTCTTGCCGCATGGTTTCTGCCTCCTCCCCTGCAAAAGAGCCGAAAAAGGCACCCGCAGGACGTATCATCAAAGAATCGCTACTGTCCCGCGGATGCCAGTGTTTGTGTTGTTCCGCTGCCTGTCGGCCCGGCACGCATAGGCCCTTGGGCCGGGTACCTGCTCAGTTTCCTCTAGTATAGGCCATCCCCCCCAGGTTGGTCAAGCACAACCCTGGGGCGTTTTACACCAGGGCCTGCATGGCTGCCAGAAAGGCCGTGATCTCCCGGCTGGTGTTGAACGCAGAGACGCTGATGCGGACCGTCCCGGTTTGCTCCGTGCCCCCGGTGGCGTGGGCCAAGGGAGCGCAGT
>OLRJ01001263.1_pt1 | contig 21984 bp, 22 predicted proteins | sample 1672741 | NCBI WGS metagenome assembly OLRJ01 (sample SAMEA3136719, study PRJEB25190) | human gut metagenome | biome: human gut; feature: human-associated habitat; material: faeces | place: Austria | collected 2013
GCATTTTTAAAAAAGAAAAATCGTGAATGAAAAGTGCATAGCTTATAATTGAAATTTGTGGAAGGTGGTTTACGGGAAATTGTGGAGGAATACGCAGGGCGTGTTTTACTACTTTGGCAGGAAAATAACGATGATGCGTGAGGCAAAAATTGTAGCATAAAAAGCCAATTTTGTCTTGAACTTTTTGCCGTATGTGCTAGAATAAAAGAGAAAGGCATCCTTGTGTCCAACAGATATCTGGATGTGAATATTGGAAAGTAAATTCGGAGGTAATCACAATGGCTGATATGTTTGCACCGCTGGTAGCACAGCTGAAGGCAAATCCCAAGACGATCGTTTTCACCGAGGGCAATGAGCCCCGCATTCTGGAGGCCGCTGCAAAGCTGCTGGCCGAGGGCGTGCTGAAGGTCGTCATGGTGGGCAACGAGGCTGAGTGCAAGGCTGCTGCTGCCGCCGGTAACTTTGATATTTCCGCTGCCGAGATCATCGACCCCGAGAACTATGCCGGTTTTGATGAGATGGTCAACACCATGGTGGAGCTGCGCAAGGGCAAGCAGACCGCTGAGGAGTGCACCGCTCTGCTGAAGAAGTCCAACTACTTCGGCACCATGCTGGTGAAGATGGGCAAGGCTGATTGCCTGCTGGGCGGCGCTACTTACTCCACTGCCGACACCATTCGTCCCGCTCTGCAGCTGGTCAAAACCAAGAAGGGCGCACATCTGGTCAGCTCCTGCTTCATTCTGGACCGTGACTGTGGTGAAGAGGGCCTGAAGCGCATTGCCATGGGCGACTGCGCTGTTAACATCGACTATACCGATACCATTGATAAGGCTACCGGCGAGGTCAAGATCGCCGCTTCTGCAAAGCTTGCTGAGGTTGCTATTGAGACCGCTAAGACCGCAAAGTTGTTCGGCATCGATCCGAAGGTTGCTGTGCTGAGCTTCTCCACCAAGGGCTCCGGCAAGGGCGGCACCGTTGCTTTGAGCCATGACGCTGTGATCAAGGCTCAGGAAATGGATCCCGAGTTGGCTGTGGACGGTGAGCTGCAGTTTGACGCTGCCGTTGCTCCCGAAGTTGCACAGGTCAAGTGCAAGGGCAGCAAGGTGGCTGGTCAGGCCAACACCTTCATCTTCCCCTGCATCGAGGCCGGCAACATCGGCTATAAGATTGCTCAGCGTCTGGGTGGTTATGCAGCTTACGGCCCCATCCTGCAGGGTCTGAACGCTCCCATCAACGACCTGTCCCGTGGCTGCAACGCCGACGAGGTCTACAAGATGAGCCTGATCACTGCCTGCCAGTCTTGAGCTGACTGATTGAAAATAGCCGCCGCATTCACCGTACAAAACGGGCAGAATGTTGAGGCCTCAAAGGCAGATTTCAAAAAATGAGTATAGAAAAGCTGAGCATCTGTGAAAAAGCAGGTGCTCAGCTTTTTGCATTTTCAGTTCCGAAAAATTCTACTCTTTTTGAGGGAAAAAGATGAGATTTTTGCTTTCCGCTTTTCGTTGGCGCTATTTTGCAATAGCCTCTTTACAGGTTTGCTCAGTTCTTTTCGATATACACGCTGGTGGAGGGGAACGCAAAATCCACACCGTCGGCCTGCATGATGTCCATAATGTTCAGGTTCAGGTCGTTCTGCATCTGCAAAAATTCCGCGTAGGCGTTAGTCAGTAGGTAGGCGGAGACCAGAATGTTGATGCTGGAATCGCCAAAGTTTGCAAGCTGTACGATGTTGGTACCCTTGTTGGTGTAAGGGCTTGCGTCCAGCATGGTCTGCAAGTCTTTCATCAGCTGTTCCAGCTTCGGGCGGGTGGTGCCATAGGTGACACCCAGATTGAACTTGTAGGGCCGCATGGTGCGCAGGGCGGCGTTCTGCACGGTGGAAGAGCAGATCTTACTGTTCGTCACCACATTGATGGTTTTATCCAGCGAGCGGATGCGGGTGGAACGGAAGTTGATGTCGATCACTTCGCCTTCCACATCGCCCACAGTGATCCAGTCGCCCACCGAGAAGGGCTTGTCCAGCAGAATCACGATGCCGGAAAACAGGTTGCTGGCGCTTTCCTGTGCGGCCAGCGAGATGGTCAGACCAACCAGACCGGCACCGGCGACAATGCTGCCGATGGGAAAGCCCACTTCTTGTGCCAACGCTGCCACGCACAGCACGATCACCAGCACCTTGTAAGCGGTGTCCAGCAAAGAGCAGAGTGTTTTGTTGGAGCGGATCTCCGGGCTGCAGGAAGCCAGCAGCAGGTCGGCCAGATCCGATGCCGCATACAGGCCTTCGCAGACCAGCAGGGTCATGACAAGGCGGAAGCAGACCAACAGCAGTTTGGCAATGCCGGGAATGGCCCAGGGCAGGGAAGCTGCCGCCAGATATACGCCAACCGCAGTGCACATGCGCTGGATGGGTACCGCAAAGCTGCGCAGCAGGATGGGAGTGCCGTTAAAGTGCCACTTGCGGGCCAGCAGTGCCGGAATGCCCTTTTTGCTCAGCCAGCGGCGTACCAGCCATGCGGCAAGCAGAATGAGCAGCGCGCACCCTGCGCGCGCAGCCAGTGCAAACCAGCCCTCCAGCAGCACAGAGCCAAACTCAAACGAAAGATCACGAATAGAAAAGATCATGATAACCTCCTGAATTTTATACGACCCATCTATGATACCATACCGCACCCACCCGGGCAAGAGCTTACAGAGAAGGGAGCTTGAAAGAATTACTTTGACATTTTTTGCACAAATTTTAAGATGCCCTCTTGACAAGCTGGGCCTGCCACGCTATACTTTGTGCCAGAAAGTTCGTTTCAGGGCGGGGTGAGATTCCCCACTGGCGGTAAAGTCCGCGACCACCCGCAAGGGTGCTGACCCGGTGCAACTCCGGGACCAACGGTATAGTCCGGATGCAAGAAACGGCAGGCAAATCGTTGTCTACGCGCCCTGTTGCAGTGTTTTTGTTACAGCAGGGCGCTTTTCTATTTGTCCTTCCCGTTCCAAAAAACAAGATACGAAAAGAGCTTTCGGAACAATTTTTGTAAGGGGCATCTTACCCCGGGAAGGATCATTACCATGAAAAAAAGCACGACTCACAATCTTACTGTTGCCGCCATGCTCAGTGCGGTGGCCTTTATCCTGATGTTCATTGAGTTTCCCATTCCGATGCTCATTCCGTCCTTCGTCAAGATGGACTTTTCTGACCTGCCGGCTCTGCTGGGTGCCTTTGCTCTCGGCCCGGTGTACGGTGTGGTCATCAGCTTTATGAAGAACCTGCTGCACATCGTTATCAAGGGCACTTCCACTGCATGCGTGGGCGAGCTGTGCAACTTCATGCTGGGTGCGGTTTTCTCCGCTGTGGCAGGCGTTATCTATAAGCACCACAAGAGCCGCAAGACCGCCATCATTGGTGCTATTGCAGGCGCTGCAGCCATGGCTGTGTTCAGCGTACCGTCCAACTACTTCATCACCTATCCGGCCTATGTGCAGTTCTACCACATGCCGCTGGAAGCCATCCTCGGCATGTATCAGGCCATCCTGCCTTCTGCAGACAGCCTCATCAAGTGCCTTGTCATCTTCAATATGCCCTTCACGCTGGTCAAAGGCCTGCTGGATGCAGTGCTGTGCATGCTGATCTACAAGCCGCTGTCTCCCATCCTGCACGGCAGAAAGTAACTTGTTCTCCATTTTTTCTTCTTCTCAAATCATATAACCACAGCAAAACTCCCCGGTCAGGTCCCGCAGTGCGGTTCCCGGCCGGGGAGCTGTTATTTAGAGGAAAATATATCCGCCAGCGGTCGATCAGGCTAATGCCCCTTTGTCCAGCCACCTGCCGCGTACCAGCCGCACAAGGAACAGCACACCGCGCATGGTCAGCTCAAAGCTCATGGCCATCCATACGCCCACCAGCCCAAAATGCGGAGCCAGCAGGGAAGCCAGCGTGAGCCGGATGCCCCACATGCTGACAAGGTTCAGCACAAAGCATCCCGTGCTGTCTCCGGCACCCTGCATGGCACCGCTGGCAACGATACTGGCACCGAACATCGGTTCGGCCAGTGCTTCAATGCGCAGCACCTGTGCGCCCAGCGCAATAACTGCCGCATCTGCGGTGAAAATACCCATCAGGTTTGGCGCAAAAATGTACATGCCAACACCGGTCAGCGCCATGATGCCTATGCCCATGCCGGTGCATAGCCAGGCAAAGTTTTTTGCCATATCCCGACGGTTTGCGCCCACGGCCTGCCCCACCAGTGCAAGGGATGCATCCTGAATGCCATAGCCTGCCATGTAGCACAGGCTTTCGGCGCTCACACCCAGACTGTTGGCAGCAATGGCGGTGGTGCCAAGGCCGGATACGATGCGGATGAGCAGCACCTGCGCCGAGGAAAGAACGGCACGCTCTGCGGCCAGCGGTGCGCCTACCTTCCACAGGTTCTGCAGGCAGGCTTTGGTAATGTGCCAGGAGCCGGGCTTGCGGATGCACAGCGGGCCGTCCCGCAGCAGCAGGATGGCAAGGGTCAGCACACCGCTGATAGCGGTAGCAAGGGCGGTGCCCAGTGCTGCGCCCGGTACCCCCCAGCCAAGGCCCCAGACGGTCATTGTGCGGCCAAACACCACCATCTCACGGGTGGGATTGATGAGGCAGAAGTTAAAGATCACATCCAGCACGCAGGTCAGCACGCTGATAAGGCCCGGTGTCAGGGCATCGCCGGAGGAACGCAGCATGGAGGAGTAGGTTCCCATGATCATCAAAAAGGGCAGGGAAGCCGACCAGATGGCAAAGTAGGCCGAAGCATCCGCCTGCAGGGAAGGGTCGGCACCCAGCCATCCGGGCAGAAAGCGGCTGATGCCAATGCCGAAGGCCGCAGCTGCAAGGCCCACCACAAGGTTGAAGATCATAGATTGGCGCAATACACCGCGTGCATCGTCCTGCCGGTCTGCACCCAGATACTGTGCCACCTGAATGGCAAAGGACATATATAGACCGGCCAGCATTCCATGCATGAGCCACGTGCTGGAACTGACGATGCCAATGGATGCCGTAGCAGATGCACCGATATGCCCCACCATGGCTGCGTCGATGTACTCCACCGCAGTTACCACGATCTGCTGCAGGATGGATGGGATGCTCAGTGTGAGCACCACCTGCATGGTGTGCCGCAGCGGCACCTGTTCGCCCCGGCGCATCTGCGCCGAAAGCTGCTCAAGAGAGATGGACATGAGTTCTCCTTTTATAGAAACAATAACTTTTTCGACAGACTGATATACTATTATAAGTGCGGTGCTGCAGAAAGTCAATCAAACATGGATTTTTCTCCGGGAATGATTGATTTTTTATGGATAGCGTGATACACTTCTCTCACAAACATAAAAGAAAGAGGAACTTTGAATATGATCGAATCACTGCTTTCGGTCGTAGGACAGCGCGGTGTCGATGCTCTGGCATTCCTGCTGGCGTTTGCCCTTACGGCTTTGATGGACTCCGTTTTTCACGATAAGCTTCCGCACGACCATGGCCGCGAGTTTGCGGTGAACGGTGCGCTTTCCAAGGGTAAGGCCCGTGGTTCCGGCCTGATCTTCGTGCTGTGCATCGCACTGGTATCGCTGGCATTCCTGCCGTTCAAGGTGGAATACGTCATCTACACCATCCTGCTCATTGCATCCATGCTGTCCGGCTACTTTGACGATGCTGCTGAAACTGCATGGAACGAGTATAAAAAGGGTATCATTGATTTTGCCATTGCCATTGTTGCAGGTGTGACCTACCTCAACTTCAACGGCTGCGGTGTGAATTTCCTGCAGTGGAGTTTCACTCTGCCGTATGCTGTGTACCTGCTGCTGATCGTTATTCTGATCTGGACCAGCATCAATGTGGTCAACTGCACCGACGGCGTGGACGGCCTTTCGGCAAGTGTTGCAGTGGTGACCATCGGAACCTACCTGCTGGCCTATAAAACAGAGCTGGCCGAGTACGGCACCGCAGGCGTTGTGTTCATGGGTTCGCTGCTGGCCTATCTGTGGTCCAACGCAAAGCCGTCCAGCCTGCTGATGGGCGATGCCGGCAGCCGCGCAATGGGTTTCTTTATCGCAATGCTGTCCCTCAAATGCGGCCATCCGTTTGCCTTCCTGCTGGCAGCCATCGTGTTCATCGTGGATGGCAGTCTGGGCATCCTGAAGATCAGCCTGAAGCGCTTTTTGCACATTTCCATCCTCAAGAACACCCGCACCCCTTTGCACGACCACGCCCGCAAGAATAAGGGCTGGAGCGACGAGCAGGTGGTGGCCCGCTGGCTGATCATGCAGTGTGTGGCTTCGGCTTTGCTGCTGCTCATTGTCCGCGGCTAAAATATAGCAATCAAAAAAGACGCTTGGTCTTGTCTGAATATGTTTTCCCGGCAGGGAAGCATACAGCAGTGTATCAAGCGTCTTTTATTTTATAGTTCTATCATTCGTTACAGCCCGGCCTTTTTTGCTGCAGCCTGCACGACATGGCCCACCAGCACCGAGGTGGTCACAGTGCCCACACCGCCGGGTACCGGCGTGATGGCATCCACTACCGGCTCTGCTTCGCTGAACTTTACGTCACCGCACAGCTTGCCCTTTTCGTTCACATGGATGCCCACGTCTACCACGGTCTGGCCCTCACGCAGGCAGTCGGCACCCACGGCACCCATCTTGCCCATGGCCACTACTACCACATCTGCTTCCTTGCAGATGGCGGGCAGGTTCTGCGTGCGGGAATTGCAGATGGTCACGGTGGCGTTCTCGCGGTCCAGCATCATGGCTGCGGGCTTGCCTACCACAAGGCTGCGGCCCACTACGACAGCGCGCCTGCCGGAAAGCGGAATGTTGTAATACTTCAGGATCTCAAGGCAGGCCTGCGCGGTGCAGGGAGCATAGCCGAGATCGGTATTAGTGAACACACCGGCCAGAGAATCGTCCGTGATGCCGTCAATGTCCTTTTCCGGAGCCAGCGCCGCACGCACAGTGCGGTCATTGAACTGCTTGGGCAGCGGGCGGAACAGCAGGCATCCGTGGATGGTATCCTCTGCGTTCACCTCGGCAATCACCTTCAGCAGATCGTCCTGCGAAGCATCGGCGGGCAGAAGAAACTGCTTTACCTCCACGCCCACCTTGCCGCAGCGGGCGATCACGCCGCGCTCGTAGGAGAGGTCGTCCTCCCGCTCACCCACACGCACCACGGCCAGCGTGGGAGTGATGCCTTTTGTCTTGAGCTGCTCACACAGCGCCGCATTGCGTTCGTTCATAGCGGCTACAACGGGTGCGCCCTTCAAAATCGTTGCCATAATACTTTTCCTCACTTATTCCGCAATTTGTTCGTCACGGATGCAAAAACAGCGTCTGCCCGCGACACAAATTCATCCAGCAGTTTGTCTGTTTTTGCGTCCAACGCAGCAGCGCGCTCACGGTCTGCCATCAGCTTTGTGTTGATGAACACATTCAGGCTTGCGGCCTGCAAGGCTGCCTTGCACAGAGCGGCTGCACAGCCTGCGTCCGAGACGGCCATCACGCTGCCTTTGGCGGCGTATTCTTCCACCAGAGCAATGCCCTCGGCGCACTTTTCCATAATCTCAAGTGGCACGGCACAGGCGGCATCCAGCGCCTTTTCCAGCACGGCGGCTTTGTGTGCAGCCTGCTCTGGTGTGTTCTTGGGCAGGCCGTAGGCCACAGCCAGCGGCGCAAAGGCATCGGCATCGGCCTGCACCAGCGCCTCCAGCTCTTTGCGCAGGGCATCGGCCCTTGTGTTCAGGGCCTGAATGTCTGCTTCCACGGCGGCATATTTCTTTTTGCCGGTGGTCAGGTTGCCCACCATATTGCCCAGCGCTACACCGGCAGCACCCACCAGCGCCGCCGTTCCGCCGCCGCCCGGCGTGGGGGCTTTGCTGGCCAGCTCTGCGAGAAATTTCTCACAGCTCAGCTTAGTCATTTCCATTTGTAAATACCCCTCTCTGTTACATAGGCATCCAGCCGCTGGTCGTGCTCGTCTACAGCAGCATGTTCCACCCGCTGTGCCTCAAATGCAATGCCGATCTTCACCGCGTTTTTGCAGCGGGGAAGATACCGGTCGTAATAGCCCTTGCCCATGCCGACCCGGAAGCAGTCTGCATCAAAAGCCGTGCAGGGTACAAGGACCAGATCCAGCGCTTCCGGCAGCAGAATCTCCGACCGGCTCAGGATGGGGGTGCGGATGCCGTACTGTCCCATCTCCCAGCCGTCCGGGCCGGGCACAGCGGCTGTAAGGGAATACGCCTCGCCGCACACCGGATAGGCCAGCGTTTTGCCTTGCGCCTGCGCCTTTTCCGCAAGGGCAGAAAGGTCGGCTTCGGAACCAAACGCTGCGTACAGCAGGATGGTCTGCGCATTCTGCACGGCAGCCAGCTGCCAGAGGAATGCGCACAAAGCGGCATTTGCAGCCTTGCGTTCTTCCGGGCCGAGAGCCTTGCGTGCGGCACGGCCCGCTTTGCGCTGGGTCTGCTTTGCTTCACTGACCGTCACCAGAGAACACCTCGCTTCATCTGAAGGTTGACTGACTTGAAAAATATACAAAAACGACACTGCATTTTTATACAAGTATAATAAACACTTCAGACGAAAAAAGCAAGCCTTTTGGCAAAATGGAAGTTGAAGATTCTACAGCTTTCTGCTATGATAAAAGAAAGCAATTCGGTTCGTGCGCGGAGCAGGGTGGCTTGAAGAGATCCACAGATCCGGGGCTTTCTCCGGAAATTGAGAGGGGTAGAATATTATGTACAATGAAATGATGGACACCATCGGTCTAGTCAATACCGTTGATCCGGAGCTGGCCGCAGCCATGGATCGCGAGCTGAACCGTCAGCGCCAGAACATTGAACTGATCGCCAGTGAGAATATCGTCTCTCCCGCCGTCATGGCCGCAATGGGCAGCATCCTGACCAACAAGTACGCCGAGGGCCTGCCCGGCAAGCGCTACTATGGCGGCTGTGTCTATGTGGACGAGGTGGAGAACATTGCCATCGAGCGTGCCTGCAAGCTGTTCGGCGCAAAATATGCCAATGTTCAGCCCCACTCCGGTGCACAGGCCAATCTGGCAGTTTATTTTGCTCTGCTGGATCTGGGCGATACTGTCATGGGCATGGATCTGTCTCAGGGCGGCCATCTGACCCACGGTTCTCCGGTGAACATGTCCGGCAAGAACTATAACTTTGTCTCTTACGGTGTCAATGCCGACGGCGTGATCGACTATGCTGAGCTGGAAAAGCAGGTTAAAAAGGTGCGCCCCAAGCTGATCGTGGCCGGTGCATCTGCATATCCCCGTGCCATCGATTTTGAGAAGATCGCTGAGATCGCCCACGGCTATGGTGCATATCTGATGGTGGATATGGCCCACATTGCCGGTCTGGTGGCAGGCGGCTATCACCAGAGCCCTGTGCCGTATGCTGATGTTGTTACCACCACCACCCACAAGACCCTGCGCGGCCCCCGCGGCGGTCTGATTCTGACCAACAATCCCATTCTTGCAAAGCGCATCAATTCTGCCGTGTTCCCCGGCACCCAGGGCGGCCCGCTGGAGCATGTGATCGCCGCAAAAGCTGTCTGCTTTGGTGAAGCACTGAAGCCGGAGTTCAAGGAATATGCCCGCAAGATCGTGGAGAATGCACAGGCTCTGGCAGCAGAGCTGCAGGCACGCGGTGTCAAGCTGGTGTCCGGCGGTACGGATAACCACCTCATGCTGATAGATCTGCGTGACGAGGAGTGCACCGGCAAGGAGCTGGAAGCACGTCTGGACAGCGTGCACATCACCGCTAATAAGAACACTGTCCCCGGCGAGACCCGCAGCCCGTTCGTGACTTCTGGCGTGCGTCTGGGCACCCCGGCTGTTACCACCCGCGGCATGGGCGTGGCCGAGATGAAGGTGATCGCCGACTGCATCGCCGATTGCATCTGGCACTACGACGAGAAGAAGGACGAGATCAGTGACCGTGTGCTGAAGCTGACCCGGGATTTCCCTCTGTATCAGTAAATATCGCATTGCTTGAAAGAGGAAGCGCCTTCGGGTGCTTCCTCTTCCTTTTTTGCTGGGTTTGTGTTACCATAAACGCAAAGACAAAAGGAGAAATGACCATGAAGCGTACAGGGCTGTTACATCTATATTACGGCGACGGAAAGGGCAAGACCACCGCTGCCATGGGCCTTGCTTTGCGGGCCATGGGCAGCGGAAAGCGGGTGGTGATCCTGCAGTTCCTCAAAGGCGGCAAAAGCGGCGAGGTGCCGCTGCTGGAACAGCTGGGTGCAAAGGTGTACCGCGGCAAGGCGGGGCAGAAATTCGTGTTCCAGATGAACGAAGCGGAAAAGGAAGCCACCCGCCAGCTGCAGAATGCGAACCTCACAGCTGCCATGGCCGACCCTGCCGACCTGCTGATTTTGGACGAAGCGGGCAGCGCATGGGAACTGGATATGGTGGATAAAGCCCTGTTGCAAAAGGCTGTGCTGGAACGCCCGGCAGAGCAGGAATGCGTGCTTACTGCCCATGCTGCGCCGCAGTGGATGCTGGATGCCGCCGACTATGCCACGGAGATGAAGTGCCACCGCCACCCTTACCAGAGGGGAATTTCCGCCCGGCAGGGCATTGAATACTGACCACGGCAGCAGGATACCGGGTGCATGAGTGAAAAGCGCAAAAACCGGGATGGGGTATTTTTCATCTTGCATTTAGCCCACTGGTGTGATATGATGAAGACAAGAAATCATGCGTGCATTTTCTGAGCAGACCCACCACAGAACAGGGAATCGCTCCGCACCGCTGCCGGGCAGTTCCCGACGGCGTTTTGTTTGAAACTACGGTTAGCGCTTCCTAACAGATTCTGCGTCAACGGGCCGATGCGCGCAGAAAATCTGGAGGGGAATAAAATGATTGAAACGATCGTAAAAGTAGATGGTATGATGTGCGGCATGTGCGAGAGCCATGTCAACGAAGCCGTGCGCAAGGCCTTCCCGGAGGTGAAAAGGGTGTCGTCCTCGCAGGCAAAAGCCCAGACGGTGATCCACTCGGAACAGCCGCTGGACGAGCAGAAGCTGCGGGATGCCATCAATGCAACCGGCTATGAGGTCAAGGGCGTAAGCAGTGCACCTTACGAGAAAAAAGGCTTTTTCTCGTTTTTGAAAAAGTAAGCAAACCTTAACACACATAAGGGAGGCGTATCTGGATGAGGATTCTGGTTTACGGTGCAGGCGTTTTGGGCTGCGAGCTGGCCCATGTGCTGATGCAGAACAAAAAGAACGTTGTCACGCTGCTTGCACGCGGAGAGTGGAAGGAAATGATCGACCAGAAGGGTTTGGTCATCCGCCACTGGGTGCAGCGCAAGACCACAACGGAACGGATCAAAACCGTGGACACTCTCGCCCCGGATGATTATTATGATCTCGTCTTTGTGGTCGTGCAGGCGGGCCAGCTGCCGGATGTGCTTCCTGTGCTCAAGGCCAACAAGAGCCAGTATTTTGTGTTTGTGGGCAACAACCCGCAGGCAAAGCAGGTGCTGGAATTCATGCAGCGCCCGGCGGATAAGATCGCATTCGGCTTTCAGGGCACGGCAGGCCGCCGTGAACACGACCATGTGGTCAGTGTGTACGCCAGTGCTGGCATGACGGTGGGCGGTGCCACAACTCCGCTTTCTGGCACCTTCCGAACCCGGCTCAAGACCGCCTTTGACGGTGCAAAATACAAGCTGACCTTCTATGGCGATATGGATGAATGGCTCAAGTGCCACATTGCATTCGTTCTGCCGGCGTGCTATGTGTGCTATGCCTGCAACGGCGATCTGCACCGGGCCACCAAGCAGCAGCGCGGTGCCATTCTGGATGCCGCCTATGAAGCCTGCCTGATGCTCAAGGATGCGGGCATCCCGGTGAACGATGCCAACAACACCGATAATTTCCAGCCCGGCACATCGGCCCGCCGTAAGATGGAAGCGATGGTGTTTACCATGACAAAAACACCGCTGGGCAGATTGTGCGTTTCGGATCACGCCATGCACGCAGTGTCCGAAATGAAGTATCTGGACGAAGCGTTCGATGCTCTGCGCAGGCAGACCGGCACGGCAATGCCCATGTGGGAAAAGCTGCGCAATGAAATGCCCTCGTGGGATAGCCTGCAGCAGAACCGGAAAGCAGCAAAATAAAACAAAAAAGAAGCAAAGGCACTGCCGCTCCTGTTTTGGGTGCGGCAGTGCCTTTTTGTTTGGGTCTCATTTATTCCAGAAGTCCTGCAGGGCAGCGGCCAGTTCTTCGCAGCTGCGCAGATAGCGGATATGCCGCCAGTGAGGAGGGAACAGCCGGATATATTCCTGCTGGGCAAACCGGTCGTCCAGCAAAAGCACCGCACCTCTGTCTTCCGGCGTGCGGATCACGCGCCCTGCGGCCTGCAGTACCTTGTTCATGCCGGGATAGCGGTAGGCATAATCAAATCCAAAGCCGTTCTGTGCGTCATAATAACGGCGCAGCATTTCCTGCTGCGGATTTACCTGCGGCAGGCCCACACCCACAATGGCGCACCCGATCAGGCGGCTGCCTGCAAGATCAACTCCCTCACCAAAGATACCGCCCATCACGCCAAAACCCAGAAGTGTTTCGGCCGGGTCCGGCACAAACTGAGCCAGAAATTCAGCCCGAGCGGCATCATCCAGACGGCTTTCCTGCACAAGGGTGCGAATGCCCGGGTAACGTGCTGCAAAATCTTCGTGTACCTGCCGCAGATATGCGTAGCTTGGGAAAAAGGCAAAGTAGTTTCCCGTTCTGGCCTGCACCAGCTGGGCCAGTGCATCCGAAACTGCCTGCACGCTGGCTTCGCGGTCGCGGTAGCGGGTAGAAATATTCGGCAGGCAATACAGCCCCAGATTTTCAGCCGGGAAGGGACTGTCCAGTGCGACGGCACGTGCATCGCTGCAGCCCAGAACACTGCGGTAGAACGAGGGCGGAGCCAGTGTTGCACTGAACAGCGCTGCGCTGCGCCCTGCGGCAAGGCTGGCATCCACAAAAGGTGCCGGGTCCAGACACAGCAGCTGCAATTCAAGCTCTCTGCCGCGAGCGGTAAGCTGAGTGACAAAGTGGCTGTCGTATCGTTCGGCGGCACGGGTGATGTCCTGTACAGCAAAATAAAGCTCCAGCAACTGTGCATGTACTTCGGCATCCGGGTTCGCTTCCAGCCAGTCCTGCAAAGGTGCCTGTACGGCCCGCAGCGGACTGAGCAGGGCAGAGGGCGGCTCCTGCAAAAACACAGTACTGTCCTGTGCATACAGCGGTTCGGGCAGTTCCAGTGCGGGGGCAGTGTTTTCAGGCAAAAGACTGGTCTGTGCCGGGTCTGCGGCATCGGTCTGGCTGCTGTGCCGGGGTGCAAGCTGTATGCAGGCTTTCCGGGCTTCCAGCAGGGCTTTGTCTGCTTTGGTCAGAGCGGTCTTTAAAGCACTTTTGCCCTTGCCCAATGCGCGTTTTGCCTCGGTCAGGCTGCTTTTACAAAAGCGTGCAGAATACATTGCTCTGGCTCTGTCGGGCAGATTATGTGCTTCATCGACCAAAAACAACCAGTCGCCGGAAGAATCAAAGAACCGCTTCAGGTGCACCACCGGATCGAACAGGTAATTGTAATCCCCAATGACCACATCGCACCACTCGCTCAGGTCTAGCCCCAGTTCAAAGGGACACACCGAAAAACGCTTTGCCGCCCCGGCCAGCGCTGCGCGGTCAAAGCTGCCGGTACCGTCCAGTAGAGCTGTCAGTGCATCCTTGATGCGGTCGTAGTAGCCGTTGGCGTAGGGACAAAGCTCCGGCAGGCAGGCGGGATGTCCCTCTGCGTCCGGATGCAGGCAGACCTTTTCCTTGGCGGTCAGCGTCACACTGCGCAGGGCAAGCTCTGGCTGGGCCGTATGCAGCCGGGTCAAGGCATCCTCGGCGGCAGTCTGGGTCGTGTTGCGGGCCGTGAGATAGAACAGCTTTTCTCCGTTGCCTTCGCCCATGGCTTTCAGCGCGGGGAAAAGCGCGCTCATGGTCTTGCCAATGCCGGTAGGAGCCTGACAGAACAGCCGCGTACCGCCCTTGCAGTCGGCGGTCTTGCCAGCGCGGCAGGCGCGGTAGATCTCGCCCGCCATAGCCCGCTGTCCGGGCCGGTACTGCGCAAACGGGAACTGCAGTGCCGCAAGGCTCTGAGTACGCTTTACATCCCACTCTATCCGGCGCTGCGCCCACGGAGCATACTGACACAATAATTTGTCAAGAAATTCATCCAGCTCCTGCTGCGTAAAGCGGCGGATAAAGCGGATGATCTGATCGGTGTCTATCTGATAATAAGTCAGCCGGACGTTCAGTTCCGGCAGGCTTTGCTGTGCGGCATAAATGGCACCGTACACCATGCCCTGTGCCCAGTGGCAGGGGTTCATATCCTCAGTGATCTCTTCCGGCGGCACAGCGGTGGTCTTGATCTCATCAATGACTACCGTGCCAGTCTCATCGGTAAAAATGCCGTCAGCCCGGCCCTCAAGGGTAAAAGTGATGTCCTCTGCCTGCCGCTCTACGGAGAGAAATACCTCAGCCTGATAGCCGTCTCCGGCAGCTTTTTGCAATTTGCGGTGGATGTGGGCACCTTCCAGTGCGCGGTCAAACCCCGTAAACCGGCTGTCAATGCTGCCGGTCCGCAGCAGAAATTCCACCAGCTGCCGGATGGGCAGATGAACCGTTGCCAAAGCATTTCACCTCCGCTTTTGGGATACACTGACGAACCGGTAATTCCTCTTCAGACACGATTCGGGCCATTCCATCGCCCGCCCTATTGCCTCACGGCAACAGGGTCCCACCCCAGCGGACGGTCTTCAGAGAAACTCCCGGTTCGTCGACGTAAACTGATTATTTCAGGCCGAACATCTCCATGCATTCTGCTGCCGCTTCATCCACTTTGCCAAAATCCACCGCTGCACGGTAATAGGTCTCCAACTCATCGTGGCAGCTCTTGGCCTGTGCCATCAGGGCACTGGCCTGTTCCAGCAGTTCGGCGGCAGCACGCTCGTTAAAGCGCAGCCGTGCCCGGTACGCTGCCAGATTTTCCCTGTCAAGGAAGCGGGTGCACCGCACAGCCTGCACACTGGGCAGATGCACCGGATGCCAGCGATTATCCGTCAGGAAGGCAAGCTTCAGCTCCGGGATCAGGATATGGTCGATCTTATCCTCCGGGTGCATGGCGCATGGACAGGTAATAATGTGGTAGCCCCGCGTCAGGGCTTCGGCACGAATCAGCTCCAGCAGCAGGCGGGACACCGCGCCGTAGTCATCCCGGAACACGATGAACTTATCCGCCAATGCCTGTGCAGTGCCCTGATAAAACATTTCACCCTTGGGGGTGACGGCGGAAAGCAGGCGCAGCTCTTCGCTGCCAATGCCTTCCGTGCGCGGCATCACCCGGGTGCACAGCCGTTTGACATAACGGCGCACCTTGTCGAAATTGGCGCTGCAGGCTTCGGCGCGGCGGCTGTCCAGCAAAAGGCTGCCTGCCGATGCAATATATCGTGCAGCGCGGCTGCGCAGCAGGGCGTTGCGGGCAAACAGCGCCTTGACCTCATCGGTGCACTGGTGCAGCTTTTCTGTATCGATGGTGTGGTACAAACTCACTACCACTTCGTCCGCACCGGGAGCATCCGGCTCCACCACATGGGGTGCAGTGGCATCCACGATGGCCCTGTGCTGCCCGGGCAGAATCACGCCGTCCAGACTGTCCGGGTCGCTGGCACAGTGGATGCGCTGCGTCAGTTCGCCGCGCTGTTCGGCAGCACGGGCAAGCCGCTTCATCAGGGTGGATTTGCCGCAGCCCGGCCCGCTTTTGATCAGGTACATCTGCATACCGGGTTCGTGGCGCAGCGGTTCAAAATAGCCCTTGAAACCGGCAGGCGTTGTGGCACCCAGAAAGAAATCAATGGAATCATGTCGTGCAGTTTCCATAATCGAACACCTCTCTTTTTGTTTTAGAGTATGCAAAAGGAAGGTGTTTGGTTCTTGCAGCGGGAATGATTCAGTCTTTATGATAGGTATGTTTGCACACCGTTTCAATGTTGTCCCGCAGGGCAGTAAAATCAGCAAAGGCTGCAGGCTTGTTCTGCGGGCTGCGCAGCAGAGCGGCAGGGTGGAAGGTACCCATGAACAGGATGCCGCCCTTTTCGTACAGCTGGCCATGCTCCTTGGTCACGGAGAAATCCTTTCGGATCATCCGCTGGGCGGCAATGCGGCCAAGGCAGACCACGATCTTTGGCTTCAGCAGGCGGAACTGCTCCCGCAGCCAGGGCATACAGGCTTCGCTCTCAGCAGGCTGAGGGTCACGGTTCTGCGGCGGGCGGCACTTGACGATGTTTGCAATATAGCAGTTCTTCGTGCGGTCAAGGTCGATGGCAAACAGATATTTGTCCAGCAGCTGGCCGCTGCGCCCCACAAAGGGCAGACCCTGCTCATCCTCATTCTGGCCGGGGCCTTCGCCCACAAACAGAACTTCGGCATCTTCCACACCCTGACCGAACACCACATTGGTGCGGGTCTTGCACAGCTCGCAGCGGGTGCAGGCAAGACAGCTTGATCTTAAAGTTTCCCAATCCATGGCAGCTTGATCTCCTCTTGAAACGGTATGATACTTAGTTCACAAATCGGAACAGCTTTTCTCCTAAAATAATAGTACAAAATCTAGGATGGTACGATGCATTGCATGAAGTGACGAATCCACTCAATGCCTCTTTTAGTATACGACTTTTCGGCAACATCATCAATACAGTGGCCGACAATCTTTTTAATGACATGCTCATCCATACCGGCTTTCTTTGCCGTGGTGACGAACTGAACACGACCATCATGAGGACGATGCCGGGGGGGGACAAGGCCTAAAGCATTCACGACGAATGCGTTGCCCTTTCTGTGTGTTTTGGCTGGCGACTTAACGATACCATAGGACGATTCACTCGTCATGAATGCGTAGAAATCACACGATAATACGTTGTTTTATCAAAAGAATAAACAAAGAGTATCTCCACATGTTGATTTTAAATCAATCTGCAGCGATGACTGAAAACGATTACACGTGCGGATTTCAAAGCACTTATACAAATTGTATCCGCTTTCTCTTTGCAGAGCGCGGCTGGATGTGTTATAATCAAAATAGTTTTCTGCGATGCATTTTCAGGCGGTAGTGCCGGACGGCAGCGCGGGAGAAACCGGATAGCGGGAGAGTGGAACTTTTGGAGTTGGAACAGGCAAAAAAGCGCGTGGAAGAATTGCGCGCTGTGATCGAGAAAAACAATCGGCTTTACTATGACCAGGATGCCCCGGAGCTTGAAGATTTTGAGTATGATGCTCTGACCCGGGAACTGAAAGAATTGGAAGCGCAGTTTCCGCAGCTGGTCACGGCATCATCGCCTACCCAGAAGGTAGGCGGCACGGCCAGCAGCAAGCTGCCCAAGGTGACCCATGCGGTAAAAATGGAAAGCCTGCTGGATGCATTTTCGTATGATGAGCTGCGGGATTTTGACCGCCGCGTGCGGGAAGCCGGCATAGAGCCGGAGTATGTGGTGGAGATCAAGATCGATGGCCTTTCCTGCAGTCTGGAATACGAAAACGGTGAGCTGGTTCGTGCCTCTACCCGCGGCGATGGCGTGGTGGGCGAGGACGTGACCGCCAATGTCCGCGCCATCCGCAGCATTCCCAAAAAGTTGAAGGATGCACCGGAATTTCTGGAAGTGCGCGGTGAGGTATATATGCCGCATGGCGCGTTCCAGAAGCTGTGTGCAGAGCAGGAGCTGCAGGGCGCAGCGCCCTTTAAAAATCCGCGCAATGCGGCTGCCGGTTCGCTGCGCCAGAAGGATGCAAAGATCACCGGAAGCCGGGGCCTTTCTATTTTTGTTTTCAATGTGCAGCAGATCCGCGGCAAAACGCTTACCAAGCATGCTGAAAGTCTGGATTACCTCAAGAGCCTTGGCCTGCCGGTCTCGCCGCGCTATCATATCGTGCATGACATTGAGCAGGCCATTGCCGAGATCGAGCAGATCGGCCAGAACCGTGCCAAACTGGATTTTGATATGGATGGTGCAGTGATCAAGGTGAACGATTTTGCACAGCGCGATTTGATGGGTTCCACCAACAAATTCCCACGCTGGGCAATTGCGTTTAAGTATCCGCCAGAGGTAAAGGAGACAACGCTACGCAGCATTGAGGTCGCAGTTGGCCGCACCGGTGTTCTTACCCCGACGGCCTGCTTTGACCCTGTCTTTCTGGCGGGTACTACCGTTGCCCGCGCGACCCTGCACAATGAGGATTTTATCCATCAGTTCGGCCTTTGCATCGGCGATACTATTCAGGTGCGCAAGGCGGGTGATATCATCCCGGAAGTGATCGGTGTTACCAATCACGCAGAGGATGCACAGCCCTATGAGATGCCCACGGTCTGCCCCTCCTGCGGTGCACCAGTCGTTCATCTGGAGGATGAAGCAGCTCTGCGCTGTGTTAACCCCGAGTGCCCGGCACAGGCACTGCGCAATATCATCCATTTTGCTTCCCGCGATGCAATGGATATCGAGGGCCTTGGCACAGCAGTTGCCACCCAGCTGGTGGAGAAGGACATGGTGCACTCCGCAGCGGATATCTACACGCTGACACGGGAACAGCTGCTGACGCTGGATAAGTTCAAGGAAAAGAGCGCCGATAACCTGCTGAACGCCATCGAGGCTTCCAAGCAGAACAATCTGGATAAGCTCCTGTTCGGCTTTGGCATCCGCAACATTGGCGATAAAGCTGCAGCCCTGCTGGCAGAGCATTTCGGTACGCTGCAGGCTGTCCGGGAAGCAAGTGCAGAGCAGATCAGCGAGATCGATGGGTTTGGCGGCGTAATGGCGCAGAGCGTCGTGGAATTCTTTGCAAAAGAGGGAACGACCGACCTTGTCCATCGTCTGGCCGATGCCGGATTGAATATGCAGTGGAAGGGCGAACCGAAGGGCGATAAGCTGGCAGGGAAAACGCTGGTGGTCACCGGCACGCTGGAAACTCTTTCCCGCAATGAGGCGGAAGCACTGATCGTGAAAAACGGTGGTAAGGCCAGCGGTTCTGTTTCAAAGAAAACGGCCTATGTCGTGGCAGGCACGGCAGCAGGCTCCAAACTGACCAAGGCGCAGGCGCTTGGCATCCCGGTGCTGACCGAGGCAGAATTTCTGGCAATGATCAGCGACGAAAACATCTGATAAAACCGTTCCAATGGATATCCCCGCAGTTTTGTGCTGCGGGGATATTTTTATGTCCGCAGGTTCTATCCGGCAGGGACAGGCATATACTCATAGCAGGCAATGAGCCTGAAAAAGGAGAGGACAGTGTGGATGAGTATTATCGGGCGATACGCCTGCTTCCCTCATGGCTGGCCGGGCCATTGGGACAGCTGCCAGCACAGACGGCAGCGCAGATCCATGAACTTCGGTTCCGGACAGGCTGTGGTGTTTTTGTTACACTGTCGGGTCGGCAGCTCCCGCTGCAGGACCTGCCGGAGTGCCCGCTGCAGCTGAGGGAGTGTGTATTGGATCAGTTTCAGATCGAAGAGATCTTTCACACCCTGTGCGGCGGCGCGGTACATGCACACCAGACGGAGCTTGCGCATGGATTTCTGACCACACCCTCCGGCTGCCGGGTGGGTGTGGCAGGACGCTATGTGGATCGCGACGGCCAGACGGTTCTGCAGCAGGTGCAGGGGTTGAACCTGCGCATTGCAAGGGCGGTTCCGGTACAGCTGCCGGACGAACTTCTGGTGCAACTGAAAAAGCATTTTATTGGGATGCTTTTGGTCGGCGAACCGGACAGCGGCAAGACGACGCTGCTGCGTCAGATCGCACGAGAACTGGCCGGGATGCAGCGGCGAGCCTGCGTGGTGGACGAGCGCTGCGAGATCTTTCCGCCGGGTGATTCCGAGAAGATGCCGCCGCTGGATCTGCTGTCCGGCATCCCTAAGGAACGGGCTGTGCAGATGGCACTGCGCACGCTTTCGCCGCAGGTTATTTTGCTGGACGAGCTGGGCACGCTTGCCGAAACTGCAGCGCTGGAACAGGGCTTTTACAGCGGGGTGGACTTTGTTGCAAGCGTCCATGCCGCAAGCGTGGAAGAAGCCGCCCGGCGGCCGCAGGTGCAGGCGCTACAGCGGCATGGAATGCTGCGTGTATTTGTACTGCTGCACGGCTGCACAGCGCCGGGAAAAGTCCGGCAGGTCTGCACGGTATGATGCGGCTTTTTCATTGGGCAGCGGCTGCACTGCTCCTGCTGTGCGGGTGGCTGACCGGTTCTGCATTTCAGGCCAGAACAGAGCAGCATATCCTGCAGCTGCAGCGCACCGTGGAGCTGTTGCAGCGCATCCGGCAGGAGATCGCTTACCGCAGGCTGGATCTGGAACAGCTGCAGCGGTGTCTCGTGCAGGAAAAGCTGCTGGAAAGCGATGCAGCACCAAAACTGCAGGAAATTCCGGCACCGGAAAGATTTGATGATGCGGAACGCCTTTGCTTTGAGCAGTGCTTTGCCGGCCTTGGCCAAAGCGAAGCGGCACAGGAATGTGAACGACTGGATTATTACTCTGCCCGTTTTGAAGCATTCCTGCACCAGGCGCAGCAGAAAGCGGCATCCGGGCAGGGCTTACCGTGCAGGCTTGGCCTTGCAGCCGGCGCGGTGGCAGCACTGATTCTTTTGTAGTGGCAGGAGGACGAAAACTTGGAGATCGATCTTGTGTTCAAAATTGCAGCGATCGGTATTATCGTGGCCGTCCTGAACCAGCTGCTGATCCGTTCCGGCCGGGAGGATCAGGCCATGATGACGACCCTGGCCGGGCTGATCGTAGTGCTGACAATGCTGGTGCGGCAGATCAGCGACCTGTTTGTTTTGATAAAAGCATTGTTTGAACTATGACCTATGATCTTATTATGCAAGCTGGCCGCTGCCGTACTTGTGGCGGCCGTGTTGACGCTTCTTTTAAAAAAAGACCAGCCTGCCTTTGCGCTTTTGGTCTCGGTATGCACCGCCGCCGGGCTGCTTGCTGTGGCGATGCACCAGATCGAGCCGCTGCTCGCTTGGCTGCGCACACTGGAGGTCTACTTTCAGGGGCAGAGCCCGGCGGTGCTGCTGCGCGCTCTCGGCATTGCGCTGGTCGCGCAGTTTGCCGCCGATACCTGCCGCGAGGCCGGTCTTTGCGCGGCCTCCACCGCCATCGAGCTCTGCGGCCGGGTGCTGGTGCTTTTGCAGGCTCTGCCGCTGCTGCGGTCGCTGCTAGGCTCCTTTGCGGATTATTTGCAGTAATTTTCCTGCTGGCAGTGCCGCCCCCCGCCTTTGCGGACGAGCTGCCGCAGGAAGTGCAGGACATTCTGCAGGACAGCCCTGCGGACATCACCGATGCCGCCGGATGGACCCTTACCGACATTGCAGCACTGCTGGGGGACTGGATCATCAGCGGCTTTCAGCCCACACTGCACTTTGCGGCGCAGTCTGCCGGGTATCTTTTGCTGGCAGGGCTGCTGGGGCTGCTGGTCGGCAGACCTGCCGGCGCTTATGTTGAGATCCTTGCCGTGCTGGGCTTCGGCTCGCTGAGTCTTTCCACCGCGATGCAGCTGACGGCGCTTGTTGGCTCGACTGCGCAGGATTGCAGCACTTATCTGACTGCCTTTGTGCCGGTATTCGGCGGCGTGGCTGCCGCAGGCGGGCAGACCTCCGGGGCGCTGGTCTACAGCGGGATGTTCTTTGCCATGTCAGGCTTTCTGTGTGCGGTCATCCGGAAGCTGCTGCTGCCCGTCATGCAGATATACTTTTGTTTTTCTGTCTGTGCCTGCCTTTGGGGCAACCGGGGCATCACCGATGCCGCTGCGCTGTTTGCCCGCTGCATGCACTGGCTGCTCAAGGTCTGCGGGGCACTGTTCAGCCTTGTGCTGGGGCTGCAGAATACGCTGGCCGCAACGGTGGACAATGCTGCCC
>OLRJ01001264.1_pt1 | contig 21967 bp, 15 predicted proteins | sample 1672741 | NCBI WGS metagenome assembly OLRJ01 (sample SAMEA3136719, study PRJEB25190) | human gut metagenome | biome: human gut; feature: human-associated habitat; material: faeces | place: Austria | collected 2013
GTCTCCGCCATGTACGAGTGCGACCAGGTGCTGCCCCTTCCCTCGATGTATGGGAAGAACCTCACGTTCAAGACGGGAGGCGTGGATGCCCACGGCCTGGACCGCGTGATGCGCCTCATCGAGGAGGGCCGCATCGACACGTCCTGCCTCGTTTCCAAGCGCTATGCGCTCAACGACATCCTCGAGGCCTATCGTGCGTTTGAGGCGCGCGAGGACGACTGCCTCAAGGTGGTCGTCACGCCGTGGGAGGAGCGCTAGGGTCGAGAGGGGTCGAACCGGCGGTGTCGTGCCGAACTGGCGCCGAGCTCCGGCCCGCGGTGGTGTTGCCGGGCCTTGCGGTGTTCGATTCGACCTTCTGACGGCGCCCGCGTGACAGGTAACGCACCGTCAACGTATCTTTTTTCGCGTAGTGTACGAAGCCGGAGGTCGAAACGGGCGGCTTGTCTGTCTTTCGAGCGCCTCGGGATGCCGCTGAAGAAGGGAGCATCTGAGGTTGGAAGGCATAATGCCTGTTCAGCATTGCGCGGCCTGTTTGTTCCGTACTGCATACTACAATATCAAATCCCTCATTTCGTACACAGCGGCGAAAAACGTATGGCCGGATGCGGTTTTCTGTCACGTGGGGGTGGATGGCGGGAGACTGAGGTTGCCTTGGGATGTGCCAAGTGTATATTTATATGGCGACATCGTGTAGCTGTACTATGCGACGAGGTTGTCGTTGTTCAGCCAACTGCAAAGTGATATAGTTCTTTTTTGCCGAAAGGCACTACATATATTGCGGGGTGGAGCAGTCTGGTAGCTCGTCGGGCTCATAACCCGAAGGTCGTAGGTTCAAATCCTGCCCCCGCGACCATAAACTTGCTGGTAGGGACCCATTCGGGTCCCTACTTTTTTGCGTCTACACACCCCTGCGGGACAATTTCGGGACAAAACTGGGACAAAAGGGACGGGGGATTTTGTCCCAAATTGTGGAGCCTTCCAGGCAGCTGCGCTTTCTGCCCGCGCGGGAATCGGGGACCGTCGGTAATCCGGGGGGCGGCGCGCGGGAATCGGGGACCGTCGGTAATCCGGGGGGGCGGCGCGCGGGAATCGGGGACCGTCGGTGCCGACATGCCCCGATTCCCGTGCGAAAGGCGGCGAGAAGGGCCTCTTTTCACCAAAAACCGGGACCGTCGGTAGCCCCCGGGCGCAAAAACCCGGGCGTCGCTACCGACGGTCCCGGTTTCCCGCGCGGCCAGGCGCCGGCTTTACCGACGGCCCCCGATTTTCGCGCGGCAAGGCGGCTCGTTTACCGACGCTCCCCGATTCCCGCGCAGCCCGGAGGCTCGTTTACCTAGCCTCGCTCTTGGTGTTGTTTCTCTCCGGGCAAGCGCCGCGCCAGGTAATTGGTCGGCGCAGAGACATCGATGCCCACCAGCGAGTGGCCCATCCAGAGGAACACGGCGAGCACCAAAAGAGGGACAAGGCACGAGGTCACGATCATCACGATGGCGCCTTCAATCAGATCCGTCACCTGTTTGACCAGGTTGTCGGTCACGCTTTTGACGCCATCCTTCAGGTTCGAGACGAGCTGCGAAGCACCATCGGCGATGCTTTCCCAGAAGTTCTTGTTCTCCTGGCTCTCGCCGCCCGCGTTCTCGCTATCCGCGTTTTCGTTTCCCTCGGCGCCCTCTCCGGGCTCCGCCTGCGAAATGCTCGTCTGATAAGTCTCGTCGATGCGCTGTGTGACCCATACGCTCGCCGGCACCACTGCTATGGCGATGATGCCAACCAGGAGCACTCGGATGCCCAGGGTAAATAGCGTGTGGCTGGTGGTCAGCCTGCCGTGCATGAGGAGCGAGATGGCAAGAAGTGCAAAAGCGACGGGCCCGAGCACGCCGAGCGAAAGGAATCCCAAGATCGTGAGCAGGTACTTCTCGAGATAGAGCACCGCGAGCACGATTCCGAGGTTTCCGGAGAGCTGGGTAAGCTGCTCGGCCACGGGGGTGCCGGTGTCGTCGGGGAGGGCCGAGATGGCAGCCGAAAGCGCAATGGTCGAGGTGGTGAGCGCCAGCACGTTGTTCTTCTTGGCGTCGATCACCTCAATGGTGCCGCTCCAGGTTTCGACGTTCTCAAAATGCGGGCGCCCGACAAACTCCGAGAGAAGGGCGGCGACTATCAGGAGCGCAACGATGACGTACCTCAGCAGCGGGCGCTCGCAGATCCAATCGGCAAAGCTCAGCTGAGGCTCGGGCTGCGAGGTTGCATCGACGTATGAAACTGCGGGGACGATGCCCCCGCGGCTCTTTTGGTTCGGTGCTGTTTGTAGCATGGCGCGCCTCCTGCAAACGCGGACGTTGGGCTGCCCAAATGATACTCCGCTGTGTGCGGAGGGCTTGGCTGTGCCCCCCTGGCGAGTTGAGCAGCTGTGCCTACTCGAGCCTACTATGCCTAGTGGTTCGAGTAGATGCAGGCATATCGACCTCTTGTGGGTGCGAAAAGGCCGTTTTACTGTGACCTACTCGAACCTTTCGAGGTCATAGTACCAAGGCGGGTCCTCAGAGCTTGACCCACGCCACTCCGGAATTCCCTTATCGATACCCGCGCACTGAACTAAATCGGGGCATGCCCCGACCGAACAAGGCATGCCCCGCTTGTCTCAGAAAAAGAGAAGTCCTTCGGAAGGCCCTCAGACCCTACTTCACCACGTTCCCCTCGCCGTCGTACCTATAGAACCCCTCGCCCACGGCGATGCCGGTCTTGCCCGCGTCGACGTAGCCCTTGAGCAGCGCGACGATCTTTCCCGAGACGGAGTCGGGATCGTCGGCGCCGGGCTGCATGCCCATGATGTGCAGCGCCAGGGGCAGGCCGACCTTGTCGAGCTTGCGGAACGGCGTCTGGTCGGGCGTGGCGCTGGTGTCCAGCTCCCAGCACAGGTCGACGGTCGCGGGGTCCGAGACGCCCGTGGCCACGAGCTGCAGCGCGGCGCGGAACCAGGGGATGAGCAGCGTGTTGAGAATGTAGCCCGGCTGCTCCTTGTTGAGCTTGAGCGGAATCATGCCGATGGCGTAGGAGAACTTGTCCGCCAGCTCGAACGACTCGCCGCTCGTGCGGTCGTGGCGCATGAGCTCCGTGAGGTTGTTGCGCCAGATCTGGTTGGCAAAGTGCAGCGTCATGTAGCGGTCGGGGCGCCCGGTCGCGTCGGCGAAGGTGCTGGGAAGGAACGTCGAGGAGTCGGTCAAAAGCAGCGTTTTCTGCGGCATGACATCGGCGATCGCCTCGTAGAGCGCGGTCTTCTGCGCCGGGTCCTCGTTGATGCACTCGATCACGATGTCTGCGTCGCCGAACGCCTCCTGGACGTCGGTGGTAAGAAGGACTTTCGGCAGGCGCTCCTTCGCGGCGGCCTTGAGCTCGTCGATGTCCTCGGGCGCAAGGTCACGCTCGTCGGAAAGCCCGCGGCAGTACTGGGCGGGGTCCGCCTTCCAGGCGTCGAGCGCGGCGACGATCTGCTTCTTCACGCTCTCCAGGCGCGGCTTCGCGCGCTCGATCGAGGCCTCGCTGCGCAGCCACACAGTGGTCTCGAAGCCCTTGTACGCGACCATCGAGGCAATCTGGCTGCCCTCGGTGCCGCACCCCGCGATAGTGACCTTCTTGACGTCCTTGATGTCCACGATGGAACCGCCTTTCGCTGTTTGGATAACGCCACGCAAGACGTTATAGCGCGCCGGTGGGGAAGGGCGGCCGACCGATCCGCCAGCGGTGGGTTTTGAGCTGTTTTTCGTGGGGAGGGGGTGCCGTATGTGGGTGCGGGAATCGGGGAGTGTCGGTAAAGCGGGCGCCGCGCTGCGCGGGAAACCGGGATCGTCGGTAAGGCAGGCGCCGCGCTGCGCGGGAATCGCTGAGCGTCGGCACCGACACTCCCCAATTCCCGCGCAGACCATGGCAAGAAGGGCTTCTTTTCACCAGAATCCGGGACCGTCGGTACCGACGCTCCCGGATTCCCGTGCAGTCCGACGGCTCATTTACCGATGCTCCTGGATTCTCGCGCAAGCCTAGGTCAATCGCATCGTCGCCGAATGGGCAAAGATGCCTGCCGCCGTCCGCTACCCAAGCCGATGCCTGCGCAGCTTCTTGAGGTAGTTCTGCCTGAAGTCCTTCCATGATCCGAGAAAACGCTCCTCGGTTGATCCCGCCTGATTGCGCTCATATCGAATGGCAGCAAGCTCAATGCCACAGATGTAATCCGCAACCTGGAAGAGACGGTATCTATTCGGCTTGATGTTGCGATATACAACGGCGTCCTCGAAGAGCGCCGCGCTTATTGCTCCGTGAACGGATGTGCTGACGATGCTCTGGCCGTTATCGTAATAGACTTTGACGACATCGAATTCTTGAAAGAACACAAGGTTGTCTCGTATGAGCCGTTCGATGTCGCGCTGCATTTTGGCTTGTAGGTCGGCGGTATTGGATAATCTTCTTTTTTCATAGGAGAGACACGCGTACTTGAAGGGAAGCCTCTCGACAAAGTATCGAAAACGGCTTAGAAGCCTCTTCCTCGTTGAATAGCCCATGGAATCGAATGGGGCGTGGCCGCGCAGAACAGGCGTGAAGTGGAACGTGTCCTTTGGTAGGTTGCTGGCCGTGCAGGCTTGTTCGTAGCTGCTGAGCCAAGAGTCGATGTCATCGGACTGGTTGTGGAAGACAAGGGTCAGGAGATAGTATTCGGAACTGGTGCCGATATCGCCGGACTCGTCGATAAATACCGAAAGCTCTCTCACGGGCCTGCCTCCTTAATAAAAAGAGCCGGGGGAAACCCCCCGGCAACTTCGACAGGCCTTCCTTTCGGAAAGTCTGGTCCCTTTTTACCACATTTTGACGGTTGGGGACAAGAACTACTCTAGCAAACGCCTGTTCGATACACAAGTTAAAACTGCAGGTTGCAGCCAATCGTGCCGCTGTGAGATCGGGGTCGTGTCGTCAGCAATCGCCCACTACCCAAGTCGATGCCTACGCAGCTTCTTGAGGTAGTTCTTCTTGAACGAGCCCCACTGGCCGAAGAACATTCGGTCCGTGGCGGTCTCGGTATGCACCTGGTATTTGAGCGCCGTGAGCTCGAGCGTGCAGATGTAATCCGCAAGTTGGAAAAGGCGGTAGTCGGCTGGCTTTGCATCGCGGTAAATAACGGCATCCCTCGCCAGCGCGTACTCAACCGCATCATGAAGAGCGTTGGTGACGACGGATTGACCGTTGTCGTAATAGACCTTGACCTTCTCGAACTTCTGGAAGAAGTCAAGGTTGTCGAAGATCGTCAGAACAAGGTCCCTCTTCATGTTGGTAAAGAGGCTCCTGTAGTCGGCATATTCGCTTTTTCGGTAGGCGAAGGTCATGTATTGGAAGGGGAGCTTGTCGGCCATCACGCGGAAGCTGTTGAGGAGCGCCTTGCGTGTCGATACCCCGAGGCCTTTGTAGTCGTCGTTGCCGTTGAGCAGTGGTCCCAGATGCATCGGGATGTCTGCGACCCGTCGGGCACGAAGATCGGCTTCGTAGGGCTCAAGGACCTCGCTAATATCCTTGGCCTGATCGTGTAGGACGATTGTGATCAAATAGTACGTCGATGTCTCGCCGGCATCGCCGGATTCGTCGACAAAAATGGACAGCTCCTCCATCGTTACGACCTCCTTGCTAACAAAAATGCCGGGGGAAACCCCCCGGCTCTTGGAGGCCGACCCTTGCGGGAGGACCACCTCTTTTATACCACGGGTAAACGCTCGTCTTCAAGCAAAGATGATAGCAAACACACGTTCGTCACACAAGGTAAAACAGCAGGTAAACGGCTGCGCGAAAAACCGGTACCGTCGGTAAAACCGGTGCCGCGCTGCGCCAGAATCGCCGACCGTCGGTAGAGCGTGGGGAGCGCTGCGCCAGAATCGCCGACCGTCGGTACCGACGCCCCCCGATTCCCGCGCAGAACGTGGCAAGAAGGGCTTCTTGTCACCAAAATTCGGGACTGTCGGTACCGACGGTCCCGAATTCCCGCGCAGCCCAAAGGCTCATTTACCGACGCTCCCGGATTCCCGCGCAGGTCTCGCAGGCCCGCACCGCCCCTCCGCCCCCAATTGTTGTCCCAACCCCGTGGGAGGATGACAACCATAGGGGCGCGGCGTTGCCGTGCCATCGACGGCCGCGTCATCACGGAAAGGGGTCCCGGAATGAGCATCGCTGGAGAGAAGGTCTTTGCGCTCGTATCCTGGAAGTACGACAGCTTGAATTCGCTAACTGTGCTTAACGGCTCCGTGATTCCCGATGAAACGCCGTTGTTTCTTGATGCGGGGAAGCGCAGGAGCTAAGCGTGTTGAAGTTGCCGCAGCTTTATGACGGCGCCATTGAAGATTTAGTTATCCGTTTGCGAGCCCGTCCGCTCCGCTTGCGTTTTCATATGGCAAAGCAACTGGGAGGTGCTCGCATAATTGTCGGCGATTGTTTGAGGTTTTTGAGCACGTGAGGCGATGTCGGTGGTCAATCGCAGCCCCCTTCGATGGCACGAAAGACGATCCGACGTTTTTGAGCCAAGCATGTTTTAAACCTGCGTGTATTCGAGACATTAAACGAGTGACTTTATTCCAAAACGGGAGGCAGCCACATTGGAGGGAGAAAAATATCAGCAACTCATCCAGACTCCCGTTACCAACCTATGCATTGGAGAGGCTCGCTTTAGAAGAGAGCTGGCAGCTCTCGGTTGCCAGAACATCGTAGACATTTTCAATCTTCCCCTGGCTACGGTCGACGAGAAGCTGAGCATTGATGCTGGCGAGCAGCTGGATAAGCTGCGAGCCAAATACGAGAAAGATCCTGAGGCCTTTGCTGCCCGAGTTCTTCCAAAACCAAAGTCTGGTGCGTCTTTGGAGGCCTCAGCGGTTTCAAGGAAATCGTCAGACACATCGGTGAGGATAAGCGGGCTCCATGCGAGCGGCAAAATCGGCGGGGCATCAAAGCCCCTATCTCATCTCCGAACAATCGAGAGTTCTTCCAAGTTCGGTTGGCGTCATGACTCACTCGTAATTGCACCGACTGCGGATTGGTTCCGCGGGCTGCGGCATCTCGATTGTAGGGCGAGGGACATCTTTGACGATCTAGGGGACCGGTATGAGGTTGTCATGGTCCATATGGCTTTCGATGAGCTTGCTGTTGAGCTTGATGACGTGAAGTTGGGCTTCAGGGAGCTGTTCGCGTATTACAGGGGCTGTCCCCGTGAGGCAATTGAGCTTATCAAACGTTACCTGGGAAACGTATACCTTGTCTATTTGGCTGACAGGGCTAGGAACCTTTTTGATGGCGACAAGCTGTGGCCTTATGTGTTCGGTGAAATTGGAGTCATAGGACAGAACGCTCAGATTGACTTGAAGAAGCTCTTTGTCGACCAACTCGGCCGCTGGCCGAAGATGCCTCGCTACGCCGAAAATGAGAGCGACTTCTACTATCTCTATACGACGCTCATGCACGGAGGTCTTTCGGAAGGTCTATGGGAAGGTCTCTGGAAGAAGAGCATCCTTCCGTTTTGCAGGCAGTTCCTTAGGAGCTCTGCATGCTCTTCCTTTGAGGCGGTCGCGCTCGATTTGCTCGACAGCCTGAAGGATCCTGAAAGTCGTCTGGCGCCAAATAGTTCCGTTCGCAGGATTCTTCAGAAGGTTCCGGATGCGACCCTTGTTGACATGCTGAGTTCCGCCCTTGGCGTTGCTACTCAGGTTATCTGGAGCGATCGGAGCGCTTCGAGCCTTCAGGTGCTCTCGTCCAATGGCCTTCCCGATACTGCGATGGTCGCCCTTAAGAGCCAGCTTGGACGGGACAAATCATCGCGTAGGGGCTCCTCAGGCGCCCCCCGAGGAGGGCTTGTCTACATTCCTGAAGCCGAGCTCAGCCTCGATCTCGGCTCTGGAAAGGTCCTCATCGCTTGGCCCGCCCTCGCGCTTCCGCAGGACCTGGCGGGTTGCGTTGTTGAATACATGGTCAATGGAGAGTCTGTTCGCAAGGAGCCGATTCAGTACTCGGTTAACAAGAGCCTGCTCAAAGCCGTCGAAATCCCCGTTTGCCCAAGTGCTAGATATATCGTTGAGCTCAAGTTGGCCAGAGACTCGGCAAACGGACAGGCACTTGCCGGCTCCCTCCGACAGAGTATCCAAAGGAGCCGTCCAGGATGCTTCGAGTTTATCCAGACAAAGGACGGTTCATATCGTCTTAGAGGGGCCAAGGAGAGACTAACCAAGAGCAGGCGGATTGCTTATCTTGTTGAAGAGAAGCTTGAGGTGGTTCCAGTTGGCGGAATGATGCCGGGCTCCGTCTATGGGACCGATGCCTCTTGGGGCGAGGCTCGTGTTCAGGTCTTTACCGTGGAGCCCGGCGCCTCGGGCAAAATTGTCGATCGTAAAACGGGAGACGAGGTGGCCGTCTGGCATGAGTCCTACCGCGTTCACGTGTCGAAGGATCGCAGGATAGGAAAGACACTAGGAGGTCTTGACCTATTCGGAGAATCTTCGGATGCCAACGGATTCAATGGAGGCCTACCGCTCATTACGATTTCTGGCGTTGGAAATGACGATGCCTTTAACGACTTGGATGTCGAGTGTACCTGCGACGGGCAGAGGGTCTCGATCGCGCGAAAGAAAAAGAATCTTTGGAGAGAAGACGGAATCAGGGAGAACATGGTCCTGTTGGACCTTGCGGGAAGTAATTTCCCCGGTAGCTTCGTCGAGCGCTGCGAGATTATTGCAAGGCAGAAATCTGCCGGTGGCGTTCCCATATATCGGTACAAGTTTGCGCTTGCTCCGATAAGGGGCTTTCATCTTGATGCCATGGACTTTTCGTACGGCATCCTTTTGGGGACGTATCGCTTTAAATCGGTATGTGATGTCAGGGTGTCTACTGGAGGCGACGAAAAACGACGCGTGTCCGCCTGGTGCGACTACACGGCAACCGTACCCTTGTCTGACGAGACGCTTCCCATCTCAATGGACGCGCTGTCGGGTGAAACGACGATTGCGGCGAAGATTAATCTTGCCGCAATTGACGTTCAGCTCCCTAAGGCGCTGGTCGAAATATCCAAGCGGCGTCCTATCTGCCTTCATGACGCACTTGAGCTTAGCCCGTCTGGAGGCATGATCTCGATGTCTGTTTTCGGTTGGAGGGTGGGCAGAGCCGCGCTTGTGATGCTTGGCAATAAACCCCTTTTCTACGAAGCCATGGAAACCCCCGGCAAGTACGCAATTAACCTGTTCGGGAATCTGTCGATGTTCGTTCCCGATGCCGGTACGGTACAGATGATGCCCCTTAGCTTGAGGATATCGAGCGGCAGCACGTATGAGGGGGATTCAGTGCGGCCCGCCAGTGCCGATGCCAAGCTTTTCAACTGCTGCGAGGGTATTGGCTTCCATAGCTGGGAGCTCTTCACAGACTCGCATTTTAAGCTCTGGATGCGCTTTGACGCCCCTGTCCTGTGCCCTTGTTCTATCAGGTTCTTCGGCAGAGTTGCCAACAAGCTATATGGCGAGGTCGCCCTTGCTGCGGGCGACGTCAAGATAGAGCTTCCGCAAACCGTAACGAGAGCTCTCTCAACTCATTGCAAGATACGGGTCTCGATAGCGACTACCGATATTTTCGGCCAAGTCGATGAGCGATACCCGATCGAGTTTTCCTTGGAAAGGTGACGATATGTCTGAGCAAAGTGAGTTCAATCCGATCAAGGCGTCGAGGAATATCGAGGACTCCTACCGCGAATACATCGCGACGACTATCCATTTTGCTGACCCGGATCTTCAGCGTCAGCTTGAGGATATCCTTCATGAGCCGGGATACCTCGCCAAGGGTCCGTTTCTTGAGGCGGCGCCTCCTTACACGAAGGCGGAGACAGTCCGCCAGCTTGTTGAGGGGGAAGACCATGCTCTCTGCAAGAGCATGCTTGGGCTGGGCGGGGGAGACCCGAGGAAGTTCGACCCGGATAGGCCGCTGTATGTACATCAGGTGCGCGCTATTAAGAAGGCGGCTTCTGGGCGAAATTACGCGGTCGTGACCGGTACCGGCTCCGGCAAGACCGAGTGCTTTCTGTTGCCGATTCTGAACGACATCTTAAGTGAGTTTGAACTGGAAGGGCCGTCCTCGGGCGTTCGAGCCATGATTCTTTACCCGATGAACGCTCTTGCGAACGATCAGCTTAAAAGGCTGAGGGAGCTTCTTGAGGGCACAAAGATAACCTTCGGCCGCTATACCGGCGACACTGAGGAGCGGGAAGACAAGGCGCTTAGGAAATGGAAGGAAGAAAACCCCGGCCAGAAGAAGCTTCCCAACGAGATTATCTCCAGGGAGAGAATTCGCGAGGACCCACCAAATATCTTGCTGACCAACTACGCGATGCTTGAGTATTTGCTTCTGCGTCCCAAAGACGCGCCGCTGTTCTGATCGGCTTTCGGTTCGAAGTGGAGACACATCGCCGTCGACGAGGCGCACATCTACTCCGGTTCGCTCGGGACCGAGATTGCCTACCTTATCCGCAGGCTGAAGGCTCGTATTTCGAGTGAGACGGGAAAGCCCCTTTCGCTCCATTGCTACGCAACTTCGGCGACCATCGGCTCCGAGGAGGAAATGCCGAAGGTGGCAAAATTCGCGCAGGATCTCTTTGGAGAGCCTTTCTCCAGTGATGGCGAGGATCTTGACGTTATCACCAGCAAGAAAGATAAGCCGCGCGACGCCCTCGACAAAGTGCCGTGGGGGAGCTTGCCTCTCGCAGCCTGGACGGATTTGCGCTCTCTTCTCGAGGAGCCGGAAACGTTAAGTGAGCACGACATAAAATCGTGTCTTGCAAGGTATGGTGCCGGCAAAGTTGTGCTGAGCCGCATAGACGGCAAAGGAACGCTTCTTGGGCTCGGAGAGGTACTCCTGGGGGAGGAGTCGACCGCGAAGCTGGTCGCGCGATGTGAGGAGCTCTTCGATCTCACTGACCCTAGAAGCATGGGAGAACTCGGGATTAGTGAGCTGAACGACGAGACCCTTACTGCCATGGTGGAGGTGCTTTCCAGTGCGCAGCGCTCTGATGGGGTCCCCATCATTTCGAGTCGTTACCACATGTTTCTAAGAGCGCCGGAGGGCCTGTATATCAACCTTGCTACGCGCAGGTTGACTCCGCACAAAAGGATTGAAGAGAAGTACAGGGGAGACCTGACCACGCCCGTCTATGAAGTATCCGTCTGCCGCCACTGTGGACAGCACTATGTGCTCGGGCATGAGGAGTCGAGCTCTGAATCCCATTGTGCTTGGTTCAACCCTCGTCACGAGGGAACGGATGCTGACGATGAATTCATTCCCCGTGTTTACTACCGCGTTTTGCCGGAGGCCGACGATGCGGACGAGGGCGAAATAGTCGAGTGGCTTTGTCCGGTATGTGGCTCGCTGCACAATGCGAAGGAGGGCGGTCCCCATCTTTTCGGGCATGATGCCGTCGATCGAATTCCCATTGCAAGGAATGAGTCCGAGGACCGCCAGGCCGATGAATATGTGGCCCGTTGCCACCACTGCGGCTATCAGTCCAGTATTGCCATCCAGCCCATGAGAGTGAGCCCGGAGGCTGCCGGTAGCGTGGTGTGCTATGACCTCGTTAGGGAGATTCCCCCGTTCAAGAAGGAGCAGGTTGACGAGGGCGCTGCGCTGTTTGGTTCGGTAAACGAGAGCAAGCGCGCCGGCAGCGTCATCTGCTTCTCTGACAAGCGACAGGACGCGGCGTTCTTTGCGCCGGCGATGAAGAGAACCTACGATGCGATAACGCGGCGCCAGCTGATCCGTGAGGCGGTGGAGTCTCGTGGCAATGCGGGCTGCGCCCCAAGTGCTGCCGTCAACTGGATCATCTCCAATGCCAACAGGAAGTATCCAGGCATGCTCGTTGGCGACAAGAGTGCAATGGCGGAAGCTTGGGTGGTTGATGAACTCGAGGCAGAGGACTCCAGGAATAGCCTTGATGGTCTCGGCGTAATCAAGGTAGAGCCGGCTGAGGTCTATAGAGAATTTGATTCTCCGAAGGTTGTGAGCGCAGTCAAGACGATGGTCGGCAGACTCGACCAGGAGCGCTTTGGCTGGCTGACAGCGGAGGACTATATCCTCTTTTTCAAGGTCTGCCTCGAGAGTCTGAGGGAGCGCGGGGCCATTAAGGTGGACGAGACTGTGTCCTGCCTGCGGAACAGCCGTCAACAGCGGACCAACATGGTTGTCATGGGCTCTGATTCGGTGAGTTATCCGAAGGGGACGATACTGTTTTCCGGCTCTTTGCGAGGGGGAGAGAACAAGAGGTCGGCGTTCATCAGGCGTTACGCACGAAGGCTGTATGGCGAGAAAATCGAGCGCGATGACGCAGCCGTCCTGCTGCGCAATCTCTACGAGTTCACGCGTTCCTATCTCGGCTCATATTTCGTGGGCGAGGATTTTCTTGAGGAGCAGGGAGGCGGTTTTGCGCTAAATAAGGACATTTGGCACATGAGCCCGGCAAGCGATGGCGATATTCTGTATCGCTGCAGCTCCTGCGGATGCGAGTCCCATTTGAACACGAACGGCGTGTGCATGACTGCCAAGTGCGAGGGAACGGTGAGGCCCCTTACGCTTGCTGAAGCGGCATCAAAGGACCGCTACTACAAGATGACCTACCGACAGGACCCTCTGCCGGTGACGATAAAGGAGCACACGGCTCAGCTTTCGTCGAAGAACGCCCGCGAGGTCCAGAGTGAGTTCATCAAGGGCGACACCAACATCCTCTCTTGCACAACGACGTTCGAGCTCGGCGTTGATGTGGGCGACCTGCGTGCAATCTTCATGCGCAACGTTCCGCCCGCGACCGCCAACTATACACAGCGCGCCGGTCGTGTGGGCCGACGTGCCGGGAAACCCGGCTTTGCGGTGACCTTTGCCCGATTGAGGCCCCACGACATCGCTCACTTCGACGATCCGACGAGAATTATCGCCGGCGGCACGAGAGTGCCGATGGTTTATATGGATAACCCCGCAATTGCGATCCGTCACGTCTTCGCCGTTGCCATGTCGGAGTTTTTCCGTTACTCGGCCGCCCGCTATGGAGCCGATTGCTCGAGTGAGTACGGCACCTTTATGGATCTCGAGTCAAAAGATCCTGAGGGCCTCTCCCGCCTTCGCGAGTTTCTTGGAGTCCACCCCAACTCCGTGGCTAAACAGCTGAGGGGCGTCGTGCCGGACGACCTTCCCGTGCATGATGAGGTCGACACCGCAGGATGGGGCTGGGTTGGAAAGCTTGTTGGCGAGTCGGAGGGCGACAATGTCGGCGGCAGGCTTGTTCGAGTGCACGAGCTCAAGCACTCGGACTACGAGAGCGTTAGAGAGAATATCGAGGCTTATCAGGGCAGCGGCGAATTCGCTAAGGTCGGGCGCCTGTGGAAAACCCTGGATGCTCTAAAGAAGGAGCAGACGATCAAGGTACTTGCGGAGGGCGGTGTACTGCCCAAGTACGGCTTCCCAACCGATCTTGTTGACCTCCAGGTACCTGACGAGGACATTTCTGGCGAGAATAAGCTTTCCCTTCAGAGGGGGCTTCGCCAAGCAATCTATGAGTATGCACCGAGCAATGAGGTGGTTGCTGGTGGCAAGCTCTGGAAGTCCGTGGGATTCCGTGTGCCGAGAGGCAGAGAGCTTGTTGGCCGAAGGTATGGGCGCTGCGACAAGTGCGACGCGTTCGTTTGCTCGATTGACGCGTTCTCTGAAGAGGCAAACTGTCCTGTTTGCGGCGCGGAGGTCAAGCTCCACGATAAGATGTTAATTCCGTCATACGGGTTCCGGGCCATCGAAGTGAAAAAAGGCATCGGCCTGCGTAAGCCGCGTATGCGAGGCTATGCGAAGGTCTACTTCAGCCAGAAGTGGCCAAACGAGGTCAAGCTGAATGTGCTGCCTATGGCAGGAGGCAGCGTTAGCGCCCGCTATGTGGGCAACGGCCAGCTCTGCGCTCTGAATGCCCCGCGCCAGAAATACATGGTTTGTCGCGGTTGCAATTTAGGATGGCTGAGCGGCATGAGCGAAGAGCATGCCCCCTGGTGTGATAAGAAATCCCAGGTAGACAGAGTTTCCCTTGGCACGATGTTCGTCAGCGACGTTCTCGGCCTGACCTTCGATCTCCCTGGTTTTGATTCTGCGGACGACGACGAGGTCGTCTGGAACTCGGTGATGTGGGCTCTGTTTACCGCGGCCGCGCGCCTCCTCGAGATTCCCGAAACCGAGCTTGGCGGCACGATGCGACCTGACGAAGGGCTGAGGGGCATGGAGGTCATGATCTATGACAACGTGCCCGGTGGCGCCGGCCACGCAGAGCAGTTGTTTGGCATGGTCGATGAGCTGATTCGCGAGGCGTACAGGGTGGTCGACGGCCATTGCGGCTGCGGCGGGGAAACCTGCTGCTATGGCTGCATAGCCAACTATCACAACCAAAACATGCAAAAGACGCTTTCCAGGCAGGCGGCTAAAGATCTCCTCGGGGCACTTCTGGGAGTCAAAAGGGATTAGCGGTCATCTCTATTCGTGTTTGAGCCTTGATTTAAACAAGGAGGACCACGTGAATCTCGAAGATGCGAAGCAAAGCGGATATGTCGATGGCGAGGACAGGCTGGTAAAGCTGCCGCGTCCCAACGCAAACGGCAGGATCATCGTCCCTTACGGCGTTCGCTCTATAGGGGGCACCGGCGTCGAAGTCGAGTGGGGCGGAGTGTACCACCAGCTTGATAAAGCAGCCCTCCTGCTACCCGACAGCGTGAAGGAAATTCACAAGCTCGATCTGGGCCTTCGCCTGGGCGCGAGCCCGGCATCGGTGACGACCTATTCGGGAGACGACGACCCGGCATCCATCGGGCTTACCGAGGGATTTGACTTTAGCTCCGTTGAGCGCTTCGGGGTCTTCCCTCCCTTCAATTGCTCGTACTACAAAGAAGTCCAGGAGGAGTACGAAGGGCATGTTTACAGCCGTCTTTTATATTCTCAGCCTGTCGAGGCCCCCGACGGCTTGACGGTCTCCTCAGATGCGGTGTTCGAGGAGTTCGGCGGGGGTTCGGTATGTTCGGTAAGGGTGATTGGCGACGGGGTGAACAACGTCTCCGTCGACGGCGTGCTCTATACCGACGGCGGGGAGGTCCTGGTTCGCTACCCGGGCTCGAAGCCTCGCGTGAGTGAGTTCAAGGTTCCCGAGACTGTCGGTTCCATCGCTTCCTGCGCATTTAGCGATGCAAAAATCGGATCCCTGCTCCTTAACTCAGGTCTAAAGCATGTCCATGGCGGGGCTTTCTTCCTGAGCGAAATCGAAACCATCACGATTCCGCCGACATCGGCAAAATGGCACTACGAAAAATTCCGCCACGTCTATCACCCCGAGACCTTCAATATGCCCGGGGGTCCATTTAATAGCGCGTTTCCTATCCCCAGTATGTGGGGCGACGGCATGCCTCCAAGATCTGTGTTGCTTGCGGAGGGCATCACGGAGATTCCGAAGCACATGTTTTACGGGTCCTATTATCGAGGCAGCATTTCCATTCCCTCGACAGTGAAAGTCATTTCGAGCAAGGCATTTGCGTTAAACGGAGGCCTGTCCGTCGTGGTTCCCGAAACGGTTGAGCGGGTGGCGTTGGACGCCTTCGCGAGCGTGCGCTCGGTTTTGCTGCCGAATTCATGCTCGAAGTCCTTCGCCGCTTTCGCAGATTATCGCAAGCGGGTTAGTATCGACCTTTATCTAGAGGGAGCTTGGACTTTGGCCGTTGCCGGGAAGGACGGCGTGGGCATTTCTCGCTCTAGCACCACTATCGACTTTCCCCATCGAGCTCCAATTAACCATTCGCAGAGTCTTTACTACCAGAAGCTCGACGAGGCTTTTGGCAACGGGTGGTTTAAGGAGTTCGGCGACAAGATAAGGGTTGCCATTACGCGACTTGCCGATGCGGGTTGCCCCTATGTGATGAGCGACGCGGCCAGGTCTGCATACGAGGCATATGTGAAGAGGTATGCCAGGAAAGCGGCGAAGCGCTTTGCCGAGGAGGGCGACGTCGTCTGCGTAAGGCTGCTGGAGTCGCTGGGGTATGGCGCGGCTCTATCGGCGGAACAAGGAATTGACCCTGCCGACGAGGCGAAGAACGCGCAGCCAAAGACGAAGAAGCCGACGGCGTCCAAGCTGCTTGCAGCGGCGATTGAGGCCATGAAGAACGGGGACGCTTCAAAGATCGAGGGCTTGGCGCCGGTCTCCTCGAAAGTTAACGCCGCCGAGAGCGTCAGGCTGCTCAAGGAGGCCGCCGTGCGGGGGCGCTCTGTTGACATCGACCGGCTATTCGAGATTGTTGGCAAGTTCGAGATGCCGGGTATCGCCTTGGCTTGGGCGATTGCGGAGGGAAATGAGGGGACTGCCAGGGCGTTGCTCGCCAATGGCGTTACGCTCGGCCCGAAGCCCGAGTCTAGCGAGCTAAGCGAACCGATGCTGAGGAAGTACTTAGAAGATATTTTGGTCGAGGATATCGGCGGCGTGGTGAACAAGGCGAAAAACTCGCATGAGTTCGGAGGAGTGCGGACGTGGGCTCGCCCCGAGAGCTTTGGGTGGGAAAGGGATGTTCCCTGGATCGCCGACTGGCACTCCACGTTCGTCCTCGACTGCGTCTACGAGGCGGCGCTGGGGGAGAAGGCGGAGCCCGTTATAGCGGCTCTCGTCAATGACGAGCTTCTCTGCCCGAAGGACTTGAAGGGTCTGTTTCTTGCGTGCCTGTCCGGAGGTCGCACCTCAAGGCCGATGCCGGAGCAGGACCGAATGAAGCTCGCCGCGCTGCTCGCTGACGCGGGCGCACTCAACGACGAGCAGGTGATCTTGGGCTACAAGCTTGAGGAATGGACGTTTATGCAACGCTGCTCGAAGCTGCTCCCAAAAGGCTCGTCGCCGATCGTCCCCGAGCTTGCGGGCATAATTCACGGCGGGTGCTCCCCCGAGGTTGCCGCGGCCATCTGCAAGTTGGCCCCCGGGCAAGTGCCTTTATTTTGGGACGTCAATTACATCAAGCGTTTCCCCTCCATGGTGAGGGCGATGGTCCCGTTTCTTGATCGGTCGTGGTTCAAGAACGTGAGCATCCTCTTGAACATGCTGGCCGAGAACGGCTGGGAGGAGGAGGTCCGCATCGTCTGCGGGTGGAAAGGCGGGGTCACTAGAAAAATGATAGAGAAAGCGATCGGCCGTGCCTCTTCCAGCGGCAACGCCTCCGTGGAAGCGCTGCTATTGGAGCTGAATAACCAGTTGTTCGGCAAGGCCTAGGGAAGCGGTGCGGAGCAGCGGCCTTGGCGTGGGCCGGATGCTTGGGTGCCGTTCGCCCCCTGCCTGCAATTGTTGTCCCAACCTCATGGGAGCATGGCAACCATAGGGACGCGGCTTAGCCGCGCCACCAGCCGTCACACCGTCACGGAAAGGGGCTCAAATGGGCGTAGGTGGAGAGGAGGTCCTTGCATTCGTCTCTTGCAAGTACGACAGCTACGAGCTCGCCTGCGAGGACGTCGAGGAGGCGATCAAGGACGCCCACAGGCTTGTCGTGCTGTGGAACAGCTTCTACGGCGATGTCGATAAGGCAATGATGATGTGCTACGAGGACTGCGACGGTTCAGCGGCGACCGTCAACTACGAGGTCTACCTCGATCCCGATATCCACATCTCGATTGGTTAAGTCCGGGAACGCCGCCGCGAGCACATCGCGAGCGTCGGATCGAATCGCCAGCACAAGTCACGAGCAAGGAGCGCTGCACAAGCCCGCGGGCCTAGGCTCCGAGAAGAACGTGCTTGGGGTGGGCGACCCGCGCGTTGCCGAGTTCTTCGCGGAGTTCGACAGGGAGCGCCCGTTCAAGGTTGGCCTCGACAGCCGCACCGTTCCTGGGGTCATCAACTTCTGCAAGAACGTGGCGCCCGAGAGCCTGGACACCTGCGAGGGAGGGCGCTTCTCGTGCTACATAGGCCCTGACCTCGTCATGGTTCCCTGCAGCTTCGATCAAGAGCGCCGCTATGAGGTGCAGCTGAGGCCGACGAAGATCGCCGAGGCGTGGGGGGCGAGGCGTTCAAGCGGTTCCGCGATCGCATGCGCAGGGCGTGCCCCGGCTGTCCTCGGCGTGAGGCGTGCCTCGGCGGTTGCCCCCTGATGCCCGAGGTTGTGCTGTGCGCCGATGAGCGCCGGGCGGTTGTCGACGGCGGCGTGTAGGCGCCGTGCCGGCTGTGCCAAAATTCGGGACCGTCGGTAAAGCACGGGGAGCGCTGCGCCAGAATCGCCGACTGTCGGTACCGGCACTCGCCAATTCCCGTGCGGAACGTGGCAAGAAGGGCTTCTTTTCACCAGAAACCGGGACCGTCGGTCGGTACCGACGGTCCCGGTTTCCCGCGCAGTCCGAAGGCTCATTTACTGACGCTCCCGGATTCTCGCGCAGGTCGCAGCCCCTGCGCCCGTGAATCGCACCGGTAAAACCAGAGTCGTGACTATCATAGTCTAGACTATAATAGTCACGATTCTATTCCTGAAAGACCTAAGGAGCGCCCATGTTTGTCGGCCGCGAGCGCGAGCTTTCCACTATGGAGGCGCTGTACGCCAGCAATTCCTTCGAGATGCTGGTAATTTACGGCCGCCGTCGCGTCGGAAAGACGGCGCTTATCGAGGAGTTCTCGCGCGGTAAGCGAGCGATATCTTTTACCGCCCAGCTCCAGTCGGACAAGGACAACCTGGCTGATTTCTCGCGTGCGGTCGCGGAGTTTTACGGGCTGCCCGAGTCGATGCCCGCCTTCGCCTCGTGGCTGGATGCTCTGGCCTTCATCGCGCAGGGGGCGAGCGATGGGCGCACTGTGCTCGTGCTCGACGAGTTTCCTTATGCGTGTCGCTCCAACGCCGCGCTCCCCTCGACCTTCCAGCTGGCGATCGATAAGCACCTTAAATCCACGAACGTCATGCTCGTGCTGTGCGGAAGCAACCAAGGTTTCATGGAGGACGAGGTCCTTGGCGAGAAGAGCCCCCTGTATGGTAGGCGCACGGCGCAGCTCAAGCTTCAGCCGTTCGACTACCTGGACGCCGCGCGTATGTTGCCGGATTGCTCACCTGCTGAGAAGATCTCGTACTACGCGAGCCTAGGCGGGACACCGTACTATCTGGAGGGCGTCGATCCCGGCAAAAGCTATATCGAGAACATGGCGGCACTGTTCTTCTCGCCCATGGGGCGCATGTTCGACGAGCCTGCCATGCTGATGCGGCAGGAGCTGCGTGAGCCCGCGGTGTTCATCTCGGTGATGCGCGCGATCGCAAACGGCGCAAACAAACTGAGCAGAATCGCCGACACCGTCGGGATGCCATCGAGCAGCTTGGGGTTTTACCTGAAGACACTCGTTTCGCTGGGATTGATCGAGCGCGTGGTTCCCTTCGGCGAGGCGGAGCGGAGCAAGCGCGGGATCTATCGCATCTGCGATCCGGCGTTTGCGTTCTGGTTCCGCTTCGTCGCCCCATATGTGAGCGTGATTGAGCGCGGTCTTGGTGCCGATGTGGCCGAGCGCCTGCTCTCGGGCGATCGTCGCTCGGAGTTCGAAGGCCATGCGTTCGAGCGCGTGTGCGCGCAGTGGCTGGTCCGCCAGGCGTTGGACCGCAAGCTGCCCCTGGATATGACGGCTATCGGATCGTGGTGGGGCGCCGACCCCGTCGCGCGCCAAACCACCGATATAGACGTGGTCGCCGCTGACGAGATCGACGGGAAACTACTCGTGGGCGAGTGCAAGTGGCGCAACAACCTCAACGAGACGGAGACCTTGTCTACCCTGCAGGATCGCTGCCGCCTGCTGCCCGGCTACAACGTTTACGAGCGCTATCTGTTTACCAAGGTTCCCTGCTCCGAGGCCACGCAAAAGAAGGCACAGGCCGATCCCGCCTTGCACCTGGTAAGCGTTGACCAGATGTTCGAGTAGGGTTCTATTTACGACTAAAACCGGGGCGCAGCCCAGCCGCGCCCCGGTCCGTATCTAGTTGCTGTCGTCGGGTCGCAAGCCCCATTCGGCGCAGGCGCGCTCCCACTCGTCAGCGGAGGCCTTCGCTCTAGACTGGCGCCGCTTGGGCGGGGCCGGCTCGCCTGGCTCTTCGAGGAGCGCCACAAGCTCGTCGAGGCTCAGGTCATCGAAGCGTCCCGGGGCGGCCCCGCCGGACGCGCTTGTTGCCATGTTGCTCTTCTTGCCAGTCATGTTTGGCCCTCCAACGTCGCAGCATAGCCGATGCTTCGCCGCGGCACGTCGCTCACCCGCGAGCGGCGGGCTAAATACCGCTCACGACCTGCTTGTTTGACGTTCGGCGGAATGCCTGATACACAGACTTGCAGATTCAGCCATACACATCACGAAATGGCTGCCGATACAGTAGGGCGATTATCCGGCGCTACTCGTGTGCCCTCTGGAGCTCCTGAGGCTTGCCGTCGCCGTAATCCACGGTCACGGACTCGATTCCGCCGACGGACACGCCCTCAGGCGGCTCGAGACGGAACTCAGTGAGCACCAGGTCGAGCGTGGAAGGCCCGTCGCCGGACTTGAGCTTGACGGCGAGCACGCCGCCGTCGCTTACGGCGGACTCGATCTCCTCTCCGGGGATGGACCCGCCGCTGAGCTGCAGCTGGATGAAGCCGTCGCGCGGCGCCCATCCGTCGCCGGGCATGGCGACGACGTTTCCGCCGGAGATCTGCACCGTCAGGCACTCGAGGGAGTCGTCGGGCGTTGCGGTCCAGGCCGCGGCTTGCTCGGTCGCAGAGGGGGTCTTGCAAGCGGCAAGGCCCAGCCCGACGCCGGAAACGGCGACGGCTGCCGTACCGGCAATAAAGGCACGTCTTGTCAGGTTCATGCGCGGTCCTCTCATCAAAAAAGAACGGGGACACTCTAAGCGTACCCAGAGCGTCCCCAGTTGATGATGGTGATGACCGCAGCCAGCCGTGCGCGATGCCGTCGCAGGCTACTCCATGACGACCCAAGCCCAGGTGCCGTCGCCGTCATCGATGTCCATCGGCGCGAGCGCGACGAAGCCCTCCTGACGCGTCTCGGGGATAACGATGTGGCAGACCTCAGCCTCGACGGGGCTGTGCCCGAGGGTCTTCTTGGGAAGATCGATCCAGACGTTGCCGACGAGCTCGGAGTGGACGTCCTCGCCCGGGCGCCCGTTGACGGTGAAGGATCCGAGCACGCAGCGCTGCGGCTCGCCCCAGTCAAAGCCGTCCAGAGCGTCGGCCAAGGCGTTGTAGGCGTCAGCGAGCTTCTTTACCTGCAGGTTTCCCATAGCAAATCCCCCTTTGTTCGCAGCCGAGGCCGCATCCGTTGATCGGGCAAGCTCACGACGATTGTGGACGGCCTTGAGGCTGTCGGGGGAGGAAAAAGACGCATACGAGGTGATTTTGTCGGCAGTCGGTAGTTGCTTACATGTCGTGAACCGCTGCTGCCGGCGGGCGGTTGCAGATGACGGTTTAACGGCATAAACAGCTCGTAAACGCTGCTAAGGCGACCCGTGAATCAGTTAAAACGTTTAACTACCACCTGGGGCATCGCGGGGCTTTTTGTGGGAAATAGGCCGCGACCTGCGCATTAGTTTAGAATTAGACGATTGCACTTTTATCGAAAGGACCCTCTATATGGCCCGAAAGCTCACCGAAGGGGAGCGCAACACCATCAATTATCTTACCGCGTCGTTCGTGGCTGCGCTGCCGGCGCACCTGCGAAGCCACGCGGGCAGCATCGCGAGCTCGCTCGTGCGCATCCCGCGCGAGGTCATCACGGCGCGCGACATCAACCGCATTGTCGGCAGGCTCGGCGAGGACGCCACGCAGAAAGAAGAGCTCAGGGGTGCCATTCGCGATGTCGCGCTCGTGAGCGTGGACGTGGCTGAGGGCGATCCGGAGTCGTTCGCGCTCCGCAGGCCCGAGGACGAGCCCGCTGCGGAGGGCG
>OLRJ01001268.1_pt1 | contig 21946 bp, 19 predicted proteins | sample 1672741 | NCBI WGS metagenome assembly OLRJ01 (sample SAMEA3136719, study PRJEB25190) | human gut metagenome | biome: human gut; feature: human-associated habitat; material: faeces | place: Austria | collected 2013
ATAATATCTCCTGCATAGGCCTCTTCTACAATCTTACGCTCCTGTGCCATCATCTGCTGTGGCTGGGAAAGCTTCATTTTTCTGCCCCCCTGCACATGTGTCACTTCCATGCCCGCATTGAACTTACCAGAGCAGATACGCATAAATGCGATCCTGTCACGATGGGCTTTATTCATATTAGCCTGGATTTTAAATACAAATGCACTGAAATCCTCTGAAAACGGATCGATCACACCCACATCTGCCGTTCTCGGCAACGGAGAGGTAGTCATCTGCAGGAAATGTTTCAGGAATGTCTCCACACCAAAATTTGTCAATGCAGAGCCGAAAAATACCGGGGAAAGTTCCCCCTTTGATACCAGTTCCTGATCAAACGCTGCACTTGCTCCGTCCAGAAGCTCAATTTCTTCCATGAGCTGACTGTAATTTTCCTCGCCAATCACAGACTGAATATCCGGATCATCAATCTCGTACTCTGTCTCCGTACCTTCTTTTGTTCCTTTCAGCGTATCAGAAAAAATCATAACTTTTCTCGTATTTCTGTCATATACGCCTTTGAAATTTTTACCGGAACCGATAGGCCAGTTAACCGGACATGTAGCGATTCCAAGCTCTTTTTCAATCTCATCTACCAGATCAAAGGTATCATTTGCGTCACGATCCATTTTATTGATAAATGTAAAAATCGGGATGTGACGCATAACACAGACTTTGAACAGTTTTCTTGTCTGTGCTTCCACACCTTTTGAACCATCAATTACCATAACTGCTGAATCCGCAGCCATCAGCGTACGATACGTATCTTCTGAGAAATCCTGATGTCCCGGTGTATCAAGAATATTAATACAGTATCCATCATAATTAAACTGCAATACGGAAGAAGTTACAGAAATACCTCTCTGTTTTTCAATCTCCATCCAGTCTGATACAGCATGTCTCGCTGTTGCTTTTCCTTTTACCGATCCTGCCAGATTGATTGCGCCTCCATAAAGAAGAAATTTCTCTGTCAGCGTAGTCTTTCCCGCATCCGGGTGGGAAATGATCGCAAAGGTTCTTCGTTTCTCTATCTCTTTTCTAAAATCAGCCAAAGTGCTTCCTCCAATGTTTTTTATGTGCTGTTTTTCCTTTTGACACAGAATACACCTCCACAGCTCACGGTATTCTGAGCGCGGCTATTGCTGCGCCTGTTCTGAAAAACAGGGATTTCTTTCACTAATGGGGTTTTACCCTAACTAAAACATTGTAAAGGAGCTGTCATTTCTTGTCAAGAATACTCTTACCATGGATTTTTGCTGTGATGTCAAAATAGTCCAGAATCGTAGCGCCAATATCAGCAAAAGTATTTCTGGTTCCGTAATTATTCCCCATGGGAAGGTTCTGACTGTAAATAATCCATGGCGTATATTCCCTGGAATGATCTGTTGACGGCGTAGACGGATCGCAGCCATGATCTGCTGTGATCATCAGCACATCTTCCGGAAGAAGCTTGGTCAGAAGTTCCGGAAGACGCTCATCAAAATACGTCAGCGCTTTTGCATACCCTTCCACATCATTCCGGTGACCATAAAGCATATCATAGTCCACCAGATTCGTAAAACAAAGACCCTCAAAGTCTCTCTCCATCCAGTTCAGTGTCTTGTCTATGCCATCTGCATTATTTTTTGTACGGACAAATTCCGTAATGCCTTTTCCGGCAAAAATATCGCAGATCTTGCCTATAGCAAGCACTTCCCGACCGGAATCTTTCAACTGATCCAACATGGTAACAGCCGGTGGCTGCAGAGAATAATCATGACGGTTAGAGGTGCGTGTAAAATTCCCCGGCTCTCCGATAAACGGTCTTGCGATCACTCTTCCAACATTATGCTCTCCCTGTAGCATATCCCGTGCGATCTGACAATATTCATACAGCTGTGAAACCGGAACAATCGCTTCATGTGCCGCAATCTGAAATACAGAATCCGCAGAAGTGTACACAATCAGATCTCCGGTCTCCATATGCTGTTTTCCATAATCTTTGATGACTTCCGTACCGGAATACGGTTTGTTGCATAAGACGCCTCTTCCCGTCTTTCGGGAAAATTCTGCAATTACTTCTTCCGGGAAACCATTGGGATAAACCGGCAACGGTTTATCAGAGATCACGCCGGAGATCTCCCAGTGACCAATCGTGGTATCTTTCCCCTTAGACGCTTCCGTCATTCTTGCATAAGACGCCTTGGGATGCTCCACCGGTGTTCCCACTTCCACTCCATCAATATTAAACAGTCCAAGCTCCCCCATATGTTCCATATGAAAATACGAGCTGGAAGCTGCCGCCTTTAATGTATTGCTGCCCTCATCATGATAATCTGCGGCATCCGGCATTTCTCCGATGCCCACACTGTCAAGGACGATCAAAAACACTCGTTTCATCTGTAACACCTCGTTTTCTCTATCATTTGGTTTCATATCTGACGATACTCGGTAATATCTGTCAAAAATTCAGATCGTTCTTTTTTCTCGTCATATAATGATCAATAGATACCTTTTTTCCTATAAATCCATTTCACCTACGAATACAAAATACTTTGCCTACTATGTGTCTATAGTATACCACATTTTCTTATCTGATAGATGTATTCTCCCTAAAATAACGGTTTTTATCTGATAATTATACTATTTCGTAATCGGTGTGATCACAATCTTATCAGCAGAAACTCCTGTTTTTCGTTTCACGATGTCTTCTACCTGCGCCCGTTTGGCTTCCGTCACATCCCCCATATCAAGCACAACGTCTGCTTCTCCATCTACAACACTTACTACCACATCGGAAAATCCCTTTGCTTTCAGCAGCATCTCTGCCGCATTTTCTTTTTCTGCCACATCCGTCATCTCGATCATTTTGCTGATAGCTTCTTTTTTCTGTGCTTCTGTCACTGCATTGTTATTTACTACTTCCAGAAGTGTTTCCTTGTTTTTGGAACGGGTCTGTTCCCGGGCAAGTTTCATTTCTGAAGCTTTGTCTACGGTTCCGTTATCGCTGTTCGCAAGTACCGTCTCTCCAGGATTTTGCTCCGTCTGGTCGTCCTGTCCGTTCTGCGTGGCATCCGCTGTAGTCTGCGCCGATGCATCTGCACCGTCCTGACTGTTATCTTCTGTATCGGTAAATACATCTTCCGACAGATCACTCTCTCCAATATCGCCCGTCTGTGCTTCGCTGTTGGAAGCTGCATCCGTCTTTTCTTTGCTTCCAACAGACTGGGTATAGCTTACATAACCGGCAACCGCAATCATCAGTGCAAGTGCTGTTATGATAATCTGATTCTTTTTAAAAACCCGTTTCATTATGTACCCTCCTGCATGCTCATTTTTACTATTTTTATTTTATGTACTTCCACATCAAATAATGCCAGAACCGCATCAGAAATATTTTCTGCTACGGAAGCATTTCCACCGCCCTGGGCGACCACAAGCACGCCTTCCACCTCGGGACGCAGCTCTTTTGATACCACCGGGGCGCCAGTTTCATTTCCCTGTTCATAAACAGTAGATTCTTCTCTCTGGGTTTCGTTAATCGTTCTGCTGCCTCCGGCATCATCACTTTCACTGGTCTGGTTTTCCGTGGACTGAACATCTTTTTCCAGAACCGTCTGTCCGCTGTCCTTTAATGTAATCATGACTTTTACTTTTCCTACGCCCGCCACCTGTTCCAGGATCGCTGTCAGACGCTGCTCCAGCTCCGCTTCGTATGCAGACTGCGCATCCTGTCCGTTCTGTGCGCTCCCACCAGACTGTCCGGAGGCATTCTCCTGCTGCCCGGTGGTCTTCGTGTTACTGTCCGCTGACTCGGATTGTTTTTTTGAATTTCCCGTAGGCAGAGCAATCACAAGTAACAGTACACCCACGAGAAATACGATCAGCCATTGTTCTTTTTTCCATTTTCTCCACTTTTTTTCTTTCCATATCTGTTTCAGATCCATCTGTTCTGCCTCGTTTTCCGTTACTTCTGCCGATTGTTTTTATTTTCTATTATTCACACATTCCATTTCTTTTTTATGCACTTTCCAGAAATCATTGGAAACTATTTTTACTGACATTGATGCAATCTACTCTCCACTAATTCTGATAATCTGCACCTGCCCATCTGACAGCTGAAACGTCTGTTCCAGCTCCTGTCGCAACGTATCTGTCTTTTTATCTCTATTCTTTTTTTGTGTATCTGAATTATCTGACTGTTCTTCTCCCTGCATACTTGCAGAAACGTCTGTCCGCATTTTTTCTTCCGTACTTGCTGTTTGTTTTTTTCTCTGTTCTCTTTGACTCTGGATCTGTATCTGAATCCGTTCTACTGCGGTCTGTGTCTTTATGCTGTTGCTGTCAGACGACATTACACCCTTTCCATTATCTGCTCCCTCTCCGTATGTCTGACCGTTTTTCGTCTCTGTCACTTCCAGATATAACGATGTCAGTTTTGACTGTTCACGATCCCATGTCGGTTCACAATGCTCTAACTGAAAACCTGCCGCTGCAGTCTTTTCCTCTACCACGGTCGTAACCGCTTCGCTTACCTGTTTCTGCCATGCCTGCGCCTGATACTGACGCAGTTGTGCTTCATCCAACTCGGCTTCTGTACGGGTCTCTTCCTGATACTGCGACAATATCTGCACAATTCCATTGACCGGATTTTCCAGATGAAACAGCTGCAGCACCGGCTGCATGACTACAAGTATCCAGATGAGTCCTGCAAAAAAACGTACATATTTTACATACTGTTTTCCCGGAAACAGCTGCAAAAATACGCTCAGGAAAATAGAAAACAACAAAATGCTGCATATCCATGTTTTTACTGCCATATATATGTCTTACCTTTTCTAAATGCTGGCTTTTTCCCGAAATAGATCATCTCCATCTCCACTCACTTCATTTCCTATATATTATCATTTCTACTCTGTAGTTCTGTTTAATTTCCCCTTGCACACATGATATATCTGTTCTCCCGGCCATGATTCTCATTTACCGGATCCATTTCTGCTTAGAATCTATTTTTACCTGACCGCTGCAGTAACGATGGCTATCGTTACCATAAACATCATAAGAACGGACACCAGTATTTTCAAAAGCAATCCTGCACCTTCGCCCACACTTTCGATACAGCCACACACCCGTGCATCAGTAATCGGCTGTATTACAGCGCCGGTCAACCGGTAACAGAGGGACAACAGCAGCATTTTTACAACTGGTCCAATACAGATCAGCAGCAAAAAAATCAGTGCCGCTGTTCCAATCCCATTTTTGATCACGACCGCCGACCCAAGAAACATTCCGGCAACACCATTGGCTGCCGCTCCAAGTCCCGGGATCATATTCAGCATTTTTGTGATTGCGGTATTTTTTACCCCGTCCAGAGCAGGTGCGATAAGACTCTGGATCAGACTGATCCCCGCCACTGCCGCCACGATCATACGCATTACCCATAAAATGCATTTTTTCAGAAGTTTTGTCAGACCGGAGATCATCTTCTTCCCACTCATATGATTGATCATCTTCAACACCACAAATACATGTACCGCAGGCACGAGAATATCTGCAACCAGCCGTTCCACCAGATAGATTGCCGTGATCACGATCTGATAAAATCCTGCCGCCGTCGTGATCGCTGAAGAAAACGTAAGCGCCAGACAAAAGGATGGCAGCAATGCCTGCATAAATCCGGACAATTCTTCCATAACTCCTTTCAACAGTTGGTGCATGATCAGATAAGATTTCATCAAAAGCATGATCAGTGCCAGATAAAACAGCGAAAAACACACTGTATGAATCTGACTGTTCTGAAAAGTGCCTGCAAAATTATGAAGAATTCCAAACGCCAGACACAGCAACAGGATCTGCACAAAAATCTGCCTGTTTTCTTTCAGTTCGCACGCAGACATGTCCACGATCTGACCGAAAAACCATTTTTTATCCACCTGCCCGCCGGACTGGATCAGTTCTTTTAAAAAGGTTGAGAAATCCGATCCCTCCGTGGATATTTCCTGCTTCTGCAAAAAAGCATCCAGATCTGAAAAATCAAATTCTGTCAGGATGTCGGTATCCCATAATTCATCTGCCCCACTGGTTTTTCCATATGGGTATGTATCTTCCGTCGTGTTTATGATCCCTGTGTCAGTACTTGCTACAGTATTTATTGTGTAAGTTCCCATTTCTTTTACTGCTGTTATATTACGATTTTCTGTTTCTGACACTACGGGCAAGGTGCCATTTTCTACTCCTGATGCTGTATATACAACATTACTTTCTTCAGCCAGCACCGTTATTGTCTTTTGCATGCACAGACAGCTTAACCAGATAAAAAAGAACACCAGTAATCTTCCTATGCATTTCTTTTTTAAACACCCCCGTTCCTTTTCTTTAGACATATCTTTTTCATTGCTAAACAATATTTTCCCATCTGTCTTTTGCAGATGCCTCCACTTTTTCATTGTAAAATCCTTCTATTGTTCCAATCTGCAGTCGTCCTCTATTAATTAAAAATCCATTTTCATTGCAAAAATCCTTCTATCGTTTCAATCAGTGCCAACAGGATCGGCATGCTGAGCGCCATAATGGAAAATTTCGCAAACATCTCAATCTGCGTGCTGACATTTGCATACCCTGCATCTTTGCAGATCCCTGCAGCAAATTCTGCCACATAAGTAATGCCAAGCATTTTCAGAAGAAGCCGCACAAAGCTGCCATCGATTTGGATGTACTTCCCCAAACGCCCCACAGTCTCCACTACGATTCCAAGACGATTGACAGCCAACAGCAGGATGCAGACAGCCACGCCAAGACTGATATACAGCGCATATTCATTTTTCTGCTGTTTCAGCAATACAGCCAAAAGGACGCCGCTCACACCGATCATTGCAACCTTTATCATACAAACTCCTCATTCCTGCCAGATATCCGATACCGATATTTTTTCCGCAAACCATTGTATACAAAGTTCCTTTTCTTCGTTTTCAGATTGCCCTATACAACGTTTTTCAAAGCGAAAACAAATCTCTGATATTTGCAAACAGATCATATATGTATGGCACAATCCAGAAAAGCACGATCAGCAATCCGGCAAGACTTACAAGAAACGCATGTTCTTCCCGTCCGCTGTGCTTTAATACCTGACTGATGACCGTGACCAATATTCCCACCGCCGCAATCTTAAAAATCACATTCACATCCATGTATTCTCACTCCATGTGCCTGATCCACCTTTACTTTTTCCTGATATTTCACAGATTCATCCTTTCTTTTACTGCCTTCATGTTAATTTCTGTTTTATATATCTTACCCATATTTATCTATCTTCATATCAGTAACAATATCGCCATGACTCCCACCATCAGACTGACGCTGCGATAGATCTTTTTCTTCTGCCGTATCTGCTGATCCATCTGTTCCAGAAAACGTTCCATCTGCTCCCGGTAAGACTGCAAATGCCGCAGCTGCAGCCCTGCATCCAGATATCCCAGATTGCTGCCGATGCCATAGATTGTTTCCATCTCCAACTCTGTGTATCCCAGTTCCTTTTGCTTGCACTGAAATCCTTCTTTCCAGACTTCCGGCAAACTGACATATCCTTCTGTCTCCAGTTTTACAGCCAGATTATGTAAGATTTCTGCAAAGGGTTCAGGAAGCCGCCGGGCGATCAGGGAAAATGCTTCCCGCAAAGGGGTTCTGCCATATTGGATTTCTGCCGCCAGTAGGTCGATCATCTCCGCACAGGAAAACAGATTGTCCCGATGCCGCTGTACCTGTGAGATCAGACTAGAACCATAGCCAAGGGAAGCCAGAAAAATAACAATCACTCCCACAACCTTCAGCATAGCCGTACCAGCTGTTCATCAAACACCTGAAAACTACGCTGTCCATCCAGCTGCTGCAACAATATATAACGGGAAAAGACCGCTCGATAATGCTCTGTTTTCCATATCTGTTTTTCCCGTAATTCCGCAAGATCGGTACAATGCATGGTCGCCAGCACTGCGCATCCACAGTTGGAGGCATATTCCACAGCTTCCAGATCTTCTCTGCTTCCAATCTCATCCACGGCAAGCACCTGCGGCGACATAGAGCGTACCAGCATCATCATTCCCTGTACTTTTGGGCAGCCATCCATTACATCCGTCCGAAGGCCGATTTCATTTTGCGGTACGCCGTTTCTGCAACCTGCGATCTCGGATCGTTCGTCCACCAGACCAACTTTTAATCCCACCTGTCCGTTTTCTCCATTGGAAAGCATCCGGACCAGATCCCGGAGCATCGTCGTCTTTCCTGTCCCCGGCGGCGACAGGATCAGTGCATTGCACACCCTGTCCATATTTCTGATCCATGGCAGCATACCCATTGCGCATCCATAGATCTGGTGTGCAATCCGAAAATTCAGATATGTGATTGGGCGTATTGTCCGTATCCTGTTTTCTTCCAGAATGACCTGACCGGCCAGCCCCACACGATGTCCACCCTCCAGCGTCAGATATCCTTTTTGTATCTCTTCTTCAAAGGCATAGATCGAATACCGGGAAATATACGATACGATCTGCTCCATGTCCTGTAATGTGACCCGGTAGTATTCCAAACCCGGCATTGCACCCTCTCCCCCGGCAAAGACTATCCACACAGGCTGTCCTACCCGAAACCGTATCTCTTCCAGTTGTATTTGCTTTATTTTTTCCAGACTCAGTCTGCTTCTCAGATGCTCCGGAAATACCGTTATCCAAGTATCTGTCATAATCTGCTCCAACTCCCTTCCGGTCTCTTCGAGGCCTTAATCCAATATATGAAGCAATTGACGTAACATTCCTGTTTTTCTTTTATTTCACTCTTTTTCTAAAATCTCTATCCTGTTTCAACACTCAGACATTCCCCCGAACCATAATATCTATTTTACGCAGACATATTCTTTTCAGAATTACTGAAAATATCTCTGTATACAATAACAGGACAGCTTAAAATACTGCCCTGATCCGTCACATGAATCTGTCAAACAAAAAAGAAAAGAGACAGACAAGTCCATTTCTGAACTTATCTGTCTCTCTCTTAAATGTTGCACATTTTCATCCACAACTAACATTCATATTAGTTATATTTACGTTTTCTAGCTGCTTCAGATTTCTTTTTACGTTTTACGCTTGGTTTCTCGTAATGTTCTCTTTTACGAATCTCCTGCTGAATACCAGCTTTTGCACAATTTCTTTTGAATCTGCGTAAAGCGCTATCTAAAGTTTCGTTTTCTTTTACGATTACATTTGACATAGACTCACACCTAACCTCCCTCCAGTTGCGTATTGTGCATATTCAACTGTTTGGGTTTATTTTTTGCACTGCTTGTAATTATACCAGATTTACAACGTTAGTCAAGACTTTTTTCCATTTTTGTAAAATATGGTAGGATGCACAATTTCTTTCAATTTTTGACAAAATCTTTTATCTGATTTGCTACTTAATCTGACCTGCCAGAGCTTCTTTTGCAGCTTCCAATGCTTCTGGAATGCCTGCCGGATTCTTGCCGCCGGCCTGCGCCATATTCGGACGTCCGCCGCCGCCACCGCCTACTTTTGCAGCTACCGCTTTGATCAGATTACCTGCATGAGCGCCCTTTTTCATCGCTTCATCCGTCGCCATAGCAACAAGACTTACTTTTCCTTCATGAGCAGATGCAAGAAGTACCACACCTTCTCCGATCTTACCTTTCAACTGATCGCCAAGGTCACGCAATCCGTTCATATCTACGTCATCTACAGAAACAGCCAGCAGAGTTACACCATTTACCTCTACAGACTGATCCATAACATTACCCATTGCTTCCTGTGCAGCTTTGCTCTTAAGAGATTCGTTTTCGCTGGCAAGGGCTTTTACTTCTGCCTGCAGATGTTCGATCTTCTCAAGTACATTTGCCGGAGTTGTCTTCAGTGCTTTTGCTGCTGCCTGAAGCATCTCCTCCAGCTGGTCATAGTAATTAAATACAGCCTGTGAAGTAAGTGCTTCGATACGTCTTACGCCTGCTGCTACACCTGTCTCAGATACAATCTTGAACGCTCCGATAGCGCCGGTATTTGCCACATGAGTACCGCCACAAAGTTCTGTAGAAAAATCTCCCATTTTAACAACACGGACTTCTTCGCCGTATTTCTCGCCAAAGAGCGCCATTGCGCCTGTCTTTTTCGCTTCATCCAGAGACATGACAGAAGTTACGACTTCCAGATTTTCAGCGATTTTCTGGTTTACGATTGCTTCTGTCTGTGCCAGCTCTTCCGGTGTCATTGCGGAAAAATGGCTGAAGTCAAAACGCAGTCTGTCCGGATTGACATCAGAACCTTTCTGCTCTACATGACCGCCCAGAACTTCGCGAAGGGCTTTCTGAAGCAGATGCGTCGCACTGTGGTTCTTTGCGATTGCCTGACGTCTGTCTGTATCAATAGAAAGTTCTGCCTGATCGCCGACTTTGATCATGCCTTTTGTTACGCGGCCAATATGACCGATCTTACCGCCCGAAAGATGAATGGTGTCTTCTACTTTAAATTCGCCCTCTGCGGTACGGATCACACCGGTATCGGCATTCTGACCACCCATAGTCGCATAGAACGGTGTCTCTTTTACAAATACTGTTCCAATCTCGCCATCGGTAAGTGCTTCTGTCAGTTCTGTCTCTGTAGTCAGAACAGTTACCTCGGAAGTGCATGTATTATTTTTATAGCCTACAAACTCAGAAGTAACAGCCGGATCGATAGAATCGTATACAGTCTCATCTGCCCCCATATAGTTTGTTACTTTTCTTGCTTTTCTTGCCATGTTACGCTGTACTTCCATGGCAGCCTGGAATCCATCATGGTCAATGGAAAATCCCTTCTCTTCCAGAATCTCTTCTGTCAGATCTACCGGGAATCCGTAGGTATCATATAATTTAAATGCATCCTCGCCGGAAAGGACTTTCTCGCCCTTCTCTTCCATTGTTTTCTGCATATCAGCCAAAATTGCCAGACCCTGATCAATGGTCTTGTTGAATTTTTCTTCTTCCTGTGTCAGTACTTTGAAGATGAAATCTTTCTTCTCTTCCAGTTCCGGATAACCATCTTTGGATTCGTTGATAACGGTCTCGCTTAATTTTGCGAGGAATAATCCGTCAATGCCAAGCATTCTTCCATGTCTTGCTGCACGGCGGATCAGACGGCGGAGTACGTAGCCACGACCTTCATTTGTCGGCATGATACCGTCAGATACCATAAATGTTGAAGAACGGATGTGGTCTGTGATCAGACGGATGGATACATCATCCAACGCATCTGTCTCATAGGTCTTTCCTGACATTTCACATACTTTGTCACGGATTGCTTTCATCGTATCAACATCAAATACAGAATCTACATCCTGCATAACGACAGCCAGACGTTCCAGGCCCATACCAGTATCGATATTCTTATTTTCAAGCTCGGTATAATTTCCATGACCATCGCCGTCAAACTGCGTAAATACGTTGTTCCATACTTCCATAAAACGGTCACAGTCACAACCTACTTTACAGTCCGGGCTGCCGCATCCGTATTTTTCTCCACGGTCGTAATAAATCTCGGAACATGGTCCGCAAGGGCCTGCGCCATGCTCCCAGAAGTTATCACACTCTCCGTTTTCATCACGGTAAAAACGTGTGATCCTCTCTGCAGGAACACCGATCTCTTTTGTCCAGATATCAAATGCCTCATCATCCTCTCCATAAATGGATGGATACAGACGATCTTCCTCCAGTCCTAGAACTTTTGTTAAAAATTCCCAGGACCATGCGATAGCTTCATGTTTGAAATAATCACCAAAGGAGAAGTTTCCGAGCATCTCAAAGAAGGTCAGATGACGGGCTGTTTTTCCTACATTATCAATATCGCCGGTACGAATACATTTCTGACAGGTTGTCACTCTGCGTCTCGGCGGTATCTCCTGTCCGGTAAAATATGGTTTTAACGGCGCCATTCCGGCATTGATCAGCAAAAGACTCTTATCATTATGCGGAATAAGAGAAAAGCTGTTCATTACAAGATGACCTTTACTCTCGAAGAAATCGAGGTACATTTTTCTAAGTTCATTCACTCCATATGCTTTCTTCACAATAAATCCTCCAAAGTATATTGTTATTGTTTATTATTTTTCATCGGCAGCTTCTTCTGATATACAAAGTGCGTGATGTTATATAAAAATCCTTTATTGTCTACATTCAGGCGCAGTGCTTTCGGTAATGGGATACATCCGCCGATAAATGCCGCTGCTAGCATCCATCCGATGTTTTCTATCGGGAAAAAGATGATGGACAGCACCAGTGCGCCAAGGGGCTGCTGTAATACAGTACCCAGCATAGCTGTAGACACCACTATGACACATAATACCTGATTTGAGCGAAAAAGTACAGACAATCCACATCCTATACTGAGTCCGCTGAAGATCAGCGGGAAGAAATGTCCGCCACGCCAGCCGGATTCGATACATACGTTAGTCAAAAACAGCTTGACCACGCCAATAACAATCAGAAGTACCGGCGTCATTTTCAAATATTCATACTGCATTGCCTGCATGGCATTTCCGCCGGAAAACATGGTCATTGGTAGGAATGTTCCCACTATTCCAAGAATTACCCCTCCACAGACTGCATTTAAGATATAGAATCCTTTTTTTGAAAAAAAACCAAAGATTATGGATGCCAGTTTCTTAAAGATCAGATACAGATATCCCGCAGCCACACCGCCAACAATCAGTGCGACCAGTATCAGTATATCAATCTTGCGCACGATACCGCCGGACAGCTGTGGAATCGTGATACAACGACCCAGAATAGCATTGAGCAGTTCGAATATGATCAGACCACTGATTCCTGCCACAACTCCGGCAGACACCTGTTCGGAACGTTTCCATTCATGAAGCTTCTGACAGTCCGCTTTTTTCGGATTATGGAACAGACCGGCTGCCATCACTCTAAACACCTCTCCACGATGAACTTCTGGATTCTGAAAGATCATCTGTTCCATACGATTGATTGCCACGCCAAACTGATCCATCGCCCAGAAACAAAATCCCAGCAGCAAGCCTACCAGACCCGCCTCCGGTCCTACCGCTCCGCCGAAAAACAGAGACAGCAGGGAACCAATTATAATGATCGGTATCTTATCATAGGGATATGTACCTTCATTTTTTGCATGTTTTACTGCATCGGCCATGGATTCCGGATAATTTCCACAATATTTCCGGTAGATGCCTACAATCACACCGCCGACAACACACATGCCTATCGTGTATAGTCTGGTGGTTACAACCTTCGGAATCCATTCCCAGATAACGGTAATCCCGACATTTGCCACTTTCAGGAACAGCCAAATATATACAGCGATCAGTGACCCTGTCAGTGCAGCAAACATCAGAAACAAACTACCGTTTGTTACATGTTTTCTCATACGTCTAAATTGTCCTCCAGCAAGCCGCTTCCGTCTGCGGCTGTTGTTGCCAGTTGGTCACAGCGTTCATTTTCCGGATGTCCGTCATGCCCTTTTACCCAGTGAAACGTTACCTGATGGGATTCCATAGCTTTCAAAAGACGCTGCCATAATTTGATATTTTTGACAGGTTTTTTATCAGATTTGACCCATCCACGCTTCTTCCAGCCATCAATCCAGTGCTTGTTAAATGCATCCGTCAGATATTTTGAATCCGAATAAAGCTCCACTTCACAGGGACGGTTTAATGCTTCCAGCCCAACAATAGCTGCCATAAGCTCCATCCGGTTATTTGTCGTCTTTTTATATCCGGCGCTCAGTTCCCTCTCATGAAGGTTTCCTTTTGTATCACGGTACTGCAATACGGTTCCATATCCGCCCGGTCCATCTGGATTGCCCCTTGCGGCGCCATCTGTATAAATCGTTACTTTCATGTTTTCGCTCACTCCTGTTAATCCATGGAACGGATGATCTGGTTTGCTTCCCGGTAGATCTCTTCTGGATCAAATCCGATGGAGAACTTCTGGTTCTCATACAGAATCTTCCCATCAACCATTGTCAGGATCACATTCTGTTTACTGCCACTGTATACAATATTCTTCACAATATTATTCTCAGGCTGCATATTGGGCTGATGCAGATCCAGCATGATAAGATCGGCTTTCTTGCCTGGGGCAAGGCGGTCACAATCTTCCAGCCCAAGTGCTTTTGCGCCACCGGTAGTCGCCATATACAGGATCTTATCTGCGCTGACACATTCTGCATCCATCTCGCGGACTTTCGCCAGTGCAGAAGTCAGAAACATCTCGCGGAACATATCCAGACAGTTGTTGCTGGCCGGTCCGTCGGTACCGATAGCCACATTGATTTTCTCATCTACAAACCGTTTTACCGGAGCGATGCCGCTGGCAAGTTTCAGATTGGAGGCCGGACAGGTCACTGCGGTCAGATTCCTTTTTTTGAAAATCTCATAATCTCTGTCATCAAAATATACACAGTGGAATCCACCACCTCCATACTGATACATACCCAACTCATCTGTCAGCTGTGTCGGTGTCTTTCCATAGCGTTCCAGACATTCTTTTACTTCATTCTGTGTCTCAGAATTGTGCAGGAACACCGGAGATTTGTATTTTTCAGCCAATTTTGCAATTTCTTCCATCAGTTCCATTTTAGTCGTATATTCCGCATGGAAACCGATCATGAAAGAAGTCAGATCACTGGTTTCATTAACCTTCAGATAATTTTCTTCCACGACAGCTGCACTTCCGCCAAAGCTGTTGACACCTGATACCTGTACCGCACGAAATCCGCACTGTGCTGCTACCTGTGCATACACCGGTGGGAAATAACACATATCAAAACTGGTCGTAATGCCGCTGGTCAGATATTCCATAATACCAAGAACTTCCAACGGGCGTATATTTTCCGTGGTCAGCTTGTCCTCTTTTGGGAAACACATCTGATACAGCCATTCCTGCAACGGAAGGTCGTCTGCATAGGAACGTAAAAATGTCATATAAGTATGCGCATGGGCATTTTTAAATCCCGGAAGAAGAAGATTGCCTTTTGCATCAATCTCCCGCTCCCAGGCAGAAATCTCTTCCTTTTTCATTGTTTCTGCCATATCGCTTCCATTACCGATATAACAGATAGTATTTCCTTTAACCCAAAGTTCTCCCTCAACGACCTGAAATGTTTCCAGTGCCGTCAGAGTAAGAATCTTTGCATTATAAAAACGTATATTCATTTTAATTCTCCTTATGTTTATCAGAGCTTTTTATCTTTTTCGCTACTCATTTCCTTCCATACACAGCTGCTTTTAACAGATTCTATCATCTTCCCTTTTACAGCACACGATGGATAGAACAAATAGATTCCGTAATCAGTTTTTTAAAGTCCGGCGCTACCCGATCAGCGGTCTCCTGAATCTCTGCATGCGTCAGTGGATTTTTTGAAATGCCTGCTGCCAAATTGGAAATGCAGGATACCCCACAGATCTCCATGCCCATATGACGGGCCACGATTGCTTCCACTGCCGTACTCATTCCGACTGCATCTGCGCCAAGCATCCGATACATCTGAATCTCCTGCGGTGTCTCATAGTTCGGCCCCGTCGTCTGGACATAGACGCCTTCTTTTAACGGAAGATTGAGATATTTCGCAGTCTCTTTTATCGTTTTCTGAAGCTTCTCACTGTATACTTCACTCATATCCGGAAAACGGACGCCAAGTTCCTCTATATTCGGTCCAATCAACGGCGATGGTACAAAGCTGGAAATATGCCCGTTGATCAACATAAAATCTCCTGCCTGCATCCCATCCTGAATGCCTCCGGCAGCATTGGTCAGAAACAATACTTTCGCTCCCAGCAGCCCCATCAGACGGGTTGGCAGAACCACATCTTCCATTGGATATCCTTCATAATAATGCACGCGTCCCTGCATGATCACAACAGGAACATCTTTCACATATCCAAACACAAACCGACCTTTATGCCCCAGTACAGTAGACACCGGAAATCCTTCGATCTCATGATAATCCAGTGTCGCTTCCACCCGGATCTGCTCTGCATAATCTCCAAGGCCGGAACCAAGGATCAGAGCAATCTCCGGTTTAAACTCTATTTTCTGTTTTACGCTCTCATAACAGCGCATTAATTTTTCATATACAGGATTCATACTAATGTCCATTCCGCCGCCTTTAACCTGCGGCTCAACCGGTAGTTTTATCTCAATGGTATATTATAGCCAAAATCATAGGGTTTGTAAATACCTGCCCTATTCCACACTGCTCTTTGATTTTCTTACTGTAATTCCACCCTGTTTCAGATTTTTGGCAAATACTACCACTCCGTCTGAAAAAGAGTCCTTACAAAAACTGCTTCCGAAATCTTTTTGAAAATTCCGGAAGCAGTTTTCAAAACAGCAAAAATATCTCCAAAAATTGCAGTAACATAAGAATACATGCACGATTTAAATAATGATGCACACCAGCCCGCCATTGCTGTCATTAACGATTTTCTGCATAGTATCCTGCAGTTTCAGCTGACTCTGATCATCCATAAGAGCAATCTTTCGGTTAATCCCATCTTCTACCAGTTCGCCAATAGATTTTCCAAATACATTGGTCTTCCAAATCCCCTCTTCTGTATCCTGATTTTGATGAATATAATTGATCAGGTCCTGCGCCTGCTCTTCGCTTCCGATGATTGGTGCAATCTCTGTCTCTACATTTGCACGGATCATATGAATAGAGGGCGATGCAGCTTTCAGCTTTACCCCATATTTATTGCCATGCCGGATCAGCTGTGGCTCCTCTATCTGAATCTCCGACATGGAGGGAAGGACTACACCATATCCTTTCTGCTGCACATTCTCCATAGCCTCCGCTACTTTTTCATACTGTTTTTTTGCAGACGCAAGTTCTTTTACCATAGAGATAAGTTCATATTCTCCCCGGATTGGCATGCCTGCCAGCTCACTCATATTTTCATAATACAGTGCTTCGTCCACATCCATATGTATACTGACCGTTCCATCCGAAAATCCGATCTGATCTACGCGAATCTTTTTTATCACATCCCCTGACGTTTCTGCGGAATATGCCACTGCATCCTTCATCTTTTTCATGTGCTCCAGAATGTTCCGGGCATTACTGATCAGCGTTTCCTTTACTTCATGAGACAGCGAAAGCATCTCCACCCACCGCGGTATATAATAAGAAATCTTTTTGACCGGAAATTCATACAGCACCTGTTTTAAGATCTTGTGAATATCCTCTTTTTTTAGCTGCTCACAGTTGACCGGCAAGACCTGTACCTGATATTTTTCCGACAGTTCCTCTGCCAGTCGTGTACTTTCTTCCTGGTACGGTTTCGGTGTGTTCAATAACACAACAAACGGTTTCCCTATTTTCCTGAGTTCCTCAATGCTACGCTCCTCCGCCGGAACATAATTTTCCCGTGGAATCTCGGTAAAGGAACCATCCGTCGTGACAACGATGCCAATCGTTGCATGTTCCCGGATCACTTTTTCCGTTCCCAGCTGCGCCGCCTGGGCAAAAGGCATTTCCTTTTCCTGCCAGGGTGTTTTGACCATGCGCTGTTTTCCATCTTCCAGATGACCGTTAACGCCATCGATCAGAAATCCCACACAGTCGATCAGCCGCAGCTTTACCGGCAGATCCTCCGCCAGAGAGATCTCTGCCGCATTTTTCGGAATAAACTTTGGCTCCGTCGTCATGATCGTCTTTCCTTGGGCAGACTGAGGCAGCTCATCAATGGTACGTTCTCTGTCTGATACATCTTTCATACAAGGCAATACCATCAGATCCATAAAACGTTTGATAAATGTAGATTTTCCGGAACGCACCGGACCTACCACGCCCAGATAGATCTCCCCGCCCGTCCGTTCTCTGATATCCCTGTACAGGTCATAGGTTACGCCATTTATTTTGTCCATAAAAAATCCTCCCGTCTATACGATGCATGCCCAAGATCTTCTTTTCATAAATCTTTTTAGCCTTAATTGACTGTAAAATTTTTAGCAAAAAATTTCCGGCATCCATTCCTGTTCTATGTATATGCTGGAGGAATAGCTGTCATGCTTTCATCCTTATTTATTTTTTATCATCCGCCATTCGTCATCCACAAACCAAAACACGCTGCATGTCAGTTTCAGAAACAGTTTCTTTTCCAAACTGACATACAGCGCTATAAAAATCAAATTTTCTACCCAACATTTCCTTCCAGGAAATCCATAAACATAATAGCTGCCTCGTTTCTGGAATCCTGTTTCTGCAATGCACAATACTGCTGCGGTTTCTTCTGCGGATGTGGCAGAATGATCAGTGATGGATCCTGGATCTCACGGACAAATGCCGGCACAATCGCCACGCCATGTCCGGTCCTCGCCATAAGAAGCTGTGCACCCAGACTGTTTGTCTGCACAATCTTATCCGGTATAAAACCAAAATCCCGTTCCAGAAGGGCTTTCAACATTTTCAGGGAACTCGGTCCCGCATCCTCGCAGTTAGTTACCAGATACTCCTTCCGGAGAATAGATTCTACCGTACAATCCGCATAATGTTTATTTTTCTTTTCCCGGTTCATCACAAGAACATTTTCACTGGTAAACAGGTTTACACAGCGCAGTTCATCTTCACGAAATTCTTCTTTGCACATATCCAGCGAAATGATCACATCCAACTCATTCGTACGGAACTGTTCCGTCAGTGTACTGTAAGGGAACTGGAATATGTCGATTTTTATATCTGAATACAACTCCAGAAATTCCGAGAAAAAGTTTTCTGTATTGCTGTACTCATAAATGCCGATTCCAACCTTTACATGTCCTTTATAATCATTTCCCGCTGCCCGAGTTCGTTCCATCAATGTATCGTATTCCTTCAGCATTTTTTCCATGCCTTCTGCAAATACTCTGCCCGCTTCTGTCAAAGCAACCTTTCGGGAACTCCGTTCAAACAGACGTACTCCCACCTGTTCTTCCAGGGAAGCAATATATCTGCTCATGGCAGTCTGCGTAATATGATGTTTATTAGCTGCCTGAGTAAAACTCAGGCAATGCGCCATTGTAATAAAATATCGAATACTTTTAAAATTCATGCCATCTCCAATCTGCCATTTTCCATCCGAAGTGTGTATACTGTTTTATACTGTCTTTTAAAGTATTATTTCATTCCATTCTCTGTGATCTGTTGCCGAAAGATTCTTCTGATTAAAAATAACCGCTCTGCGATTCCTTCTCTCAGTGTTCTTCTGGCATCAGCTTGTCTGAAAAAAAGCGTTCTCCCAACATACGTACAGCATCCTCAATACATCCGTCACAGCTGCGCAGCACCTTTTTCGTATCCACACCTTTGATCTCACGACACATGATAGAACCATTTTTCTCTAAAAAGGCTTCCTGCATCTCTTTTACCACTTTCATTGTCTCTGGCTTTGACTTGCAATTTTTCAGATCCCCGGTGCTTTTCAGCAGCCCGACTGCCATCAACATTCCTGTAACTGCGCCACATGTGTCCATCCGTCCCATGCCAAGGCCAAAACCTTCGGACATGCGGAAAAGGATCTCTTCATCCACTCCGAGAAGATCACTGTATGCGCATACAACTGACTGTGCGCAGTTGTATCCTCTCTTATGATTATCATATGCTCTCTGAATTCGTTCTTTCATGATGTTTCATCTCCGTTTTTATATTTTAAAACTCCCTTATCTGTACCAATGAGTTTTATGGCATTATCTTGCAAAACTTCCTTATATTTCATCCTGTTTCCATGAAAAGATTTGTATATTTCATTGCATTCTCGTGGACTGCCCTTACTTTTATACAAATATACAATCATTTTATGCATATGTTACATATCTTTTTTCAGACTTATCTACAAAAAAAGATTATTCTGGGCAATACTACATATGAATCTTCTTAATTATAATACCACAATGTGTATTTTTTCACAATCATTCGTTTGCCACTTGAAATATTTCAGTGGTATGATAGAATAGAATAAAATAAAGTTACCTCTTTGATACTCAATAACTTTTTGCAGTCTTTTATAACAGCTACAAAATCAATACACAGTGTACTCCCGAAATCTTCTCAACGAGTATCATAAATTAAAACTTTTTTAAAATATATTTTTAAAGAAGATATCCGGCGTACATAAATACACCAGGAGGTTTTTATGGACTACGTAAACCCATATCATTTTGTCACAAACTGCATTTCCGGCAAATGGAAAATGACGATCCTGCATCACATTCACCATTATGGAAAAATCCGTTTTAATGAAACAAAAAAAACTCTGGGTGTCAGTGAAAAAGTGCTTAGCCAGCAGCTCAAAGAACTCACACATGATGGACTGATTGAAAGAATTCAGTACAATACCATCCCCTTAAAAGTGGAATATATTCTGACACCCCTGGGAGAAGACCTGATCCCGGCACTTGATATCCTGTATATCTGGAGCGTCAGACGCCTTGCCAGTTTGAATCTTCCTATTGATCCGGATGCATTCAAAGTACATACGGAAATGAAATACGAAGATCAGCTAATGGATATTATGGATACTTACAAACACAAGCAACACCCAGAGGCTGATGCAAACGAAAACGTTTCCCATCAATAATATTTGTTTTTTAATACCCTTAAATGTTTTGCCAGTTACAGCATTTAAGGGTATTTTTTAGTTTACAGATTTCTCCAAAAACGGCAGAACAGGTCTTTCTCCCTGCTCTGCCGTTTTTACACTCGTATATATTATTTTCTTATTTTGAAAAAACATGAGATGCTGATATCTCACTATGGATTTTTTTCTCCCACAAGTACTTTTACTGCACACCTCATTTTGTCACATACTCGTAGATTGCTTTTGCAGCCTGTTTTCCTGCACCCATAGCAAGGATTACAGTTGCTGCTCCCGTAACGGCATCTCCTCCGGCATATACGCCCTCTTTGGTCGTCTTACCGTTATCTTCATCTGCTACAATACATTTCCATTTGTTTACTTCCAATCCTTCTGTAGTGGCAGAGATCAGTGGATTTGGAGATGTTCCCAGAGACATAATGACTGTGTCCACATCCATGACAAAATTAGAACCCTCGATCGTCTTTGGACGTCTTCTTCCAGATTCATCCGGCTCTCCCAGTTCCATGCGCACGCACTCCAGACCTTTTACCCAGCCTTTTTCATCTGCAATAACTTTTACCGGATTGGTCAGAAGGTCAAATATAATGCCTTCTTCTTTTGCATGATGCACCTCTTCCACTCTGGCCGGGAGTTCTTCCTCACTGCGTCGGTATACAATATGAACTTCTGCACCCAGACGTAATGCCGTTCTTGCCGCATCCATGGCAACATTTCCACCACCGACAACAGCCACTTTATGCCCACCAAGAATCGGTGTATCGTAAGAATTGCGGAACGCCTGCATCAGATTGTTTCTGGTAAGATACTCGTTGGCAGAAAATACACCGTTGGCATTTTCTCCTGGGATACCCATAAATTTCGGAAGTCCTGCGCCAGAACCGATAAATACAGCTTCGAAGCCTTCGTTGTCCATCAGTTCATCAATGGTAACGGATTTTCCAATGATAACATTTGTCTCAATCTTAACGCCAAGTTCTCTTACTTTGTCGATTTCACGATCTACAACGGCACTCTTTGGAAGACGGAATTCCGGGATTCCATACATCAGCACGCCGCCTGCCTTGTGCAGTGCTTCAAAGATCGTGACATCGCAGCCCATCTTTGCCAGTTCTCCCGCACAGGTAAGACCTGCCGGACCAGAACCTACGACTGCCACTTTATGACCATTTTTTCCTGCTGGTTTTGGCAGTGGATAACCTTCTTTTGCCGCTTTATCGGAAAGAAAACGCTCCAGCTTTCCAATAGAAACCGGTTCTCCCTTAATACCACGGATACATTTTCCTTCACA
>OLRJ01001271.1_pt1 | contig 21933 bp, 24 predicted proteins | sample 1672741 | NCBI WGS metagenome assembly OLRJ01 (sample SAMEA3136719, study PRJEB25190) | human gut metagenome | biome: human gut; feature: human-associated habitat; material: faeces | place: Austria | collected 2013
TCAAATGGGGAAAATACTGCAAGGCAATGGCACCTGCCACGATCCTGGTTGTCCTCGTTTCCATGCTGATGATTTATGCTAGATATTTATAATGCCATAAGGGGGAAGTGTAGAACTGTCAATTATCAGAGAAAAAGCAGTGCCAAAGATCTGGCATGCCATGAATAACTGACAGTTGGTCTTGCCCGCTTTTAACGGCATTTTATCCGGAAAAATCCGTGAAACAAGAGCGGATTTCTCTGGTTAGAAGGGAGGATACCATGAAAACACAAAAACAGGTGATCATTTCCATCGGACGAGAGTTCGGAAGCGCAGGCCATGAAATTGCAGAGCGAATCGCCAAGCGCTATGGACTTTCTTTATACGATCACAATCTTTTACGCGAGGTGGCAGACAGCCATAACGTAAATCCAGAAGAGCTGGAAATCTTTGACGAGATGAAGCACAACAAATTTCTTTACCGCACAGTGAAAGGAATGAGCAGTTCTCCGGCAGACAACGTTGCTATGATGCAGTTCAATTTTCTTCGGGAAAAGGCTGAAAAAGGAGAATCCTTTGTAGTTGTAGGACGTTGCTCTGAGACAATCCTGAAGGATTATGAGGGCCTGATTTCCATCTTCATTATTGGAGACATGGATCAGAAAATTGCCCGTGTAGCCCGTCTTTATGGAAAAACCGATAAAGAAGCTGAGCGCTTTATCAAAGAGAAAGACAGAAAGAGAAAGAAATACCACGACAGTCATTGCAATTCCAAATGGTCAGATTCCCATACCTATGATCTGAGTCTGAACAGCAGCACTCTTGGCGTGGAGGGAAGCGTTGAATTTCTTTCATCTTATATTGACAAAAGGATATCAAAAATGAAATAATAAGCTTAATGACAAAGGTTCTGCCAGGACGCATACAAGTGTCAGGGCGGAACCTTTGTGGTTTTTGTGGCCGCAGTCAGTAAGAGTAGTCAGAAATAGTTCTGATGTTGGGAAGGTGCTACCCTAAAGCCACAAACTCTCATTTATCCAGGAGGAAAATTTATGTTCACTGATGACGAAAAAGACTACATTATGCGTATGATCAAAGAGATTGCCCGTGTCCTTGCCAGTGTCATGCTTGGGAAAAAATATGTCCAGGTGGAATTGCCAGTAGAATCCAAATACCAGATTTCCGGCGACAAGCTTCACCATATGAAAACCATGGTGGACAGAGGCGAGATCAACGAGGCAGAGAATGAACTCCTTGACCGGATCGATTACGCTGACAAGGAAGACCTGGCAGAAGCCATGTTTTTCTACGAATATGCGGCGTCCAAAGGGGATGAATTTCTGAAAGCGCACAACTATTCCCTGGAGGAAATAAGGGATGGGATCCAGCAGCTGGCAGAAGATGCAGGATATGGAAATATTATAAATATGCTTGATATAAAATAGAATCTCTTGTGATATATGAAATACTGCGATTTTATTAAGTCTGCGCCCAAAAGTATTTTTGCCAAGTGGGAGCGCCATAGGCGTGGAACAGCTGACTTTCCTATATGGAGATGTCGCCGACAGGCGGCATGTCCGTTTAGAGTGAAATTGTGATCACGCTTAAAATGATGAGGAGATTATAAGATGTTTCTTGAAAAAAACAGAGACCGGATAGAAAAAGACTTTGAAGATTTTTCCAGGGAACTGCCAGGAAAAGCGGAAGAGATAAAGAAGAGAATGGAAGCACTAAGTCCTGATATTGTGATCGGAATGAAATATCTGTACAGCAATATGCCCTATAGCGATGTGGGAAACTATACCTTTGACACTTACCTGGATTATGTGCAGCAGGGAATCTATCTCTGGGAAAATTCCCCTTATGTAAAGAATTATCCAGAGCTTTATTTCCTGAATTACGTGCTTTTTCATCGGACAAATGATGAAGAAATCAAACCATGCCGTACCTATTTCTGGGAAAAAATAAAGGATAAGGTCCAGGGGAAGACCATGGTGGAAGCTGCACTGGAGATTAATCACTGGTGTGCGGGAGAAGTGATGTACCAGGGAACGGACATGCGTACCGGTTCCGCACTGGAAATTTACAGAAGCGGTGTTGGCCGCTGCGGTGAGGAAGCCGTCTTTGCAGTAAATGTAATGCGAAGCGCCGGAATCCCAGCAAGAACGGTGTATGTGCCAAGATGGTCCCACTGTGATGACAACCACGCCTGGGTAGAGGTCTGGTGCGATGGCGACTGGCATTATCTGGGAGCCTGTGAGCCAGAAGCCGTTCTGGACAAGGGCTGGTTTACCAATGCAGCCTCCAGGGCCATGATAATCGGTTCCAGATGGTACGACCGTGCTATGCCAGACGAAGAAGTGATCGGAAAAGACGGAATGAACCGGATCATCAATCTTCTTGGTAAATATGCCAAAACCAGGTGGATCACTATTACAGTGGAAGATCTGGATGGAACTCCGGCTGCTGGGGCAAAAGTACGGGCTGAGGTAATGAACTATGGGGAATTTTCCCCGATTGCAATAATGGAAGCAGACAAAAATGGCTGTATTTCCTTTGAAACCGGTTTTGGAAGCCTGCTGATCTGTGCTGTTTATGATGGTGCTTACGGGGAAAAGGTAATCGACACAAGAGAGGACGACCATTTTACCTGTACTCTTGGTGAGGAATATGAAGATGAGCTTTGGGTGGATTTTGACATGAATGCACCGGAGGATACCGGCAGAATAAGCTGGAATATTACCCAAGAACAGGAAGAAGAGAATAACCGCCGGATCGCCGCTGAGGCAGAACACTGCCGCCGTAAGATCGAGAAATTCCAGCCGCTGTGGAAGCGCTGCCTTTTTGGACATACCATGAAGGAAGTGGAGCCTATGATGGCTGTTTTGTCTGAGAAAGACAGAAGGGATGCTTTTCCAGAAGTGCTGGAGGGCCATTATCAGGAGGCCTCGGTTTATCGCGAATTTAATCCAGATGAGATTTACATTCCATATGTATGGAATCCCCGTGTGGAAAATGAGGTCCTTACCAAGTGGAGAAAGAAGATCCTGGGCTATTTTGATAAGGAGCAGAGGGATGCTTTCGAAGCAGATCCAAAGAGCATCTGGACCTGGATCGAAGAGAACATTTCAGTCCGCAATGACAAAGAGCGCCTGACTGCATACACCACTCCTGGTGCAGCACTGGAGCTTGGAATTGCCGGAGAGAAATCCCACAAGGTGCTTTTCGTGGCAATCGCCAGAACCCTGGGAATCCCGGCACGTCTGAATCCTGCTGATGGAGCTATTGAATATTGGGATGGAATGAGGTTTGTAGCAGTATTGGAAGAGAGCCGGAAGGAATCCCATCTTACAGTCTTCGCCGGGGAAAAAGGGGACTGGAATTATTTCCAGAACTGGACCATTGCGGTGACAGACGGAAGAGGATACCTTACCCTGGATTTCAGTGACCGCAAGTGGGAAGCTGGAAAACTGGAATTGGATATCATGCCGGGTGATTACCGGATCCTGACTGGAAACCGTCTGCCAAACGGAAACATTCTGGGAAAAAGATACGATTTTCATATTGAAAAAGATGAGACGAAGAAGGTAGAACTGGAGCTTCGGGAGTATAGTCTGGAGGAAATGTTCAACCGTCATTCCATTCCAGATTCCAGGCTGACCGATCGGGCTGGAAATCAGGTGTTGATGTCAAAAGTGACGGGAAAAATGAGCGGAGACACTGCCAAATGTGAAAATGGCATGGCTGAACGAGACATCCTCTTCTGGCTGGAAGAAGACCGTGAGCCTACCGGGCACATTCTCAATGAAATAATGGATCTGAAAGAAAAATACGAAAAAATTCAAAAACAGATTATATTTATCCTTCGCAGCGAAGATTCTTTAAAGAATGCTACTCTGGCGAAATGTCTGGAACTGTTCCCTGAAATTCAGGTGTACTTCCATGATTTCGGCAAAGACAAGGAAATGACCGCCCGCCGTATGTACGTAGATTCCAGGAAGCTGCCGCTTATGGCCATTACCGAGGGCCAGTGCCAGGCTATTTTTGCAACAGCTGGATACTCCGTGGGTATGGCAGATCTGTTGTTGAGGATTTTTGAGGCATGAACCGGGATCAGATCAAATACGTAGCCATGTTTACCATGCTATTAAACCATATTGCAAACGTTTTCCTGGAACCAGATACTTTTCTTTTTGAGGTGATGGTGGACGTGGGTTATTTTACCGCTATCACCATGTGCTACTTCCTGGTAGAAGGCTACGGCTACACCCACTCCAAAGAGAAATACGGCAAACGGCTTCTGCTGTTTGCCCTGATCTCCGAAATCCCCTTCTGTCTTGCATTTACAGAAGAAGGAACTATCAGTTTCGTAAGTATGAACATGCTATTCACTCTTTTCCTGTGCTTCCTGATTCTCTATGCAATGGAAAAAATCCCTTCAGGACCCCGGCAGACTCTCTGCATCTGGGGCCTGGTAGTTGCTTCTGCCTACAGCGACTGGGCTCTTCTTGCCCCCATCTTCACCTACTGCTTCGCAAGCTGTGGCCTCTGGGATGCACAGGGGAAAATGCTGTCAGCTGGCAGCCGGAATGCAGATCAGAAAAGCCATCTGGCTGGCGAACAGAATCCTGAACGAAAAAAACTTTTATGGAAGGTTTTCGGAAAGGCAATGCTGTTCTTTGGTCTGTTAAACCTTGTAGAAAACATGGGGCAGACCACTCCTGCCAGGGCTGTTATCCAGTCCTTCGGCTCCACAGCCGGAATTCTGCTCTCAGCACTTTGCATCATCTATCTCTACAACGGAAAGCGCTCCGAAAAACATCGAACCTTTTCTAAGTGGTTCTTCTACATTTTTTATCCGGCACATTTGCTAATATTAGGTATATTGAGAATTGCTATTTAATGTGTTGGTCGTTATCCCAGACGCGATTTCACAATGTATATTCACCGCCGCGCGGAGCAACGTTCCGGCAAGCTAGCTGGTAACTACGACTAAGGCGCTCGGGAGAGCCCTCTCGCCTAAGTCTTCGTAACCATCGGATCTCGCCTCCACTAAAACCGCTCCTGAAATGCGCGGCTACGTGAATATACATTGCAAAATCGCTGGTTACTGGCAGAGGGAAGAAAGAAACAGTAACGACAACAATGGGGGGGGTGGGTGACGTAGCTGCTATCCCGCATATTTACTGGCTTTTCTAATCTACCGTTGCCAAAAGGTATCGGGAAACCAACACATGTAACCACCACCCAGGTGAAAGTTTCTATGTACCAGCTAGTCCCAGCCAGTACACAGCATTTGGGCAATGGGGATTACTCCAGCGAACCATTTCAGGCGCGTTCTTAGCGTAGATGAAATCCAGCGCTTACGAAGACTTAGGAGTGACGGCTCTCCGGAACTCCTTAGTCGCAGTTAGCGATTAGTTCATCGTAGCGTTGCGCCGGTGAGTGAGTAATCCCCATTGTCCGAATGCGTCCCTCTTCGACGAACTTTTCAACCCACAAAATAGCAACTACACTCGTTCTAACATTGTACTGGAATAGATATTCTCCAGTTGGTTGATCCGTTCATTTAGTTCGGGGCCGAAGTGAGTGTCGCTTTCGATGGTCATGACAGCCAGGCCGCCTTTGGTTTCGCGCGCCAGGTGAAAATTGCAGATGTTTACTCCGTACTCTGCCATCAGCTCAGTAACTGCAGCAATGGTTCCAGGCGCGTCCTTGTGAAGCACGATCAATGCAGGATTCTGGCCGGTAAGGGAAACCTCCATTCCATTTACACGGGTAATCAGGATATTTCCGCCGCCAATGCTGCTGCCACGGAGGGAGACCTTCTCTCCATCAGCTGCTGTAAGGGTGATTTCTGCGGTATTTGGATGGGCGTCTTCTAACTCACCTGTCTCGATCTGGATTTCCAGCCCCTCTTTTTCTGCCACATCCAGGGAAAAGCGGATCCGTTCATCATCCGTCTGCATTCCCAGGATTCCAGCCACCAGAGCCTTGTCCGTACCATGACCTTTGTAAGTTTTTGCAAAAGATCCGTGTAAAAAAATGTGCGCTTTCACCGGCTTTTTCCCGAGAAGCGCCCGGGTTACAAGCCCGATCCTTGCAGCTCCCGCTGTATGTGAACTGGATGGTCCGATCATCACCGGGCCCAGAATGTCAAATACATTCATACTAAAATTCCTCTTCTTTTTATTCAGATGCTGCCTATTCGTTCAGACAGCCTTCAGATGATTTCCCGTTGCTGTTCATTTCGTTCGCAGCAACAATTTCTCACCTGCCCTGTTATTGTTCCATCTTAACATTAAAACATACGATTTACAACATGGTTGGATTTTAAAAAATCTGCGAGGTTTATTTAGCTGCTGTTCATGAAATAAATAGTAACCATTTATTTTCCGCAAATACTGTGGTAAAATATCAGTGTTCATGACCTGAGCAGTAACAGTAAAATAATCCTATAAAAATGATCGCGGAAAATGAAAGGCAGACAATTCATGAAACGAGTAATTACCTACGGTACCTTCGATCTGCTGCACTACGGACACATCAATCTGCTCCGCAGAGCCAAGGCTTATGGAGACTATCTGATCGTTGCCCTGTCTACAGACGAGTTTAACTGGGATGAAAAGCATAAAAAATGTTATTTTTCTTATGAAAAAAGAAAGTCTCTCCTGGAGGCCATCCGCTATGTAGATCTGGTTATCCCGGAGGAGAACTGGGAACAGAAGATCAGTGATATTAAGGAATATCATGTGGATACTTTCGTCATGGGAGACGACTGGGAAGGGAAATTTGATTTCCTGAAGCCTTATTGTGACGTGGTGTACCTGCCAAGGACACCGGAGATTTCTACCACTCAGATTAAAGAGGATCTGCAGAAGTAAAATATGCAGACATTATTTCATCAGGGATTTCGTATATAGCGAAATCCCTGATTTTTTATATATTGCGGAGTAACTATTCCGCCAGGTGTTTTTTGTAAACGCAGCTTTATTTTCCAAGGCGGAGCATATTCCAGCTGTGTTTTCCAAGAACAGTATTTAATTTGCCGCCGTCCACCTTCGTCGCTGTGGATTTCACCGGAACTACATTATCCGGGTTGGCTTCTGTATTCACAGCCTTCATATCATCATTGGTAAGCACAATGTGCTCTTTCACCTGATAGCCTTCAAACTGGCGCAGGTCACAGCTTACCTCCAGATCTTCTTCCAGACTCTTATTGACTGCAAAAATCGTAAGGGTATCCTCTTCTTCATTCCATACGCAAACAGAATCCAGATAGGAAACATCACTATAATTCTTACTATCATATGCAGGAGCCAGAACCTGAGTATTCAGCACTGTTCCGCGGCCGAAAACGCTGGTGTACATATATGGATAGAAAATGGTCTGGCGCCATGCACCTGTGTCAGAAGTCATGATCGGTGCGATTACATTTACCAGCTGTGCCAGGCATGCCATTTTCACACGGTCAGCATGGCGAAGAAGGGTGATCAGCATGCTTCCAACCAGAAGGGCATCTTCGAAATTGTATACATCCTCAAGCTGGTGCGGTGCCTGTCCCCATTTTTCCAGTTTCTCGTCGGCTTCATTGCTGTGGTACCAGACATTCCACTCGTCAAAGGAAAGATGGATGCGCTTTTTGCCATGCTTTTTCGCACGTACCGCGTCGCAAATGCTGACAACGCCAGAAATAAAATCATCCATTCCTTTGGAATTAGCAAGAAAATCCGGGGTATCGTCTGCAGCATTGCCGTAGTACTGGTGAAGGGACATGTAATCTACCAGGTCATAGCACTCGTCCAGAACTGTGTATTCCCAGTCTCCGAAGGTGGGCATGCCAAGGAAGGAGCTTCCACAGGCAACGGTCTCGATCTCTGGATCCAGCATTTTCATAATACGGGAGGTCTCTGCTGCAGTTCTTCCATATTCGTAAGCGGTCTTGTGTCCCATCTGCCACGGTCCATCCATCTCATTTCCCAGGCACCAGGTCTTAATGTTGTGGGGAGCGGCGTGTCCGTTTGCCTTACGCATATCACTGTAGTAGGTACCACCTTTGAAGTTACAGTACTCCAGAAGATTTCTGGCCTCCTCCGGGCCTCTTGTGCCAAGGTTGACTGCCATCATTACATCTGTATCCGCTTTCTTCGCCCAGTCTACAAACTCATCCAGACCGAAATGATTGTTCTCGATCACACCCCACGCCAGCTCTGGTCTGGCTGGTCTTGATTCCTTGGGACCGACGCTGTCCTCCCAGCGGAAACCGGATACAAAGTTACCGCCTGGGTAACGGACGATGGGAACCTGCAATTCTCGTACCAGTTCCAGGGTATCCTTGCGGAAGCCTTGCTCGTCTGACAACGGGCTGCCTTCCTGATAAATGCCTTCGTAAACAGCACGTCCAAGCTGTTCAATAAAGGAACCGAAAATTCGTTTATCCACCTTGCCGGTGAGAAAATATTTGTCGATGATGATCTGTGCTTTTTTCATGGGTATCCTCCTTTTATTTCGCCAGGTCTATGGCAGATTTCTTATGAACCATCTAACCGATTGTGATTTCCAATATTGCAATTTCACATTGCATACTTAGCGGTCTTACCTTGACCGATTCGTGAGTTTTCTATTTTTCATTTTAATAAATCATATATTTTTTACCAGTTTTTTTCTTCCGATATAGTTGACTTTTTTTCCGATAATCATTACAGTGAAGGAAATGGGAAAAAGGAGGCTTTGCCATGAATTTTTCTACGGTTTCGGATGTGGATTTTTCCATTCAGTTCTGCGAATATAATTATTCCAATCCCGATTACGACCAGATTTACCGTCCAAAGGGCAGTGGAGATTATCTGTTCCTGCTTTTTAAAACACCAATGAAGGTCTATCGGGACCAGAAGTTTCATATTTCCAGGGAAAATGCCTGTATTCTCTATGCACCAGGCTGCGGGCAGCATTATAAGGCGGTGCAGAAATTCCGAAACAGCTATGTGCATTTTTCCTGTCAGGAGGATCCTGGGGAAAGGTTTGGGATTCCATTAAATACTGTTTTTTATCCGGGGAATTATGAGGATATTGATGAATGCATCCGTCTTCTTCATAAGGAGCATATTTCAAATGATTTATTTTCCGATGAGTACGAGTATACTCTTTTTCGGCAGCTTATGATCACAGTTGCCAGAGGACTTGAGACGCAACAGATGAGGGGAAATGTTGCCGACGGGGACGGGCTTTATTTTGAATTTCGTAAGCTGAGACTGGAAATGCTGACCAACTACGCGAAGCCGTGGGATACAGAAGAGCTTTGCAGGCAGGTTAATCTGGAAAAAAGCCAGTTCTACGCCTGCTATCAGAAATTTTTCCACAGTACGCCTCACGCAGATCTCCTTCAGATCCGGATGGATAAGGCGAAGAACCTGCTGACCAACGAGGCGCTGACTGTACAGCATATTGCACAGGTGTGCGGATTTTCGGATTATTCTCATTTTAGCAGATATTTTAAGAAGCAGGCGGGATGCTCCCCGGCGCAGTTTCGGAAGAGGTTAATGGAGACCGTTACTCTGTAAATGGCTCTACACAATCACTCCTGGTAAGAATTCGAAGGTTAAGTTTATTTTTTATAGAACAATAAATAATACTTTCCCTGACAAACAGATTAGGAAACTGTCTTGGAAGGGAAGCATTTAGCTCCTACCGATATTTCCATATTCCGTGAAGTGCATAGGACAAGAAAAAGCAGGCACTTCTAACCGGGCCATAGCCAACATAGCGGTATACCTGATAGGTCATGGCAGCGGATTTCACCTTGTTTCTGGATTTGCCACCTTCGGAGAGGCGGTATTTCAAATAGGGTTCGTTAATTCCTGTGGCATGTCCGTATTTGCGCACCACCTTCAGCCAGGTAATATAATCCTCGTGACTGTCATCGTGCTCCATGGGAAATTCCAGGGCTACTTCACGTAGGAGCAGTACAGAGGAGCAGTTTATGCTGTTGTGTTTCAGAAGTTCATGGTAATCCAGACGGGATTTGACAGGGATATATTTGCCTGTGGAGGTGCCGTCTGGCGCCATGAGATCACGGCCTGTGGAGCAAATCACGTCGCCTGTTTTCTCAAGGGCATTCAGCTGTGCTGTCAGCTTGCCTTCCTTCCACCAGTCGTCTGCATCCAGAAAGGCTACGTATCTGCCCTTTGCCATGGATACACCACGGTTACGGGAGCCGGCGGCGCCAAGGTTGTGCTCATTTTTCACATAGAGAAAGTCCGGGCGGTTCTCCCACGGTCTCAATGCCGACCGGGTCCCATCTGTAGAGCCATCATCAATGACGATCAGCTCCAGAGGTAAGTCCTGAGCATAAACAGACTGAACTGCCTGGGCAATGTATTTCTCGCCGTTGTATACGGGCATGATGACAGAGACCAGGGGGGACGGGCTTTCTACCTTATCTGAATTCTCTGCTGTGCATTGATTACGATTGGGGGTTCCGCTCTGGTTCGTTCTTTGATTTTCGCTCTGTCTCATGACCTTCTTTATCTTTTTATCGCCATCCTGTGCCGTTTTCCGATTCTCTGCCTTTTCCAAGTTCTATACTCCTGTCTTTCACAAATATGATTTTCCCCATTATATCGCAGAACCCAGGATTCGTCCAGTCAGGCCAACCCAAACTCCAGCAGCAGCTTATTTCGGAACTCACGGTCAGTGCTTGCCTTTAACAGCTCACTGATACGATCTGCTAAAATAAGCTTCTCACTTAGAGTCGCCATTTCGTCTTGACCTTTCAATCGGCCTTCCTGTTTTCCTTCTTGTCTTCCCTCCTGTCTTCCCTCTTGTCTTCCCTCCAGCCTGCTATCTCGCAGCATCTCTTTAATCGCTTTACACATATCAAATCCACCTCCTTCAGCTTTTACCTCTTGTTTTATAAGTTTCAAGTTTCGGATCCCTGCCATTACGGACAGGAGGTCATAGGCATCTTCTGGTAAGTTGGCAAACACTGCCTGGTTTTCTTCTATGTATATTTTTAGTTTCGTTTTGTCATTAGTTCTTTTTAAAAATCCGCAAACCTGGCGCAGGTCGGTTTTAAACCATTCTTCATTTGGGAAATGACGCATTTCGAAAATCAGGAGTGGTTTTTCTATAAACAGTTTCTTCAATTCTTCCGGAAACCTTTCTATCCAGAATATTTCATGTAAAAATTAAAATCTAAATAACTTCTTTTTAAGTTTCACATTGATTAATTTTCATATCATTGCTAATTAATTTTCTGCCATCTTTCGTTATCGTAATTATCTGGTCCTGATGGAGCAACAATCCCTGAACTTATTTTTGATATATATAAATTTCCATTATCATCTTTATAAATATCACCAGCATTTACATAATTAAAGGAATGGTTTCCCTTATTAGATTCGTCTGCCGAAGTATAAACAGCACCCGTACACTTTCTGAAAATGTCCTCGTTACCGGGTTTATTAGGACCTACCCATTGCACATCATCAACATCATGACCATAACGTATATTCGTTATAACATAATATGAACCATCCTCATAATACAAATCCCCAATGTTAAGCTTTACAGTTCCTGATTTCGGATACACTTTTGCCTTAGCTGTAACATAACTCCAATTTTCAGAAGATGGTTTTGATGGTTTTGATGGATCCGTTGGTGTTACTGTAGGATTTAACGGATTATCTGGTATTGGCGTTACTGTCGGACTGTCACTATCGCTTCCACCTTCCCAATAAAACGAAACATACTCATCCATTCCACTCATAGGTGGATGATATGTAACTATACAGTATCCATCTGGTCCGGGCTGGCCTTTCCAATAAGGCTCTCCTGCTTTAGAAGACACACCTCCAATCGTAATCGGCTCAGCGGTCTGCCAGCCAGATTGTTTTTGTTTCAATGGTGTTACGGTAATGGTATAAACATTATTCTGTGAATCATATATCGTCTGATTCGCATCCTTCGTATAATACGCCGTGGTATCCCCCGTTATCGCGGCCATCATCACTTCCGCGTATGCGGATCTGACGTCGGAAAGGTCTACGGCTTCGCGGCTTTTTTCGAGCTGGCTGGTGAAAATGGGGATTCCGATAGCGACTAACACAGCAATTATCGCCACTACGATCAAAAGTTCTGCTAACGTAAATCCCTTGGCAGATTTTATTTTTCTCTTCATAAACATCCCTTTTTCTTATGTATTTGTTGCTGAAAAGCACACTTTTGCTTTTTAAGGATAGCACATAGACCTTCCGAAGTCTACCAGCATTTTCGCCAAAATAATGCCTCATTTTCGTGAAGGTTGCGCAGTGGATAGAGCCTTTTATTCCAGCTCGCTCCACTCATATTCCACCACTTCCCTGGTTCCCAATGCCCCGGGATCACCTATGCCTTCGTAGTAGTAGCTTTCCCCGTTTCCATAGACAATTACCCCGAACCACTTCAGTTCTGGATCCGTCCGCTTGATTTTCATATTGTTGGAAATTCCTGTTTTTCTTAAATGGGAATAGAGCAGGAAACCAGTGCCGCTATAAGCGCCACAACAATAAGAAGTTCTGGGAGAGAAAAACCTTTGGTAGTTTTGCAAAATACCCGACAGCATCTTCCATACCAAAATCCCACTCTCTTATTAGAAGCTACGCATTATCGGCTTCCCCAGCCTTCAGCCGGATTCCGTCCATAAACGTGACTGTGCTCACACTCCCCTGGGCAACCAAAATTTCCAGAACCAGCATCCGCTTCTTTTTTGCCGCATGATGCCATGCAGGGTATTTCCCGGTCAGTTCCTGCATCTGGGAGGCACGCAGGCTTTCCAGGGGATTTCTCTGGGAAACTTCTTTTTCCCAGTCTGGTAAAAGGTTGCCACGCCTGGATACCAGTTCTGCCCACGCCAGGCTCAGCTGCTCCTCTATTTTCTCTTCAGATACTGGCTGCGCCTGACAGGTTTTCTTTTTTTCCCCGGCGGTATTGATGCATTTCCACTGGCTTTTACCCCTCTTTTTCACGAATCTGCCGCCGCATTGGGAGCAAAAAATTTTCCCATAAAAGGGCTCCAGGCTGCCGCTTCCCAATTCCCGGATCTGGTGGGTTTTCTTGAAAGCTTCGACTCTCTTTTGCTCCAGCTGGGCTGCCTCCCACAATTCACGCTCTACGATAGCCTCGTGATTATTTTCTATATAATACTGGGTAAGCCTGCCGTCATTTCGCTCCAGCTCCCTGGTGAGAAAGTCGCGGACATAGTATTTCTGCATAAGCAGATCCCCTTTATATTTTTCATTTCGGAGTATGCGAAGGACGGAAACTGCTGCCCAACGGGGCTCGCCGTGTACACCTGGGACTTTTTCCGCATTGAGCTTCCGGGCTATTTCCGATGGCTGCCAGCCTTCCAAAAAATCCTGGAAAATGCGCCGCACCACTTTCGCCTGCTCCTGGTTCACGATCAGATGACCGGCTTCGTCTTTGTCATAGCCCAAAAAGCCGGTGGTATTGATATGGGGAATGCCTTGCTGGAACCGGGAGCGGATTCCCCACCTGGTGTTTTCCGAAATATTCCGGGACTCCTCCTGGGCCAGACTGGACAAAATGGTAAAAAGCAGTTCTCCCGAGGCCTCCATTGTATTGATTCCCTCTTTTTCAAAAATTACAGGAATCCCAAGGCTTTTCAAATGTCTGGCATAATGAAGGCAGTCCCTGGTGTTCCTGGCAAAACGGCTGATAGATTTGGTAAGCACCAGGTCTACTTTTCCCGCTTCACAGGCTGCGATCATGCTTCGGAAGCCTGCCCTTTTGCGCGTCCCAGTCCCGGAAATTCCTTCATCCGAGAAAATCCCTGCCAGTTGGTACTCTTCTTTTCCATTAATATATTCCGTGTAGTAGGTGATCTGGTTGGCAAAAGAGCCCAACTGCTCTTCCTGTTCTGTGGATACCCGGCAGTAGGCCGCCACTCTGTATTTCGAATTATCGGACTGTTTCGCGTCTGAATTTATCTGGTTTGGGGGAATAACCGTAAGTTTCTTTTCCATTGATGTTCTCCTTTCCAATGTAGGCTGGGCAGTTCAGATTTCGAAGGGGATATAATTTCTCGTCTGGTATGCGCACGCCGGTACAAAAAGCTTTTCCTTTGCGGCTCAGACCATTGCAGATCCACCAGACAGAGCGGTTTCGGGCAATGATCCGGCGCAAGTGGGAGCCACAGTATTTACAGAAGATCCGGTCTTTGTAGGGGTAGTTGGAGCTGGTCAGTGCTGGAACAGGCTGTAGAGATGTGGGAGGTGAAAAATCGGTTATCTTTTTTCCTGAGGTTGTTTTTCTCACAGGTGATCCTGCCAGCTGCTTCGGATTTTGTTGGGCTTTTTCCCATAGTTCTTCCGAAACAAGTGCTACATGGTCATGTCTGATATAGTACATTTGTTTTTCCCCTTTGTTTCGCACCAGCTTCCGTTGGCTGTTTACATAATATCTCTGGCAGATATAATCGCCTTTATAGGCGTGGTTGTGGAGGATCCGGCTTACGGTGGAACGGGTGAAGCGCTTTCCGTTCTGGGTGTTGATCTGGCTTTCATTGAGATATCTTGTGATCTCCGCAACACACCAGCCATCTGCTGCCATTTGAAAAATCTCCTGGACAAGCCTGGCATTTTCATCTGGCAACAGCACGCCTTCCTGGCTTTTCCGATAGCCAAGGCAACGGTGAAGCTGCTGGATTGGCTGACCTTTTTCGTATTTCCGCTGACGGGATACCTGCGTCAGCCATCTGGAGGTCTCGCTTTCTGCCTGTCCGAAAGCAGCGCAAAGAGTAAGAAGGAGCTCTCCTTCCTGGGAAAGTGTATGGATTTTCTGGAGTTCGAAATAGACATCTATTTCCAGGGTGCGGAGCTGGCGCGTGGTTTTCAGTATGGTGTCGGTGTTGCGGGCAAAACGGGTGATGGATTTGGTGATGATCTGGCGGAAATGGCCGTCCTGGGCGTCCTTTAGCATCTGGGAAAAGCCTGGGCGTTCCTCTTTGTAACCGGATATACCAAAATCGTAATAGATTTTTGCCAACGAATATTGGGGATTGTTTTTCATAAAATCCTGGTAATGCGTGATCTGATTTTCCAGAGATTCCTGCTGATGAGGGTGGGTTGTGGATACGCGGCAGTAGATGGCGGTGGGAATCCGAGGTGTGGCCAGGGTTCGGGTGTGGGATGGCAGGTTAATTGGTTTTGGGGCTGATTTTTCTGGGCTTTCCTGAAATGCAGCCTGGGGGCTTGTTGGGAGTGGTGCTTTCTGGCGTGATGGAACAGTATTATGGCAAAGGGATGAAAGACTGGAGTTCAGCTGGGTGGGCATACTGTCTATCCTCCCTTCTCTTTTGGTTTGCCGCTTTTCTTTTTTGATTGTAAAGTGCCATTTTTTTGTCGCTGGAGTAGGCGCTGTTGCCGGATAAATTGCGCATAAGGATTTTCCGGGCGGCGGCAAATTCAGGACCTTTCAGCCCAAGCTGATTCAGCCAGATCCGGAATTGGTATTTTTCGCTGGATGGTGGTTGTGCATTTTTTCTTGATGGCACCAGCCACTTGCGGGTGCTGGCGGTTAGGAGAAGTTTCTCCGTAAATAACAGGCAGGCGGCTTTTTCCCCTGGGGGAAATGTAGTTGGGTGGGTAATCAGGATGTGGTTATTTTCCAGGGTGAAGCCTGGAATGGCTTTGATCAGAAGGTGGTGTTTGGCTGTCAGAATTTCGGATAGATTCCGCCGCGCCAGCTCCGCCAGATTGGACAGCGGGATCCGCAAAGACTCAGACGGACCAGGCTGCCCGGTTGGGGGATTGGGGTGAAATGTGATGGTTTGATTCATTTTTTTGACCTCCTCATATGTTTTGGTGAATTCAATATAACATATGGAGAGGGGATGTGTGGGAGACTATTTTTACTGTAATAGTGCTAATTTTTCTTTTAAACGGAGGACTTCCCGTTCTGCAAGGTCTGCTCGTTTTTCTGCTGAATCTGCTCGTTTCCGTTCTTTTTCCGTATTTTTACGTTCCATTTCAGCTCCAGCCTCATATTCCTCCCTGCGCAGAAGTTCTTCTTCCTCTTTTTGGTTATACTCAAATATGCTCATTGCAATAACCTCCGCTCGATTTTTTCGCAGAAAATCTGCCAGAATGTCCTCTTCAATGCACTCTTTAACAGCTCTTTCAACCGCTGCTTTTAATGGCATGATTTTCTGGTATTTCCTTACTCTGGCTACATATTGTGCATATTCTTTTAATTTCTTGCATTGCTCCATCAAGGCTTTATTATGGCCATCATTGATACTAATCACCATAACCTTCAGTTCCAGCTCCGGATCTCCGCTGAAATTCTCGTATGCATCCGATAAGCGGTGCTCCATCTGCTCGCCGATTTGCTTCTCTCCATTATAAAACACAATAAACCTCGGCGCTGGTATCTTCTGCTGGCGACGGGAATACAGGGAAATCCCATTCAGCTCTACGTATTTCTGGTACTCGTTAGCTATGTAAATAAGATCTCTCAACGGGATGTTTGGATTATAGGTGGACTGATGCTCCCACAAAAATATATTGAAATCCAGGATAAATGCCAGGTCATTTTTCATACCCATATAAATGGCATTCTCTAATGTTACGATTTCCAATGCATCCGGATCACTATACTGCTTCCCGTTTAGAGCATTATACAAGGATAACAGATTCTCCTTATTGGAAAAAAGCGCACGAAAGACATTATCCTTGTATTTTATGTTCGCATCCGGCACCATCTCCAATTCTTGCTGTAGTTCCTGTTTCTGCACAGTTGTCGCTTTCTTTTTTACCATATTCAATTCTCCCTTCCCAGGAGAGTTGAACATTTGCACCTCAGACCTCTCCTGCTCTTAAATGATTTTGAATTTAAAAGCATAGATTTCTGAAATGTATTTAGATCACATTAGATAGTGCAGACGCACTTTGAAAATTAGAAGAAATATGCTTTGGATTTATATTAGCATAGATGGGAGGATTTGGAAAGGGGAAATGTATTAAATAAGTATAAATTTTATAGTATTCATTTTGTTTTTGTCAAACTTGGATGTATTATGGAAATTCGTTCAACTGTGGACGGATCCGTACGGGAAGGGCCGTGTTGGTTGCGATTTCTATTCCGATTTTTACTTCTCAGTTGGAGAAATCTAGAGAGGCTACCGATTTAGCTAATATTCGAGCTGCTTATGCTGAAATAATGGCATCTGCTCTTGATAATCCAGAAGATACTAATTTAAAAAAGGAAGTAGATATGAAACAGGTTGTTGCAGGATGGGCCACTACATCAGCTACAAAAACACTTCAAGAACTTGCTGGTAATACAGACTATGTAACTATGGAAGATGCTAATACAGTTGGAAAATGTACACTTACATGGGTTCCTGCAACAGATACTGTAGATGGACATATTACAATTGTATTTGGCGCTAAAACAGTATAACCAGACGGTAGATAAACAAAACTTGTCTAAAAAATCCCCTAAATTTACTTTGATAGTTCAAATTTAGAGGATTTTTTAGATTTAACACTTGATGAAACGAAGACATACTCAAATACACTGTCTCTCTTATGTTTTATACTTTGTTTATTTTTATAATATTAGAAAAGCACTAAAAGATTTTGTACCATCTATTTAATTCCACGAACGACTTCGTAGTTTTATCATCCTTTATCTATTTATGAAAAAGTAATCGTTACAGTACCTTCAACACTAGCTGATGTACCAGCAGTGTACTTAATTGTGGCAGTTCCTCCTGCTTTAGGAGCATTAGAATCAGTTGTCATAGGAACTGTGCCAATTTTTACTTCTGTAACATCAGTCTGCCAATTATCTTTTTTCTGGTTCAATGTAACAATCTTTTCCCAAGACGCACCTGTAGCTGAATTGCCTGTAGTACCAGCAGTATACTTAATTGCGCCATCGGCAGTAGAATTACCTGTAGTTGTATCTTCTGTTAAGGCAGCTGTCATAACTTCTGCATATGCGGCACGAATATTAGCTAAGTCAGTAGCTTCTCTACTCTTCTCCAACTGACTAGTAAAAATCGGAATACTAATCGCAACCAACACGGCCCTTCCCATCCCAATTCCCCCATAATTGAACAAACTCAATTCAGAAGAAATCCCCCTCTAGCCAGCCACAAATCCCCATTTATCTTTAACACTAAAATTTCCAAGCAAATAGAGTGGCAGCCCTCAAAGCCACCACCCAATTTTATCCTTACGCAATCCCCAACTCTGCCATCAATTTTTTTCTATACTTTTTATTATTGCTTGCCTGCTGTAAATCAGTAATACGTCCAGCAGAAATTAGTATTTGGATCAATTTACTCATCTGTTCTTCTGCTTCTCGTTTGCCTTCCCGTTTACTATCTCTCACCATATCATCAAACGCCTTACACATATTAAAGCCACCTCCCATGTTTGGTTACTTTTACTATAATAGGAATAAGTGTAAATACTTTTTCTAAATCTAGGGCAAATCACGTTCAGTTTTAAACAATTCCAAGTTCCAACATAAGTTTCTGGCGATAGTCTCGGTCTGTACTTGCATGTACCAAGTCGTCAATACGCTTAGAAGCAATCAAAGCCTGGTTTAGCCTTTCCATTAGGTTCTCACATTTCATATAGCCCTCCTTACGGCTATCCCTCATCATATCATCAAACGCCTTACACATATCAAATCTACCTCCCACGTTTTCAACATCTCTCTTTATAAGTTTCATGGCTCTAATTCCCGCCATCACGGTAAGTAAATCATAAGTGTCTTCCTCTAATTTAGAGAAAACATCTTCATTCTCCTTCACATACTCCTGCAATGCCGTTTTATCATTTGTTCTTTGCAAGAATCCACAAACCTGGCGTATTTTCTATAGCGACAACTTTGTTATTTTTCCTGTAGATATTATGTATCACTGGATTTTTCTCCACCAGATTATCTGTCGTAATAACCTGTTTGCCCTGAAAGACAATCCCATTCAGAAGATCAACAATCCGCCGTGGATCCTTAAAGTACTCAATTGATGTTGCGTTCTCTTCCCGCATGCACACTCCTTTCTGCATATGAAAAAGGTCACGTAAAGTCATGTGCGTAACACAGAAATGAACATTTTGTACTACTATTAGTATATACATATATTTATTGTATTTCAAGTATTAGTATATAAAAATATGACTTTACAACAACCGCCTCATATCGATTCAAAAACATTCATAACAAATTGGAATTACCTGACCGAATGATCAGATTTAGATTTTTCTTTGGTGAAAGTAGATTAAGTATACGACTTAGTGAAGGACATTGTCAATGATTAATGTAACAGCGACGGCTATTTTCTCATTTGACCGTCGCTGTATGTTACATAGAATTTCAGGGCTTCAGATTAACTTTCTGCCAATGAGCCATAGGGAACTACTGCCTTCGAAAAAATTCTAATAAAAAGAGAACTATCCGCTCTGTCAAAAGACAGTTTACTTGCTTCCAACATTTCCCGGTGGGTAGTACAGGATAAATCAAAATCGTAACCGCATTCTAAGCAAACAAGCCCTGCAAATTCTCGCTGGGTTCTTCCATTTCCCTCCCGGAATGGATGTAATGCATTTAAATCTCCATAATTATCAGCAAAGACTCTTATAAATTCATCCCTGTTATTTTTTGCAGCTTTACACTGTGGAAAATATTTCCGAAACACAGAGTCTACATAATCTGGAATAAATGCAGTTGCACAAAACAGATTCCCTTTTCCAATTTCTACAGTTCGAATTTTCCCAGCCCATTGGTAAAGATCCTGAAAAATATACTTATGAATGGCTCTTAAATGTGCGAAATCAAATTTGCCTTTAATGGGATTTTCTTGTAACTCATAAAGCCGAATTGCGGTTAATTCTTTTTCTGCCCCGGATAATTCCCGGACATCTGTGATATTTAATTTATTCTTTAGAACAATGGATCCTGGATAACAATATTGATTATCTGGCATATTTTTTGATTACTTCCTGTCTTAAAGACTCTGACGTACGTTTGCCATTGGCAACCTTAACAAGTTCGTCAACAAATTCTCTGCTAAGATACATATCTTCAATTGCCATGGTTGCGACAACATCAGTTACTCTTTTGGGCTGTTCATTTATTATTATAGCAAAATTTCCTTTTAGTGAGAGAAAGTCAGTTGTTTATATTTTTATCATTTACTATAATGATAACGACAAGCTAATATATAAACATTCTCTTCGTCAATTTTATAAATCAGCCGGTCTTTATCATTGATTCGGCGGCTCCAATAGCCAGTTAAATTGCCAACCAAAGGCTCTGGCTTCCCAATTCCGGTATTTCCATTTCTGCATATATCTTCTATAAGGGCATTGATTTTTTTGAGTGTTTTCCGGTCTTCGGTTTCCCAGTAAACATAATCTGCCCAGCCATTATCTGTAAATACTTTATTCATCAGGACCAACCTCTTTTAAATCATGGACAGACATATGCCCGGATTCTAACTGCGCCTTGGATTCCATTAACCAGTCATAATTCGCTTTATTTCCCATCACATGAAGATTTTCCAAAAGGTTGTTGTAGGATTCTTCGGACATCATTACGACGTTGCGGTTATTTTTTCTGGTAACGATCATGGTTTCGTAATCGTCAGTAACTTTGTCCATGCAGCTTTTCATATTCTCTCTTAAATTGGTGTAATTAACTGCTAACATATGATCACTCCTTTACGTACAGTATTCTGTACTTTTATTATATGGAGGATTTATGAGAAAGTCAACGGGATTTGAAAAAAATTTAAAGAGATTTGCAAGACATAACCCTTAATTTTCTGATTGACAAGACCATTTATCAAGTCGTATACTTAACCTACTTTCACCAAAGAAAAATCTCAATCTGGTCATTCGGTCAGGTAATTCCAATTTGTTATGAATATTTTTTTATAGGTATGAAACGGGTTGTTGTGAAGTTATATTTTCGTATACTAATACTTGAAATATAATAAATATATGTATATACTAATAGTAGTACAAAATGTTCATTTCTGTGTTACGCACATGACTTTACGTGACCTTTTTCATATGCAGAAAGGAGTGTGCATGCGGGAAGAGAACGCAACATCAATTGAGTACTTTAAGGATCCACGGCGGATTGTTGATCTTTTGAATGGAATTGTCTTTCAGGGCAGACAGATTATTACAACTGATAATTTGGTAGAGAAAAATCCGGTGATACATAATGTTTATAAGAAAAACAACAAAGTTGTCGCTATAGAAAATACGCCGGATTTATCTATTATGATGGCATGGAAGAACCTGAAATTTTTGTTTATGATTCAGATACAGACATTAGAGCATTATGCAATGCCGGTCAGACTTTTGCATGAGAAAGGGACAGATTACTATAACCAGTGGAAAAAGCTGCAAAAGGCGCATAAAAACTGTGATGATTTAAAAGACAGTCCGGAGCGGCTTTCTGGAATGAAAAAGACAGATCGTTTTTATCCAGTACTTCAAATTGTAATCTATTTTGGAAAAGAGCGCTGGCAGGCAGCCTTTCAAATGGACGATCTGACTAGGACAAGGTTTTTTCCGGAAGAACTGCGGAAATTATTTGCAGAGAAACCAATGCTGCTTTTTGAAGTGTATCATTTCAAAAACATCGAATGGTTCCAGACAGATTTGCGGCAGGTCTGTGGGTTCTTACAGAGAACGAATGATAAAACGGCATTACAGGAGTATGTGAAAGAGAATGAAGCTGTTTTCTCTAGACTAGAAGAAGACACTTTTGATTTACTTACCGTAATGTCGGGAATTAGGGCTATGAAACTTATAAAAAGAGATGTTGAAAGCGTGGGAGGTGGGTTTGATATGTGTAAGGCGTTTGATGATATGATGAGGGATAGTAAACGAGAAGGTAGACGAGAAGGCAAACGGGAAGGCAAAC
>OLRJ01001279.1_pt1 | contig 21889 bp, 19 predicted proteins | sample 1672741 | NCBI WGS metagenome assembly OLRJ01 (sample SAMEA3136719, study PRJEB25190) | human gut metagenome | biome: human gut; feature: human-associated habitat; material: faeces | place: Austria | collected 2013
CTTCACCGGGCACGATTACGGATATGTATTTTCCGGGAGGAAAAGGAATCCGTATCGATTCCGCAGTTTACAGTGGTTATACGATCCCGCCGTATTATGATTCTATGATCGCGAAGGTGATCGTGTGGGCAAAGAACCGTACAGAAGCAATACGCAAGATGCAGAGTGCGCTTGGTGAGGTGATCATCGAGGGAATCGACACCAATGTAGACTATCAGTATGAGATTCTGGAGAACCCGGATTTTCAATCAGGAAACACTGATGTGGAATTTATTGAGCGGATGGAGGCGAACTGACGATTATGAAATTGGACAACATGTTCAAAAAGACAAGAATTGTTTCCAGAATACAGAGCCATAATGCAGCACGCGCTTCCAGACCGGAAGTGCCGGAAGGACTTCTTCGTAAGTGCAACAAATGCGGTGCGGCGATCATCACAGAAGATGTCAAACAGAATCATTATACCTGTCCGAAATGTGGCGGATATTTTCGTGTTCATGCATATCGCAGAATCCAGATGGTGCTGGATGAGGGAACCTTTGAGGAATGGGATCATGACCTGATCGGTGAAAATCCGATGAATTATAAGGGATATCCGGAAAAGGTGAATGCTCTTCAGGCAAAGAGTGGGCTGAAAGAGGCAGTTGTCACGGGAAAAGGAAAAATTAACGGAAGGGAAACCGTAATTGCTGTCTGTGATGGAAGATTCCTGATGGCGAGCATGGGCTGGGCTGTCGGAGAAAAAATCACGAGAGCGGTAGAACGCGCGACTAAGGAGAAACTTCCGGTCATTATTTTTGCCTGTTCCGGTGGAGCCAGAATGCAGGAGGGAATCACATCTCTGATGCAGATGGCAAAAACGTCCGCGGCACTTGAGCGCCACAGTAAAGCAGGGCTTCTTTATGTCAGTATTCTGACTGAGCCGACGACCGGTGGAGTGACGGCAAGTTTTGCGATGCTGGGAGACATTATTCTTGCGGAACCTGGGGCATTGATCGGTTTTGCGGGACCTCGTGTGATCGAGCAGACGATCCGCCAGAAACTGCCAAAGGGTTTCCAGAGAGCAGAATTTCTTGTAGAGCACGGATTTGTTGATGATATTGTAAGACGTGAGAATCTGAAAGAGACGCTTGGGAAGATTCTGGAGATGCATGAGATTTCCAATTCCTCAGACGATTCAATAGATGAAATGCACTCAGCGAAATCTTCATCGGAGTCAGATTTTGAGTCTGCCGACATCAACCCTTACCTCACAGCATGGGATCGTGTGCAGCTTTCACGTAAGATCGACCGACCGTCCGGCAGTGATTATATAAAAGCTCTTTTTACAGATTTTATGGAATTCCATGGTGACCGCAATTACGGTGATGATAAGGCAATCATCGGCGGAATCGCGAAATTTCACGGCAGACCGGTCACGGTCATTGTACAGGAAAAAGGAACAAACACGAAAGAAAACATTGCACATAACTTCGGTATGCCGATGCCGGAAGGTTACCGCAAAGAGCTGCGTCTGATGAAACAGGCGGAGAAATTTCACCGTCCGGTTATCTGTTTTGTCGATACACCGGGGGCATTTTGCGGAATCGAAGCGGAAGAGCGCGGACAGGGTGAGGCGATTGCCCGTAATTTATGGGAACTTGCCGGATTAAAAACACCGGTTCTTTCGGTTGTGACCGGAGAAGGCGGAAGTGGCGGTGCGCTTGCACTTGCAGCAGGAGATCAGGTATGGATGCTGGAAAATTCCGTGTATTCCATTCTTTCTCCGGAAGGTTTTGCGAGCATTCTCTGGAAAGACAGCACGAAGGCAAAAGAAGCGGCAGCAGTTATGAAGCTGACAGCAGCGGATCTTTACGAAAAAGGTATCATCGAGCAGGTGATCCCGGAACCGGAAAATCTGACACCGGAAAGTCTGTGGCAGGTAACTGACCGGCTGGATGAAAAAATTGAGGATTTTCTTTACAAATATACAAATTTAACAGAAGAAGAATTACTGGAAACAAGATACGAGCGTTTCAGGAAATTCTGAAAAAACCTCCCTGTGGTTTCGGCCGCAGGGAGGTTTTTCGTTATCTGCCCGGAGAAAATTCTCCTGCAAATGTATTTAACGTAGATTTTACCGGACCCGGGTAGTTCTTTTTACACAGGTATGACAGAATAGCAGCATCAACAAAGACAATTCGAAAAGGATTTGGAGGAAAATGAAAATGATGAACAAAAGATTCAAACCGGCAGTTGCTGCAGTGATGACAGGAGCAATTTTAGCAGGAACAGCAGTATGTCCGATGACTACGTTTGCAGCAGATGCAGTGGATCTGAATTCTATGACACTGGATGATATTACTGCAAAAGCAAAAGAAGAAGGTGATGTAGAATCTGTCGGTATGCCGGATTCCTGGGCAAACTGGGGACTGACCTGGCAGGACCTGAATGATAAATATGGTATCACACATGCTGACTCTGACATGTCTTCCGCAGAGGAACTTCAGATGTTCCAGACAGAAGGCGAAAAAGGAACAAAGGACATCGGCGATGTCGGACAGGCATTTGGTGCACAGGCAGTGGATGAAGATCTGGTACAGGGATACAAAACTTCCTACTGGGATAGCGTTCCGGATTGGGCAAAAGGCGAAGACGGAAAATGGATGATCGCTTATACCGGTGCAACAACCTTCCTTACAAATACAGATGAAGTAGAAAATGCACCGACTTCATGGGCAGACATCAAAGATGGTGATTATACGGTAGCACTCGGAGATATCAATGGCGGAAACGCACAGGCAGCAGTCATTGCATCTGCTTATGCATTTGGCGGAGACCTTAATAACCTTGATCCTGCATTTGATTTCTGGACACAAATGGCAGAAGACGGACGAATCAATACGCTGGACATCCTGCAGCAGAACTTTGAGACAGGTGAGATTCCGGTAGGTGTGATCTGGAGCTTCACAGCAATCCCGTACAAAGATCAGATCACAAAATATAAACTTCAGGCAAACATCCCGACAGATGGCTCCATCATGAGTGGATATGCTTCCGTAATCAATAAATATGCACCGCATCCATGCGCAGCAGCTCTTGCAAGAGAATACATCTTCAGCGATGAAGGTCAGGCAAATCTGGCAGCAGCAGGTGCAATCCCGACAAGAACAGATGTAGAAATTCCGGAAGATATCCAGAACGCAACCTTCAAATCAGAAGATTATGCAAATGCAATTCCGATGGAAGATACAGAAGCTTATACAAAAGCCTGCGAAACTGTTGTAGAAAGATGGCAGGAAGAAATCACGCCACTTCTGGTTCAGTAATGAAAAAACAAAAATACATTTATCTGTTGGCGCTGCTTCCTTTTCTGGCGGTTGCTGTGCTGTATGAGATCGTACCGCTTTGCAGCGTGATCGGAAACAGTTTTATTCCGGATGGCGGAAGCGGTTTTTCGCTGGAAAACTATGAAAAAATTTTTACAAAACTTCTTTATCAGAAAGCAATCATCAACAGCCTGAAAATATCACTGACGTCTTCCCTGATCGGCATTATCATTGCATTTCTGGGGGCGAAAGCAATACATAATCACACCGGGAAACTCAGCACGGCTTTTACAACGGTATTAAATATGGTATCAAACTTTGCCGGAGTGCCGCTTGCTTTTTCTTATATGATACTTCTCGGAAATGCCGGATTTATGGTACATGTGGGCCAGAAACTCGGGATTCAGGGACTGGCGAATTACAATCTGTACACATCTGGTGGAATGAGCATGATCTATGTATACTTCCAGATTCCGCTTGCGACACTGCTTCTCATTCCTGCATTTGAGGGAATCCGAAGAGAATGGAAAGAAGCAGTTGCACTTCTCGGCGGAAATATGACCTGTTTCTGGACAAAGGTCGGGATTCCTGTGCTGATGCCGGGAATCCTTGGTACGTTCAGTGTACTTTTTGCAAATGCACTTGCCGCATATGCAACCGTTTATGCGTTGATGATGAATAATATTTCCCTGCTTCCGATTCAGATCGCAGGAAGCTTTGTCGGGGAAGTTAAGCTGAAACCGGGACTTGGCGGTGCGTTGTCAGTTGTGATGATGGCACTGATGGTCATTATGATCTTCGTGACAAACGGAATCGGCAGACAGTTTCAGAAAGGAGTGAAGAAGGTATGACAGAGAGAAAAAAAGGCTCGGCTGCGGTAATGCTGGTCCTGATCGCATACCTGCTCCTTCCACTGATTGTGACTATCGTTTATTCACTTTTTGATAAATGGACAGAAATTGTCCCACATGGATTTTCTGTAAAAAGTTATGTGGAACTGTTTCAGGATCCGGAGTTTTTGCTGTGTATTCTCAGAAGTCTGATCGTATGTGTGGTACCAATTGTGCTGACCACAGTGATCATCCTTCTGGCAATGTTTGTAACCAATTTGTACTTTCCGAAGCTTGATAAATATGTACAGATCATTTGCATGATTCCGTATACGATACAGGGAGTTATTCTTTCGGTCAGCATTTTGGCAGCATATGTGCGTTCGGATACATTTTTGTCAAACCGTATGGTCATGCTGTTTGGTGCATACAGTGTCATTATCATGCCATACATTTATCAGGGAATCAAAAACGGATTGCTGACGGTTAATGTCTATACGCTGGTCGAGGCTGCGGAAATGCTTGGCTGTTCACGAATTTATGCATTTTTTAAAGTAGTCGTTCCGAATCTGATTTCATCGGTGATTGTTTCTTCACTTCTGGCAGTGGGAATTATCTTTGGAGATTATGTGCTGGTGCGAAATCTTACCGGAACATCTTTCCAGAATATGCAGATTTACCTTTACCAGACCATGAAATCGGACAGCATGAAAGCAAGCGCGGTGTTTGTAGTGATTATGGCAATCACATTTCTCATTGCAGCCGTTACCTTATATCTGAAAAACCGCAGCAGAAAAGAAGATAAGTAAAAGAAAAGTGTACAGGCATGCGCAGACAGCAAAATTCCAGGAAAGACAGGAAAATTTATGGGATATATACGTTTTGAAAATATTGTAAAAAATTTCGGTGATACACAGGTGCTGAAAAACATTAGCCTCGATATCGAAAAAGGACAGCTTGTGACGCTTCTCGGACCGTCCGGCTGCGGCAAAAGCACACTTCTTCGATGCCTTGCCGGGCTGGAGCGCGTAACTTCCGGTAAAGTGTGGCTGGATGGAAAAGACATTACAAATGAAGAACCGAGAAAAAGGGATATCGGAATGGTGTTTCAGCAGTACAGTCTGTTCCCGAATCTGACAGTCGAAAAAAATGTGGCTTTCGGTCTGCAGTTGAAAAAGATGCCAAAGAATCAGATTGACACAAAAGTAAAAGAGATGCTGGAAATCGTAGGCCTTGGGGATAAAGGCAAAAGCTATCCGTCGCAGTTATCCGGCGGACAACAGCAGAGAGCCGCGCTTGCAAGGGCAATCGTAACAGAACCAAAAGTTCTTCTTCTGGATGAGCCGCTTTCTGCAATCGACGCCCTTCTCCGCAAATCACTGCAGATGGAGATTCGAAGAATCCAGAAAGAGACCGATATCACAGCAATTTTTGTTACACATGACCAGAATGAGGCAATGGTGATGTCGGATATGATTCACCTTCTCTACGATGGAAGAATCGAACAGTCGGCAGAGCCGGCGCAGATGTATGCCCGCCCGGCTACAAAATTTGCTGCATCTTTTATCGGAAGTTACAATTTATTATCATCCGAAGATTTCAAAAAAATGACAGGCAGCAGTGCAGAGGCAGAAACGATTGCCTTTCGCCCGGAAAGCGTCAGATTATCTCTGGAAAGACCGGACGATGCATGCAGCTATATTTTCCAGGGAAAAATCGTGGACGGAATTCCGCAGGGAAATGTGTTTCGCTATGGAATCGGCTGCGAGGGCGGTAAAATTCATGCGGATGTACTGTTTCAGGAGACAGGACTTCTTGCGGAATCTACGGACTGCTGGATGAGTATAAAGAAAGAAGATTGTATTTTGTTGTAGGAGGAATGGCTGTGACGCTGAATTTTGCACACAGAGGATTTTCCGGACAGTATCCGGAAAACACAATGCTGGCTTTTGAAAAGGCTGTAGAGGCCGGTGCAGACGGAATTGAACTGGATGTGCAGTTCTCAAAAGACGGGAAACTTGTGATCATGCATGATGAAAGTCTGCTCCGGACTGCCGGCATCGATGGATTTGTAAAGGATTATACACTGGAGCAGTTGAAAGCGATGGATGTCTCCGGTAAATGGGGCGACCGGTACGGAAAGATGGAAATTCCGACACTGCGTGAATATTTTATACGGTTCAAAGATCTTCCGATCATCACCAATGTTGAACTCAAAACAGGAGTTTTCCTTTATCCGGGAATCGAGAAGCGGACGTTGGAACTGATCCATGAGTTTGAACTGGAAGATAAAATCATCATTTCCTCTTTCAATCATTATTCCTGTCTGAAGATGAAAGAACTGGAAGAAAAAATTCCATGCGGTCTTCTGGAAGAAAGCTGGATCGTCGGTGCCGGTAAATACGGTCGACAACTCGGCATGGATTTCCTGCATCCGGCATATCCGATGGTGACAGAAAGCTATGTGCAGGATGCGAAAGATCATGGATTACAGGTCAATACCTGGACCGTCAATGACTGGGACAGCATGGAATATTTTGCACGGATCGGTGTCCATGCGATCATCGGGAACTTCCCGGATCTTGCAGAAAAAGCATTGAATCCGTATCGGCAGATGCGCGTTTGAAAAAGAAAAATACAGGACAAAACCGGGAAAGTGTGGTAAAAAAGAACACTTTCCCTTTTTTGTCTATATAAAACAGCAGGACGCGGCATTATAATATGTAAGAATAAAAAGGAAAAATACAGACGAGGAGGACATACAAATGAAGGAAGTGAAATCTCCGAAGAAGCCGCTTCTTTATTACTACGGCATCGTGCTTCTGATCATAATTGTTTTTAATGTGCTCGTGACACCGATGCTCACAAAAACCATGGTCAAAGAAGTGGACTACGGAACCTTTATGTCAAAGATCGAAGATAAAAAGATCGATGACGTGCAGATTGAGGACAATCAGATCCTTTTTACTGACAAAGATGATGTGAAGACAATCTATAAAACAGGTGTGATGGATGATCCGACTCTGACAGAGCGTCTTTACAAAGCAGGAGCAAAATTCTCCAAAGAAATCGATCAACAGATGTCACCGGCAGCAAGCTTTCTGCTGACAGGTGTCCTTCCGCTTGTGATCTTTATTGCGCTCGGCCAGTATATGAGCCGCAAGATGATGAATCAGATGGGCGGCAAAAACTCGATGGCATTCGGTATGGGAAAAAGCAATGCCAAAGTTTATGTGCCTTCCACGGAGGGCATCCGTTTCAGTGATGTGGCAGGTGAAGAAGAAGCAAAAGAAAACCTGCAGGAGATCGTTGACTATCTGCATAATCCGGAGAAGTATACAAAAGTCGGTGCTTCAATGCCGAAGGGAGTTTTGCTTGTAGGCCCTCCTGGAACAGGTAAGACCATGCTGGCAAAAGCAGTAGCGGGTGAATCCAACGTACCATTTTTCTCCATGTCCGGTTCTGAATTCGTGGAAATGTTTGTTGGTATGGGTGCGTCAAAAGTGCGTGACCTCTTTAAACAGGCAAAAGAAAAAGCTCCATGCATTGTATTTATTGATGAGATCGATGCCATCGGTAAGAAACGTGACGGTCAGATGGCAGGCGGAAACGATGAGCGCGAACAGACTCTGAACCAGCTCCTTACTGAGATGGATGGTTTCGAAGGCAACAACGGCGTTATCATTCTGGCGGCAACCAACCGTCCGGAATCTCTTGATCCGGCACTGACCCGTCCGGGACGTTTCGACCGCCGTGTACCTGTAGAATTGCCGGATCTTGAAGGCCGTGAAGCAATTCTTAAGGTACATGCAAAGAAAGTACAGCTTTCTGATGATGTAGATTTCCATACGATTGCAAGAATGGCATCCGGTGCGTCTGGTGCGGAACTTGCAAATATCGTGAATGAGGCCGCGCTTCGTGCGGTACGCGACAACCGTGAAGTGGTGACGGAGGCAGATCTTGAGGAGAGCATAGAAGTCGTTATTGCAGGTTATCAGAAGAAAAATGCAATACTTTCTGCACAGGAGAAAAAAGTCGTTTCATACCATGAGATCGGACATGCTCTTGTGGCAGCCATGCAGACACATTCTGCACCGGTTCAGAAGATCACGATAATCCCGAGAACTTCCGGTGCACTTGGCTACACCATGCAGGTAGAGCAGGGCGATAAATATCTTCTCACGAAGAAAGAACTGGAAAACAAAATTGCGACTTTCACCGGTGGACGTGCCGCAGAAGAAGTTGTTTTTGGTGAAGTGACAACAGGTGCTTCCAACGATATCGAACAGGCAACCAAGATTGCACGTTCCATGATCACCCGTTATGGCATGAGCGATGATTTTGATATGGTTGCAATGGAAACAGTGACAAACCAGTATCTCGGAGGAGACGCATCCCTTGCATGCTCAGCGGATACACAGAAAGAAATTGACCGCCAGGTTGTGGAACTCGTTAAGAGAGAGCATGAAAAAGCAAAGAAAATCCTTCTGGATAACCGTCAGAAACTGGATGATCTTGCAAACTATCTTTATGAAAAAGAAACAATCACCGGTGACGAGTTTATGGCAATCCTGAGCGGCAATAAGGTACAGGCAGAAGCAAAACCTGAAACAGCAATTGAGGCAAAGGAGGCGGATGACAATGAAAAGACAGTCTGATATCGGATGGTTTGAACTGATTATGGGGTTGATTCTGATCATTCTCGGCATTGTGATCATGCGTCAGCCAGTTGGTGTTTTCACATGGATCGTAATCCTGTGTGGAGTGATAGCCGTTATAAGTGGAATCGGAGACATTGTCCTGTATGTGAAGATGGAACGATTTACAGGTTTCGGACCGGTCGTTTCTCTGGTGACCGGAATCCTTGGAATTATGGCAGGATTTATGCTGATCGCACATCCGGGAGCAGGCACATGGGCAATCGCAATGATTCTTCCAATCTGGATCATTGCACACTGCATTTCCAGACTTTCCCATCTCCAGTATATGAAGATGCACTTCGGAATGACTTATTATACAATTTCACTGATTTTGAACATTCTGGGACTGATCGTCGGAATTCTTCTGATCTTCCGTCCGATGATCACGATTTTATCGATGGGTGTTCTGGTAGGTGCATTCCTGATTATAGAGGGAGCAGAATGTATTGTAGTAGCCCTTACCGGAGGACGTTACTACAGATAAAAACAGAAATCATAACAAAAATGAAATATACAGAATCTTCACAACTACTTTAAAGTAAAATTAAAGTTCCACCTTTATAGTGTACTTATCGAAACGAGATAATCAAGCGGATCAAAAACCGCGGTACAATATAGAAAGGTGGAACTTTTTTATGAAGAAAAAATATGTAGCAGTTATGTTAGGTTTAGTATTAAGTATGTCAACAGCAAGTGTTTACGCAGCAGGAAGTACAGCATCGACAGCAGCAGACAGCAGTTCGTCAGATAATTCTGACACATCTTCGGACAACAGCGACAGCCAGCAGGAACAAAAGCCGGATGGAGAGCCGCCTGAAAAACCAGATGGAGATGACAGTGAGCCGCCTGCAAAACCGGACGGAGATAATGGGGAAACACCAACGGGTGAGAAACCGGACGGAGAACCGCCGCAGGGTGACGGACAGGGAGGCCCGGGAGGAGCACCGGGCGGACAGTCTCAGGGAGTTGACAGCTACGATGCAGCCAATGATTATACAGAAGATACAACGGTAGACGGTGAAACACTTTCTTCTGCCGGAACAGATGAAAACGCAGCACACATTTCTGAAGGGGCAAAAGTTTCCATCAAAAATTCAACGATCACAAGAGAATCTTCCGACAGCCAGGGCGGTGATAAGTCCAGTTTCTACGGAGTCGGAGCTGCGATTCTTGCAACCGATGGAGAAGCTTATGTAAGTAATTCCACGATCGATACAGACTCAAAGGGAGCAGCCGGATTATTTGCTTATGGTGACGGAACAGTTTATGCATCAAACGATACTATTATAACCAAACAGGATACTTCCGGAGGTATTCATGCAGCTGGTGGTGGAACGCTTTATGCATGGAATATGACTGTAGAGACAAACGGCGAATCTTCCGCAGCGATCCGAAGCGACCGTGGCGGCGGAAAGATGGTTGTTAATGGTGGAACATATACCTCAAACGGTGTCGGCTCCCCGGCAATCTACAGTACAGCAGATATCGCGGTCAATAATGCGGCACTTACTGCAAACGGTTCCGAAGCAATCTGTATTGAAGGCCTTAATTCTATTCATCTGTATGATTCAGATCTGACCGGAAATATGAGTGACAATAAACAGAATGATTGCACCTGGAACGTGATTCTTTATCAGAGTATGTCCGGTGATTCTGAAGTGGGAAACAGTACTTTCGAGATGAACGGCGGTTCTCTGACAGCAAAAAACGGCGGCATGTTCTATACAACCAACACAGAGTCGACCATCACACTTTCTGATGTAAACATCACTTATGCAGATGACAGTGAATTTTTCCTGAAATGTACCGGAAACAGCAATCAGCGTGGATGGGGCGAAAGTGGAGCAAACGGAGCAGACTGTCTCTTTACAGCGACAAAACAGGAGATGCAGGGCGATGTGGTCTGGGACAGTATCAGCCAGCTGGATTTCTACATGACAGATGGAAGTATACTTACCGGTGCAGTGACAGATGATGAAAGCAATGCCGGAAATGGCGGCGACGGATACTGCAACCTTTATATTGGTGAAGGCTGCACATGGACAGTGACAGGTGACAGCACACTGACAGGCCTTTCCAACAGTGGAACAATCGTGGATGACAAAGGAAATACCGTAACGGTAAAAGGAACAGACGGAAATGTTTACGTAGAGGGCGAAAGCGATTATACTATAACTGTAAATTCTTATTCCGACAAAGCAGATCTCTCCGGAGCATCTTCTATTACACAGTGGTCTGATTATGAAGTGGAAAAACCGGAGGAGCTTGCATAATAAAAAAGGAGCAGGCGTATGAGATTATTACTTGCAGAAGATGAAACAGAATTGTCCGAGGCACTGGTGGCAATTCTCAAACACAATAATTACTCAGTGGATGCCGTATACAATGGAGAAGATGCGCTGAACTATCTGGAAGCGGATAATTATGACGGTGCAATTCTGGATATTATGATGCCGAAGATGGATGGCATCACGGTACTGAAAAATATCCGTGCGCAGGGAAATGATGTTCCTGTGCTGATCCTCACAGCCAGGTCTGAGGTGGATGACCGCGTGCTCGGACTGGACAGTGGTGCGGATGATTATCTGAGCAAGCCGTTTGCGGCAAAAGAACTTCTGGCAAGGATACGCGCCGTGACAAGAAGAAGGACGGAGGCAGTCAGCTCGACACTGAAAATCGGCAATCTGTCTCTCGACTGCACTACATTTGAACTGAAATCCCCGACAGATGCGATTCGTCTTCCAAATAAAGAATTTCAGATCATGGAGCTTCTGGCGGCAAATCCGGGACAGGTGATCTCAACAGAACGTTTTATGGAAAAAATCTGGGGTTATGACAGTGAGGCAGATGTGGGCGTTGTCTGGGTATATATTTCCTATCTGCGAAAGAGACTGACCGGTCTTAAAGCGAATGTAAAAATCAAAGCAGCCAGAGGCCAGGGTTATTATCTGGAACTGGAGGCTGGCTCATGATCCGAAATCTCAGGAAAAAATTTATTCTGGTTGCAATGCTTTCCACGCTGGTGGTTCTTGCCGCAATCATGGGTGTTGTCAATATCAGTAATTACAAAGAGGTGCTGGACCGTGCGGATGAAATGACAACACTGTTGGAAAAAAATGATGGAAAATTCCCGGAAGAGCCCAAAACGAATGGTGAAGAAGTTCCACAAAAACCGGATGGAAATACAGAAGGTGATATGATCGGAGAAAACAATGGTCAGCAGGTGCCGTCGGAAAAACCGGAGAATGACAGGGAACATTTTTCGGTAGAGACACCGTTTGAAACGCGTTACTTCACAGTGACGATGGATGAAAAAGGAGAAGTTACCGACTGTGATCTCGACCAGATCGCGGCTGTGGATGAAGATACCGCAGAAGAATATGCAAAAAATGTTAGCGGGAAGTCAGGAACGACCGGATTTATGGGAATTTACCGTTATCGTGTGACAAAGACCGAGGATAGCACAAAATATGTTTTTCTGGACTGCAGAAGAGAAATCTCCAATTTTCAGGCGGTGCTGATCACGACGGTATCTGTATCGGGACTTGGACTGGCGGCAGTGTTTGTGCTTGTTGTGATTTTTTCACGAATGGTTTTCCGACCGGTAGAGGAGAGCATCCAGAAACAGAAACGGTTTATCACAGACGCGAGCCATGAACTGAAAACTCCGCTTACGATCATCGATGCGAATACTGAAGTTATGGAAATGGAAAGCGGAGAATCCCAGTGGACCAAAAGTACGCGAAAGCAGATCCAGAGGCTGACCGGACTGGTGCAGCAGCTTGTTGCATTAAGCCGTCTGGATGAAGAAAAAGGACTTCAGGATATTGCAGAGTTTGATCTTTCAGAAGCGGTATCGGAGAGCGTGCAGCCATATGGAGCACTGGCGCAGACAAAAGAAAAGCACCTGACACTTAATATAGAAGGCGGTCTTATGTATACCGGTGATGAAAAATCGATTCGTCAGTTATCCGGAACCCTTATGGATAATGCAGTGAAATATTCTTCCGAGAAAGGAAATATTGCACTGACATTGAAGAAAAAAGGCAAAAAGATTTTGCTTGAAGTATACAATGATGCCGATGGACTGCCGCAGGGAAAACTAAATGTGCTGTTTGAGCGATTCTACCGCCTTGACAGTTCGAGAAACTCCGGTACAGGAGGTTCAGGTATCGGTTTGTCAGTAGCACAGGCAATCGTGCAGGCGCACAAAGGCAAGATTAGCGCAGAAAACAAAACAGGAAACGGACTGACGATTACAGTTCTTTTATAATAGAATCTGCTTATGTAATATAACCGCCAAATGAAAAACGCTTCTTTCATTTGGCGGTATTTTTGTTCTGTATGATTGAGATATAATGCAAAATATTGTAAAATAGATAGAATAAGCGAAGGTATACAGTGATAAAAATCTTATATTTTATACGATCAAGGAGAATGATTTTGACAAAAGAAAGTTATGCAGGTAATCGAAAAAAGCGGTTCCTGTTTTATGGTCTGATGATATTATGTGCATTTATTGTCGTAATACTGCAATTTTTCGGACCGGGTAAATACAGTGAGAGGATTTCCAAAAGTCAGATTCTTTATCAGGGTGATTTTGTATGGCAAAAGTCTGACGGCAGCAGCGAGGCAATTCAGGTTCCGGGAAAATATAAAGTGCCTGCCAGAGAAACCATGACGATCGTAACGCAGCTTCCGGATGATTATACAGAGAGTACGCTAGCGATCCGTTCATCTCTCCAGTCGATTGTTTTTTATGTGGGAGGAGAACTGCGTGTGGGGTATGATACTTCGCATACACGGCTTGTCGGTAAAAACTCAGCAAGCAGTTATGTATTCTGTCCGACATCTGCGGCAGATGCAGGCAAGGAAGTTCGTATTGAACTGAGGACAAATACAGACAAATATTCCGGCGTGGTAAATGAAGTCTACTGCGGTGACAAAGCACAAATCTGGGAATATCTGTTCCATACATACGGACTGGAAACAATCATAGGTTTTTTCCTGTTTTTTGCAGGTATTATTACGATTGCATTCAGCATTGCGCTTGGAATTGCATATCAGACAAAATTTGATATGGAATATCTGGGCTGGTGTGTGATCATGGCGGCTGTCTGGATGCTTGGTGAGTCAAAACTGCGTCAGCTCCTGCTTCCGAATGCGTCGGCATTGGCGACGATGTGCTTTGTAATGATTTTGTTGTGTCCTGTGCCGATTTCTTATTATATAGATACATTGCAGCATGGAAGACACAGGAAAACATTTAATATAGTAGAAAATATTGCATTTTTTGCTCTTCTTGTCTGCTCAGTTCTGCATATATCAGGCATTGCAGACTATATTGAAACACTGCCGGTAGCACATGGACTTCTTGCGCTTACAGTTGTGATCGTGTTTGTGACGATATTTGAGGACCACAAAAAAGGTTATTTCAAGGGAACTGGGTATACACTGGTCGGGCTTGTATTTGCTATGCTCTGTGTATTGATTGAATCACTTTCAACTTATTTTGTGGTTTCGATATCCGGAATATTTATCGGCATCGGAATGACTATACTGCTGGTTCTTAATCTGGTAAAAACAATTCATGATATTCAGGAAATGGAGCGCAGCCGGCAGAAGATAGAAATGGATGAGCGCAGGAACCAGATGGAAGCAATTTCGCTTCAGATGATGCAGACGCTGTCCACGACGATCGAGGCAAAAGACGAATACACCAGAGGACATTCTCATCGTGTGGCAGAATATGCGGCGCTGATCGCCGAAGAACTGGGATGGGATATAAAAGAAATCAGAAATCTCAGAAATGCAGCACATTTATATGATATCGGAAGAATTGGTATTCCAGATTCAATTTTGAACAAACCGACACGCCTTACAGAAGAGGAATATGCGGTAATTAAAGAACATACGACCATCGGTGCGGAAATACTGAAAAATATCACTCTGATCGATCATGTGAAGGAAGTGGCAAGAAGCCATCATGAAAGATATGACGGAAAGGGATATCCGGATGGTCTTAAAGGAGAAGAAATCCCGCTGTATGCCAGAATCATTGCGATAGCAGACAGCTACGATGCAATGAAATCAAGGAAAATCTACAGGAATCCGCTGGCAGATGAAATAATTTATAATGAAATATTACAGAGCCGCGGAAAGCAGTTTGATCCGGATATTGCGGATGTATTTTTGAAACTGCTGGATGAAAATCGTGTGGCAATCGATGAAGACGGTGATTCGGATACAGAATTTGAGTTTGAGAGATTTATCACCAGTGTTATGAGTACGATGAAAAGACAGGAAGAAAGCGAGGGATTCGATTTCCTGACCGGACTTCCGATGAGAAACCGCGGCGAAAAACTTGCGGCGCAGTTTATGCAGCAGGACAATGGCTATCTGGTATTTCTGGATATGGATAATCTCAAAAAGACCAATGATATTTATGGACACAAGGCAGGCGACCGGGCGCTGAAACTTTTCGGTTCACTGCTTATGGAGCATGCGCAGCATTCTGTAGTCTGCCGATTGGGTGGTGACGAGTTCCTGATGTTTGTGTCGGAGGTTTCGAAGGAAGAAATCATCGATATTGTGACAAAGATCCAGAAGAAATTCGAGCAGTGCAAAGAGGAAGATATGGAGATTCGTTTTGCAGATATTTCAGCCGGAATCTGTGAAGTAAACAAAGGTGATCCATTTGAGGAATGTTACTCAAAAGCAGATAAGGCGCTGTATTATGTGAAACAGAATGGAAAGGGAAGTTATTTCTTCTATCAGCAGATGGAAAATGCAGAGCCTGGCAGTGCCGGAACCGGAAAAGATCTGAAAATGATTGCGAAAGCATTGCATGACAGCGGAAAATATTCCGGTGTACTTAATCTCGATTATCGTGACTTTGCCCGAGTATTCGAATATATGAATCATCTGAGCGCACGGCATAAATACAAATACTATCTTGTAATGGTAACAATGGAAACTCAGCCGGATTCTGCGCCGCATATTGAAAGCATCGAAGAGGCATTGGAATGTATGGAACATGTAATCTGCAAAAAGATCCGGAGTGTGGATGTATGCACCCGTTACAGTTCCATGCAGTATCTGATCATTCTTTTTGAAACAGAAGAAAGTAAAATTAAAGATATTATGGAGCGCATTTTTACACAGTATCGTAAAGAGTACAAAGGAACATCGCTGCTTCCGAAATATGAATATATTTCAATGACGGAAGAAGAGAAAAAAGAAACTCAGGTGTAGTATATAACAGGAAGATATCAAGAGGGCTGTCACATAACCTGTGGCAGCCCTCTTGAAGATTAAAGAATATTTTTAATAAATGATTCGGTCATTAGAGAATATCGTCTCTTCGGATATATCCCGGATGTCCTTCCTCTGCAATGATCTCATTGCCGTGAACGACTTTGGCCCATTTGTCCATTACCTGATTTTCAATATGAGCATTCTCGCCAACAACAGTATGAGATAATACAACACTGTTTTTAATGACAGCACCAGGTTTGATCTGGCAGCCACGGCCGATAACAGAGTTCTCTACCGTTCCCTCGATCACGCAGCCGTTGGAAATAACAGAATTTTTGACATCAGCACCCTCCAGATACTGTGTCGGGCAGGAGTCGTTGGTTTTGGTATAAATCGGCCAGTCCGGATTGAAGAGTCCTTCGGCAGTCTTGATATCAATCAGAGAGATATTTGCATTATAGTAACTGTTAAAGTCAGTAACGGATGCAAAATAGCCTCTGTGTGCAACACCACGAACATCCAGCTCACCAAGAGAAGCGGCTACGATCTGTGGAAGGGTGTACATGGATGAAATTTTCTTGCCCTTTTTGATCAGTTCGATGAAGAGTTCTTTCTTCATGATGTAAGTATCCATAAAGATGTTACGTTTCTGGGCGCTTCCACGGTTCTTTTCGATGGATTCGACACCTTTCTGTTTGTTTAGATTCAGAATATCGCAGTTAAGGAAAGCTTCTCTTGCGTTATCAACGGAATGATACAGAAGAGTGATATCAGCATCGGAATCAATATGTGCCTGAAGAAGTTCACTGTAGTTTGCTGCATATACCATATAGGATGGAGCAATGATTACATATGGTTCACGCATACGTTCGATGAATTCAATGTTTTCTGCGAAAGCGGAAATATCGGTATTATATACATCATTCTCAGAACTGTTCTGAGAGAACATCAGCTGGAGCTTGCCGCGCTTGGAGTTGATGTTGTAATGGCGCCCGGTACCCAGATGCTCTACCAGTGAACGTGGTTTGCGCTTTACGTATACCTGAATACGGTCAATACCGCTGTTGCTCATATTTGAAATAGGAAAGTCAATGACACGATATCTTCCAAGGAAAGAAAAAGCACCGATCGGACGATACTGCTGAAGTCCTTCTACTTTGATATGGGTTCCGGAAGATGTGACAATTCCAAATGCTCTTGCCATATTATTCTACCCCCTTTACACGTTTGGACACGAGTTCGATGTTTTCGCTGTCTGCACTGCCGACAACAGCTTCCGGACCGATCTTAATGTTATCGGCAACAAGAGCTCGCTGCACAACGGCACCTGCAGCCACTTCTACACCCGGCATAAGTACACTGTCAATGATCTTTGCACCTTCGCCGACCTTACATCCGGTGAACAGTACAGAGTGCTTTACTTCACCTTCTACGACGCAGCCCTGAGTGATGAATGCTTTGTCGATTTTTGCGTTTGGTCCTATGTACTGCGGAAGAGTAGGCGTGTCTTCTGTGTAGATTCTCCATGAGGCATCATTCAGATTCAGTTCGTTTCTTGAATCAAGCAGATCCATGTTTGCTTCCCAGAGAGAATCGATGGTTCCGACATCTTTCCAGTAGCCTTTGAATTTGTAGGCAGCAAGTGTCTTGTTGTCATTCAGAAGCTGTGGAATGATATCCTTACCGAAATCGTGGTGAGAATCAGGATCTTTCATATCTGCAAGGAGCATCTTACGGAGAAGCTTCCAGTTAAAGATATAAATACCCATAGAAGCAAGGTTGCTCTTTGGATGTTCAGGTTTTTCTTCGAATTCAACGATGCGTCCAGCCCCGTCCGTATTCATGATACCGAAGCGGCTGGCTTCCTTCATCGGTACTTCAATGACTGCAATGGTAGCATCTGCATTCATTTCTTTGTGGTAATCCAGCATTTTATCATAATCCATTTTATAAATATGGTCACCGGAGAGAACTAACAGATATTCCGGTGAATATTTGTCGATAAAATCGATATTCTGGGAGATCGCATCAGCAGTACCTCTGTACACATCCAGATCGGCATCTGCTTTTTCACGTGGTGGAAGAACGAAAACTCCGCTTTCTCTTGCGTCAAGTCCCCAACGTCCGCCAGCTGCTACGTAACTGTTCAAAAGAACGGATTCGTACTGAGTAAGTACACCGACAATGTCCACACCGCTGTTAGCGCAGTTACTCAATGGGAAATCAACGATGCGGTATTTTCCGCCATATGAAACGGCAGGTTTGGCAACTCTGTTGGTCAGTTCATGAAGACGGCTGCCACGTCCGCCGGCCAGAATCATCGCTAACATGTTGTTTTGTTTCATAGTGAACCCTCACTTTCCTTTTATATTGCTTATAAAGCTATTATACATTTTTAACAAAAGCATTTCTACCTTTTTGAGCAAAAAAGTGTGATTTGTTGATAAAAAAAAATAACGATTGTTAAGTCTGTATTAAATAAAAGAAAAAAGTACGAGAAAAACAGGAAAAAGTGACAAAAATGGGAAAAGCTTCGAGAAAAAATAAGAATATGCCGGAAAACAGATGCGTCTGGCCGGACGGGAGAGATATTTTGGGGTATAAAAAGAGCCCTGCACCATGTTGATGCGGGGCCTCTGCATACAATAAATGAATCTGAAAAATCAGTTCTTTTCCATGAAGTCAACGTACTCTTCCAAAACAGGTTTCGGTTCACCGATTCTCCGAATCTGACCGTCATGCATCCACATAACAGTGTCGCAGAGCTCTTCGAGTGTATCCAGACTGTGTGACACGATAATAACAGTACGGTCTTTGTTGGAAATCAGACTTTTCATTTTTTCGTAACTTTTTTTCTTGAATTTCTGGTCACCGACACTTAAGACTTCGTCGATCAGCATAATATCTGTCTCAAGAATGGCAGTGATGGAGAATGCCAGTTTGGAATACATACCACTGGAATAAGTACGGACCGGCATATCGATGAAATCACCGAGTTCTGCAAACTCAACGATTTCTGCTTCTTTTTCTTTTACCTGTTCTTCGGAGAAGCCAAGCAGCATACCGGAAAGAGTGATATTTTCACGTCCGGTCATCTCGCGCTGGAAACCGACGCCGATAGACAAAAGAGAAATACTGTGTCCATGAAGGTCAATCGTACCGCTGTCAGGTGAAAAGATCCCGGCAAGAGCGTTCAGGGTAGTGGATTTACCGCAACCGTTCTTTCCGATGATTCCGAGAATCTCGCCCTCGCGAACATAAAAGGAAATTCCTTTTACTGCAACAAATCGATCCGCTTTCTGACGGTTGAAATGCAGCAGATTTTTTTTGATAGAAGTTTTCTTAAGATTCTGATAGCTGATAACCAGATCAGTAACTTCAATTGCATGTTTTTCTTCCATATTAAATCACCTTTACATAACTGTTTTCGTTCTTGTAGATTTTACGGACACCCAGAGCACTGATGATAAGTCCGATAACAAACCACAGAAGCAAAAGCTTGCGGTGCGGAGTACTGCCATAAATTACACAGTCACGTGCTGATGTCAGCAAGAATGCAATCGGATTGCACCGACCGATATAACTGTTGTATGGTGCCGGAAGACGATCCATGATACTCCAGAAAATACCGGTCAGATAAAACAGGAAACGCAGTGCAATATTCAGTACATTGGAAAGATCTTCTACAAATACACCATAATGTAAAAGATAACAGCTGAACCCAAAAACTAAAACGATCAATGTCATTAAAATCGGAATGATGTAAATCACATTGTAGGTTATCGGTACACGCCATACAGCGAGCATGGCAACAATGATCAACAGAGAAATAAACATTTTAAAACCATTTACACCTATTTTGACAAGGATAAGAATAAACTTTGGAATATAGACCTTTGATACAATAGGTTTATTGGCTTTGATCAACTTAACACTCTGAATAAGACATTTGTTGAAAAAGTCCCAGAAAGTAATACCGATAAAGACAAAAATCGCAAAATACTGTTGTTTAGATTTGAATACATATCCGAACATGAATACATAGATCAGCATGAAGCAAAGAGGATCAAGTACCCACCACAGCCAGTTCAGATAGGAATTGGCAATTTCGGATTTCAACTGGGCTTTAGAAGAATAGACGGCATATTTCCAGTACTTCTTCATGTCATCCCTGAATCGTTTAAACATAAAATCCGCTCCTATATTCTTTTAATCTTTTTGTAATCTATAGAACCCTCAGCAGAGTGAGGGCTTATATCTTCCTTATCATACACTAGGAAATGTGTATTTACAAGAGAAAAGTTATATAAATAAGTTCCTGTGTGCAGTTTCAATAACTGAATATGCTACAGTACAAAGAACAGAACCTTCCTTATTATAAAGTAATAATATAAAAATATATATTTAATGAGCTGTTTTTGCAAGAAAGACGCGAATTTCTAAGGGAAAATGCTTGACTTATATATGTGGTATGTGCTAAACTAGACAAGCGACATGGAAGTTAGGTCTTTTTTTTATGCCCGAAAAGCAGAAAAGACCCACGCAAATGAAAACACTGGAGGTGGAAGTTGTGCGCGTTAAGATTACATTAGCATGTACCGAGTGCAAGCAGCGTAACTACAATATGACTAAGGAGAAAAAGAACCATCCTGAGAGAATGGAAACTCAGAAATATTGTAAGTTCTGCCGCAAACACACTCTGCATAAGGAAACAAAGTAATCCAAGGTAACTGGACGAAACAGTTACTCACAGAGAATTGTGAGGTCAGGCTATGCAAGGAAATGAAAAATCTGCTGGCAAGAGCCAGAAGAAGAGTTGGTTTCAGGGACTTCAGTCAGAATTCAGGAAGATTGTCTGGACAGACCGCAATGAACTGATTAAGCAGACTATCGTGGTAGTTTGCGTGTCGATCGTGCTTTGCGTACTGATCAGCGTCATGGATTCATTTATTCTCGAAGGCATTAATCTTTTAATGAAATAAGGATAAGGTGATTGTATGTCAGAAGCGAAATGGTATGTTGTTCATACTTATTCCGGGTATGAGAACAAAGTAAAAGTCGATATTGAAAAAACCATCGAAAACAGACACCTGGAAGACCAGATCCTTGAAGTTCGTGTTCCGCTGCAGGAAGTGGCTGAGCTGAAAAACGGGGCTCTGAAACAGGTTCAGAAGAAAATGTTTCCTGGCTATGTACTTCTCAACATGGTTATGAATGACGATACATGGTATGTTGTCCGTAACACCAGAGGTGTGACAGGCTTCGTTGGACCAGGGTCCAAGCCGGTACCGTTGACCGAGGAAGAGATGCTTCCTCTTGGTATCAAGAAAGAGGAAATTCAGGTCGATTTCGCAGAGGGTGATACAGTTGTTGTCACAGGCGGTGCCTGGAAAGATACCGTTGGTGTTATCACTGCCCTTAATGTGCAGAAACAGACAGCAACGATCAATGTTGAACTTTTCGGCCGCGAAACGCCGGTAGAAATTAGTTTCGCAGAAATCAAACAGATGTAACAAGCAAAGGTAACAATATCGTGGGAGGGACCATAAACCCCCGCCAATACCACATAGGAGGTGCCGAAAAATGGCAAAGAAAGTAACAGGATATATCAAATTACAGATTCCGGCTGGTAAAGCAACTCCAGCACCACCTGTAGGTCCGGCTCTTGGACAGCACGGTGTAAATATCGTTCAGTTCACAAAAGAGTTCAATGCAAGAACAGCAGATCAGGGAGACTTAATCATTCCTGTAGTTATCACTGTTTATGCAGACAGAAGTTTCAGCTTCATAACCA
>OLRJ01001281.1_pt1 | contig 21876 bp, 18 predicted proteins | sample 1672741 | NCBI WGS metagenome assembly OLRJ01 (sample SAMEA3136719, study PRJEB25190) | human gut metagenome | biome: human gut; feature: human-associated habitat; material: faeces | place: Austria | collected 2013
GCCGGCGTCGCCGCCGGTTGGGCCCACCTGGCGGAGCTTGTCGGCAGACGCGGAGAGGAGCGAGCGGTAAACCTGCGAGGCCGCCGCCGACGCGAAGCCGCCGATCAGGGTGCCGATGATGGATCCGGCGATGCCGATCTGGGAGGCGAGGGCGAAGGACGTCGCCGCCGCGAGCCCAGAAGCGATCACCGTCGAGAAACTGAAATCTTCAAAGAGGCCCTTCTTGCCATCGGGCGAGTCGACCGAGTCGTTGCGACCTTGCACGTGGACACTCCAAACCGCTTGCCGTGATTGACTAAACGCTTACCGATTTTTTGATACCCGCGAACGCGTTTCTCCACGCTCCGTACACGAATTCTTACGATTACTGGATAAAACCTACCATTCGCGGAGTTCTTCCGACCGCTGACGGGGTACTATGTGTGTGTTCCGTTTTCTGCTTGTTCTTCAACTGGGAGGTCAAAGAAACATGCTCGTTAACGCAACCGCAATGCTTCAGTCCGCAGAGAAGGGCCACTACGGCATTGGTGCTTTCAACACCAACAACCTTGAGTGGGCCTCTTCCATCCTCGACGCCGGCGAGGAGCTCCAGTCTCCGCTGATCATCCAGTGCACCGGCGGCGCCGCCAAGTGGCAGACCAGCTTCAAGATCGTCGCCGACATGGTCAAGCAGCTCGTTGAGGACAAGAACATCACCGTCCCCGTTGCCCTGCACCTTGATCACGGCTCCTACGACCAGGCCCTCGCCTGCATCGAGGCCGGCTTCACCTCCGTTATGTACGACGGTTCCCACGAGGCCGACTTCGAGACCAACCTCAAGCGCACCGCCGAGATCGTCAAGCTTGCCCACTCCAAGGGCATCTCGGTCGAGGCTGAGGTCGGCGGCATCGGTGGCACCGAGGACGGCGTAACCTCTGCCGGCGAGCTCGCCGATCCCGAGCAGTGCAAGGCTATCGCCGACCTGGGCGTCGACTTCCTCGCCTGCGGCATCGGCAACATCCACGGCCTGTACCCGGCCGACTGGGCTGGCCTCTCCTTCGACCGTCTGGGCGAGATCAAGGCCCTGACCGGCGACCTACCCCTCGTTCTCCACGGTGGTACCGGCATCCCCGTCGACCAGGTCCAGAAGGCCGTCTCCATGGGCATCTGCAAGGTCAACGTCAACACTGACCTCCAGGTCGTCTTCGCCAAGGCCACCCGCGAGTACATCGAGGCCGGCCTCGACCAGCAGGGCAAGGGCTACGACCCGCGCAAGCTCCTCAAGCCCGGTCGCGAGGCCATCGTCACCCGCACCAAGGAGCTTATCCGCGAGTTCGGCTCCGACGGCAAGGGCTGGAACTAAGCCTTACCGCGTATAACGCAGCAGCTACGGCGCCCGGTCCGCACCTTCGCGGGCCGGGCGTCTCTGTGTTCGGCAAGGGGCGCGCCTGCGGTTGCCGCGCGGTCTTGCATGCGTGCGCTCAGAAACAGCGAGTTCCAGCTTTGCCGCGAACGCAGGTGCTAAGAATTCCCAGGTTCCAGTCCTCCTCACGGAACTGGAACCTGGCAATTCTTAGCATCTAGGGAATGACGACGGCTGGGATTGGCGGTTTCTGAGCATGCTCGACGTCCGTGCGGAGGTATTCGTTCGCATGGTTTACCATTCGGGTTCGTACGAGTCCGCGGCCTGCGGCAAAGGAGATTGTCATGGAAAGCGGTATGGTCCACATTTACTGTGGTGACGGCAAGGGCAAGACCTCGGCTGCCGTCGGGCTTGCGGCACGGGCGGCGGGAGCCGGCCTTTCCGTGCTCTTCGCACAGTTCCTCAAGACCGGCGACTCGGCGGAGCTCGCGGCGCTGGAACGTGTGGGCGGCGTCGACGTTGCACTGCCGGCGCGCTCGTTCGGCTTCGTCTGGACCCTCTCCGATGCCCAGAAGGACCAGATGCGCGAGGTCTACGCCGGTTTCTGGCGCGAGCTCATGGAACGGGCGGTGCGCTATGACGTGCTTGTGGCCGACGAGCTCCTCGACGCGATCAACCTCGGCCTCGTCGACCTGGCAGAGGCTGTGGCCTGGCTGCGGGGAAGGCGCGCCGGTTTAGAGGTTGTCCTCACGGGGCGCGACCCCGCCCCTGAGCTCGTGGAGCTTGCCGACTACGTGTCCGAGGTGCGCAAGGTAAAGCATCCGTTCGATAGGGGAGTCGCTGCCCGTCGCGGCATCGAGTACTGAGGGCTTGCTGTCCCTGCCTGCTGCCCGCGCGTTAAAAACGAGCGACGTCCAGGGGCCGCGGCGTCCCGCCTGCTAAGAAAAGTCGACGTCTGGGCATGCGACGCCCTTCTTGCTAAGAAAGCCTCACGTCTGGGCGTCGGCGTCGGCCCAGACGTCGCTACTTCTTAGCAAGAAGCGCTACAACCTGCGCCCCTACGCCTCCGGCACGCCGTTGTAGTTGAGCGAGAACTCGACGTTGCCGCGCACGAACGCCTCGGCGAGATCGGGGTACCCCGCGAGTGCCTCCTCAAAGAGGTCGGCGAAGCTCTCGTGGCGGACGCGCCCGTCGACCGGGTCCGCCCACGCGCGCCTATCGAGGTTTGCCGCCGCGCACTCGCAGCTCCTCACCACGCGGTGGGCCATGGCCTGTGCGAAGGAGTGCGGCTTCACGACCCGCTCGAGCGCGCCCACAGCCCGCGCCACGGGGCTGCCCGCCGGATCGAGCATGCGGTACTCGAACTCGTAGTCTGCCACGCACGCGCCGTACTCCTCGGCGCCCATGGTGTGCCCGTACACCGAGAACGCCACCTGCGAGAAGAGCGCGCCCGCCACACGGCAGATCCTCTGGGTGCGCATGAGGTTCATGTGCGCCGGCCGCTCGAGTACGGTGGCGCGGCGCTTCTCCCACAGAATCCAGGAGTCGATGTCGCTCTCGATGACGGCGTGGAGGTCCTCCTGCGCGCCGGCGAGTGCGGGCGACGCTGCGGCGAGCGCCTCCTGCTGCGCGAACACGAACGGGTGCGCCACGGAGTCGAGCCGGTAGTGGGCAAGGAGCCCCAGGACGAACGCCCGCCCGATGCGCTCGTCGGCTACCGGCAGGTGCTGCACGCCGTCGCGGAAGGCCATGAGGGCCTGCCCGCAGCGCTCATCGTGCATATTGTGCGCGAGTCTGTGGTCTGCCGCTGCCGCGCCCGGTAGCGTCGAGAAGCGGGCAAATAGCGGGTCCGGGCCTTGGTTTCCGAGCAGGAAGGCGAGCAGCTCCTCCTCGCCGTCGACCATGCCCTCGGGCAGCATCGCGGAGGCGTCCTCGCCGAAAATGTGGTGGCAGATGATAGCGGGCATTCGAGTCCTCCCATCGGTTTTACTCCCTGCATTGTACCCACGCTACGTCCCTTCTCGCCGGGTACGGACTATGAGCTACCGTTCGTCCGTTTTTGGTTTATTGACGGAATGTAAACGCGGTATAAGCGGTTCAGGGAAGCCGCGCCACAACCGCGCGGCGTTATCAGAAGGGAAACGAAATGAGCAACGTCACGCGCAGGGATTTCCTTAGCATCAGCGGCATCGCGGCCGCCGGCCTCGGCCTCGCCGGCTGCAGCGGCGGCGGGGACACCAAGTCCCCCGACGCCGCCCCCGACGCCGCCACCGAGGACAAGGTCGGCGCGCCCGAGGACCTCGTGAAGGCCGCCAAGGAAGAGGGCACGCTCGTCGTCTACGGCTCCTGCGAGGAGGACTACCTCGCCGCCGCCTGCAACCACTTCCAGAAGCTCTACGGCATCGAGGTCCAGTACCAGCGCCTCTCCACCGGCGAGGTCCAGGCAAAAATCGAGGAGGAGAACGGCAACCCGTCCGGCGACGTCTGGTTCGGAGGCACCACCGATCCCTACAACGTCGCGACCGCCGAGGGCCTGCTCGAGCCCTACAAGGCCAACAACGCCTCTCACATCCTCAAGCCCAAGTACATGGACGCCGACGGCAACTGGTACGGCATCTACACCGGCCTGCTCGGCATCATGTACAACAAGGACGAGCTCGAGCGCAAGGGCATCGACGCCCCGAAGGACTTCAAGGACCTTCTTGACGAGAAGTACAAGGGCCTGATCTGGTCGTCCAACTACAACACCGCCGGCACGGCCAAGCTGATCATCAACACCGCCATCCAGAAGTACGGCCACGACGAGGGCATCCAGTTCCTCGTCGACCTCGACAAGAACATCGCCGTCTACACCAAGTCCGGCTCCGGCCCGTCCAAGAACATCGGTACCGGCGAGTGCACCATCGGCCTCGGCTTCCTGCACGACGGCATCTACCAGATCGTCGACAACGGCTACGAGAACATCGGCCTGCAGATCCCCGAGTCCGGCACTTCCTGCGAGGTCGGCGCCACCGCCATCTTCAAGGGCTGCAAGCACGAGAACGCCGCTAAGCTCTGGATCGAGTACGCGCTGTCCCCTGAGTGCGTCGGCCTGGCCGCCCAGAACGGCTCCTACCAGTTCCTCGTCATCGACAACGCCGAGCAGCCGCAGGCCGCCAAGGACTACGGCCTCGACCCGGACAACGTCATGGACTACGACTTCGAGGACGCCAAGGCGAACACAAAGAAGTACGTTGAGGAGGTCATGAACGCCCTCGGCGGCGGTGACGACCGCTTCAAGACCGAGTAGCGCCCAACGAGCGTAACTCGAGTTTTAGCAGCTAGTCTCGACGCCGAGAAGGGCACAAGCTCTTCTCGGCGTCGGTACTGAGAAAGGGGGGAGCGCATGGCTAAGGACCAAGGAGCGGCGCTCGACAGAAAGAAATTGATGGGCGACCCCATCATGGTCACAACGATCGTGGTGCTTATCGCCTTCCTGACGTTGTTTATCCTCTACCCGTTGGCGATCCTGCTCGTGGACTCCTTCATCACGGAGTCCGGCCCGTCGCTGGATGTCTTCTCGCGCGTGCTCGCGATGCCGTCCTTCACCAAGGCCATCACGAACACCCTCGCGGTCGGCTTCCTCGTCTCCATCGTGAGCGCGCTGGTGGGCCTTCTGTTCGCCTACGTCGAGGTCTACGTCCAGCTCAGGACCAAGTTCATGGGCGGCCTGTTCCAGGTCGTCTCCATGCTCCCCGTGGTCTCGCCGCCGTTCGTGCTCTCGCTCTCCATCATCATGCTCTTCGGCAAGTCGGGCCTGATCACCCGCTACCTGCTGGGCATCTACGACAACTCGGTCTACGGCTTCTGGGGCATCTTCGTCGTCCAGACGCTGACCTTCTTCCCCGTGTGCTACATGATGCTCAAGGGCCTGCTCAAGAACATCGACCCGTCGCTCGAGGAGGCCGCGCGCGACATGGGCGCCTCCCGCTGGAAGGTCTTCACCTCGGTCACGCTGCCGCTGATCATGCCGGGCCTCGGCAACGCCTTCCTCGTCACCTTCATCGAGTCCATCGCCGACTTTGCCAACCCGATGATCATCGGCGGCTCCTACGACACGCTTGCCACCACGATTTACCTGCAGATTACCGGTGCCTACGACAAGCAGGGCGCCGCGGCGATGGCCGTCGTGCTGCTGTGCATCACGCTGCTCATGTTCGTCGTCCAGAAGTACGTGCTCGAGGCCAAGTCCACGGCGACGCTCTCGGGCAAGGCGAGCCGCCAGCGCATGCTCATCACCGACGCGTCCGTGCGCCTGCCGCTGGCCACTTTCTGCTCCGTGCTCGCCGTCTTCGTCGTGGTCATGTACCTCTGCGTGCCGTTCGGCGCCCTCTTCAAGACCTGGGGCTACGACTTCTCGCTGACGACCAAGTGGTTCCAGCAGGTCTTTACCAAGTACCACGGCTTCCAGGCCTTCCGCGACTCGTTCCTGTTGTCGCTTGTCGCCGCGCCCATCACGGCGATCCTCTCGATGATCATCTCGTACCTCGTGGTAAAGAGGGACTTCAAGTCCAAGGGCTTCATCGAGGCGGTCTCGATGCTCGCCATGGCCGTCCCCGGCACCGTCCTGGGCGTCGGCTATATCCGCGGCTTCTCGGGCGGCCTGTTCCACACGGGCATCCTGCAGGGGCTCTACGGCTCGGCGGCGGTCCTCATCATCGTCTTCATCGTGCGCTCGCTGCCCACCGGCACGCGCTCGGGCATCTCGGCTTTGCGCCAGATCGACAAGTCCATCGAGGAGTCGGCCTACGACATGGGCGCCGACAGCTTCACCGTCTTCCGCACGGTCACCCTGCCGCTCATCAAGGACTCGTTCTTCTCGGGCCTCGTCACCGCGTTCGTGCGCTCCATCACCGCTATCTCCGCGATCATCCTGCTCGTGACGCCGCAGTTCCTGCTGATCACGGTGCAGATCAACGAGTTCGCCGAGAAGGGCAACTACGGCATCGCGTGCGCGTTCGCCACGATCCTCATCGCCATCACGTACGGCTCGGTTCTCCTCATGAACCTTGCCATCAAGCACTTCGGTACCAGCAAGAAGCTCCAGTCTGAGGAGGACTAGCCATGGCAAAAGAGAAGAAGGGCGTGCGCCTCGAGCACGTGTCCAAGATCTACCAGGACCCCAAGACCGGCAAGGATTTCTACGCCGTCCACGACGCCAACATCGAGATCGCCCCGGGCGAGTTCGTGACGCTGCTGGGCCCCTCCGGCTGCGGCAAGACCACGATCCTGCGCATGATCGCCGGCTTCGAGAGCCCCAACGAGGGTGAGATCTACCTCGGCGGCGAGGCCATCAACGAGCTCACGCCCAACAAGCGCGATACCGCGATGGTCTTCCAGAGCTACGCCCTGCTGCCGCACTACAACATCTTCGACAACGTCGCCTATGGTCTCAAGCTGCGCAAGCTCCCCAAGGAGCAGATCGCCGAGAAGGTCCACGGCATCCTGGGCATGGTCGGCCTCGAGGGCATGGAAGACCGCATGACCAATCAGCTCTCCGGCGGCCAGCAGCAGCGTGTGGCGCTTGCCCGCGCCCTCGTGCTCGAGCCCGGCGTGCTGCTCTTCGACGAGCCGCTGTCCAACCTCGACGCCAAGCTGCGCGTGGACATGCGCAACGAGATCCGCCGCATCCAGCAGCAGGCCGGCATCACCGCCATCTATGTCACGCACGACCAGTCCGAGGCAATGGCGCTGTCCGACAACATCATCATCATGAAGAAGGGCCTGATCGACCAGGTCGGCGACCCCCACACCGTCTACTACCACCCGGTCGACGAGTTCGTGGCCGACTTCATCGGCGAGTCCAACTTCCTGCGCGGCTCCCTCGCGCAGAAGGACGGCGAGTCGGGCATCGCCGCCATCGAGGGCCACGAGGTTGAGGTCAGCAACATCGGCCACCTCGCCGTCGGCGACGCCTGCGTGCTCGTGCTGCGTCCCGAGGCGGCCACGCTTGCCGACGAGGGTGTGCTGCCGTGCCGCGTCACGCTCTCGCGCTTCATGGGCAACTACCAGAACTACCAGGTCATGGTTGGCAACACGCTCGTGAAGATCACCGACTTCAACCCCAAGAACCACAAGATCTACGAGGTCGGTGACGAGGCGTTCGTCAAGTTCGGCCCCGAGGACGTCCACGTGCTGTAGGGATTCGTCGCGCGCGAACGCGCGCTTGCGTTGACATGAAGGCGCCCGCCGTTTCGTGCTCAGCACGTGCGGCGGGCGCCTTTTTTGGTGGGGAGAGAAGGGTGTGGTCGATCGGTGGAGCTGACAAACCGATTGAGGGAAGGGCGTCGGAACCGGGCACGAGGCTTTCAACGGGTGGTTTTTCATGACACATGGAAGGGAAGGCATGGAGTTCATTCTGGATGTCGCTGCTTGGGTCCTCGCTTTTCTTGTAGTGGACCTAGGCAAATTGGCTTTCAAACGACTAAGGAAGAAACCGCGGCACCTTAAGGGCTGAGATGGGCCCGGCTTCTCTTGATAGGCGGGCTTCTTTTCAAATAGAGATGGCTGCGAACAGCGAATGATGTATTTCTTTTGCTGACCTTTGTTGGCGCTGGTCCTCTGAACGGACTAGCTACTTCAGGAAAAGTGCAAGTGATAAACCCGCCAGCTGCGTGTATTCTAATTATCGATGGGCCCGGAATGACCGCTGATTCAAGTCACCGGGCCTAAATCTGTTTTTATGGGCGGAACTGGATGGCGGTGGGCTACATAGGTGTTACTTATCGACCTCGACGAGTAGATCTCTGAATTTGGCGCGGTATTCTCTCGCGACCTCGATGACCGGCAAGTTCGACCTGTTGCTCAGACAACCCGCTGGGACGGGCGGGCGCTTGACATTCCTGAGCGCCTCGTGGAACTCGTCGTTAAGCCGCTCGCACTCTTCGAGCTTGTTGTCAGGCAGCTCGTAGGTCTTTCCGTCTATGACGTAACGCTTCGAGCTCATCGGGGCTCCTTTTGATCGGTTGCCGATTGTCTTCGCTGATGGTGCTTACGGGCACTTCGGAGCGGCTACAGCACCTCGACCTCGAACGTCTCGTAGTCGATGATGCACTCGACTAGGGCGTGGGGCTCTCCGCCATGGTCTTCCCAGGTGACCGTCACATGGCGGAATCGGTCCATCGGAGACGATCCGTCCGGCGAGCCCTTCCTATCGGCATTCGCAAGCCACAGCGGCTCGAACTCGGCGACGTCGGCCTCGTTGACGACCCAGCCGTACATGTCGTAGACCTTGTGCCCGCCGATAATCTGCTGTGCGACGTCGGCCTCGTCGAAGTAGAAGTACTTGCCTTGAGGATTGAACCTCTTGTTGAGCAGGTTCGCCGAGTCGACGACGTAGTCGCCGAAGATAGGGTTTTCTTGCGCCCCGTTCCTTATCCCGAATACGCGCATGATGCTCGCCTCTTCTATTTGAGATGCTAGGGCGGCCGACCGTGCAATGCGAGTGCTGGGAATTCCCGTCGGCGGCGACTGTCTTTGTCGGTGAGGGCCTGATGAGATGGCGCCCCCGGAAATCGACGTGGTTCCGACTCCCGCATTGCTTACGCCGTAGTTTAATGCCCTGTGCTTTGTGCCTGGCCGATTTGCTGGGCCTTTGGATGAGATTCTCTCTCCGCTGTCCGGTTGTCGGGACACCGTTGTCGGCTATCCGATAGTAGGGTAGTCGGCATGTTTAGACGGTTGGTAAAACGGCTCCCAGAAATGCATGGCCAACAACTGTGGGGCGGCTATGCAGGGCTCTGTGTTCGGAAGAGCTTCGGGAGCGTTAGTCTAGCCCGCGGATACGTTAAGGAGTCGTGCCGTGAATGCAAGGCGTGTTCGGGTTGCTGTCAGGTCGTTCGTTATCGCTTATATAGCTTCCCGCATCTGCAGATGGGGAAGAAGTAACGGACTTTTCAGATGTTTAAAAGCGGACGCGGGTGTTCCGAGACTGCGCTAAAGCAGATATGCGAATGCCACAACATGAACAGCGACTCGAATCGTCGCTAACGATGCTGGGGGATTCGCCGACTACGAGGACGCGTCGTGTCGCGTCCGGACTCCGTTTGCGGGCCGGCGCCCGGGCATCATGGGGAAGAGGCGCTTTTACGAAACTCAATTCGCTTTCGTGTTGTTGTTGCGCCGCGACAATCAGAAGGTCGCCCTTCCAGACGGCCTTCCGATTTTTCTGTAAATCTTGCTAATCGTATGGGATGACCTCGGGCTCTTCGTCGAAGGAGTCGAAGAACGTGATCTTGGCGTGCGGGGTGCCGTCCCTGTCCTCCCATATGACGGTGACGTCGCAGAACTTGTCGAGCGGCGTAGAGCCGTCGGGGGCGGAGTGCCGGTCGACCTCGGCGAGCCACAACGACTCGAACTCGCCGCGCTCGGACTCATCGATTACCCACCCGTACATGTCATAGACCTTGTGGCCGCCGATGTCGCTCGCGTGGGCGTCGATTTCGTCGAAGTAGAAGTGCTTCCCGCGCGGGTTCAGATGCTCGTTGAGGAGGTTAACGGCGCCGACGACGTAGTCGGACCACGGCCCGGTCGTGTCAGCTTCACGTCTGATCCCAAATACGCGCATGGAGGTCTCCTATCTTTGGGGTTCCCGAACGGCAAACCTCACGGCGCGTGTATATGGGATGACCGTTCTGGTGGGCGAAGAGGGCTTTCATCTGCATGATGCGCTATGGATGTGGCTTGAAGCCGATAAGGGCTTCTTGTTCCGTCCTCTTTTAGATGGCGAACCCCCAAAGTCGTCGCATCTCGCGGCGTCCCGACCTCTTTATCGAGTGGAGGAGGGAGGGGACTGGATCGGTGCCCTTCTCGACCGTGGCCCTTCTGGTGCCGCGCAGCAGGACGGCATCGTCGATGCCGAGGATGTAGTCCCAGTAGGGACCGTCGTAAATCATCCAAGGGTCCTTCTTGCCCTCGCCGTAGCGGACGCCTTCTCCTATGGTGGCGTATTGCGCGAGCTTTGCCGCGGCGACTCGGAAGCGGGCGGCGGGAAGCGCCTCATTTCCAGATACGATCTCGGCAGAACATCTGCCTGAGACCAGATTACAGCGCATGTCGAAGTGGTGCTCGGTGGCGGGACCCCACGACCAGAAGCGCGCCCAAGTGGCCTTCTTGCCGGCGCTGCCCGGAAGGGGCGTCTCCTTGAGGGTGGGAGCGGGCAAGAAGCCCACTTCGGGCTTGCCCTCGGCGCCGTCGCGCCAACGCGCATAGACGAAGCGTTTCGCGTAGAGCTTTGCAATCCGTTCGTCCTCGTGTGTCAAGAAAAGACGCTCAAACGCCTCCGCCTCCGACGGCGGGACGAGATAGCCCCAGAGATCGCGGCATGCGATGCCCGCGCAGCTCTCCGGCCTACGCCCGGTTGGGTAGAATGTGCCGTCTGCCTGGGCCTGGAGTGCCTCGATGGAGTCGAGAAGCGCGTCGTCCTCAAGAAGCCAGCTGTCTCGAAGTCCCAGATACGCTCCCATGGTTACTTTTCCTGCTGCGCCGATGACGCGATGGTCTTTCGAAACATCGCCCAGTCGCCCTCGTGAAACTTCGTGATGTTGCTGTTGTACTCGTCGGTATCGTAGCAGGGGAAGACCGTCCAGGCGAATTTTTGGTTCTTGCCAACGCACGCCCTATCGAACCATGTTGCCGAGTTCGTCATCGGCGAGACAGAGTTCACGCACGAAATGCTCTTTGCCGAGCTAAAGGAGTGGTAGCAATTCGCGCTCGGTGCCGGGTGCATATCCTTATGAGCGTGGTGCTGATGGGGTTGGTGTTTGCATTAGGGCGGTGTTGGCTTCTCTGCTCGGCTGGGGGCAGTTTGTTGCCGAGTGCTGTTTTCTGCAAATCACAGCGGAATGGCGCCTCTGACCGAGATGCCCCCTCCACTGTCCGATTGCGGGGACACTGCAGCGGGTTTATTGGTAGTACGGTAATAAGCTAAGTTTGATAACTAATCATGTCATGACTTACAAGCCGAACTATCAGTCGTTTCTGCTGGCTACGCGCGTAGTTATTGATTGAGCAGCGAGATGGGCCTCGCGCGCCGCACAGAGGATCTCACTATTGGGGTTGGATGCCCTTTCGGTTAAAGGGCGCAAATAGAACGGGGGCCGATCATGAATGCAAGCGGATCTGCCAAAGGGATAAATGAAAAAAGCCTCCAAATGGAGGCTTTTAAGGAGTCGAGCCCCCTACGGGGCGTCCTCGCAAAGAGGACATTTTTGGCAAAGCCGTATTTTGACTCGCAGTGTCGATCCGACTGGTAATCGGAAGACATCCAGCCTGTATCACGAACGAGAGGATGATTTGCCATGAATCTCAGAAACTACGGTGGACGTTACAGCATCGGCCTTGATATGGGCACCGGCTCCGTTGGCTGGTCGGTGGTCGACGAGCAGGGCAAGCTGCTTCACTTCAAAAAACAACCAACGTGGGGCAGCAGGCTCTTCGATAGCGCGCAACCTGCGTCAGAGGCGCGCGTCCACCGCGGACAGCGTCGTCGCTATGTCCGCCGTCGTTGGCGCCTCAACCTCCTCCAGGGCCTCTTCAGCGAAGAGATGGACCAGGTTGATTCTGGGTTCTTTACACGCCTGAATATGTCCCGCCTTGTTGACGGGGACCCCATCTTCAATGGCGACGACTTTACGATTGATGACTACTACAGGCGCTTCCCCACCATCTACCACCTTCGCAAGTGGTTGATGGAGACGGACGAAAAGGCTGACCTTCGCCTCGTCTACCTTGCTATGCACAACATCGTCAAGCACCGTGGCAACTTCCTTCGTGAGGACGAGAAGAACCTGAGATCAAAGGACGCGAACCCCACAAAGGCGTCTAAGGCGTTTTTCGCTGCCCTTAAGGAATGGTGCCTGGCTCACGACTATGACGAACCTACGGATAAGAGCGTGCAGCTTACCAAGATTCTGCTTAACGAGGGGAAGCTGAACCGCTCCTCCCTCGCCCAGGAGATTGTGCCTCTCGTTGTTATCTCCGGAGCAGAGAACCTTGATCCCAAGAGGGCTTCCAAGTCATTCGCCAATGCGATGCTTGGCCTTGCTGCTGAGTTTAAAGACATCTTTGGCGACTTTGCCTGTGAGAAGACGAAGGTCTCTCTTGGCGCCGAGGAGGACCTCGACGCTCTAAAGGACGCCTGTCCAGACGACAGCGTCGAGCTGCTGGACGCGCTTTGTGGTGTCTATTCCGCCTTCGTGCTGCAGGGCTTGCTCTCCTATGCTCCCGGCGAGAGCATCTCTGCCAACATGATTAAGAAGTACGAGCAGTATGGCGCTGATCTCGAGACCATCAAGAATCTTGTGCGCGAATACTGCCCCAAAGAAGCGTACAAGGCGTTTTTCCGCGGCCCCACCTACCATGAGCTTGATGCGGAAGACCCCTCTGATGACTACAGCTATGACAAGGCTCAGGGATACACTGCCTATAACCTGCACAAGCTTGGCTATGACGATTTCAAAAAGGAAGTCGAGAAGCTGCTCAAGGGGACGGGCGCAGATTCTGACGAGCGATATGCGGATATGATCTCTCGCTTCGAGAGGCAGCAGTTCCTCCGCAGGCTCAAGACGAGCGACAACGGTTCAATTTACTACCAGCTCCACCTCGAGGAGCTCAAGGCAATCATCGAGAACCAGGGCCGCTTCTATCCGTTCCTCAAACGCGAGGCCGCAAAGATCGAGAGCCTGGTCTCCTTCCGCATCCCGTATTACGTCGGACCGTTGACGGACAAGAACGCTCGTCAGGACTCTCACGGCAAGAACCGCTTCCAGTGGTCGGAGCGCAAGCCCGGCATGGAAGACGCGGTCATCGCTCCGTGGAACTGGGACCAGGTCATCGACAAGAACAAGAGCGCAGAGAAGTTCATCCTGCGAATGACGGGCGACTGCACCTATCTCGCAGGCGAGAAGACTCTGCCCAAGTGCTCACTGCTTTACGAGGAGTTCTGCGTCCTCAACGAGCTCAATGGTGTGCGTTGGAGTGATGACGGCGACGACTGGCATAGGCTCGATGCCGCTCAGCGCGAGGGCGTTATCCAGGACCTGTTCCACAGGTATCGCCGCGTGACATACAAGAAGATCGCGGATTGGCTCGTCCAGCAGGGCGATGCGGATAACCCTCGCGTCAAGGGCGGTCAGGGCGAGTCTGCGCTCGAGTCAAATCTGGGTTCTCTGATCTTCTTCACGAAGGACATTCTGCACGACGAGCTTGTTCCTGGGACCAAGCTTTACGAGGACGTCGAGACCATCATCCTGTGGAACACGCTCTTTGAGGATCGCGCGATTCTCAAAGAAAAGCTGGAGGCTGAGTTCGGTCCGTCCGGCAACGGGCTGCTTAATGATACCCAGATTAAGGCCATCTGCAAGAAGCGCTTTACGGGATGGGGAAGGCTTTCGAAGAAATTCCTCTGTGGTCTCAAGGTTGAAGCGCAGAACGGCCGTAGCGTCTCCATCATGGATGTTCTTAGCGAGGGCAATCCCAACTCGACTCGTCGCAACGGTGAGACGATGGTGATGATGGAGGCTCTCCGTGACGAGGACCTTGGGTTCCAGAAGGCGGTCGACGCCGCGAATAGGGCCTACTATGCCGAAGAGGGTAGCAGCCTCGGCGTCAATGACCTGCCAGGATCCCCTGCGATTCGCAGGAGCCTGAACCAGGCGATTCGTATTGTGGACGAGATCGCGGGCATTGCCGGCAATGCTCCCGCGAACATATTTATCGAGGTGACGCGCGATGAGGATGAGAGGAACAAGGGCAAGAGGACGAGGCGCCGCTATGAGCAGCTAAAGGTTGCCCTGGAAGCCTTTAAGAAGGATGACCCGCAGGTTTGGGAGGAGTTCAAGGGGACTGCTCCCTCCGATCTTGACGAGCGCCTCACGCTCTATTTCATGCAGCGCGGCAAGTGCCTGTACTCTGGGCGTCCCATCGATATCAACCAGCTTTCGAACGCTGGCCTCTATGAGGTCGACCACATCATTCCTCGTGCCTACATCAAGGATGACAGCCTTGAGAACAAGGCGCTCGTGTATCGCGAGGAGAACCAGAGGAAGACGGACGAGCTCCTGCTTGATGAGAGCATTAGGCGCAAGATGAGCTCCGAGTGGCGTGCTCTGCACGACGCGCACCTTATCGGCGACAAGAAGTTCAATAACCTTCTGCGCTCTCACATTACCGAGGGAGCCATGAAGGGCTTCATTGCTCGCCAGATCGTCGAGACCTCGCAGATGGTCAAGCTTACGCAGTCTCTCCTGGAGGCTCGCTACGCTGATGCAGGAACGAGAATCGTCCCCGTTAAGGCGAGCATGTCTCACAACCTGCGTGAGGCGGCTGGCTTTGTGAAGTGTCGCGAGGCGAACGATTTCCACCACGCCCATGATGCCTATCTCGCCTGCAGGATTGGCCTCTTCATTCAGATGAGACACCCCGGCATCTATGACAACCCGATTGGATACACGCGCGTCGTCAAGGACTACGTGCGCTCTCAGGCCGAGGAGTTTAACAAGGGGCACCAGATGCCGGGCTCGGCGGGATTCGTCATCAACAGCTTCATGAAGTCCGGTTTCGACAAGGAAACGGGCGAGATCTTCCGTGACGGCTGGGACGCGGAGGCTGAGCTCGAGGGCATGCGCCGTGCCCTCAACTATCGCCAGTGCTACATCTCGCGTATGCCCTATGCAGATTCTGGTGCGTTTTGGAATGCCAATCCTATCGCGAAGCGTAAAAACCCGAAGCTAGAGCTGGAGCAGGGTCTTGACCCTCTGAGCTATGGCGGCTACGACAGCAAGACAGCAGCGTATTTCTTTATTTACAAAGCAAGAGATAAGCGTGGAAAGAGCGTCTTAAAGCTCGTGCAGTTGCCGGTCTTCATTGAGGAGGCGCTAGCCAAGGGGAGCGTAACGCTGGAAGATTATGCCTGCAAAGACGCCGAGGGGAGGGGACTGTCGCTCGTTGAGATAGTAATCCCTCGCCTGCTAAAGAACCAAATGGTTGAAATTGCCGGCAGTCGTCTTTGGGTGACGGGTGAGGAAGAAATGAAGTGCGCGTCGCAACTGGCTTTTTCGCTGCGTGAAATGGAGCTGATTAACGCCGTTTTGGATCAGTCGAGCCAGGGGCAGGAGCTCGCCGAAAACGTTTATAAACTCTTGGCCGCAAGGCTCTCCGCTTCTAATTGCGGGATGCTGGAGGACAGCTTGTCCCTCGATGCCCGCGAGAGTTCTTTTGCCGAGCTTCCATTTAATGAGCAGCGTGATCTTATTGAAAAGCTGCTGCTTCTTTGCCGCGGCAATAAGAAGTCTATGCCAGTTAACCTGAGTTTGATTGGGGGAGCGAAGATGGCTGGAAGGCTGAGGCCGGCAAGGAGCAGCGTTCCTGATGACTTTGTCATCGTCGATCAGTCCGTAACTGGCATGTTTGAGAGGAAGACTCGTGTCGGGCTTTAGGAGCGTTGTCATCGAAAGCCCATGCAAGCTGTCATACAAGGGCGGCTATATGGTCGTTCGTAAGGAGGACGATACGGCCAAGGTCCACCTATCTGAATTTCATACCTTGGTGCTTCATACCAATCAGGCGTATATCAGTGCTTACCTGATGTCAGAGCTTGCCAAGTCGAAGATTTCGCTTGTCGTGTCCGACGAGCGCCATGACCCTGTGGGTCAATACCTTCCGCTGTATGGCGCTCACAACACGAGCGCCCGTATCGACGAGCAGCTTGAATGGGGTCCCGTTGCGAAGAAGCAGGTGTGGCAGAGGATTGTAAGAGACAAGATTTTGCATCAATCCCGCGTCTTGGGCGTAAGGGCGCGCGAGGAAGATGCCGTGATGCTTGAAAAGGTTGCCGCTGAAGTCCGGTCGGGAGATAGCACGCATCGCGAAGCGCATGCTGCTCATTTGTACTTCCGTTCCCTCTTCGGTCCGGATTTCTCGCGCGACGAGGACGGGCCTATTAATGCGGCCCTCAATTACGGGTACGCTCTGTTGTTGTCTTCGGTTAACCGGGAGATTGTATCAAGGGGCTACCTTACCCAAGAAGGGATTTGCCACCACAATGACTTCAACCAGTTCAATCTGAGCTGTGATTTCATGGAGCCTTTTAGGCCCATTGTCGACCGTGTCGTGTTTGACAACGTCGGGGTTGAGTTTACAAAGGACGACAAGTTACTGCTCGTCGACATGCTTAACCAGGCAATTCCATACAGAGGCGGTTCGTATAGGGTCGCTTCGGTGATTTCCCTGTACGTCAAAGACTGCCTCGATGCGCTTTCAAAGCGACTTTCGGTCGATGCCATTGAGCCTTTCGATGTCGTATGAGCGAATCCGGGAGGTCACGTTTCATGAGGCTCATCTGCTTCTTTGACCTGCCTGTTGAGACGGCTAAGCAGCGCAAAGACTATCGTCTGTTCAGGAAGTTCTTGCTCAAGGATGGTTATTTGCCCCTTCAGGAGTCCGTTTACACAAAGCTCGTGGTCAACGACGGAGCGGCGGGGCATGCTCTTGTCCGCCTCCGTAAAAATAGGCCGCCGGCGGGTCTCGTCCAGGTGCTCAAGGTCTCGGAGGCCCAGTTCTCGACGATGGAGGACATAACGGGAAAGCGCGAAGCTTATGACGAGGTGGACACGATGGAAGAGCTGCTGGTCCTATGAGGCTTGTTTTCTCCGGCCTCGAAAGCCCCGTTGAGGTTACGCCCGGCAGGTGCTCAACGATTGAAGTAGAAAACCAAACGCTCTTTACGAGGATCGCGCAGTCGCTGCTATCCGGAGAGGGGCGGTATGCAACCGAGCCTTTTTCCATTTGGGAAGGGGAGGATGAGCTAAGGCCAAAGGACACCCTGTTAGTGATAGACAACCCATTAAGTTTGCCTTGGGATGACCGTGTCTTTATGGGCTCGATAGTCAAAAGGATTGAACGCGAGTATCTAGAAGACGAGGATCTTCGCCGAGCTGTAGAGGAGCTTCAGAGGTCAATCGCTACAAGGTTGATGTCGCTGGGGCTGGGCATGAACAGCGATTTGGGATTCAGCCTCGAGTGGGATCTTAAGAGATACCTCAAGTTCATGGGGTTCGGGGTAAGCTATCAGGGGAGTAAGTCGTTCCTTGATAACCTGTTGAATTTTTTCTCTCTGGCTCTTGACTCAGGGGACAAAAGGGTCATCGCATTTGTGAATCTCAAGACGTTTTTATCGAAAAACGATTTCGAAACCTTCCTGGAGCAGTTATCGTTTCTAAAAACAAAGGTTTTGCTTCTTGAGAACAAACAAGACGTGAATCAGTATGAGTACGAGCAAAAAAGAGCGATTGACCTGGACTTTATCGAGAGCTAGAGAACCTTTCCAGCCAGATTTGAACGTCCTTTGCAGTGGGGATTTTGAGCCAATGGTTTTGGCGCAGTGTCGATCTGACTGGTAATCAAACAGCGCTCATGTGCGGGAACTGCGGCGAGACGTTTTGGCGCAGTGTCGATCTGACTGGTAATCAAACGCTGGTGCATGTGATGGTAGCGCGACTAGGGTTTTGGCGCAGTGTCGATCTGACTGGTAATCAAACACGGGGATTGGCCCGCCGTCGGCCACGGAGTTTTGGCGCAGTGTCGATCTGACTGGTAATCAAACTCGATGACCTTCTTCGTCTCCTTCGACTTGGTTTTGGCGCAGTGTCGATCTGACTGGTAATCAAACACGCTGGCCGAGATTCAGCACCGAGTCAAGTTTTGGCGCAGTGTCGATCTGACTGGTAATCAAACCTTAGGGGTGAACTTGACGGTCGCGGTCCCGTTTTGGCGCAGTGTCGATCTGACTGGTAATCAAACGAGGGCTGGCGCGATAGAGTCGTGGTCAATGTTTTGGCGCAGTGTCGATCTGACTGGTAATCAAACCTTGAAAGCGCTGAGGACGCTGCGGAAACCGTTTTGGCGCAGTGTCGATCTGACTGGTAATCAAACGCACCAGCTTCTCGCCGCCGCTGTTGGTGGTTTTGGCGCAGTGTCGATCTGACTGGTAATCAAACTGACACAATCATCGGCTTCCTCGCGCTGTAGTTTTGGCGCAGTGTCGATCTGACTGGTAATCAAACTGACGGCAAGTAATCCGGGTAATCGTCGCGTTTTGGCGCAGTGTCGATCTGACTGGTAATCAAACTCATTACAGACGTGGACGATATGCTGGAGAGTTTTGGCGCAGTGTCGATCTGACTGGTAATCAAACCCACCACAGGGGTGTTTGGCAGGATGGGCGGGTTTTGGCGCAGTGTCGATCTGACTGGTAATCAAACGGAGTAGATTAGTTGCCAAGCAAACGCGGGGTTTTGGCGCAGTGTCGATCTGACTGGTAATCAAACCGCGCTGGAGGCCGCGCGAGGGGAGCTTTGTTTTGGCGCAGTGTCGATCTGACTGGTAATCAAACAGGCGTTGATTTCTATGCGCGAGCCGTCGTGTTTTGGCGCAGTGTCGATCTGACTGGTAATCAAACCAGGGGTGTACCCAAAATGAACAGGGGGGTGTTTTGGCGCAGTGTCGATCTGACTGGTAATCAAACTGCCGGAGCGCTTGACGCGCCCACGTACTGTTTTGGCGCAGTGTCGATCTGACTGGTAATCAAACTGCGTCACGGCCGTCTCTTTGATGCGGAAGTTTTGGCGCAGTGTCGATCTGACTGGTAATCAAACAGGCTTGAAAACTATGTCATTGCAAGGCTGGTTTTGGCGCAGTGTCGATCTGACTGGTAATCAAACGAAGGTCCACTCCCTCATCTCGGAGTCTGAGTTTTGGCGCAGTGTCGATCTGACTGGTAATCAAACATCGAGCGAATCAAGGCGGGCGCTTTCGCAGTTTTGGCGCAGTGTCGATCTGACTGGTAATCAAACTCGGAAGACGAACGCGATACCTGCCACGTCGTTTTGGCGCAGTGTCGATCTGACTGGTAATCAAACGACCCTCACGCTCGGCGGATAGATGGCCATTGTGTCGGTCGGCTCCAGGCTGCCCTCCGGCTCCTACACGCTCGAGTCCTCGGTGCCCGAGATTACCGTCGACCTCGACGACCCGGACCTCATGCTCGGCTGACGGAAGGGGACACCTATGCTCGCAATCGACGACATACGCCCCGGCGACGTCCTGCGCCACCTAAGCTCCGGCTCGAGGCAGTATGTGCTCTCGCTCTCGGGTGAGCTTTACGCGGACTTCAATCCCAAGATTGACAGCGAGAAGGCCTTCGACGGCCACTGCGACGGCCTCGTAAGAATTGCCCTGTGCGACTTCTCCTCTTGGGAGGTTTGCGGTCACAGCGAATCCAGCTCATACGCCGACGCCATTGAGTGGAGGAAACAGTTCCTCAGCGACCACAAGCCGACGCCCGAGCACGTGGCGGACCAGGCTTGGCGAAGGGCCTACCGCTACAATGGCTAGTCGGGAAACAAGATCGGGATTAATACTGCGATGCTGCCGTGCGTTCCTCATTTGTGCTCGGGGGTGTACCTCGTGCATCTAGCAGTGCGTCCGCGAAATACGGAGTGAGCTGAACAGCGAATGGCTTTACTAAGTTTAAAGAGCCTATCCACCGACCCGGACGGGTAGATGGCTAAGCTCTTTCTTTATGCCCTTCTTACCCCTCCAGCAACGACCGCAGATAATCGCGATACTCGTCCACGAGTCTCTGCGGCCCGACAATTTGGACGACCTTGTCCATGCCGGCCACCCAGCCGAAGAACTGGGAGCTCTTGCATACCCTCACGCGCGCCGTGCCCATGCCCTCGGCCTCGCCACGGCCGCCCTCGCCGCAACCTCCGCCTCGGCTAAGGATCTTCGCCGCGGCGCCGAAGCGGTCCGTGACGATCTCGACCTTGTCGGGGACGAACGCGAGCGTCGCCTCGATCTCCTCGCCGCCGAACCTGCCGAACATGACGGCGTCGCTCCTGTTCCTCCCGTAGCCGCGGATTTGGTCGTTCACAACACCGGAGCCGGGCTCGCCGGCGATCATGCCGCGGATCCGGTCGAGCCTGAACTCGCGGACGTCCTCGCTCTCCTCGTCCCACGCGGTGAGGTAGTAGAACCCGTCGTCGTAGGTGACCTCGATGGGCGTGACCTTGTGCTTCTTGCCACGCGACGAAGCCTGTGCCCCATCGGCGGAGCTCGCGCGCCTGTACACGAGGGTCACCGACGACCTGCTCCTGATCGCGTCGTGGATCTTGTCGACGGTCGAAAGGACGCTGTCGCTCTTTGACTTGATGCGCCCCTCCACATGGATGCAGCGGTCGAGGACCTTACGGTCTTCTTTGTTCGTGAGCCGCTTGATGCTCCTCACGAGGCTGTCCGCCTGCCTTTGGGTGATGGCGCGGCAGGACTGGACCGCGTCGACCATGACCATGAGCTCGTCGAGGGTGAAGACGTCGGGCACGATGCCGTACTCGACAGGGCTCGTGCGGTACGTGCGCACGTCGACGCCGAACTCGCGCAGCGCGTCGAGGTCGGCGTAGACGCTTTTTCGCTCGGCCGAGACACCGTGCTCGGCGAGTTTCTGGATGATCTGGGGCATGGTGAGGCCGTGCTCGGCGTTGGTCTCTTCCCTGAGAATCTTGAGCAGGTAGAGAACCTTGACCTTCGACTTGCCGTTGTACGCCATCGCGCGCCGCCCTCCGCGAGCGCTTGCAGATATGATGCGCCGAGTATAGCAAACCGCGCGGCGGGCCCGTCTCTGGAGGCGCCGAGGCAGCTTTCGAGCCGCGGCTGACGAAAAAACATGCGAAGTCGGTATCCTATTTCGGAAAGTGCGAGTAGACATCCCTTGAAGGTCGAAAAAATGCAGGTAATTCGGGGCTGATTACCGTCGCTACTCGCAGTTTCAAAAATAGGATACCGACTTCTCGTACTTTTTCATAAAGGACGCCCGCGCAAGCGTTTTGACGGCGCAGGACGTGGCAACTTGCGCGCAAAGAAAGCCCTGCACGCTCGCGCTGGGAGCTCGAAGCCGCCTACGCCCGCGCCTTCGCGGCGAGGATCGCATCGATGAGGACGGCGACGCCTCGGTCGTTGTTGGACGGCACGCGGAAGCGGGCATGGGCCTCCATGTGGGACTCGGCGTTGGCGACGATGAAGCTGTGGCCGACCTTCTCGAGCATGGGGATGTCGTTGTAGGTGTCGCCCACGGCGGCCGCGTCGGCGATGTCGATGCCGAGGCTCTCGCAGAGGTGCGCGACGCCCGCGCCCTTGGACACGCCGAGGTTCATGAAGTCGATCCACTCGCGCCCGGCGTTCGTGGTGTAGAGCCGATCGCCAAACTCGGGTTGGTAAATGTCGCGGAACGCCGGCTCGGCGTCGTAGGCGGGGAAGAGCAGACTGAACTTGTTCGATCCGTCGTCGACCTCGTCGTAGGAGTCGACCCAGCGTATCTCCTTGTAGTACTTGTGGATGCCCGCGTAGTGCGCGCGGTCGCGCCACAGGCAGGTGGCGTGGTCGTAGCAGCAGAGCACGGGCACGTTGTCGCCCGTCGCCACGGCGCGCTCGGCGACCTCGCG
>OLRJ01001284.1_pt1 | contig 21850 bp, 17 predicted proteins | sample 1672741 | NCBI WGS metagenome assembly OLRJ01 (sample SAMEA3136719, study PRJEB25190) | human gut metagenome | biome: human gut; feature: human-associated habitat; material: faeces | place: Austria | collected 2013
TTATTGCTTTTAACCAAATATCATTCTATAATGAAAATTATCAATTACCATATATATGTTATGGAGGGTGCGGATTATGAACGAAGAATTATTTAACGAAGCAACGAAATCAAATGTTCTCACGAAGAAACTGATCGACCAGCTTCTGGAGAGCATGACCTACAGCAGCATCTCTTTTATCAACTGGACCATTGAGACCTTGTCACTGATCAAGGCCCGTCTGCAGCGCGGGGACCGGATCACAGACGAAGTCAGCGGGGAAGTTTACACCTTGTATTCTTTCCAGCAGTTTGTGGAGAAGAATTTCTCTTCTTACATAGCAAGCCAGGTGTTTAAAGAGACTTCTAAGCCTGAGAAAATTTACTTCTCACTGAAACCATGTGAAGAAGGCTACTCTCTGGTGGCAGCTGACTCAGACAGCAATAAGACATATGCCTGGATTTCCAGCCTGAGCAAACGATTCTCACTGGTAGAAATGATCGCTACCGGAATTGTATATGTGAAAGATACTCGTACCAATACCTATCAGCCATTTATTTCCGGAAAGGGGAAATATTGTAAGTATGATAAGGAAAAGGGAATTTTGGTAGAAATCTAAATAACCCAAAGTGCGTAAATGAGATAAGACCTGTTCTGCAAATTCTACCCGTTACCGCGGCAAGTGCCAAGGCTTCGTGCAGGCACGAGCTTTGGCTCACCTATCGTATAAAGCAAAGCGGACACAGATTACAATGCCATTACTGGACGTTTAGTAATGGCATTGCAGTCGGTGTCCACTTTTCATCAGATCCTATTGTTCAAAAATATCTTCCCGGGTAATATTTTTCGCCCACTCTCCCTTTCGGTAATGATGGAAAACCCAGGGCCATTTCACGAATTCGTCTGTACAGAGCAGAAAGTAAACCCACAACACCGGAAGCTTCAGTACAAAGGCAGCGAAGAAACCTAGCGGCACCGCATATACCCACATATCTACCGTGTCACAGATTAAGCCAAATTTCGTATCGCCCCCTGCCCGAAAGACACCTGCAATCAGTGCGGTATTTACTGCGGATCCCATAATATAGTAGGTGTTGATGAGAAGCATGTATTTCAGATAATGCATAGCGGTATCATTCAGGGAAGCAAATTTTATCACAAAAGGAGTGATGGCAAGGACGATCAGCCCTCCAAGTGCACCGGTGATCACAGTCAGCTTCAGCATTCTGGAAGCGTATCGCCTGGATTTTTCCAGATCTCCTTTTCCCATGATCTGTCCAAGAAGAATGGTTCCCGCACTTGCAATGGCAAAACAGAATACAGAGCCAATGTTCCGCACCACAGTAACCAGGGAATTAGCGGCCACTGCGTCAGTGCCAAGGTGTCCCAGGATTACAGAATACATGGAAAAAGCAACGCTCCAGGACAGGTCATTTCCAAGTGCCGGAAGTGACAAACGGATAAAGTCCTGAAACAATACTTTACTGCGAAGGAACATATACGCCAGATTCAGCTTCACATTTTTACTAAAGGAAGATACAACTACACAGCCAATCAGCTGGATCAGTCTTGATGCAGCGGTGGCGATTGCAACGCCGGTTGCACCAAGCTTCGGAGCACCGAACAGACCGAAGATAAAAACTGCATTTAGGAATATATTCAGAACAAATGCCAACATATTCAGCGCCATACTGATGGTTACTCTTCCAATACTTCGAAGAACTGCCAGATAGATCTCCGAGATTCCCCAGCAGATATAGGTAACGCCCATAATGCGGATATAGGAGGAACCAATGGTGATCAGCTCAGGATCATTGGTAAATAGCCTCAGCATCATCTGAGGCGCAGTAAATGCAACCAGGGCAACCAACAGGGAAATCAACACAGAGAAACGAAGTGCGATTCCCTCCACTACATGAATCGCCTGAAAATCCTTTTTACCGGCATATTGGGAGCACAAAAGAGAGGCTCCGGTACCGATGCCATAATACACCATAAATAAAATATTGGAATAATTGGCTGCCAGGGATACCGCCGAAATAGCGGACTGCCCCACGTAATTCAACATGATCACATCCGCTGAATTCACAGCCGCACTGAGCAGATTCTGAATAATAATTGGAACCGCCAGCCGGAAAATCTGCGGATAAAAATCATCTTTTCCAATTGAAAGTATTCTTTTCATTTTCCCTCCTTAGTAAATACCTATATTTAAATAAACTATTTGGTATTATACTGTTTTTCTGTCCCAAAAGCTATCCCTTTTCTGACAGAAAATAACAATATTTTGACATTAAAAAGGCACTGTCTGGGACAAACATGCCAGACAGTGCCTGTAAAATCTTTCTATTAAATAACTTTTAGTAAAGGATCTCCTTCTCTTACATACAATGGCAGACTGAAGTAATCAAAGGTTCCGGTATGCCACTGGTTTCCCTGTGCAGGTTCTTTGGTAAGAAGATGTACCCAGTTTCCTTCTGGCAGATAAAAATCCTGTTTTCCATCTGAGGAAAATACAGGTGCAACCAGAATGCGGTCTCCCAACATATATTGCTGATCCAGATATGCGCAGTTTCTGTCTTTGGGGTATTGCATGTGCATTGGACGCATTACGGGAAGCCCCTTTTCATGGGCAGTCTGTGCAAGACTGTAAATATAAGGCATAAGCTTCCATTTCAGCTCGGTAAAGTATTTCAGAACCTCACAGGCCTCTTCATCATAATTCCATGGAACACGATAAGAACTGGATCCGTGTAAACGACTGTGGGAAGATAAAAGTCCGAAAGCCACCCACCTTTTGTACAGATCAGCCGAGCCATCATCCTCGAAGCCGCCAATATCGTGGCTCCAGAAGCCAAAGCCGCTGTCCATAAGGGAAAGCCCGCCCCTTAAGGTTTCGGCCATGGAAATATACTGGCTGGTGGAATCTCCGCCCCAGTGTACTGGAAATTTTTGTCCGCCTGGTGCTGCACTTCGTGCAAAAAGAACAGCTTCGCTTTCTCCTTTTTCTTTTTTCAGAAGCTCAAATACGCACTGGTTATAAAGATACGTGTAATAATTATGCATTTTTTCCGGATCAGAGCCGTCGAACCATTTTACATTGGTAGGAACTCGTTCTCCGAAATCTGTTTTGAAACAATCCACTCCCACATCCAGAAGTGCTTTCAGCTTATTCTGGTACCAGCTGCATGCAGCTGGATTGGTAAAGTCTACCAGTCCCATACCAGCCTGCCACATATCCCACTGCCAAACTCTTCTATTGTCTTTCATCAGAAGATAGCCCTTTTCCATGGCTTCTCCAAACAGAGGTGACTTCTGTGCAATATAGGGATTGATCCAAACACAGATTTTTAAGCCTCGCTTATGAAAACGTTCCAGCATACCTGCCGGATCTGGGAACATATCTTTATCCCAGGTGAAGTTGCACCATTCGAAGCCTTTCATCCAGAAACAGTCAAAATGGAAAACAGAAAGAGGAATATGGCGCTGTTCAAATCCATCAATAAAGCTGTTTACCGTAGCCTCGTCGTAGTTGGTGGTAAAGGATGTGGTAAGCCATAAGCCAAAGGACCACTTAGGCGGCAATGCCGGTCTTCCGGTAAGGGCTGTGTATTTTTCTATAATTTCCAAAGGGGTAGGACCATAAATAACAAAGTATTCCAGTTCCTCATCTTCTACGGAAAACTGTACGGTTTCTACCTTCTCACTACCTATTTCGAAGCTGACACGTCCCGGATGATTGACAAAGACGCCATAGCCTTTGGTCGTATAATAGAACGGAATATTCTTATAGGAAATTTCACTGGCTGTACCGCCGTCCTCATTCCAGATATCCACGGTCTGGCCATTTTTTACCATAGGGGTAAACCGTTCCCCAAGACCATAAACCAGCTCGCCAACACTTAAATTAAGTCCAGAGACCAGATAGTTCATGTCTTGTTTGTGGTGCATCATTCCCGTAGTTTTGCTCTTGATACAGGTAAGCTCCCTTCCATTTCCATAAAACTTCATTTCAGGGGAACCAGTTTCAAATTCCAGGGAAAGATTTCCTGACTTTAACGTCCATTTTTCTTTTCCGGAAGCTTTCTCACATTTACGTTCCGGACTTTTATCTAAATCACCATACAATTCAAATGATGGGCTTTTTACGTAATTTCCAGCGTGATTTACCATGTGGATTCCCAAAATGTCCTTCGCTGGTGCGGTGAAGGTATAGGTCATCATTCCAATGTTTAAGGTATCCCCACGTCCCAGGATCTGTTTATAGGGGGCAAAAGCCAGGAGTTCGTTTTCCCGCTCTTCTACCTCATAAATGTCTCTTACATAATCAGCCTGAAATTCATCTCTCACAAGCCAGAAGCCATTGGTAAACTTCATTTTCCATTCCTCCTTTGAAAATCAGTCAGCCTTTTACGGCTCCAGCTACAACACCCTTGATAATAGATTTCTGGAAAATCAGATACAGGATCAGCGCTGGGATAATGATCAGGATCGCAGCAGACATAATGTTCTGCCATTCCATTTTGTACTGTCCCATAAAGCTGTAGGCTGCAAGCTGCAGGGTTTTGCTGCTCTTTCTTCCGCCCAGCATAAGAAGGGGAAGAAGAAAGTCATTCCAGATCCACATTACATTGATGATCGTAACCGTCGCAGTACAGGATTTCAGCATTGGAAAAATAATACGGGTAAAAAGCTGAAACTGGTTGCAGCCGTCAATAAGTGCGCTCTCTTCCAGTTCCAGGGGAATGCCCTTGGCAAAGCCCTGATACAGGAAAATACTCATTGGGGCACCAAGCCCCCAGTAAATAATGGCAAGTCCCCATATTTTCCCATTGATATGTAAAGTGGTGGCTACATTTACCAGAGTAAGCATAAAGGACTGGAACGGGATCATCATAGGCGCAATGCAGAACAGGAAACAGAAACGGCTGTAGCGTGTTTTCACACGTGCCATTTTATAGCCTCCCATGGAAGCGATCACGATAATGCCGAGAGTTCCTATTACTGTGGCGATGAGTGTATTCAAAAAAGTAGCTGGATATTTCATATCATGAAATACATTTTTTATATTGTCAAGAGTAAAAGCAGATGGAAGGCTCATAACATCTGTCATGATTTCCTGATAGCTTTTAAAGGCATTGATTCCCACCAGGAAAAGAGGGGAAAGATATAAAAGCAGAAAAAGGATCAGGAATAACTGTATCACACCGTGAAGTGCTTTGCTTTTTTTACTCATGCCTCTACCTCCTTGCCTTTAAAGAAATTAACCTGAATTACGGAGATCACCAGAACGATGATAAAAAGAATTACACTTTTGGCGCTTCCATATCCATAGCGGCTGTTGTTAAATGCAGTGTTGTAAATATCAAGTGCAATTGATGTAGTGGATGTTCCCGGACCGCCGCCTGTCAAGCTGAAGATCAATTCAAACATTTTTAAGGAATTGGCAACAGAATGGAACATGCAGAAGGAAATGGACGGCATGATCAGCGGGATAGTAATTGAGAAAAATCTGCGGACTGCTCCTGCCCCATCCAGGTCTGCGGATTCGTTTAGTTCCGTTGGTACTCCCTGCATACATGCAACGTAGATTAGAATATAAAAGCCAAGGCTCTGCCAAACAGAAACAATGATGGTGGAGAACACAGCCAGTTGGGAGTCTCCCAGCCAGCTAAGACCGAAAATTCCCCATCCGGTTATGGACATAAGTGCTTCAAATACTCTGGTACAGATAAATTTCCAGATAAATCCAATGATAACAAGGCTTATGATATTGGGAATATAAAAAGCGGCTCTGAAAAATCCTCTGCCTTTGATCTTGGATTCCAGAAGTGCGGCAAAAAAAATGGCAAGTACATTTACGATCAGTACTGTTCCAATGGCATAGATAAAGGTATATTTCAGCGCACTGACAAAGGCTGGATCATTGGTAAAAAGCCGGATATAATTTTCGAGTCCGATAAATTCCGATGTTTTTCCAATACCGTTCCATTTACGGAAGGAATAATAAATACACATAACGAAAGGAATTCCTACAAACAGCGTGATGAAGAAAACTGCAGGGGCTACATATCCTGCGAATTCCAATGCTGTTTTTCTGGCCCTTCGTTTCTGGCTGTTTGCCTGCATAAAGAAACCTCCTGTCCTTTTCGGAAAAACAGGGCTGCCGAAATTGTCAGCCGCCCTGTTTTCGTTTTTATTCACGCGATCATTTTATAATAAATTACATTGCATCGTAAGCATCAACAAATAACTGGGTAAGAACCTCTTTTGTTTCGTCGCGGTCTGCATTTCCTGCAACATAGTTCTGGAATGCGGTACCAAATGGCTCTTCTACACCTTCTGGTCCTTTAAAGATCCACCATGGACATGTTACGGAATTATCCTGTGCGGCTGCAGTTTCTGCTGCAAGCTGTGTATCAGGTGCATCTGCGCCGGTAAGTGGGGAGATATCGCCGATAACTGATGGAACCCAGCTTCTTCCATAATCAGAAGTACACATGTAGTTCAGGAAATCAAGAACCGTATCAAGATTTTCGGAATCTTTTGCTACACGGAAGGTAAGGTTGGACTCAACTGCGAGAACTGCTTTTTCGTCCATGCGAGGCATATAAACATAACCCATATCAATATCAGGGGCAATGGCGCGGATACTTGCCTCGTCCCAGGAGCCATTGTGGATCATGGCAACTTTTCCTGTTGCAAAATCGGAGCACTGAAGGTCGTTGGTGGACTCCATTGGCTTGTCACCACTGTACTCCTTGATCAGATCCAGAAGATCAAGTGCAAAATCAACCTGCGGAAGCTCGCCAAATTTCAGATCTCCGCTTTTCACATCTTCAAAGAGCTTGTCATAATCGCCGTCATAGGCATCACTCATGGACGGATAAACGGTCTGTGGAAGGATCCACCACTCACCAAATCCGGAGCTGAATGGCTGAATACCTGCATCTGTCAATTTTTCACAAACGGTGCGAAGCTCGTCTAAGGTAGTTGGAAGTTCTGTGATTCCAGCCTGCTCAAATAATGCTTTGTTATAGATAAAGCCATGGGACTGAACCAGGAATGGCATTCCTGTAATATGGCCATCTTCTGTTACAGATGTAAGGGTTGTCTCGGAAAAGTTTTTCATAAACTCTTCGTCATCCAGGTTATAAATATAATCTGCATATAAAGTATTGTCGCTGTATGCACTGGAAAGGAACAGGTCCGGAACCTCACCGGAATTTAATCTGGAACGAAGTACGGTCTGGTAATCATTCTGAAGGACTTCCAGCTCAATGGATACATTTGGATGTTCTTCTGTATAATGATCGATCAGATCATGGTAAGCGTCTGTATATTCCGGACCATTAAACATGAAATAAAGCTCTACCGGATCATCGTCTGCCATTACGGTTACAGAACCCATTGTAAGAGAACTGACTGTCATTAAACCGGCCATTAATAAAGCGATTTGTTTCTTATGCATATGCATATCCTCCTTCTTTTTGCTGCTGCCCGTTTCGCCCGCGGCAGCCTGCTTTGTTTTTGGTAATCTAATCATACACTATGCAATATTACAAATAAATAGAAAAAATCAAACTGTTTATGGTAAAAGTTTGATATCTATAACCTGTTCTATTGTGAATGAATACAACAAGTTGTATAATATTGCCATAATAAAAAGGAGCTTTATGTATGAAAAAGAAAATAGAAAATTTATCCATGCAGACGCAGCTGACAGTTGTGATCCTGTCTGTGATCGTTCTTGCATTTGGAATTATTTTATATAGTGGTTATTCTGGTCAGGCAAGGTCTTTTGCAGAGGAATATACTTCTTCCACACAGACTATTCTGGAGATGGATGTGGCAAATCTGGATCAGTATATTCAGGGCCTGCGGACCTTTTGCGTACAGCCCTGCCTGAATGTATCTGTCTATAATTCCCTGCTGAAGAGAAAACCTCTTTCCTCTTCTGAGATCAGTGACATAAAACAGGAAATCCAGTCTTCCTATCACAGCAGAACAGATATCCGTTCTTATTCCATTACAGCAATGAATCAGGATTTATGTTTTGAGCGGAATGCAGGGGTTGGGGGACAGCATATTTTATCGACACCTGTAAAAGATACCGAAATATCCAGACCTTATATTGTCTGTGGAAGCAATGACAAATATGAATATCTGGCGCCCCCGGATTCAGAAGATGTATTTTTCCGGTATTATCACTACCTGATCCGCCTGAGAAACCGGGAACCAGTCAGTTTGTCTTATGTGGATGTAGATACTACACAGCTGCGGCTGCTTATGAAAAACCATCAGGATTATGGGCAGATCTTATGCCTGTATAATTCAGATGGTGAACTTTTATATTCCAGTTCTGAGGATATCCGAAATCAGGAAGAAAAAGAAAAAAAGCAGCTTTTTGGGCTTCATTCAGATGTTGAAAATGTAAATATCGGTGGAATTTCTTATCTTGCACTTCGCAGGACCAGTGAAGAGACGGGCATTGTCCTGCTTTCCCTGCTTCCTAAAAGCGCCTGGGATGACCGGGCAAGGGACTTTTTGCTTCCTCTGGTAATGCAGATTGCAGTGATCACTATCTGTCTGATCATTATTGTTACACTCATGATCCAGATGATCACAATTCCCTTGAAGAGGCTGTCTTACCAGATGGGAAAAATGGGTGAAGGAGACTTTTCTCCCACAGCTTTTGGCGGAGGCTGTAAGGAAACCTGTGCATTAACAGAAAGCTATAACGACATGGCAGCCCACATTAATGAATTGATCGAGACCAACTATATTTCCAGCATCAATGAGAAAAATTCCAGGCTCCAGGCGTTGGAGGCCCAGCTGAATCCCCATTTTCTCTATAACACTCTTCAGGCGATTGCTACAGAAGCATTGCTTGCAGACTGTCAGGAAATTTATGATATGATTGTGTCTTTGTCTGCAAATCTTCGTTATACCATTAAAGGCGGAGAACTCGTCCGCTTGCAGGAGGAACTTGATTATGTAGACCGGTATATTCTTCTGCAGAAAACAAGACTAGGCGGGCGCCTGGAAGTGACGAAGAAAATTAATCCAAAGGTAAATCTGGCAGTGATTCCAAAAATCAGTATTCAAATGCTGGTGGAAAATGCCATTATACACGGAATGCCGGAGGACGGAGCTGTTCTTCATATTATTATCCGGGTGTGTATGGAAAATAACCGGCTGCTCATCAGTGTATATGACGATGGAAAGGGAATTCTCCCAGAAAAAGTGAAAGAACTGAATGATGTTTTTTCCGGAAAATCAGCAGATACTGGCAGTTCCATCGGACTTCCCAATCTTGCAAGCCGTCTGAAAATACTCTATCAGGGAGAGGCTGGTCTGTTTCTGGAATCACAGGGTGATCAGTTTACAGAAGTAAAAATGGAACTTCCAATCAGAAAGAAGGGAAATGAAAATGTATAAAGTACTGATTATTGACGATGAGGCACCTGCTAGAATTGCAATAAGCAGGCTTGGGCACTGGGCAGATTATCATATTACAGAACTTTATCAGGAAACCAACGGTGCTGCAGCTTTAAAAACCATGCGGGAAATAAAGCCCCAGATTGTTTTTGCAGATATGCAGATGCCGGTTATGAATGGCATGGAATTCCTGGAAAAGGCTTCACGTGAATTTAGGGATACCTGTTTTATTGTAATCAGTGGGTATGATTATTTTGATTACGCAAAGGCAGCTTTGAAATGTGGTGCCATTGATTATCTGTTAAAACCAATTGCACGGGAAGAATTGAATGCTGCCATTGATAAAGCAGTCCAGACATTGGGAAATACTGGTACCTGTTTAGAAAAAGAAGCGCCAAAGCTTTCCCCTGATGAAGTTGTCGCCAGGATCCGGCAGGACATTGACCAGAACTATCCACAGCCCCTTAAGGTCAGCAGTTATGCGAAGAAGTACTTCTTTACCCAGGAGTATCTCACACGCCTTTTTCGCCAGCATTATGAGATGACCATTCAGGAATACCTTCTTATGGTCAGAATGACCCGGGCAAAAGAACTTCTGGAGGATCCTTCTATTAAGATCCAGGAAGTTGCTGCCCGGGTTGGATATTCCGATAATAACTATTTCAGTAAGGCATTTCGGAATTTCTTTGGAATTACGCCCACAGATTGCAGAAATAAGTGTTTCGTGAGCAGAAATACTAAATAGACCGAAAGCCTTTTCCAATGATCTCACTGCTGTTTACAATGGTAATGAAAGCGTGGGGATCAATCTGTCTTAAATGAATGCGAAGGCGGTTGGTCTCGCTTCTGGTGAGAACAGTCATCAGTACCTTCTGCTCCTGTTTGGTATAAACACCGAAGGCATTTTGCTCAGTTGCAGAACGGTGAAGATCGTTGATAATAAAGTCTTCCACCTGATCCGGATACTTGCTGATAATGGTACAGACCTTTCGCAGGTTCAGGCTCTCAATGGCGCTGTCTACGACGGTACATTTCAAGATCATTCCCAGGATACAGTAAAGTCCGGTCTGTGCACCGTAAAGGTAAGCGGCAATCAGTACGATTCCAAGATCGCTGACCAGAAGGGCGCGTCCGATCTCCAGACTGGTATACTTGTGCAGGATCATGGCTACAATATCGGTACCACCAGTGGAAGCGCCTACGTTAAATACCATGGCCGCTCCTACTGCTGGCAGGATAACCGCGAAGCACAGCTCCAGGAATACATCATGTGTCAGCGGGAAACTAAGCGGATAGATCACTTCACAGGCACTTACATAAAAAGACAGGGCAAAGGAGGAATAAATAGTCCATCCCATAGAACGGATTCCCAGAAAGAAAAATCCGAGTACAACCAGCGCTGCGTTGACGATCCACATGAATGCGCCTACATTCCACTTCGGAAACAGGGTAGACAGGATAATGGACAAACCGGATGTACCGCCAAATGCGAAGTGGTTTGGCGTTTTGAAAATGGAAATTCCAACTGCTGTAAAAATTAATCCCAGATTCAGAATTAAAAAGAAAATCAGGTTATCTTTTGTAAAAATCTTCTTTTTCATAAGTTATTTTATCTCCTCCCTTCAGTAAAATTAGTATAGCGTAAAACATGTGTTCCGTATAGAGTGTTTTTTTCTGTTTTTTATATAATGAGCTTAAAATCCCTCACTGCTTTTGATATAGAGTTTTTTCTTTATACAAACTGCACTTTTCTGCTTTTCTTTGCTGCCTCGATAAGCTCTCCCAGACGCTTATTGCAGCTTCCAACAGGTACGCTTGTACAGATAACCCTGTCACAGCTTTCCATGGCTTTTAAAGCCTTCTGGAAGGTTTCCTCGCTGATTTCCATAAAGGGCTTCTCTGTGATCACCTGATTGGCCAGCAGTCTTGCCAGGCGGTAATCCACATCATTGGTGTATAGAACGCCTGCAATAAAAGGAGTATGCTCCTTCTGAAGCTGCCGGAATATGGGAATACCAGTGCCGTTTCCACAGATCACAAAAGTTTTTGCTTCTCCCTCCGGCTTTGGAAGCTCGATGCTTCCAAACAGCGGATCAAAAAAACCATTGTTGATCTCATAAAGATCCCGGATCATATTTTCCTCAAAAATTTCCTCAGGTTTTCCAAAATGGGAAATGGTATCTCCCTTTACACAGATGATCTTATCAGCAATCTTCTGTGCAAGGTCAATTTCATGAAGAGACATGATAACAGTTATCTGCTTTTTCTTCGCCATATCCCGAAGAATAGATAAAAGATCCAGCTTATGTTTAATATCCAGGAAAGAAGTAGGCTCATCCAGGATAATAATATCTGGTTCCTGACAGATAGCGCGTGCAAGAAGCACTCTCTGGCGCTGTCCGTCACTGATATTGTTAAAGTCACGGCTGCCAAGAGCTTCTGCATGTACCGCCTTCATAGCTTCTTCTACCTTTTCTTCATCTTCCCTTGTAAGAATGCCAAGCCTTCCTGTATAAGGATAACGGCCGGTTGCCACAATGTCATGGCAGGTCATCAGCTCCGGCTTCATTCTCTCAGTAAGAACTACCGCCATACGGGTAGAAAGATCCCGGAAGGAAAAGGACATCAGATTCTGGTTATCAAAATAGACCTTTCCGCCAATGATCTGCAGCTGTCTTGTAATACTTTTTAAAATCGTGGATTTCCCCGAACCGTTGGGACCAATGAGAGTTACGATCTCTCCCTTTTTTATTCCAATACAAATATCGTGGATCAGTGCCTTTCGATTGTAGCCAACAGAAAGGTTGTCCATATGAAAATAATAATTGTCCATTTTAGTTTCCTCTCTTCTTTCGCAACATCATGAAAATAACAACTGGTGCTCCAAAGATGGAGGTAACGGTGCTGATGTTCAGCTCCAGAGGCGCGAACGCCATTCTGGCGATCAGGTCACACATCATACAGAAAACAGCACCTCCCAGGAAGGTTCCCGGAATGATGATCAACGGTCTGGATGTACCAAAGCTTCTTTTCATCAGGAATGGAACTGCAATTCCAACAAAGGAAATAGGTCCTGCAAAAGCAGTTACTGTTGCAGACAAAATGCTGGAAAGCAGGATTAATGCAACACGGAAAAATTTAATATTCACACCCATACTCTGCGCATAAGCTTCTCCCAGCTGATAAGCCCCGATGGGCTTTGACAGCAGGAACGTAAGGAGCAGGGTGACACCCACAACTGCACAGGAAATGTAAACATTGCTCCAGCTCATACCAGAGAAGCTTCCCTGTGACCATCCATGAAGATTTACAATATTTGAGTCATCTGCAAAGGTTACCACGAAGTCTGTAACGGCGGAACAGATATAACCGATCATGATTCCCGCAACCAGAAGAGTAGCCATGTGCTTGATCCTTTTGGAAATCAAAAGAATAAAGCCAATGGAAATCAAGGAACCGATAAAGGCAGCGATGATCAAAGTATAAGAGGTTACATTCTGGGCGATTTCAAGATAGTAGATCATAGTAAGTGCGACTACCATTTTGGCGCCCGAGGAAATTCCCAGAACAAAAGGTCCTGCAATGGGATTTTCAAAAAAGGTCTGAAGAAGAAAACCAGATAAAGATAATGCACCTCCAAGGATGGCTGCCATCAGGATCCTGGGAAGACGGATCTTCCAGATGATGCTGTATTCCTTGGTGTCAGTGGCTTTTTTCAAAAGGATATTTACGATCTCAGACAGGGAAATGTGAACATTTCCTGTATTGATATTCAAAACTGTGATCAGGCCAAACGCCAGGATCAACAGAACAAAAACCAATGTATAGCGAGATCTTCTCTTAAAGTTCTCCATGTGGAAACTGGTTCCATCGGATTGTCTGTTCATTCTAATTATACTCCATTTATGTTTTGTCTAAGGAAAGCGGACTACTTATCAGAAGTCCGCTTTCAAAGTCTGGTATCTTTTATGTAAATCGCTTATCCGGCAACACAATCAGCTCAGCTTGTGAAGGAAGGTCATATCCTCCTCGTTTCCATCTGTGAACATCAGGTTGAGGTCATTGATCAGTTCTCCGATAGTGTCTGTATGCTGATACATGGAATCATCTGTTACCCAGACATTTCCCTCTTTTACAGCTTTAAAATCAGCCATCAGACTGTCTTTTGCAAGGAGATCATCAATGTTCTTTACAGAGGAATCAATACTGGAATTGTAGATCAGGTAATCTGCGTCTACAGCTGTATTGTAGAACTCCTCCATTGTAATCGATACAGAAGTTTTTCCACTGTCATCCTGAAGATCTGCAAAAACATTTCTTCCGCCCGCAACCTCGATCATGCTGGAGATATAATCCTTCGGGCTGCGGACCACTGGAGAACCGCTGGTATTGATATAGAAGAATGCCACTGTTTTCTCCGTATTGGTGAAATCCTTTAATTTCTCAATGATCTGGGCCTGCTGATCAAAGAAGGTATTTGCTTCCTCTTCCTTATTCATCATCGCACCATAAAGCTTGATCCACTCTGTACGTCCAAGAGGCTGGCTCTCATAACTGGAACGGTCGACGAAAACCGGGATTCCCAGAGTTTCAATCATCTCCTGTACCTTGGGAGCATGCAGAATCATGGTTGATTCAATGGCAAGATCACAATCATCACCTACCAGAAGCTCATAATCCGGTTCATCATATTTTCCGGCAAAGGTCATATCCCCATTGTCGATGGCATCTGCTGCAGCCTGAATATACCAGCCAGAGGCATCCAGACCGGAGAATTTGATGGCGTCAACACTTCCAATTACATCAAACAGGGCCATAGGGGAAGTTGCTGCCATGTAAATCGTATCAAGAGGCTGCTGAAGCACACGGATATCCGCATCCAGTCCCTCTGGCGCTTCTTTTCCTTCCGGAACCACCAGATATCTGGCATCATCATGGACATCCAGAAGCTTGTAGCCATCCTTATAATAATAAACATCAAAGCATTCTGCAAAGGAAAGTTCCATTGTAGATTCGTAGGTAAGACCTGCAATCTCTGGGGCAGCGCTTTCTGTTTCAGAATCAGAAGAAGCCTCAGCAGAAGCCTCTGTGGTTTCTGCATTCTCCTCATCTGCCCATACTGGTGTAATGGCGGTGAGCGTCATTACTGCTGCTGCAAAAATGCTTAAGATCCTATATTTCAGCTTTCGGTTATACATTTCGTTCTCTCCTGTAGTTAAGCCTCATCACTTGTTACAAAAACAGCTTCGTATGCTTTTTCCCATTCTGCCTTTGCTTCCTCATCCTTTTCGTCAGAAGAACGGTCTACGATAAATGGAATCTTCAAGGTGGAATATTTCTCTGCCGCATCCTTCAGCAGTTCCATCTTATCATTTACCTCAGATTCTTCAGCCGGAAGAATATCAGAGGAAAGAATCGCAAGTCCGCACTGGCTCTTTACAAGTGTCTTATAATCTGTATCATCTGATTTTCCCGCAAATACAACAGAGCCATTTTCCAGTGCTGCTGTAAGGCTGTCTACTGTACAGTCCTCTTTCTCCATTCCAAGGCTGGTAACCTTGTCTGTAAGATTCAGTTTATCCAGAATATTAAGGGCATCTGTGGAAGCTACATAAGCAGATTCAACTGGCTGCTGGATCAGAATCACGTCTTTATCAAGACCAGCCGGAATAACAGCACCATCTGGTACGATCAGGTATTTTACAACGTTTCCAGTATAAAGCTGATCTGTGCTGGCAGTCTCATTGGAATCCTGTGCCTTTGTTGTTTCATCAGCTGTTTCTGCTTTTCTTGCTGTATCTGTGGTCATATCTACTTCCAGAAGGGTAATGCCCTTTGCATAGTGATACAGTTTGAAGTATTTTGCATGCTCCAGTTTAGTTTCTTCTTTATACTCGAGTCCTGTGATCTCTGGCGCCTCTTCGTCTAACTTCTTGTTTCCTGTGGAAAGCATGCTGTTATCAGAAGCCGGATTCTCTTTATCGGTCTTCTTCGGATCGTTGGCACCCTTTAAGGCAATGTAAATGGTATATGTAATCTCATGAGCCTGGGACATTCTGGTGGTCATACCGATAATGGTATTATTCTGGTTTAATGCCACCGGAATGGTGAAGGTGGATGTTCCGCCGCCGCATGCTCCGTAGTATTTATTTCCGTTTGCTTTTACATATCCATAGTATTCACTACTGAATACGATCGTCGCATAAGCCTGTCCGCCGGTTACGGTGATCTTGCTGCAGGAAATGTTTACCTTTCCAGTTCCGCCGGACCAGGAGAAGCTGTCCGGAGTATAGGTTCCGTCTGCCAGAGTAGTGGAACTGTTTACCGCTGCTGTTCCGCCGCTTAAGTCAGATTCATATTTAGACTCTTTTTCCGGTTTTTTATCTGGTTTCGGAGACGGTGTTGGGGTTGGGGTACTGCTCGGGGTTGGGGCTGCTGTAGGTGTTGGGGTAACTGTAGCCGGAGTATCCGTGTTATCATCTGGTGTTTCCGGGTCATCCTGCACATCACCGATTTTGTTCAGGGTTTCTGACTGGAAGGTAAGGATCCTGTCATACCAGATCTGTTTTTTATGGGAAAAAGCAGCGACTGCAATTCCATCATCAAGAGACTCTACCGGAATCTCATAGGTATACTTACCGTCAGCATTTACCACATATGGAACCCATTTCGAGGAATCTGCTGCGGCAGCTTCTTCCTTTGTTCCAAGAAAGAGATAATCGTATCCTGTACCGCTTAAAGTAAGGACAGCAGTCATTTTGCCATTCTTGGAAGTAAGCACACAGTTTACTACACGGAACATGGTTGCGCTGGAATTTACAGTTACGTTATAAATTCCGCTGTCGCATACGTTACCGGCTGGTTTAACAGGAGGGGTTGGGGTAGCGGTTGGTGCCGGAGCTGGGGTCTCGCTTGGAACTGGTGTAACCGTTGGTGTGGGTGCCTTATTGCCTGGAATTGTAATGGTAAATTCTCCGCCTTTGGAATACTGATACCATACGCCGCCCTCTTTTTTACGGATGGCTACCTGATATTTCTGGTCTTCTTCTGTGGAAGGAACTGCAAATTCAAAGGTATAGCCCTCTCCTGTAGGAGTTCCTACACATACATTTTCTGGATCGCTTTTTGCATCTTCCACGCTTCCGAGATAGATGGCATCGTATTTGTCTGTAGCGGTTACGATAGTAACAATTGTTTTGTCTCCCTCGTGTCTTGCAGAAGAGCTTGCAATCTTAAACATACCAAGGGCGCCGGAATCATCTGGCTTATCAATTGTGATGTCCGATCCGTCTGGTTTTACATCTGCTTTTGTTGTGTCATCTGTCTTTCCGGTTTCTTCTTTGGAATCGGATTTTTTGGAAGTTTTGGTATCCTTTGCCTCTTCCTTTTTCTCTTCTGCCGGAGTTACAGTCGCTTCCGGTGTCTGCTCTGGTTCCTGATCCGCTTCTGCTGCAGGAGTCTGCTCCGGAGCTGGTGTTTCGGAAGGGATTTCCTTTGCCGGCTCTTCCGTAGCCGGTGCTTCCTCTGAAGAGGCTGTATTAGAAGTATCTTCAGAAGCAGTTTTCTGCTCATCCATGTCCGCAGCTTTTTCCTCTGCAGCTGGTGTAGGGGTAGCTGTAACCAGCACATTTACATCCTCTCCCTCTGCCTGTGTGAGCACAGCCGGAGTGATCGTCATTGCTACAGAAAGAAACAGTGCCAGAAAGCGTTTTGAATTTCTTTTCATTTTTCTCCCTCGATTCTTTATAGTTCATTTATATGGTTCTGAATAAATCCAGGCAGTTTCTTGTAAAGAAGCTCATCTGTATACATCAGAAAATTCCAACGGAATATTTTATTACACAAAAATGCCTGCTCCAAACAAAGAAGCAGGCACTAAAATTTAAATATTCTGCAGTCAGATATATCATGAGAATGAAGTGCTTTCTTCGGAAGCTTTCATTAACGGATTCAGCAGGTTTCCTGGCTTACAGATCATTACGGAATCTAACCTTCTCAGTAAAATACAAATGGCACGAACAGATTCCATTCCCTGTTTACAGTGACCGGATCGCTCAGGACTTTCACCTGATTCCCTCTTAGCCTGCAGTCTATTCCTGCAAAGGCACTGAAAACGGATTTATTCAATTCATTTCATTATAGCAGACTGCTTTGTCGAAATCAATAGATTGATCTGGCAAATTATTGTTTATATTGGCTGTAGCCAACTTCTTCCTTGCGAAGAAGGGTACCTTCCTCATCATAGACGCTGCGATAGGTCCGGCAAGTATTGGCATCTGAATGTTCGGTAGTGATCTCCACCTGGTTGCTATCTGTTTTCGTACCGTAGATGGATACTGTCACTGCTTCTTCTTTCTCATCGTAGGAAGCGGTGATCTTAACCGGATATGCACTGTTGTTCTGGAAACGGAAATCCTGTCCGCCCCATACTACTGCTGCATCCAGTCCGTCCTCCACGTAATCGATCCGCGCCGCGTGATTATGGCGCTCCACAATAGCCAGATCTGACTGGAGACATGCCATATATAAAGTGGTAGAAATCTGGCAGATTCCGCCTCCGATATCCTGGGCATGCTCACCGCCAACGATCACAGTGGCTTCCCGGTATCCTCTTTCCTCTGTTCGTGGTCCAAGGGTATCGTTATAGGAAAAAATCTGTCCGGGCTGAAGCTCTACCCCGTCACATGCTTCCACAGCCAGTTTCAGGTTGGCTACACGGTTATCTGTTCCTCCGCCGTATGTGGTATAAGTACCAAGCAGGTTCAGGTAAGGAAGGGCTTCAATTTCTTCTGTGGACACATCTGGTAAAGTGATTTCCAGCGGAATTGTGACAGTTTCTCCTTCTTTTGCTTTTTTCAGTTTCTTTTCAGCAGATTTTACATTGAAGGAAATGCCCGTAACAGCTGGAATGATCTCATTATTTTCCCCTAAAGAAGCATCCTGCGCCTCTGTATGTACCTCTTCATAGTAAACTTCCATATCCAGTTCGTCCGGCGGAGTTTCCTTCGTCGGGCACTCAATAACTGCCTCATAATCCTCAATGGAAATCGCCCTTAGAATTTCCTCCTTCAAGGCATCCATATCAGGTCCGATCCCGGTTTTGCCTTTGGTGATCACTAAATCTGTGTCTGTGAGTTCACAGGAAGTCTGTACGGTGGTGGAGCCATTTAAGATCCCGGCCTCATCCAGAACAGTATCCAGTTCGTCCTTATTTCTGGCTTCCGGCATAAGAGTGACCTCTTCCTTTGTCTTATTGTTCATAAGCTCAATGCGGTCTGTCCCGTGGGTATACCAGGCACCATGTCCCAAAGAGTAGGCACTTTCTACGATGGACTTCACGTCCAAACCAAGTACCGGATAAACAGATACCTGGAATTTCTTCCCGTTTAAAGTGACAGTCATCTGGGTATTCTGATACTTTTCCTTAAAGTCCCTAGAAATGGCGTCAATTGCCTCTTCCTTTGTCATTCCCTGAATGGCAATGCCATTGACTTTCAATTTCTTCCAGATCACATTATCCGTAAGGAAATGACACCACAGACCATAAACGCCCACAAGAATCAAAAGCAGGATCAAAACCTTGATCATGCCATTTTTCATTTGTTTTTTCATATAATAATTTTACCTTTGACTGTTTTTTAGAGCAGTGGGGTAAAAAAGCATGTACGGTTTCCAGTGTGACATGCAGCTCCTACCTGCTCTACTTTTGCCAAAATTGTATCATTATCACAGTCAATCGTCAATGATTTTACATATTGAACATGGCCGGAGGTCAGTCCCTTGGTCCAGAGCTCGTTGCGGCTGCGGCTCCAGTAGGTCATTTTCCCAAGCCTTAAGGTGGTAAGGTAGGCCTCCTCATTCATATAAGCCAGCATCAGGACCTCATTTGTCTGGTAATCCTGTACAATGACAGGAACCATGCCGTCACTGTTTAATTTGAAATCGGACCATGACATTTTACTTTTTAATTCTTTCGAATCCATAGTTGGTAAACTCCTTTTCGTATTTTAAATACAAATAATTATGCCACTTGCCTCCATTCAGAAAACAAGTGGCAGTATACGGTATTTATTCTTTTATAAGTTACAGTTTTCCCTTTTGGGGTGGAGTATAACCCTATAGGCTGCCCTTTGTAGAAAGTACGTCTGAAATCCGCGGATCATAAGCCACCGCCATATCCAGTGCTTTGGCAAAGCTTTTGAACATTGCTTCTGCCATGTGGTGGTTATTTCCCTGGGTGAGCACCTTGATATGCAGGTTCATGGCTGCTGTATAGGAAATGGCATAGAAAAATTCTTTCACCATTTCTGTAGACATATCCCCTATTTTTTCACTGGTAAATTCCCCGTCAAAGGAAAGGTAGGGACGTCCTCCAAGATCAACAGCGCAGAGCACCAGACATTCGTCCATGGGAAGGATGCAGCTTCCATAACGGCGGATTCCCTTTTTATCTCCTACCGCTTCTTTGATCGCTGTGCCCAGGACAATTCCTGTGTCCTCAATAGTATGATGATCGTCTACCTGAAGATCTCCCTTTACCTTTACATCCAGATCAAAAAGCCCGTGGCGGGTAAATCCATCTAACATGTGATCAAAAAAGCCCACACCTGTATCCAGGCTGCTTTTTCCAGTTCCGTCCAGCTTCAGCTTTATGGCAATCTTAGTTTCTTTTGTATTACGTTCAACAGTAGCTTCTCTTGTCATGACCGCTCCTTTTTATCCTCGTCCTCAAAACGGACTGCAATGGAATTGGCGTGTGCCGTAAGCTGTTCAGATGTTGCAAACTGGATAATATCCTTGTGGATATCCCGAAGGGCAGATTTGGAATAATACACGATGCTGGATTTCTTGATAAAGTCGTCAACGGAAAGTGCAGAGAAAAATTTAGCAGTTCCGTTGGTTGGAAGAACATGGTTCGGTCCTGCAAAATAGTCTCCAAGAGGCTCGGAGCTGTATTCGCCAATAAAGATCGCACCTGCGTTTCGAACCTTCATCATAACTTCAAATGCATTCTTAGTTACAATTTCCATATGCTCAGAAGCAATCTCGTTAGCCGCTTCAATGGCTTCGTCCATGTCTTCTGCAATGAGAATATATCCAAAATTCTCCAGGGATTTCTCAATGATCTCTTTTCTGGAAAGAACTTTCAGGTAGCCTTCAATCTCTTTTTCCACATTCTGTGCCAGTTCTGTGCTGGTGGTGATTAGGATCGCGGAAGCCATCTCATCATGCTCCGCCTGGGAAAGCAGGTCCGCTGCTACATAATGTGCATTGGCGGTTTCATCTGCCAGAACCAGGATCTCACTTGGTCCGGCAATGGAATCAATGCTTACATGTCCGTATACGGCCTTCTTTGCCAAAGCTACAAAAATGTTTCCAGGGCCGACGATCTTGTCAACCTTGGGAATGCTTGCCGTACCATAGGCAAGGGCACCGATGGCCTGGGCACCGCCCACTTTATAGATTTCGTCAGCACCTGCCTCCTTTGCCGCTACCAGGGTGGAAGGATTTACCATTCCGTCTTTTCCAGGAGGTGTGGTCATCACGATATGGGGTACGCCAGCAACCTTCGCCGGCACAATATTCATCAGTACAGAAGATGGATAAACTGCCTTTCCGCCAGGAACATAAACGCCTACACGGTTTAACGGGGTTACTTTTTGTCCAAGCATGGTGCCGTTCTCTGTGCTGGTAAACCAGCTGTTCTGACGCTGCTTTTCGTGATAGCTGCGGATGTTTACAAGGGCTTTGCGGATAACTTCAAGCAAAGAAGCATCAACCGCTTTATAGGCGTCTTCGATTTCTTCTTCGGTTACGCGGATGGTCTCCGGGGTAACTTCTACTTTATCAAATTCTTTGGTATAGGAAAAAAGTGCCTCATCCCCTTTTTCCTTTACATTTGCAAGAATATCGACTACTGTGGCTTCAAATTTGCCGTAATTATTAGGGCTTCTTTTTAAAAGATTTTCCAGAATATCCTTGGTAGATTCCTTTGTTAATCTTACTGTACGCATTGTGATCGGTCCTTCCAATTTAATTATTTCGACTTCATTTTCTATCGCGTAATATCAGATACCTCTTTTAGATTATTTTACGCAAATCATCGATCAGTTTGCTGATCCGTTCATTTTCCATCTTCATGCTTACCTGGTTTACAACCATTCTGGCAGAAAGTGGGCAAACCTCTTCCAATACCTTCAGACCGTTTTCCCGAAGGGTATTTCCGGTCTCCACAATATCTACGATCACCTCAGAGAGCCCCACAATGGGAGCCAGCTCAATGGAGCCGTTCAGCTTGATGATCTCAACGGTCTGGTGCTTCTTATTATAGAAATAATCTTTGGCAATGTTGGGATATTTGGTTGCCACACGGATCAGCTGGTTGGAACTTAAAAGCGGTCGCGCACTCTCTGGTCCGCATACACACATA
>OLRJ01001285.1_pt1 | contig 21811 bp, 17 predicted proteins | sample 1672741 | NCBI WGS metagenome assembly OLRJ01 (sample SAMEA3136719, study PRJEB25190) | human gut metagenome | biome: human gut; feature: human-associated habitat; material: faeces | place: Austria | collected 2013
TGGCAGCAGAAAAGATACGAAACCTAATGAGAAAACTCAATATAAAAACCTTGAAAGAACAGGGATATTCAAGAGAAGAAATTGTTTCCTGTGCAAAAGCAGCAGTGGAAAAAAACTGGTTTGTAAGCTGTGCATTAAAACCTGTAAATGTTGAAACGATGGCTCAATTACTGGGAAAAATGTACGATAATTATCAATAAGAGAATTTGAGACAAAACTTTACGGAGAGAGGAATAAATGGCGGCGTGTATGATATCCATATGTTCATACTCGCTGCCAAAAGCAGATTGATGAAACAGAAGATGCCAGATGCTATTGAGAAGAACTGTCAATAATACAGAAGCTGAAGAAATCTATCAATAAAAACCTTGACGAAATGCAGAAAGTTATATAATATTAACACAAGTTAGAAAAAGCTAACTACAAGGAGGAATAAAAGAAATGGATAAAATTCAGGTTGTATTCTGGACACAGTCAGGAAATACACAGGCAATGGCAGAGGCTATTGGAAAAGGAATCACAGAAGCAGGAAAAGAAGCAAATGTGGTTTATGTTGGAAGCGCATCTCTGGATGAACTGAAGGCTGCAAATGCATTCGCGCTTGGCTGCCCGTCTATGGGAGTTGAAGTACTGGATGAAGCAGAGATGGAGCCGTTCGTAGCAGAAGTAGAAGGCTTCGCAAGCGGAAAAACAATCGCCCTGTTCGGTTCTTATGGCTGGGGAGACGGCGAATGGATGCGTAACTGGGGTGAGCGTATGCAGGCAGCCGGCGCAACTGTATTAAACGGTGAAGGTCTGATCTGCCAGGAAACACCAGATGATGACGCAATCGCTGAATGCGTAAACCTTGGTAAACAGCTTGCAGAGATCTAAAATCTAAACATTAGAAACCTGATCACAAAAACCTAATTATAAAAAATAGAATAAAATTTAACAGTAGTACACTGAAAATCTCAATAACCTTAATAAATCAATTCTCTAATACTTGAACTTTTTCTCATGTCGACAGGCCGGGCGTAAGCTCGGCCTGTTGAATTGTAGAGCGTATCAAACGATAAGTCTGTTCTGTTTGGTAAGCTGTAGTATATCAAATATGTCGAAAATTTATATAAATGTTTGTATGGTTAAAACATACTCTGATTTCCATTTCATGTGCAGATGTATATTTTTCCTGAAGAAAATAGTAGAAAAGTGGGGAAAACATACTTTGTAAAATATATGAAAGGCAAAATTTTGCATCTAAATTTGAGAAAAATACTTGTCAAATAAAAAAAATGTGATAGAATTGGATTAGTTTGGGCTAACTTTTAAAAGCAGATTTTCTTAAATGAAAAATAAATAGAAGGACAGAAGCTGTTTTTGTGCTTGGAGAAGTGTTGGCTCAATATTTAAAGAATTATAGATATTATATCATGAAAAGGCGGAAAATTAAGAAGCGATTAATATAAGATACTTTATGAATGGAGAACGATATGAGAAAGAGAAAAGTGATGCTGACAGTGCTGGGTGTGGTTATGGCATGTTCCCTGCTTGGCGGATGTCAGTCATCCAACAGTGAAAAGAATAATGGAAGCGGTACTGCAGTTTCTTCCGAAGCTGAGACAGGCAGCGATGCAGATACCGGATTATCTTCCAAAAAAGAATACAGCAGAGATATATTTGCCATGGATACTTATATGACCCTGACTGCATATGGGAAAAATGCTCAGAAGGCAGTGGATGCCGGTGTAGAGGAAATTCAGCGTCTGGATGCTTTGCTGTCTACGGGAAATGAGAACAGTGAGATCGCTCAGATCAATAAAAATCATGGCGGAGAGATGTCCGAAGAAACTGCATACATGGTGGAACGCGCACTGGACATTTATCGGAGTACCGGCGGAGCTTTTGATATTTCCATTTACCCGGTTATGCAGCTGTGGGGATTCACTACAGGAAACTTTGCCGTACCTTCAGATACTGATCTTGCCGCAAAACTTGCACTGGTGGATGCTGGAAAGATTTCGGTTGAAAAAAATGCAGATGGAAAATCTGTCATTTCCATGCCGGAAGGAATGGAGATTGACCTTGGCGGTATTGCAAAAGGATATACTTCCGGACTGGTTATGGAGATTTTTAAAGAATACGGAGTGAAAAGCGCAGTAATCAACCTTGGCGGAAATGCACAGGTGCTGGGCAGTAAGACGGATGGTTCTGCATGGAAAGTCGGCATTCAGGATCCGGAAGATGAGAACGGATATCTTGGCGGACTGAGCGTGACAGACGAAGCTGTCATTACATCCGGTGGATATGAGCGTAATTTTACCGATGAGGCAACAGGGATTACCTATCATCATATCATTGATCCAAAGACCGGTTATTCTGCAAATAATGGTCTGATTTCCGTTACCATCGTAAGCAGCGACAGTACCCTCGCGGATGGACTTTCTACCTCTTTGTTCGTACTGGGAACAGACAAGGCCATCGCATATGCAAAAGAACATTGTCAGGAAGACAATTTTGGAGTCCTTATGGAAACGGAAGATCACAAGATTTATATTACAGACAATCTGAAAGACCAGTTTATCGATATTAATGGAAATACAGAGTTGAATGTCATAGAGACAAAATAGATTGTATGTTTGGAACTGAAAGAAATGCGATTCGATAGAGCAGGGAAATCTTCCATAGAAGGGGATGGTCGGCTGTGGCAGACGAGCAAAACGAAGACATAAAAAAGATGTGTTCCGCCAATTGAAAACGCAGAAATGGAGAAAAATCAGATGAAGAAAAAGAAATTGTCAACCAAAACGATCGCTATGCTTGCCATGATGATCGCTATTGCGCTGGTATTCAGCTATGTGGAAACGCTGATACCCATTAACTTCGGAATTCCTGGAGTCAAGCTTGGACTTGCAAACCTTGCGATTGTAGCGGTTCTCTATATCATGGGCGGCAAACAGGCATTGTTTGTATCGGTTGTTCGGATTGTCCTCAGTGGATTTTTGTTCGCAAATCTTGCATCCATCCTGTACAGTCTGGCGGGCGGACTGTTGAGTCTTGCCATCATGGTATTGTTACAGAAAACAAAGAAATTCCCGGTGGTGGTAGTCAGCGTTATTGGTGGCATCTGCCACAATGTGGGTCAGCTGATCGTAGCAATGTTTGTGGTGGAGAGTCTGAGTCTGACAGTGTATCTGCCGGTATTGCTGATCGCAGGGTTCCTTACCGGACTGCTGATCGGCATCGTGTGTCAGCTGGTGTTGCCATCTGTCAGAAAAGCATATATGGCTTCCTAAATATCAGAAAAGGATTTGGATGTAAAGTCCACAGACCATGATAAAAAATCTGCCATGGTCTGTGGACTTTATGCTTTTATATTTGAAATATTTACAAAAAACTGTTTTATATTTTAAAATAATTCCATGCAAATAAAAATGTCATTGTGATATTATGTTAGACAATAAAAATCTGAAGGGAATAAAAACATGAATATCACACTTGAAATAGCAGCAGATAAGCTGATAAAAGAAATTTTCGGCGTAAAAGCAGGAGAAACCGTAATCCTTACTGCAGATGATGACTCTGATGAATCCGTAGTAAAGGCAGTGAAAAACAGTGTAAAAAGGGCAGGAGCCCATGCCATGGTAATCTCTGTTCCGACACCGGGCGGTGTAGGAAAAGCGGCAGATCCTGATCTTCCGGTAGATGCGTTAAGCGCAGCGCTTCTCTGTGCGGATGTATGGATTGAATTCAATCATCAGTGGCTGTTGTATTCTACTCCATTTGAGCGCGCAGAAGCAGAAAATAAAAACATGCGTTACATGTGTCTGGTAGATTTTAATCCGGATCTGATGATACGGACAATCGGTAATGTAGAGACCGAACAGTTGAAAAAATTTATGCTTGCAGTTACAGAAAAAACAAAAAATGCAAAAACCATGCGCGTTACAACTCCGGCAGGCTGTGACGTTTCTTTTGAAATCGATCCGGGACATTATACAGCCTGTGATTGTGGTAATGCGACGGTTCCGGGCATTCACATGCTTACCGGACAGATTAATGTAGTGCCACGTTTTGGAAGCATCAATGGAGTAATCGTTTTTGACGGATCCGTAACACCGCCTTTTGGAAGAACACCGGACGTACCGATTCGTCTTACAATAGAAAACAGTATCATAAAAAAAATAGAAGGAGGTCGGGATGCGGAAGCTTTTGAAGAACATCTGAGAGGCTTTCAGGATGAAGGCATGTTCAAGCTTGCACATATTGCATATGGTTTTAATCCAGGTGCAGTCCTTACTGGAAATATTGTGGAGGACGAACGTGTATGGGGCTCTACGGAATGGGGCATTGGTTATGTTAGCCCATTTGATGCACCGCCTCATGGACAGGATGCAAAATCTCACTGTGATGGTATTTGTCTTGATTCCTCTGTATGGCTTGACGGTGTTCAGATTATGGAGGAAGGAAGAATGACAGATCCATATCTGAAAGAATTAGCCGCATTCAGAAAATAAAACAATATGAATATATCTTTATTGCAGATAATAAATACACCCTTGTTTGAAAATGTGAAGATTCTGTCCGGTCGGGAAGGCCTTGACCGGATAGTGAAAAGGGCATCTGTATTTGATGCGCCTTTTCAGGAAGACGTACTGGAAAAAGATATTCTTGCACCGGGAGACTTTTTTATTACATCCCTTCTTCAGTTTCATCCAGGATCGGAAGAACTGATGCAGGTGTTGCAGCTTCTGGTAAAAGGAAACTGCAGCGGACTTTGTGTGATGATGGAAGAACGGGCAGAACTTTTTTCAAAAGAAATGCTCAATTTTTGTGAAAAAAAGCAATTTCCACTAATCTGTATGCAGAAGGATATTTCTTACGCAGAAGTTTTGGGTGTGATCAATCAGTGTATTTTGGAAGAACAGACGAATGTGCTCAACCAGTTGAAGCTGGATAAGATTCTTGCCTCCAGGACGTTGCCGCAGGAGCGGATGAAGATTCTTCTCAGTATTAATCCCGGAATCCGTGAGTATGTACAGGCAATCTATATCCGGGATGAGGGGAGAAAGAACAGCCGAAGAAAAATATCCGGAGAAGGATGGGCCGCTTTCGATATTTTTATCCCGTCGGATAATTATGATATCTGTATTTTGAGCGCGGATTCTATGAAAGAACTGGAACAGCACAGAAGCGTCGTCTGCGAGCAGTTGTTAAAGCATCACGACAGAAGACTTGGCATCGGAAGACCTTATGCAAGATGCAGAGTAGAGCGAACGATTCTGGAAGCTGGAGATGCGCTGAATATGGCGCAGACTTCGGACCGGAGTTTACAGATCTATGATCCGTTGTCTCCGCAGCAACTGCTTCTTCCAATCCGCGGCAGTAGGGAAATGCAGGAGTTTTATGATGAATTCTGTCGTGAGGTCGCAGAGAAAACAACAGAAGAGGGTATGAAGGACATACTTCTTACGACAAGGGCATATGTGCAATGCAATGGAGATTTTAAGAAAACTGCCGAAAAACTGAAGCAGCATGAAAATACGATCCGTTACCGTATGAACCGTCTGAGAAATTATCTGGATGTGGAGGAACAGCCGTTGCTTTTCCATGAGATCATTTCTCTGGCAGTGCGGATCGAGTCCATGCTGGAGGTCAAAGAAAATAAAGAGGTATGAGAGTGGAACAGGAAAAGAAAACAGGAACTGTGGAATCTGTCACATTGGAACAGGTTCCTATGGAGGAAAGAAAAAGCTGGATTGATGTTGCCATGATCCAGGCCGGAATCATGATCTGTGTGCCCAGTCTGATGCTGGGAGGAATACTGGCAGAATCCATGCCAATGTCACAGGCAATTCTGTCCGGTGTGATCGGATATGCAGTAATCGTGGTACTTATGGTATTTTGCGGAATCATGGGCAGTGATCTCGGGGTGCCTACCTGTGTGGTAGCATCCGGAATTTTTGGAAAACAGGGTTCTTCCAAGCTGATCTCGGCATTGTTTATGATTTCTATGATTGGCTGGTTTGCAGTGCAGAATGGAGTCTGTGGCTCTGCATTTTCCAATCTGATCAAAGCAGGTACGGGAGTAAATATCCCAATCCCCGTTGCAACTGTTATATGGGGTGTTATTATGCTGGTTACAGCCGTATATGGAATCAATGCTCTTGATAAGCTGAATAAAATTGCGATTCCGGCTCTTGTGATTGTAACTGTAATCGGATGCGTGGTAGCGATTCAGCGTTTTGGAACAGGCAATTTAAGTATGGCTATTGAAAATCCGGCCATGAGTTTTTCGGATGGCATCGTTCTTACGATCAGCTTTATGGCTACCGGCGCATTGAACGCTCCGGATTTTACGAGATATCAGAGAAAAAGAAAAGACACGGTGCTTTCTTCTGCGATTGGTGTAATGCCGGCAGGAATGGCGATGCTGATCCTTGGCGCAGTGATGACGAGAATCGCTCAGCAGTATGATGTTTCACTTGTATTTTCGGAGATTGGTCTTCCATTTCTGGGAATGGTAGTGCTGATTCTGGCAACGTGGACAACAAATACAACCAATGCCTACAGTGCTGGATTGAATGCCGTTATGGTATTTAATCTGAAAGAAAATGGCCGTTCAGCGGCAACAATCGTGCTGGGAGCTGTTGGAACAGTTCTTGCAGCAGTTGGCGTGGCAGGAAATTTCGAGGGATTCCTTACGCTTCTTGGAAATGCATTTATGCCGATCATTGCGATGTTTATCGTGGAATACTGGATTCTCGGAAAAGGAACGCCGGAGAACTTTACGATCCGTGATGGCTGGTCCGTGGTCGGAATCATAACCTGGGCACTTGGCTTTGCAGCTACATTCCTGTCAGTGGGTATTTCTTTTGTTAACGGTATGCTGGTTTCCGGTGTATTGTATCTGATATGCAGGAGTGTAAAAAAAGGTAAGAAATAATGATGAGAGAGTATATAGAAAAAAATATGCCGGAAATGGTCAGATGTTTAAAACAGCTGGTCTCTATTCCAGGTGTTTTTGATGAGGTGTCTTTCAAAGGAGCGCCTTTTGGAAAAAACATACAGAAATCTCTAGAGTATGTGCTGGATATAGGACAAGACATGGGATTTCAGGTTAAAAACTATGATGGATATGCAGGAGAGATTACCGTTGGAAAAGGAAAACGGATAATTGGAATCCTCTGTCACACAGATGTAGTCAGTGCCGGCGAGGGATGGGAGACAGATCCTTTCGATCCTGTGATAAAAGATGGGAAAATTTATGGCAGAGGGACATCAGATGACAAAGGTCCGTTGGTATCTTCTTTGTTTGCCATGAAATATCTGGCAGATAACCAGCTGATTCCGGATGATGTAAGTCTTCGGATGATTATTGGAACTGATGAAGAAGAAAGCTGGCAGTGCATTCGTTATTATCTGAATCATACAGATGCATTGCCAGAAGTATCGATTGTGCCGGATGCCAACTTTCCGCTTTTATATTGTGAAAAAGGTCTGCTGGATTTTGATCTTTCTTCTGACATTGCGATAAATGAAAAAGCGCAGATACAACTGGTGGAGCTGAAGGGCGGACGCAGCAGAAATATTGTGCCGGATGAGGCAGTTTGTCTTCTGAAATGTGAAAATCCTGAAGTTACAGCGCAAACGATGGTTTTGCCAAAGCAGGTTACTGCAAAGATCTGTGACGGGTTTCTGAAATTGACATCTAAAGGAATCAGCACACATTGTATGAGTCCGGAAAAAGGATGCAATGCGGTTTCAGTTCTTCTTGAGACATTAGGACAGTTTGGAGAGGAATTTTCCCACAATTCCTATATGGAGAAGTTTCATCAGGCAATCGGAATGGATTATGATGGGGCTCGTCTCGGGTGTGCTATGGAAGATTCTGCCGGTGCGCTGACATTCAATGTGGGAACAGTATGCATGCAATCGGATGGGCAGGTTTTTCTGCAGTGCAATATTCGTTATCCTGCATCTGTGGAATATTCTGTTATAAGAGAACTTCTGGAAAAACAGTTGAAAAAAAACAACTTTTTATATCATGAAGTGGATCATCTGGCACCGGTATACCATAAAAAAGACGCGCCGCTTATTCGATGTTTGATGGACGCTTATCAGGAAGTGACAGGCGACAAAGATACGGAACCAATGGCTATTGGTGGAGCTACTTATGCAAGAGCACTTCCGAATGCAGTGGCATTTGGACCTCTGTTCCCATATGAGGAAGAACTGGCGCATGAGGCAAATGAATATCTAAGCATTGACAGTTTTCGGCAAATGACGGAGATTTATGCAAAAGGCATGTATAAGCTGATGACAGAATACAGATGATCCTTCGTACTATTCCGTATAGAAAACAGAAAACTCTCATATTTGGTAAAAGACCTTCGAGGGGCGGAGATTTACCAAATGTGGGAGTTTTTTGTGTCTGTCTGGTCAGTAATGGAATGAGCAGGAAGAAAATCTGACGATTATTGAAAAGATTTCTTTATAAGAAAACAGTTTGTTGACACTTGCATTCTTATAATGTTAGGATAAGTCGGTTAGATAATGCTAATCAAAGATAGAGGAAACTTATTGCAAAAAAATATTATTATCTGAAACTGACTGACGAAGGGCGTTGTATATAAGGACAGTGTATCAGGAGAAAGTATTTTTATATGGAAATCTGAAAGAAAGAAGTGAAAAATATGCATATCAAAAAAATATCCACAGTTGCGCCTGTTCTGGCGGCAGTTGTAATTGCGGCCTGTGCAGGCGTATCCCTGGCAAGCTATACCCCCAATGTATATGCAGTTACGCCAAAAGAGGCTGCAGAACTGAAAAATCAGAGTGGCGATATGGAGCCGGAGACGACACCGGATGCACAGGTGTTTGATCTTCCGGACGGAACCTACGAGGGAACCGGAACTGGTTATGCCGGATCCATCACAGTTTCTGTAGAAATCAAAGATAAAAAGATCGTGGCGATTAACGTATTAAATGTAGAAGCAGATGACGAGGCCTTTTTCAATCGTGCAAAAGCAGTCATTGACCGTATCATCCAGTCCCAGAGTCTGGAGGTAGACGTCGTATCCGGAGCGACTTACAGTTCCAACGGAATCATCAGCGCCGTAAAAAATGCCCTGACCGGAGAGAAAGACAGCGGTAAAACGGCGGCAGCAGATGCAGGAAAAGGACAGGGAACCACAGAAGTAGCGCAGGTTGCAGATGCGGCAGCTTACAAAGACGGTACTTATTACGGAACAGCCACCGGATTTGGCGGTCCTATGAAAGTGAAAGTCGTGATCAGCGGCGGTAAGATTGCATCTATTGATGTGGTGGAAAATAAAGACGATGCAAGTTATTTTAACCGTGCAAAATCATTGATCGCAAAGATCATTTCCGGTCAGACCACAAATGTGGATACGGTATCCGGAGCGACCTATAGTTCTGCGGGAATCATCAATGCAGTCAGAAATGCACTGACGCAGGCAGCAGTGTCCGGTACTTCTGATGCACAGGGAACTCTTAACAATGCATCTTCCGGCACAACAGCAGTGACACCCGGGGCTGCCGGAAAATTTCCGTACAAAGATGGTGTGTACAATGGAACCGGATTTGGCTATGGCGGAGATATCAGCGTTTCCGTGGTTATTCAGAACAAGACGATCAAAGCAATCCTTATTACGGATGCAAAGGATGAAGATGAGACATTTTTTAACCGTGCAAAAGTGGTGGCTGACAATGTAGTAACTGCCCAGAGTACGAATGTAGATACCGTATCCGGAGCTACTTACAGCTCCAAAGGAATTTTGGAGGCGATTAAAAACGCTCTGGTAGAAGCTGAAAAAGCAACAAACGGTTCCAATGAAAACGGAAATAACGGAAACAGCACGAATGGTTCCGGAAACAATGGCAATTCCAACAATACAAATAACGGAAACAATAGCAATGGTTCCGGAAACGAAAACAACAATGGAAACGGTTCCGAAGATAACGGCAATGCCCAGCCGGCAACAACTTACGCAGACGGAACCTATACGATTGTAGTTCCGTGTGTGCCAGATGAAGATGAGGATTTTGAACCGTACAATCTGACAGCAAAGATCACGATCAAAAATGACCGGATTGTTTCAGTTGCTGATGTCAGTGGAGATGGCGATTCCGGCAATGATAAATATATCAAATGGGCAGCAAACGGAAGGAGCAGCCTCACAGGAATGATCACTCAGGTTCTGGGACTGTCCAGAGAAGAGACAACAGAAGAGAAGATTATATCTCTTGATACGGTGTCCCGGGCTACATGCAGTTCAAAATCCATTCGGGAAGCCTGCCTGGAAGCACTGAAAAAAGCAAAAGAAGCGTTCCAGAAATAAGATGCTTTATATTTCTGACAGAATGTAGTGCGAAAAATATTTTTCATGATTTTTTGTGCTACCGAAAAACTGGCGGAATGGATATTAAGAAACACATATTTATATGACGGATAAGATACTGATAGCAGTCATATAAATATGTGCAACCTGAAAGATGTAGTTAAAAGTCTTGCACTGTAGAGTAGATGAAACTGTATTTGCAGTGAAGTGATTATAAATTGAATAATATAGAATAGAGAGAAATAGGATGAAAAATTTTTGGATCAGAATTGTGAACGTGGCAGCGATCCTCGTGATCATTTTTGGCTACAACATGGTCACTGAGGCCAGAGAAAAAGATGACGAGATCGCAAAACTTTCCGCCCAGATTCAGAGTGAGGAAGCTGGTGGAGATACAGCAGGTTCCTACAAAGACGGAAGTTATGAGGGAACGGCCACAGGATTTGGCGGAGATATTACCGTAAAAGTAACCGTAGACGGCGGCAAAATCAAAGCCGTGGACATCGTTTCCGCAGAAAAAGAGGATGGCGCATATCTGACAATGGCAGAGGATATCATTCTGAAGATCATTGATGCGCAGACATCTGAGGTAGATACCATATCCGGAGCAACATTCAGTTCTACCGGAATCAAAAATGCGACAGCACAGGCTCTGGAAAGTGCACAGTAGAGAGTACGAGGATTTTGTTGAATGAAACAGTTGGATAAAAAAGGATTAAAGAAATTACATAAGTGGATCAGGGCTATCATACAGCTGCTCTATTTTTTGTTTCTGCCGTCAGCATATACAGCTGCGTTTGCAGGCGTAAAATATATTTTTACTCAGATCGGAAGTGGAGCCAGAGTAGAGCTGACATCTTTTGTGACAGTACTGATCGTACTGTGCGTGTACACCGTGGTGTTTGGCAGATTTTTCTGCGGTTTCGCCTGTGCCTTCGGAAGTCTGGGGGATGCGGTACATGCTCTGTATGTATGGATATGCAAAAAGCTGAAAAAGAAACCGATCAAGTTAAATCAGAAGCTGACAGGCGTATTGTCCTGCATGAAATATGTGCTACTGGCAGTGATCGTAATCCTCTGCTTTGCAGGGGTATTTGGAAAAACACAGGGAACAAGTCCGTGGGAAGTATTCTCCATGCTTCATGCGAGAAACTTTAAACTGGCAGGATATGGAATCGGTATCCTTCTTCTGGTGCTGATCATCATTGGTATGTGTTTGCAGGAGCGCTTTTTCTGCCGTTTCCTCTGCCCGATGGGAGCCATATTTTCTATTTTACCGGTGCTTCCGGTATTTTCCCTGCACAGGGATCGGGAACAGTGTCTGAAAGGCTGCAGCGCCTGTACCAGAATGTGTCCGTCGGATATCGAGCTTCCGGCAAAAGGTTCCTGGGAAGTTTCCGGGGACTGTTTCCAGTGCCAGAAATGTATGGATACCTGCCCGAAAGGCAACGTGAAGACCGGTGCTGGAATCTTCAAAGGAAATGAAGTATTGTTTACGATCATTCGTGCAGTGATTCTTCTGTTACTGTTTTTGTGGCTTGGAATCTAGAAATTTTACGCTGAAAAGAGTATAGAAAAGTTATGTAAAAATGTTACGGTTTATGAATGGTACATTTGTTAGTAAAATGTGTATTTATAAGACTATATTTTAACAGAACAGGAATAAAAGAGCAGTGATAATGTCTGCATTCGAAGAAACAAAGCGAAAGTGTTTGCTTTGGGATGAATGTATGAGATTATCGCTGCTTTTTTAAAACAAAAAACAGCAACGATATCGTTGCTGCTTTCACAATAGCGAGAGGGGGATTCGAACCCTCGACACTGCGGGTATGAACCGCATGCTCTAGCCAACTGAGCTATCTCGCCATAAATAATGCAGGCTGTTCGCGACCTGCCCGATTAATATACTATGAAATGAAGGTAAAAGTCAAGCACTTTTTTGAAAAAAAGTAAAAAAGTGTTTGTTGCAGTTGCGATGAGGGGAAGAGGGAGAATTAAGGCAGGAAAAAATCCAACGCAGGAGACGGGCTGAAAACATATATGGCAATAACAAGAGAAGAAGATTTATCTGAAGTATAAAAATGAGCTTGCTTTGAGCAAGGGCTTATGATATATTAAAAACGTCTTTAATCATCTATAATAGAACGAATCTTGAATTTAAAATCATATTCTGAAAATCATTTTTGCACGTCTCAAGCTCTGAAAAGGAGTATTCATGAATCATATCAGATTTTTAGCATTTTGGAATCCATTTGAAGATGTGGCGGGATATCCCGGTGCAGAACTTTTTGGCGGACTGTTTCGCAGGATGTCGGGAATCATCTATACTGATCTGAAGCATAATCATGACAACCGTTCCATGCAGATTCTGGAGTCGGCAGATCTCGCGGTTGTATTTCTGAAACAGGATTATCGGAGTCTGGATGCCTTTTTTGCTGCCAGACAACTGCGGCAGGGAAATATCCTGTACTGCATATACAATTATTTTGAAGAAAAATTGCCGGGCATTCCTGCTGTGGATGACATTACCCTGCGCTACCGGATTCCGAAAAATTATCTTGCAGCGATTCCCTATAATCGCAGATTAGATACGATCGCGGGTAAAGGACATCTGGGAGAGTACCTTCAACGAAAAGATATGTGTGATCCATATGAAGAATGGAGTGGATTTTTCCGGGAATTAAAGCAGGCAGAAGACAAGTTAGAGAGAATTCTTATCGGTTTATCCGAAAAATGAATAAGAAAAGGATTGTTAATCCGGAATCCGGATTATAGCTGTCAAAATACTTCCGCAAAAATGTGAATGAGAGTAAAAACCCGGAAATAATGGAGCTGATTACTAAGAAAATAAACAATGCAAGGGGAAATATGAAAAATATAATGCAAATCATGCATTACTGAACTTTAAAATGATCAAAATTTGTTCCGAAAATATACTATATATGATATATCGTACAAAATATAAATTGACTTTTGGTTTCCGGTCGGTTATTATGTCGCTGTAGGGTTACAATACAGCAAAGAAAAAGGAGGGCAAAGGCAAAAGTACGGTTAGGAAATTTTGCAGATTAAAACAGGGTTGTCTGTAAGATTTTTATCCGTTTTTTTATGGTTTGTTATTTTAGGGAGGATTTGAACATGGAAAACAAAAAAACGAGCAGCTGGAACCTTGGTGTAAAAGGTTACATCGTTGTTATTTTAGCATTCTTCTCATGTTATGTTTATTCAGCGATGACATCTGACTCATTAAATGTAACGAGAGATATTTTTATCGGACAGGGTATGAACCAGGGTGCAATCTACGCCATGTCTACCATCGCAGTACCATTTGGTATTATTGGTAGTGTTATTCTTGGTCGTCTGATCCACAAACAGTCTATCCGTCTTTACTGGGGACTGAGCATGATCATCACAGCTGTATTTACAGTTCTGATCGGTCAGATGCATAACACCGTTGGTGTTGTTGTATGTTACGTTATCGTTTATACATTCTCACTTGCATCAGCAATGCTTCTGGCAGGCGAGATCATTGGACACTGGTTCCCGACTAAACGTGGTGTTGCCATGGGTCTGTGTACAGCAGGTTATCCTCTGTCTGCAGCTACTACATCTGCTGTAGCAGGTACTTTCGCAGGTACTGTCGGATATTCTATGTACTACAACATGATCGCGGTTATCGCAGTTATTGTTGGTATTGTAGTAATCGCTTTCGTAAGAGATTTCCCGGAAGAAAAGGGCGGTTTCCCGGACAACGATCCTGCATTTGATAACGATAAAGCAAGAGCAGAGCATGAAGCTGCACTTGAGTATTTGAAAACTTCTAAATGGACAGCTTTAAAATGTCTTAAGACAGGTCGTATGTGGGTTCTCTGGATCGCAGTTGGCATCACAGGATTCATGTCCATGGGTATCATGTCCAACTTCGTAACCAAATTTATGGCTATGGGATATGAGATGCCGACTATTTTCCAGATGCTTGGTATCGCCGGTGTACTTGCTATTCCTGGATCTATCGTAGTAGGATGGATCGATGGCAAGATCGGAACAAAGAAAACTGGTATCCTGATCAATGCCCTGGCGCTGATTGCAGTTCTCTTCTGTCTGACACATGTAACAGCATTACATTATATCTCACTGCCGATCCTTGCAGTTATGCTTGGTGGATCATCTAACCTGATGGTTTCCTGTACAGCAGCTATCTGGGGACGTTATGACTTTAAGAACGCATTCTCAGTTATCCAGCCGCTGAACTCTGTTATGACTGGTGTAGGTATCACAGTAGTATCCGCATGCAACGGTTTCGACCCAACTTGTCAGCTTGCTTATATCATCATGGCAATTATGGCAGTTATCGGTTTGATCGCAATGTGTGCACTGAAAGTAGCTCCGATCGATTCAGAGGTACGTTAATAAAATTAAGGTTTGAAAAAGTCCTTTGCCTTAAAATAAATCCTATATTTGCTGATGAAAGCGGCGCGGAATTATCCGTGCCGCTTTTTTTTCAAAATTGCAGATACGAGAAAATATAAAATAGACATAAATGTGGACAGGTCTGCATATATATAAAATAGAGCCAGTAAAAATTGGTAATCAGAAAATAGAAAGAGTATATGCTCTTCGCAGGCGTTTGGGAAAATAGGCGGTATGACTGAAACGGGAGGAATATATATGGCTAATATGGGAATTAGAACGAAAAAGATACATAGAAATGACCGGAACAACCGAACGGAAAGAATGTATAGAAATGATCTTAATAACAGAGTAGAAAGCGTGCATAGCAATGATTTGTACAACAGAAGGGAAAAGGCATCCGGGGGCAATCCGACGATCAGACCGGAAGGTCGGGGACTGAAATTCATCAGTACGCTGCTGATCATGTATGTACTGACAGGGGTAATGCTTTTTATCCTTGCTTTTTTGCTGTACAGGTTCAAACTCAGTGAAAATATGGTGTCGGTGGGCATTATGGGTGTCTACATACTGGCAGGATTTCTTGGTGGCATGATTGTCGGGCGAAGGATGGGAAGCCGGTGTTTTCTGTGGGGACTGGCTGTCGGCAGCATTTATTTCTGCATTCTGTTTGTCGGTTCAGTCATTCTGGAAAAAGGGATTCCCGATAATACGCTAAAAATGGCTTCGATCTGGGTTATGTGCGCCTGTGCGGGTATGATCGGAGGCATGGTGGCCAGAAAAGACTGAGAGGATATGCAATATGAAAAATATCTTTTTTGAATATTTTGCGATTCTGGAAAAACGAGGGCAGAATGGAATTCAAAATGGGCAAAACTTACAGATTCTCTCTTCCATTTCGTCTGGGATTGTGTTATACTCAACGTACTTAATGAGTATTTTTAATTTGGAAGGAGTGTTTTTGAGATGAAACATGTAAAAACATTAAATACAAAAAGATTACAGAATACAGTAAAAAAAGGCGGTTGCGGTGAGTGCCAGACATCCTGTCAGTCTGCATGTAAAACATCCTGCACAGTAGGAAACCAGAGCTGCGAACACAGCAAATAATGCGATCGTATAACAATTAAACAAAGCGAAAACAAAGGGACCGTATGGTATGCATACGGTCATTTGTGCGTTTAAAGAAAAGTACAAGAAAGTGAGGAACAAGATTTGATCCACCAGTACAAAAATAATGGTTATAATATTGTTCTCGATGTGAACAGCGGAGCGATTCACGTTGTGGACGATACGACCTATGATATTATTGCACTGTATGAAGAGAAGGATCTTCCGGAGATCCAGGCAGAACTGAAAGATAAATATCCGGAAGAACTGATCTCAGAGTGTTATGAGGAAGTAAAAGAGCTGGCAGAAGACGGACAGCTTTTTACTAAAGATGAATACGAAGATTACATCATGGATTTCAAGAAACGTCAGACCGTAGTAAAAGCGCTCTGCCTGCACATTGCCCATGATTGCAACCTTGCCTGTCGCTACTGCTTTGCGGAAGAGGGAGAGTATCATGGGCGCAGGGAACTCATGAGCTATGAAGTGGGAAAAGCTGCGCTGGATTTCCTGATCGCAAATTCAGGAAACAGAAGAAATCTGGAAGTAGACTTTTTCGGAGGCGAGCCGCTGATGAATTTCCAGGTAGTAAAAGATCTGGTGGCATACGGCCGTGAACAGGAGAAGATCCACAACAAGAACTTCCGTTTTACACTGACTACCAATGGTGTGCTGTTAAACGATGAAGTTATGGAGTTTGCCAATAAAGAGATGGCAAACGTGGTATTAAGTATCGATGGACGAAAAGAAGTCAATGACCATATGCGTCCGTTCCGGAATGGAAAAGGAAGCTACGATCTGATCGTGCCGAAATTCCAGAAATTTGCAGAGAGCCGTCATCAGGACAAATATTATGTCCGCGGTACGTTTACCCATTTCAATCAGGATTTCTCCCAGGATGTGCTTCATCTGGCAGACCTTGGATTCAAACAGATCTCTGTAGAGCCTGTTGTGGCTCCGCCGGAAGAAGAGTATGCGATCCGGGAAGAGGATCTGCCAAAGCTGTTTGCAGAGTATGATGCTCTTGCTGCAGAAATGGTGGAACGAAAAAAATCAGGAAGGGATTTTAATTTCTTCCATTTTATGATAGATTTAGAGGGTGGACCATGCGTGGCAAAACGGTTATCCGGTTGCGGTTCCGGAACTGAGTATCTGGCGGTAACCCCTTGGGGAGACCTGTATCCCTGCCACCAGTTTGTAGGAAATGAAGAATTCAAGATGGGAACCGTCTTTGAAGGCGTAAAAAATACAGAGCTTCGGGATGAATTCAAATGCTGCAATGTGTATGCAAAGAAGAAATGCCGGGAATGCTTTGCGAGATTTTACTGCAGTGGCGGTTGTGCCGCAAATTCATACAATTTCCATGGAAACATCAATGACGCTTACGATATCGGCTGTGAGCTGCAGAAGAAACGTATTGAATGTGCCATCATGATCAAAGCCGCAATGGCAGAGGAGTAGCGGCAGAAGCGACCGCAAAGCAGTCTGCGCGAATCATCAGAAAGGAAAATTGGAAACAATGAAGAAGAAAAAGGGAGTCGTAATTTTTATCATATTCCTGGCCATTCTTGCAGGACTTGCCTACTATTCCTATGGAATCCTGGGCGGTACTATTGCAAAAGACCGCGACAAGGGTGTAAAACTCGGTCTGGATCTTTCCGGCGGTGTCAGCATCACTTATCAGGTCGCAGGAGACGAGACGCCATCCGCTGAAGACATGAGCGATACGATCTACAAGCTCCAGAAGCGTGTGGAAAGTTACAGTACAGAGGCAGAGGTGTACAAAGTAGGAAACGATCGTATCACGGTCGAGATCCCAGGCGTATCAGATGCCAGCCAGATTCTGGAAGAACTTGGTAAACCAGGTTCACTGGAATTCCAGACATCTGACGGAAACACGTATATGACAGGCGATATGATCGCCAATGCGGAAGCAGCAACACAGAAAAATCAGACGACAGGCGCAAGCGAATATGTAGTATCTCTTACCTTTACCGATGAGGGAGCAAAAATATTCAGTGAAGTGACAAGCGCAAATGTAGGAAAAAGATTACCGATCGTATTTGATGACCAGATCGTAAGCAATCCTACCGTACAGACAGCTATTACAGATGGTAAAGCCGTTATTACCGGTATGTCTACTTATGAAGATGCAGAAAATCTTGCATCTACCATCCGCATCGGTTCCCTGTCCGTACAGCTGGAAGAGCTGCAGTCAGAAGTTGTAGGGGCAAAGCTTGGTCAGGATGCCATTAATACCAGTATCCTTGCTGCATTTATCGGTGTGCTGATCGTTATCGCATTTATGATCGTTGCATATCGCATCCCGGGTCTTGCATCCGGCATTGCGCTGCTGATCTACTGCGGACTGATCCTTGCGATTCTGCATCTGTATAACATTACACTGACGCTGACAGGTATTGCAGGTATCGTCTTGTCCATCGGTATGGCGGTGGATGCCAACGTTATCATATTTGCCCGAATCCGCGAGGAGATTTCCAATGGAAAGAACCCGCAGCAGGCGGAGCAGATCGGTTTCAAAAAAGCCCTTTCTGCCGTACTTGACAGTAACATTACCACATTGATCGCAGCAGCCGTTCTCGGAATCTTCGGTTCCGGTACCGTAAAAGGCTTTGCAAGCACACTGGCGATTGGTATCATCGTATCCCTGTTCACATCCCTTGTTATCACAAGATGGGTGCTGAAAGCATTCTATGCGATGGGACTGAAAGACAAGAAATTCTACGGAAGCAAGAAAGAACGCAAACCGATCAACTTTGTCGGCAAACGTGCGATCTTCTTCGTGATTTCTATCGTTGTCATCGTCGTAGGTCTTGCAGGACTTGGCGTGAACAAGAATAAGACAGGCAATCCGCTGAATTACAGCCTTGAGTTTGTGGGCGGTACATCTACAACCGTTACATTTAATGAAGATTATTCTCTGGATGAGATCGATAAAACCATCGTTCCTGTCGTAGAGGAGATCACAGGCGACGGAAATGTACAGACACAGAAAGTACAGGACAGCAACGCAGTTGTCATCAAGACACGTACATTGTCCCTGGACGAGCGTGAAGAGTTCAACACAGCAATGAAAGACAACTTCCAGGTAGAGGAGTCCGCGATCACATCAACGAACATCAGCTCCACCATCAGTACTGAAATGCGTAACGATGCGATTAAAGCGGTTATCATTGCAACAATCTGTATGCTGATCTACATCTGGTTCCGGTTCAAACAGTTACAGTTTGCATCCAGTGCGGTTATCGCCCTGATCCATGATGTTCTCATCGTACTTGCATTCTATGCATTGTCCCAGACTTCTGTGGGAAGTACATTTATCGCTTGTATGCTGACGCTGGTAGGTTACTCTATCAACGCGACGATCGTTATCTTTGACCGAATCAGGGAGAACCTAAAGACGGCTCCGGCAAAAGAGAAAGGCGATTACAAGCTGATCGCAAACCGCAGTATCACAGAGACACTGTCACGAAGCATCAACACCAACATTACCGTATTCGTTATGGTACTGGTGCTGTTCATCATCGGTGTCACATCTATCCGTGAGTTTGCGCTGCCACTGATGGTAGGTATCGTTGGAGGTACGTATTCATCCGTCTGCATTACAGGCGCACTGTGGTATGTATTTACCACGAAGTTTGGTAAAAATAAAAAGAAAAAATAAATGATATTTTTCATGGATATCATTCGGGCCCATATGTAACATACATGTGGGGAAGATAAATAATGGAGGAACACAAGATGTATTCACTTGAAGAAGTAAAAAAAGTTGACGTAGAAGTGTATGATGCCATCAATGCTGAGTTCGACAGACAGAACACACATATTGAGCTGATCGCTTCTGAAAACTGGGTAAGCCCGGCAGTTATGGCTGCTATGGGAAGCATCCTTACCAACAAATATGCAGAAGGATATCCGGGAAAAAGATACTACGGCGGATGCCAGTGTGTGGATATCGTAGAGAATCTTGCCATTGAGCGTGCTAAAGAGCTTTACGGAGCAGAGTATGTAAACGTACAGCCGCATTCCGGCGCACAGGCAAACATGGCAGTTCAGTTTTCACTGCTGAAACCGGGTGATACCGTAATGGGCATGAACCTGGATCACGGCGGACATCTGACACACGGAAGCCCTGTAAACTTCTCCGGTACTTACTTCAATATCGTACCTTATGGTGTAAATGATGAGGGATTCATCGACTACGATAAAGTAGAAGAGATCGCTATGGAATGCAAACCGAAAATGATCATTGCAGGCGCAAGCGCATATGCAAGAGCTATCGATTTCAAGAAATTCCGTGAAATCTCTGATAAATGCGGCGCATATTTAATGGTAGATATGGCGCATATCGCAGGTCTGGTAGCAGCAGGACTGCATCAGAATCCGGTTCCATATGCAGATGTAGTTACTACTACAACTCATAAAACACTGCGTGGACCGAGAGGTGGTATGATCCTCGTATCCAAAGAGTCCATGGAGAAAAACAACTTCAACTTCAACAAAGCTGTATTCCCGGGAATCCAGGGCGGCCCGCTGATGCATGTTATCGCAGGTAAAGCAGTATGCTTCAAAGAAGCACTGACAGAGGACTTCAAAACTTACCAGAAAAACATCATCGACAATGCACAGGCACTGGCAAACGGTCTGATGAAACGTGACATCAAGATCGTATCCGGTGGCACAGACAACCATCTGATGCTGGTAGACCTGACACCATATGACCTGACCGGTAAAGCAGTAGAGAAACTTCTGGATGAGGCTCATATCACAGCCAACAAAAACACCATCCCGAATGATCCGAAATCTCCGTTCGTAACAAGCGGACTCCGTCTCGGAACACCGGCTGCAACAACCCGTGGCCTGAACACCGAAGACATGGATCAGGTAGCAGAAGCAATCGCTATCGTCATCAAAGAAGGCGAAGCTGGCGTAGAGAAAGCAAAAGCAATCGTTAAGACACTGACAGACAAATATCCGCTGAAATAAGGAACGTGGGAAACGTGCTGATTTAGCAGGATAGAATCAATCTTTTTAATTAAAAAGGTAAATGACACGGAATAGTGTATCAAATAGAAATGTTTGATACACTATTTTTTTATGTCTGTTGATAGAGAGCAGGATCCTGTAAATAAGAAAACATGACTTTCCCTTGCGAACTGGATAGGATGCGTGTATAATTCTAATGAATATCAGAAATTTCTGACTGTAGGAGGAAGACATGATTGACATTAAATTTTTAAGAGAAAATCCAGATATCGTAAAACAGAACATTAAAAATAAATTCCAGGACAGAAAACTTCCATTAGTAGATGAAGTCATCGAGCTGGATGAGAAGGCAAGAGCTGTACAGCAGGAAGCAGACGACCTTCGTGCAAACAGAAACAAGATCTCCAAACAGATTGGTGCATTGATGGGACAGGGCAAAAAAGAAGAAGCCATGGCTTTAAAAGAGCAGGTTTCCAAAGATGCAGCCCGTCTGTCTGAGCTGGAAGCGCAGGAAGCAGAACTTCAGGAGAAGATCAAAAAAGATATGATGACCATTCCGAACATCATTGATCCTTCTGTACCGATCGGAAAAGACGACAGCGAGAACGTAGAAGTAGAGCGTTTTGGTGAGCCGGTGGTTCCGGATTTTGAGATTCCGTATCATACAGAGATCATGGAAAAACTCAACGGCATTGATCTTGACAGCGCAAGAAAAGTTGCCGGAAATGGTTTCTACTATCTGATGGGAGATATCGCAAGACTTCATTCCGCAGTTATCGCATATGCACGTGATTTCATGATCAACAGAGGCTTCACATACTGTGTACCGCCTTTCATGATCAGAAGCAACGTTGTTACAGGTGTTATGAGCTTTGCTGAGATGGACGCTATGATGTACAAAATCGAGGGTGAGGATCTTTACCTGATCGGTACAAGTGAGC